>Ga0114903_1000124_pt1 | contig 55007 bp, 50 predicted proteins | sample MalvirDeepMed_s2_FD_87289 | JGI IMG/M metagenome (GOLD analysis project Ga0114903, IMG submission 87289) | Marine viral communities from the Global Malaspina Expedition - Malaspina viral metaG DeepMed_s2 | ecosystem: Environmental > Aquatic > Marine > Oceanic | place: Mediterranean Sea...
AGGTACGCATGGGCCGATGCACTGACTGGGTGAATGAATGTCAGGCGCTATTATACCGTCCGAGGCCTTGCTGTTGCAGGCTTTGGGGTCAATTCGAGCCGTGAGAAGTCACGGATTCAGGTAGGAATTCACCATGGATGGTATAGAGGTCGTCTGGGATTGGAGCGCGGTTTTTGGATACGCAGGTTTATTGGCGAATGTAATCTGGATAATGATGCGTCGCCGCTCATACTTGCTGTTCGGTCAAACCGTGGCGTGCGGGCTTATGGCTGCTCATTTCCACTACATCGGTTCTGACACTGGCACCTTGGTCATGCTCGTGGCGGGTGTACAGGCAATGCTTGCTATCCCACTAGGTCTTCATCCAAAGTTCAATCTGGTTTATTTCATGTCTTCGGGCTTGTCTCCTTTGATTGCTTACGCCACTTGGCAGGGCGGAAGTTCGCTGTTTTCAGCGCTGGTGTTGCTGCTGGTGTGTGTAGCTAATTTTCAGTTAGATGAAGTAAGGCAAAGGGGACTACTGATTTTGGCGCTGCTGGCCTGGATCGGCCACAATTTACTGGTGGGCTCGCTCCCGGCGCTGATGTCGAATGCAATAGCGTTCGTTTTCAGTGCCACGATGTTGTATCGGGCAAAACGAATCCGCGGCTTGCGAGCAGCAGGTGTTTGGACGCACGCGCGCGGTGCTCACCAAAACGGGTAAACAGAAGAAAGGCCTCGTCATTTTTGAGAGTAGAAGGGCGTCACCTCATGAGCATCGGAAATCCGAGCCCAGTGCGTGATCCGTCTCTTCTGTCCATCCCAAAAGTATTTGAGATGCTCCCCCTGAACCGGTGGCCTCAGAGCAATTGGCCTGAACGCGGCAATGCACTCGTGGCTCGGGTGGCGGACCGAGCGATATAGCAGGCCATTGTCATTCTGTGCGCGACTGACGGCGGCGTAAACCTGGCTGGTTGAGTAGTCGTCGGGACGATGCAGATCTGCAAATATTTCGTCGCGGATGTCTCGCATAGGCAGCGCGATGTCTCCCACGTAGCAGCGCATGGTCAGTTCGATGGATTCTTCGTTGGCTGCCGCCATTTCGAGTTCTTTGTGGTACACCGTTTCCGCTATGGCAGTCTCCAGTGAATCAGCCGCGTAATAGACGCCGAAACTGCCGTCGGTAAATCGGCTACCGAAGCCCCTGTGCGTAAAGGCGGCCATTACCGGGCTTGAACCCGGACCGATCAAACGATCCTCAGCCGGAACAAGCTCCAGATTGCCTACCTGGTCCTGGAGCCGCTCATTAGTCATGGCTTCAATTTCGAAGGCGATCGCCATTTCCTCGGCGGTGTCGTAGATCCGCTCAAAAAGATCAATCGGCGGATAGTGGCTTGGGATAATCCGATGAGCTTTCCATTGGGGCAGAACCGTGGGCGGGGAGTCGCTCATGTCCAGCCACGCTTCGAGTCGAAGTACCGCCGGGTTTCCATCAAGTGCCTCATGGATCCGCGTTTCATGAAATCCATGGCTGACGTTCCTGAGAAGGGAACTTCAGTGGTCGCCAGGCGGACCCGGCGGTTAGCTCGCTCCGCAGTTGGATACATGACTCTCAATGACTTGTAGATGCCCAGCACGTAGCTGATCCGTTCCAGCGTGTCCCGCGACAGCTTTACGTGCGGTAGCTTCTGGTATTTGGCCAGTGTGCTGCGGGAAATGCCGCCGAGGAGCTGCATCATTTCCTCCTGGGAACAATCCCATTCCCGGCAAATATTGAAGAAGCCTTTAAGCGCGATGTGGCCCCGCAACGCTTCCGACTCCGGCGAAGCCGCTCTTTCGATCCGCTGTTCTGTCATATTGGACTGTCCTCAGAGACAATGGCGGTATGCAATGTCTACATTCAGACACCTTAACTCAAAACGCGTGAATGTGCACAGTTGAGTTGAAGGCATTGGCGGACGCTGCACTGGGCGTGCTGGAAAGTTCAGTCAATGTGAATTCCGGGGGTGCATTTGAGCTACTGCGTGTACACTTTTGGTGCGTTAGCTGTGGTAAGGACAGCCGAAGCGTTCGGCTGGTTACTCGCTTAAATGATTGAAAGTTCTGCAGACTTTCGGTACTTTCGACCGATTGGCACGCATACTGCGTTGCTTGGAGCGTCCGTACTCCTGAATTACGTGACCACAAATTGATGCAATAGAGCGCTAGGGTTCCGGTGAGCAGGGGATTTTTCCTTTGGCCACGACTGGTCCGAGAGCACTCGACCTTTCAGAGGCTTCCAGCCCACGACCGCTTGGCGTGTCTTGGTGGGTTGGGCGAAAAGTCAGAGCCAGCAGGCTGGGAAGGTTACACGGCGGGACAAAAGCCCGGGAGGACTGAAGGCGTAAGCCGGGGGTACTCCGTGAGCAATCAACCTGTAACCGTTAACCGGCGTCAGAGCCTGATCTGACTGTTTTCGCAACGAATGCACGGATCGTCCGTCATTCTGTACCTGAGAGGTTATTCATGAAGCGTCTTACCTGTCTCTTCTCCCTTTTTCTGCTGTCCCTGACTCTATCGTCCGGCGCTTTCGCTCGTGACAGTTTCAAAATCTGCTGGTCTATTTATGTGGGCTGGATGCCCTGGGCTTACGGCGACGCCAAAGGCATCGTCGATAAATGGGCCAAAAAATACGACATCGAAATCGATGTTGTGCAGATCAACGACTACATCGAGTCCATCAATCAGTACACCACGGGCGCTTTTGACGGCTGCACCATGACCAACATGGATGCACTGACCATTCCGGCAGCCGGTGGCGTCGACAGCACTGCGCTGATCGTTGGCGATTTCTCCAATGGTAATGACGGCGTGGTACTTAAGGGCAAGAGCAAACTTGAGGACATCAAAGGTCAGCGGGTCAACCTGGTTGAACTGAGCGTATCGCACTATCTGTTGGCCCGTGCATTGGAAACCGTGGGGATGACCGAACGGGACGTGCAGGTGGTGAATACCTCAGACGCTGACATGGTTTCGATTTACAGCACACCGGACGTGACCTCAGTCGTCACCTGGAATCCGCTGCTCAGCGAAATCGTCTCCATGCCCAAGAGCAATCTGGTGTTCGATTCCTCTAAAATTCCTGGCGAGATCATTGACCTGTTGGTCGTGAACACAGAAACCCTGGAAGCCAATCCTGCCTTCGGTAAGGCGCTTGTCGGCGCATGGTACGAAATCATGACGACCATGAGCGGTGACGATAAAGTTGCAGAAGACGCCAAGACCTTTATGGCTGATGCGGCCGCCACCGATCTGGCTGGCTTTGAAAGCCAGTTGGCTAGCACTGAAATGTTCTACACCCCTGAAGCGGCACTTGATCTGACTAACAGTCCGAAGCTGATGAAAACCATGCAGAGCGTTGCCGAGTTCTCGTTCAAGCATGGTTTGCTTGGTGAGATGGCGCCGGATGCCGGTTTTATCGGCATCGAAACTCCAGCCGGTGTCTACGGCAGCAAAGGCAACGTGCAGCTGCGTTTCAATCCTGAGTTCATGCAAATGGCCAAGGACGGAAAGCTCTAAGCGATTGAATGCTCACGTGCTGTGCCGGCTTCTGCCGTCGGCACAGTGCAGCCTTCCCAAGTTGCCGTTTGGAGACCCTGAGCCATGAAACGCCTGATCAATCTGTCGCCGTCGCCTTATACCCGCGTTCTGCTGGCACTGCTGCCGTTCCTGTTGCTGGTGTTGGTTTATGTTGCCGCATCAGACGCGCGTCTGGCCGAAAACCCGGATGACAAACTGCTCCCGAGTCTGAACCAGATCGGCAATGCGATCAGCCAGATGGCGTTCGAACCCAGTCGTCGCACCGGTGAATACCTGCTCTGGGTGGACACGGCCAGCAGTCTTTATCGTCTGGGCCTCGGTGTGCTCATTGCGGCTTCCATTGGTCTCGTGGTGGGCCTGCTGACCGGCGCTCTGCCACTGATCAACGCGTCGGTTAGCCCGCTCTTGACGGTCGTTTCGCTCATCCCGCCGCTTGCCTTGCTGCCGGTGCTCTTCATTGTGTTCGGCCTGGGGGAAGTCTCAAAGGTGGCGCTGATTGCCATCGGGATCACGCCTTTCATCGCCCGCGATATTCTCCAGCGCACTCTGGAGATTCCCAAAGAGCAGCTTGTAAAAGCTCAGACCTTGGGAGCCAATACCAGCCAGATAATCTTCCGGGTTCTACTTCCGCAATTGCTGCCACGGCTGATCGACGCGGTGCGCCTCTCGCTGGGTGCCGGCTGGCTGTTCCTGATCGCAGCGGAGGCGATTGCCTCAACGGATGGCCTCGGTTACCGGATCTTTCTGGTGAGACGGTATCTCGCGATGGATGTGATCCTTCCTTACGTCGCCTGGATAACGCTGCTGGCGTTTTTGATTGATTTCGCGCTGGCCCAGCTGAATCGCCGCGTCTTCTCCTGGCAGTTGAAGGGGCATTGATCATGTTGGAAGCAAAGAATGTCTGGAAGAAATACGGCGAAAAAGTTGTTCTTGAACGCATCAACCTGAGGGTCAAGGAAGGCGAGTTCGTCACTCTGGTGGGTGCTTCTGGCTGCGGCAAAAGCACTTTTCTGAAAATGATTCTGGGTACCGAAAGCGCCAGCCAGGGCGAGCTTCTGCTTGATGGCAAACCCATTCCGGCGGAGCCCGGACCTGATCGTGGCATCGTTTTTCAGCAGTATTCCGTGTTCCCGCATATGACGGCGCTGGAAAACGTTATTGCCGCCCGCGGTTTTGAGCAGCGCGGCATTACGGGGCTTCTCTGGGGTAGCGCCCGAGCGAAAGCGAAAGAAGAAGCCCTGGCCATTCTGGCGGAAGTCGGACTCAGCCACGCCTTGAAACTCTATCCTTCAGAGCTGTCCGGTGGCATGCGTCAGCGCTTGGCTATTGCCCAGGCGCTCATCAATAAGCCGAGAATTCTGTTGCTGGATGAGCCCTTTGGGGCGCTGGACCCTGGTATTCGGGCGGATATGCACGAGCTGGTGCTGAAGCTCTGGCGCGAATACAAACTGACTGTGTTTATGGTCACCCATGACCTTCAGGAAGGCTTCTACCTGGGCACACGCCTCTGGGTATTCGATAAAACCCGGCTCGACCCCCACTCTCCAGACGCTTACGGCGCCAGCGTCACCTACGACCTCCCGGTTGGTCGGGAGGATCGGAAACTGCTCGAAGACATTGACGAGCGTTTGTCCAACACAGAGCGCGCCTCGGAGAATGTGTGAGAGAAAGTCTATGAAACATATTGATTATAAGACGATTATTCCCGGAGCTGGCCATTGGTCGCTGCGCCTCAGAAGGGGCATGCAGATGCGCCTGACGGATCTGGAGGGCGGCGCCAATGTCGGCATGCTGTTCTACAACCCGGAGAATCTGCTGGAGCGATACAACGCGCCGGACACTCTCAAGGGGCAGCACACCTTCAAACTCACCACCGGCAACTGCCTGTACTCGGACATGGGGCGTGTGTTCGCCTCAATTGTTGATGACCAGCTTGGCTGGCATGAAACCGTGGCCGGTAACAGTCATGCCGCACAGGTAGAGGCTCGCTGGGGAAAGCGCGATTACCAGACCGCTCGCAACGACTGGTGCCAGAACGGTTACGATGCCTTTCTCACCGAACTGGCGAAATACGGGTTGGGGCCTGCTGATATGGCTGCCAATCTCAATTTCTTCAGCTGCGTTGCGACCGATGCCGAAGGCAACATGACCCTGGTTGAGGATCACAGCTCGCCAGGCAAGACGGTCTCGCTGCGCTTTGAGATGGATACGCTGGTCGTGCTGCATACCTGCCCGCACCCGCTGAATACCAGCGCTGAGTATCCCCGCAAGCCTGTGCAGATCGAACTGGGGAAGGCCGATCCGGTGGAGGACGATGATTTCTGCAAGAACTTCCGACCGGAAAACCGCCGGGCTTTCGCCAATAACGCACTGTATTACCTAGGCAGCTGAAGGAGGCCATCATGATTAAAGAAAGCAACCGACAGCCCACCGCAGCAGCCAGCAGAAGAGTGGTGGATGCAGGCGATTATTTCATCGGTATCGTGCGCAAAGGCCAGACGGTGCGCCTGCTGGACCTTGAAGGTAACCAGGCAGCCGATACGCTGTTTTTCAGCGCGGACGATCCCAGTGAGCGTTACAGCGTTACCGATACCATCCGAGAGCAGGGCAATGTCTATCTGACGGCGGGATCGGTACTGAGATCCAATGAGAATCGACCGATGCTGGAAATTGTTGCCGACACCTGTGGTCGTCACGACACGCTGGGCGGCGCCTGCGCCAGCGAGAGCAACACGGTTCGATACGATTTGGAAAAGCGCTGCATGCACAGCTGCCGGGACAGCTGGATGCTGGCCGCAGCCGAGAATCCCGAGTACGGCATCAGCAAACGCGACATTACCCACAACATCAATTTCTTCATGAACGTACCGGTGACTGAAGAGGGTGGTCTCACGTTTGAGGACGGCATTTCCGGAGCCGGCAAATACGTTGAGCTGACGGCGGAAATGGATGTGGTGATTCTGATATCCAACTGCCCGCAGCTGAACAATCCCTGCAACGGCTATAACCCCACGCCAATTGAACTGCTGATCTGGGACGCTTGAATACCCTCCACAAAAAAGCCTGAGTTCAAACGACTGGAAACGTCAGTGGACGACCACTGCCGTGAACAATTCGACCGGGACGGCCCGGTGAAGGTGACCACATGTTCGATAAGGTTCTGATCGCCAATCGCGGAGCCATCGCCACCCGGATCTGCCGGACGCTCAAGCGTCTGGGTGTCACGTCCATTGCCGTTTATGCCGACTGTGACGCCGATAGCCTCCACGTCCGTCACGCCGACGAATCCTGGTCGCTCGGAGAAGGTGGCGCAGCCGATACCTATCTCAACGTTGACCGTCTGATTGAAATCGCCCAGGCCAGCGGTGCCCAGGCCATCCACCCCGGTTATGGCTTTTTAAGCGAGAACTCTGATTTTGCCCGTCGCTGTGAGGCGGTTGGCCTCGCATTTATTGGTCCGACCGGTGATCAGATGGAAAGCTTTGGACTCAAGCACCGGGCCCGCGAGCTGGCGCAGAAGGCGGGTGTACCACTTTTGCCTGGTACGGAACTGCTCACAGATCTGCAGGCTGCAGTGGATGCGGCCCAGTCCATTGGATACCCGGTCATGCTGAAGACCACTGCGGGCGGCGGCGGTATCGGTATGCAGTTGTGCCACAGCGATGCTGAACTGAGCAAAGCTTTCGAATCGGTCAAACGACTTGGGAAACAGAACTTTTCGGATGATGGCGTGTTCCTTGAGAAATTCATCGAGCGCGCTCGCCACATCGAAGTACAGATTATCGCCGACGGCCAGGGAGAGGCGCTGGCGCTGGGTGAGCGTGACTGTTCCAGCCAGCGACGCAACCAGAAAGTGGTTGAAGAATGCCCCGCGCCGCATCTGACAGACGCTGTGCGAGACCGTTTGCACCGCACAGCTGAACAACTTCTGGGAAGTGTTGCCTACCGCAACGCCGGTACAGTGGAATTCATTTTCGATGCCGATACCGAGGCTTTCTATTTTCTTGAGGTCAATACGCGTCTCCAGGTGGAGCACGGCGTCACTGAGGAGGTCTACGGCGTTGATCTGGTTGAGTGGATGCTGCGGGTGGCCGCCGGTGAAGCCCCGGATCTGCGTGCTGAGCGCCAGCGACTTAAGCCATGCGGTCACGCCGTTCAGGTGCGGGTTTACGCGGAGGATCCCTGGCGCAATTTCCAGCCCTGCGCCGGGCTTCTGAGCGATGTGTTGTTTCCCTCCGGGGAGGGTATCCGAATCGATTCGTGGGTGGAGTCGGGTATTGAGGTCCCGCCTTATTTCGATCCCATGCTGGCCAAAGTGATTGTGCGCGGCGCTGATCGAGCGTCAGCCTTTGAAAAACTGACAGACACCCTCGACCAGATCCGGCTCTACGGCAGCGAAACCAATCTCGACTATCTGCGCGCTCTGGTGCGCGATGAGACGCTTCTGCAAGGCCGGGTAACCACACGCTATCTCAATGACTTTCGATACCAGCCCGCCAGAATTGACGTGCTCCAGGGCGGCACCCAAACCACCGTCCAGGATTTTCCAGGCCGCCAGGGGCACTGGGACGTAGGTGTGCCGCCGTCCGGGCCGTTCGACAGCCTTTCCTTCCAACTGGGAAATCGGCTGCTGAATAACGCCCCGGAGGCTGCGGGCCTGGAAATCACCCTACAGGGGCCGACGCTGGCGTTCGCCCGCGAAACCCAGATTGCTCTGACCGGTGCAACGATCGAGGCGGTTCTGGAAGATTCGGACTCGGACTCCGGGCAGGGCGCTTCTCCTGAGCCAGTAGCGCTCAATGAAGTCGTTACTGTGAGCGCTGGTCAGCGGTTGAAACTGGGGCGGATTCGCGAGGCTGGCGCACGTGCTTATCTCACGGTTCGGGGCGGCATCCATTGCCCGAAGTATCTGGGCTCCCGCGCCACCTTCACCCTGGGCCAGTTCGGTGGCCACAATGGCCGTGCTCTGCGCACCGGCGATGTACTTAAGCTCGATGAGGCCGCAACCGCCTGTGCTGTCACGAGCCTCCCAGAGACTTTGCAGCCAGCGGTGGGCAACGATTGGGAGCTGCGGGTAATTTATGGACCCCATGGCGCGCCGGAGTTCTTCACAGAGAGCGACATTGAAACCTTTTTCTCAACCGCCTGGGAGATTCACTACAACTCCTCCCGGACCGGGATTCGTCTGATTGGCCCCAAACCCGAATGGGCGAGGGCGGATGGTGGTGAGGCCGGTCTTCATCCGTCGAATATCCACGATAACGCCTATGCCTTCGGAACCGTCGATTTCACGGGCGACATGCCTGTGATACTGGGGCCGGACGGACCTTCTTTGGGTGGATTTGTCTGTCCAGCGACGGTCATTACCGCTGATCTCTGGAAGCTTGGCCAGCTGCGAGCCGGTGACCGCGTCCGGTTTGTGCCGGTGAGTATTGAAGATGCCATCGCTGTCGATAAAGCCCAGCGCGACGCTATCGCTGCTCTGGAAGGCACTGCACTCAATCCTGAGTCCGCCCCCATTCAGAGCGCAATTCTGAAAACACTGTCTGCGGATGAGTTCGGTGACGAAATCGTGTTTCGGGCAGCCGGGGATCGCTTTGTGCTCATCGAATACGGCGAACGGCAGCTCGACATTCGCCTGCGATTTCGAGTCCATGCGTTGATGAATCGTCTACGGGAGCGCCCTTTACCCGGTTTGCTGGATCTCACGCCCGGTATTCGCTCGTTGCAGATTCACTTCGATAGCCAGAAGCTGAGTCACCAGAGCCTGTTCGACCATGTCGAATCGATAGAGCGCGAACTCAGCGGATCGCTTGATGAGATGGCACTACCTTCGCGTATCGTCCACCTGCCGCTGTCCTGGGATGACGAAGCCTGTCGCGAGGCTATCGAGAAATATCAGCAGTCGGTTCGCAAGAACGCGCCCTGGTATCCGAGCAATCTTGAATTTATCCGGCGTATCAATGGTCTCGACGACCTTGATGCGGTGAAAGACGTGCTTTTCAATGCGTCTTATCTGGTCATGGGGCTTGGAGATGTTTACCTCGGTGCTCCGGTGGCCACGCCGATTGATCCCAGGCACCGGCTGGTAACCACAAAATACAACCCGGCCCGGACCTGGACCGCTGAAAACTCGGTGGGTATCGGAGGCTCGTATCTCTGTGTCTACGGAATGGAAGGCCCTGGTGGTTACCAGTTTGTCGGGCGCACTCTCCAGATGTGGAACCGTTACCGCAAAACCGTCGAATTTCCAAAACCGTGGCTGCTTCGCTTCTTCGATCAGATCCGCTTCTACGAGGTCAGTCATGATGAGCTGCAGACCATCCGCCGCGATTTCCCGCAGGGCCGCTACCCGCTGAAAATCGAGGAAACCCGGTTTTCTCTCGCTGACCATGAAGCGTTCATGGAACGGGAGCGGACGTCCATTGATGCCTTTCTGGATCGCCGGAACCAGGCATTCGAAGAGGAACTGGAACGCTGGCACCGCGACGGGCAATTCAATTTTGAGACTGAAACAGCGGAGAAGATTGAAACCGAGGCGGATTGGCCAGAGGAAAGCCTGGTGGCGGACAGCCCTGTCTCTGGCAACGTCTGGAAAGTGCTGGTCGCTGAGGGCGATGAAGTATCTCAGGGCGACGTTTTGATGATTCTCGAATCGATGAAGATGGAAGTGCCTATTGAGGCTGCAGCTTCAGGACAGGTGACCCATGTTCTGGCCAACGCCGGCGGGCGTGTCAACGCCGGCCAGCCAGTCGTGGTGATGCTCGAGCACAGCGGGTCAGCCTGAGGGCCCCATGATGAGAATTGAGGTTAGTAATCAAGGAACATTGACTATGGAAACCATGCTGTCGATTCCGGCTCTCAAGAGCGCTTACGCTGAAGGGCGGCTCACACCCAGAGCACTGATGGCGAGGATTTACGAGCGTGCCAAGGAATTCGAAGGACATAATGTCTGGATCAAGCTGTTAACCGAGGCCGAGCTGGAGCCCTACTTTGAGGCGCTTGAGCGCATGGCGCCGGAGGAGCACCCGCTGTGGGGCATTCCATTCGCGATCAAGGACAATATTGATCTGGAGGGCATAGCGACCACCGCAGCCTGTCCTGAATTTGCTTACACCGCGCAGCAGTCGGCGAAGGTCGTGAATCAGCTTTTAGCCGCCGGAGCCATTCCGGTTGGCAAGACCAATCTGGACCAGTTTGCGACCGGACTGAACGGTACCCGCTCTCCGTACGGCGCCTGCCGCAACGCCTTCGATCCAGACTACATTTCCGGTGGCTCAAGTTCCGGTTCAGCGGTAGCAGTGGCGCTCGGAATGGCTTCGTTCAGTCTGGGTACGGATACCGCAGGCTCAGGGCGAGTCCCCGCCTGTTTCAATAATCTGGTGGGCGTAAAGCCAACGAAGGGACTGCTTTCCGCAACGGGCGTGGTGCCCGCCTGCAAAAGCCTGGACTGCGTCAGTATTTTTGCGCTGGATGCGGATCAGGCCAATCTCATTCTCGCGATCACCGAAGGCGAGGACAGTCAGGACTCTTATAGCCGGAGCAGTTCGTATACCAACAGCGCGCGTCTTTACGGCGAGCACCAGGGACCGCTCGTTCTGGGTGTGCCCTCTGAATCAATGCTCAGATTCTTCGGCGACGAGACCTATGAGGCGTCTTATCGCAGCACTCTGAAGGCACTCGAAACCGATGGCGTGGTACTGCGAGAAATCGACTACTCGCCGTTCGATGAAGCCGCACGTCTACTTTACGAGGGCCCCTGGGTTGCGGAGCGGTTCCTGGCCTGTGAATCGATGCTCGAGGCCAATCCGGAAGCGATTGAACCGGTCGTGAGATCGATTGTGAGCAAGGGCGACCAGCCTTCTGCGGCTGAGTTATTCCGCGCTCAATACCGGCTTGAGGCATTGCGCAAAATCGCCCGGACAACGCTGGAGGGCATTGATGCCCTGTTGACGCCTACCGCCGGTCGCCATTTTACGATCGAAGAGATACTTGAAGAGCCTATAAAGCGAAACTCTGAGCTGGGTTACTACACCAATTTCATGAACCTGCTGGACCTGGCTTCACTCGCCGTGCCTACCGCGTTTACGGAAGAAAAGCGTCCCTTTGGTGTCACTCTGGTCAGTACCGCGTTCCGGGACCGACCTCTTCTGTCAATGGCCAAGCGCTTTGAACGGATCTTTGATCTCCCCTTGGGCACCGATAAAGTCAGCCCTGCGCGCGACAGAGGTGCTACCACGGTGGAAGCTCCGGATCCCAGATGGATCGATGTGCTGGTGTGTGGTGCGCATCTTGAGGGACTGCCTCTTAACTGGCAGCTGCTTGAGCGCGGCGCCCGTTTGAAGGCGAAAACGCTGACTTCGGCAAACTATCGTTTCTTTGCGCTGGCGGGCGGACCACCCATGCGCCCAGGGCTGGTCAGAACGGATCAGGATGGGGCGGCCATCGAGGTGGAAATCTGGTCCGTTCCGGCGGCGGAATTTGGTACCTTCGTGGCGGGAATCCCGGCGCCGCTAGGCATTGGCAAAGTTGAGATCGCATCTGGAGAGTGGGTGACGGGTTTCATCTGCGAACCCCGCGCGGTGGGAGGCGCCACGGATATTACCGAGTTTGGCGGCTGGCGGCCGTGGATGGCCCAAAAAAAGAATTAAGGGAGGCTAAGGCGCGCTGGTAAGTCAGCTAAAGAAAAATCAGGTTCTCAGGCGTTGCCTGAGAGCTTGGGTTCGGCGGCTTCGGTGTTTTCTGCGCTCTCTGTGCTTTCTGTCTTTTCTCCGTGTTCAACTGTCGGGGAGAGGTTTGCAGCGTTTTTATGGTCCATTTCTTCGGATCTCAACCCGTTGGGGAGAGAGTAGGCCGAATTGTAGATGGCCATATAACGTCGTACTTCGTTCTGCCACTGGTCTTCGCTCCATCCCAGCGCCTCTTTGCAATGATGGCGTAGCCCATCCATCTGATCGATACCGCCTTCGCGCAGAATAAGCCCAAGCCGAGTGCGCCGAAGCATCAGATCGTCGAGATGGCAAATATCCTCGTGGCGGCAGCTGTAACGCAGCTCCGCCCACAGGTAGTCGGTGTCACTGATGTACTCCAGAGGGCCGCTGCGAAGGAGTATCGGCAGCCGTCTGCCATAGTGCCCACGCAGTCGGTGCCAGGTTTCCTCACGAATCGCTTCGGGGCGTGTCATGTTCGGTACGGGCGGAAACACGGGCGAGCCATCTCTGGCCAGATGCAGCGTCTTCAGGTGTTTTGATCCTTTTTCGAGTACTTCGCGGCCGATCCGTCGGAAAGTTGTGAGCTTTCCTCCAGATACCGTAATCAGGCCGTCGTTGTCCCAGATGACGTGTTCGCGATTTTCCTGAGACGGGTTTTTGCTATCGCCCGTGGTGACAATCGGACGGACTCCTGACCAACTGGAGATCACGTCGTTTTCTGTCAGTTGGGTTTGCGGAAACGCATGACTGACCAGCTTGAGCAGATAATCGTATTCCCGCCACGTTATCACCGGCTCATCATTTAACGAGTTCCCATGGTCGAGGTCGGTGGTGCCAATCACGGTCCTGCCAAGCCAGGGATAGACGAAAATAGGGCGCTGATCATCCGGGTGCAGAATGGTCATTGATGCTGATACGGGTAACCGCTCAGAAGGCACCACAATGTGGCTGCCTCGCAAAGGCCTGATTCGAGATTGATCCTCGGCTGTACGTGGCCTCAGATGGGAAGCCCAGGCGCCGGTCGCATTGACCACGAGGGTCGAGCGAATGGTTTCAGGCTGTTTTGCCGTTTCTGAGGAGGTGTCTTCAAGCGTGAGCTCAAAGCTGCCATCCGAAAGACGATTGATCTGGGTGGCGCGAAGGTAGTTGATCCGGACAGCGCCGAGTTGGTCGGCCTCATCCAGTACCCGAATAACCAGTCGGGAATCATCGGTAATCGCATCAGAGAATAGCGAAACGCCTTTGAGTTCGTGCTGCTGCAAATAGGGAAAACGCGAGCCCGCCGCCTCATTCGGAAGATACTTGCGATAGCGTTGGCCAGCGAAGAGATCGTAAAGGCCGAGCAGTGCGTTGAACGCGAATGGCCCAGGAAAAACGCCTCGATAATGAGGCAATGCGTACTGCAACTGGTCGACCAGGCCCGGCGCTTCCTTGAGCATCCTTTGACGCTCCCGAACGGCATCCCTTGTCAGGCGGATGTGTCCCGCACCAAGATAACGCAGACCGCCATGGACCATCTTGGAGGAGCGGCTGGAGGTGCCCCAGGAAAAGTCTCGCTGCTCAATGAGCAGCGTCCGCAGGCCGGCAGCGGCAGCCTCTCTTGCGACGCCAGCACCCGTGATGCCACCGCCTATGACAACCAGGTCGAAGGGAGAGTGCTGACGAGAGATGAAGCTCAGTTTTTCACATCGATCCATGACATGCCTGTTCGGTGGGAGCGTCGAGTCGCAGACTCGGATTGGGCCAGGTTCGAGTTTTCACTCTAACAACAGCTGGCGATGGTTCACAGTCTACTTTTGGTGTCACTGGCTGGTAATCGTCCGACCGCTGTTGCTTAAAGCGCGCCGGAAACGGATTCCATGAGCTTTTCATTCAGACGGTTCCAGTGCGAGAGTTCGTCCGGGTTGCCGACACGTCGATTGTGGCCGCCGCGCTTGTTTAGCCAAAGACCGTCGCCGTTGAAGCTGTAAATAGGTTCCAAATCAGTTCTTTGCGAGGCAGGCTTGATTTCGTTTATCAAGTTGTCAAGGATCAGCGGTTCGGCGCCAGGGCTGGGATACCAGGCAAGCACCATGTGCGATTGATTCAAAGCCAGCGCTTTGACGTAGGTGATCCGAAGTTCCTCGTCCGGGACGCCCATATTGCGCAGAGTCAGGTACTTGGCGATGGAAAAATCCTCACAGTCTCCGCCGTTTGTCGTTAAGAGTTCCAGCGGAGTCGCCCAATAGTCTTCCTCGCCCCAGTGCTGAAGGTCGGTGACGAAGTCCATCCGGTTGAAGAAGGAGTTAACCATGGCCAGTTGCCGGTCGCGAGCGGCGGACGACGCCACCTTGGTCAATCGCTCCCAACGCTCAACGCGATGAACCGCCTCTTCTCCATAATGCTCGCGCACGTAGTCCAATACTTGAGAAGTCAGTTCTAGAGTGGCGAGGGCCAGACCGAAGTGGAAGATTAAGGGCAGAGCCAAAAGGGTCTGCCGGAGAAAGGCGTTAGGCATCACTTCCCCAGAAAAGGCGTTCGCGCATACCGGTGAATCTTCCATAACGACCGATCGCCAAACTTGCACAGATATCGATAACTACAGTGTGATTCTATCTTTTTGGCAAGCCGTGTTTGTGGTGATTGCGTAAACGGGCGATTCGCGGGGGAACGAACAGACACAAAAAAGCCCGGAAGAACCGGGCTCTGTGAAGACAAATTCAAGTCAGTCGTTAGCGCGCATGCGCAGTCGTTCTCTCAACCGCTCAAGGCGCTGCCGGATTTCTTCGCGCCGTTCGGCGGGAACAGTGCTCGGAATCTCCGGCATCTGGAATTGATCATTGGGGTCGCTGTTCGAGTCGAAAGACTGATCCTGCTGAGAGTCAGAGGAGCTTTCGAACGAACTGGGGGAGGGCGATGAGTCGTTTCTGGCAATCGCTACGCTGTCGCGCTCATCAGGCTCGGGAAAATACAGATTCTCGAGCTTTCCGCTGCGTTCAAGTACCACTCGATTGGGATGAACGGAGTTCAGTCTGACGTTGCCGGGCAATTGACCATCCACCAGATAGACTTCTGTACTCCCGTCCGAACCTTCGATGAGCGCACTGCCAGGAAAGTCACCGTCGGCGGCCATTACTCCGCGCAGCTTCAGGCGCAGGTTGGTTTCCGGAAGGTCCTCGGTCTGCTCTGCCTTCTGCACCGGCTGAGCGCTGGCATCACCAAACATGGGAACGCTGGCCAGATTGATATCCGGAACCTGCACTTTCTGGCGGACCGGCTCTATGCGATCAGCAGAACTCCCGACGGCTTCTGAATTCATGCTGGCCCAGGCGGCATATCCCTGATAGCTCAGCGCCAAAGCCATGACAACAAATAAGACTGCGGCAACGAGAGCAGGCAGCTTGGCGGAAGAAAAAGCCATTGAATTCCCTGATGTTGAATGTATGGAGCAGTGTACCTGCCTGCGGACCTGCGAACCGTGATTGGGTTCCGGCATTGGTCCGGGCGACGTCACAATGTATCAGCTTTAAAGTCAGTATAGTGTAGCAATGGCTGGGTGTGTTTTTTCAGCTATCATTGGCATAACGCAGCGGCCACATTGTGAATTTAGTTCATTGCGGAACCGCCCGGGCTTCCGGATTGTCCGAGTTCGGGGTAGGGTGCGTGGCTCAGACCTGTCGCTGACAGGCGTCCTAGGCAGCGGCCAGCGTTTTCCCGCGTAGCGGGCGAGGTAGCCGCAACTCGCAATCATGGCTCAAACAATAACCAGGCCTGGCAGGCCGGAAACGGATACTCATGACGTTGACTACGACAGATTCCGAACTGCAGTCGCCGGAAGCTCCGCTGGCTCGACTCCCTTTCACATTCGCCAAGCGTAATGGCGTCATTCTCACCCGAAATAAAGAGGGTGAGCCGGTCATTTTTGTCAGGCCTGGCGCGCAGCCGTTTGCGCTCGCTGAGGCCAACAGGATCGGAGAGGGCAAGGCCCGCTTCGAGCGCATCGATACCGATCAGTTCGATGAAGCCCTCAACGCGGCGTACCAGAGCGATTCCAGTGAAGCCATGCAAATGGTTGAAGGCATCGGCGACGACATGGATCTGGCCTCACTGGCTGACTCCGTGCCGGAAACCGAAGATCTGCTGGAACAGGAAGACGACGCTCCCATCATTCGCCTGATCAACGCGATTCTGACGGAGGCGGTCAAGACCAGCGCGTCGGATGTGCATATCGAAACTTACGAAAAGCAACTGATTGTCCGGTTTCGTGTGGACGGCGTTCTGCGTGAGGTGGTCCAGCCGAAGCGGGCATTGGCGCCGCTGCTGGTTTCGCGGATCAAGGTCATGGCGAAACTGGATATCGCCGAAAAGCGCGTACCCCAGGATGGCCGTATCGCCCTGCGAGTAGCCGGGCGGGAAGTCGATCTTCGTGTGTCCACCATGCCTTCTGCCAGTGGCGAGCGGGTGGTACTGCGTCTTCTCGACAAACAGGCGGGCAAGATCAAGCTTGAATCGTTGGGCATGGCCAAGCGCGACCTGGATGTGCTTCGCAAGCTGATTCTGCGGCCTTACGGCATTCTTCTGGTTACCGGTCCGACGGGCTCTGGTAAGTCCACATCGCTGTATGCCTCGCTGCAGGAAATTAACGACCGTAGCCGCAATATCCTCACCGTCGAAGATCCTATCGAGTACAACCTGCCGGGCATCGGCCAGACCCAGGTCAACACCAAGGTCGACATGACTTTTGCGCGGGGGCTGCGGGCTATTCTCCGTCAGGATCCGGACGTCGTGATGATCGGGGAAATCCGGGACCTGGAAACGGCAGAAATCGCTGTCCAGGCGAGTTTGACGGGTCACCTCGTACTGTCGACCCTGCACACCAACACGGCGGTTGGCGCCATTACCCGCCTCATGGACATGGGTATCGAGCCGTTCCTGATTTCTTCGAGTCTGGTCGGTATTGTTGCGCAGCGGCTCGTGCGAGTGCTCTGCCAAGAATGCCGTGAGCCCTACACGCCGGATGCGGAGCAGTGCGACTTCCTGCAGGTCGATCCCCAGAATCCGCCAACCATTTATCGGGCGAAGGGCTGTGATACCTGTAATCAGTTGGGTTATCGAGGCCGGATTGGTATTTATGAAGTGGTTGAAGTTAACGAGACCCTGAGCTCAGAGATCCACAAGCGGGCGGGCGAACTTGAGCTGGAAAAGCAGGCCCGGAAACAGGGTCCGAGCATCCACGCTGACGGTGTTGCCAAAATCTTGTCTGGGACCACAACGGTGGAAGAAGTCCTGCGCGTCACCCACCGGAGCTGATAGATGCCTGCATTTGATTACAAGGCCCTTGACGCCAAGGGCAAGCAGAAGCAAGGCGTTGTTGAGGCAGATGGGGCAAAGGCGGTCAGGCAGCAGCTACGCGACAAGGGGCTGATGCCGCTGTCTGTGGAACCTGCCTCGGAAAAGGGCTCTACCAGCGAAGGTGGCACATCCTTTTTTCAGGGCGGCTCGAGCCTAAGCGCGTCTGATCTAGCGCTGGTGACACGCCAGATGGCGACCCTGATCCAGTCAGGCATACCCATCGAGCAGGCTCTCTCGGCGGCCGCGCAACAGGCGGAAAAGCCGCGCATCAAAAGCATGATGATCGCCATCCGCGCGAAGGTCATGGAGGGTTACACCTTTGCGGATAGCCTTGGCGAATATCCCCGGGCTTTCCCCCGCCTATACCGCTCGACCGTCGCAGCGGGTGAACACGCCGGTCACCTTGATCTGGTTCTCAACCGACTTGCCGACTACACCGAAGCACGTCAGGAAGCCCGTCAGAAAATTCAGCTGGCCGCGATTTACCCGATCATTCTGAGTGTCGTCGCAGTGGCCATCGTGGTCTTCCTGCTGACCTATGTTGTTCCGGATATCATTGCCGTCTTCGTTAAGCAGGGTCAGGAGTTACCCCAGCTGACGAAAATAATGCTGTCCGCTTCTGATTTTCTTTCCAGCTATGGGATCTATCTCCTTGTTTTACTGATCATAGCCGGTGTAGCTTTCCGCCTTGCTCTGAGGAAGGAGGCATTCCGGTTGCAATTCCATCGCTGGCTGCTGAACATGCCGCTGCTCAAAGGAATGGTGCGGGGGACTAATACCGCCCGCTATGCCAGCACGCTGGCCATTCTCAGTACCAGTGGCGTACCCCTGGTAGAAGCGATGCGGATTGCCGGTGAAGTACTCGGCAATGATCATCTGCGTCAGGAACTACGCGGTGCAGCCCAGCGTGTGAGCGAGGGCAGCAGTCTGAAAAAGGCCCTTGATGAGACAGGCTACTTCCCGCCCATGATGTTGCACATGATTGCCAGCGGTGAAGCCAGCGGCGAACTGGACGACATGCTTGAGCGGACTGCCCGGATGCAGGAGAACGCACTTCAGGCGAAGATTGAGGCCATTGTGGGTCTGTTCGAGCCGATGATGCTTCTTGTCATGGGTGTCGTGGTATTGATCATCGTGCTGGCGATCATGCTTCCGATCCTTAATATGAGCAACCTGGTTGGCTAAAGGCATCGCTTCCATGCATGTCCCTGCCTCCCGTTGAAACTCCCACCGCTTGTGGCTGTCTGTTGGCAAGTGACGGTAACGACAGTGCTTTGCGGGACAACAAAGCAAACTTTTTATAACTCGGTTTAAAAGAACGGATAGACATTCCTATGACGAAACATTTTCATGCCCGGAACGCCGGTTTCACGCTCATTGAGATTATGGTGGTTATGGTCATCCTCGGTCTGTTGGTCGCGGTTGTTGCGCCCAACATCATGGGTCGTGGTGATCAGGCCAAAGTGACCGTTGCCGAGACGCAGATGAAGAACATTTCCAGCGCGCTGGATCTGTACCGTCTGGACAACAGTCACTATCCCTCAACGCAGCAGGGCCTTCAGGCGCTGGTTTCCAAGCCCAGCGGATCGCCTGAACCACGCAACTGGAATCCGGACGGTTACCTGAAAGCCGTTCCCGAAGATCCCTGGGGTAACCCTTTCGAGTACTACAGCCCAGGTGAGGGTACGCCCTACGATCTGATTTCTCTGGGATCCGACGGCGCAGCAGGCGGCGAAGATGACGCAGCTGATATCAATGTCTGGGAAATGCAGAAGTAAGGTCGGCTGATGGTTTCGCGCGGGCGCCAGCAGGGTTTTACCCTCATAGAAATCATGGTCGTCATGGTTCTGGTGGGGCTGCTGGTCTCGCTGGCCGTCGCTAACCTTGGCGGTGGTAACCAGTACCGCAATCTGGAAGAGCAGACGCGCGAACTCTTTTTGCTGATGCAGACCGCCAGAGAGCAGGCCCTGCTCAACAACCAGGAACTGGGTCTGACGATGGACGAGGAAGGGTATCGCTTCCTCGTTTTCAATCTTGAAGAACGCAAATGGCAGCCTCAGGCGGAGCAGCTGTTTTCCCCGCGTCAGTGGGACCTGGGTACCGAGGCCACCGTCGAAACCGACGACGATCTCCCGCGTTTGATGTCTGAAGAAGACGATAACGCGCTTCAGGAAGACGGCGAAAAGGTCCTCAAGCCCAATGTCGTATTCTTCTCCAGCGGTGAAACCACGCCTTTCGATATCCGCATCGAACTCATCGACAACGCCGAAGCACCCAAGCACCAACTGACGTCAGACGGATACTCCGACATCATCTGGCGGGGGCCGAATCGCGAGGAATCGGCGACCTTATGAACTCGCGCCTCGCTGTATCGCCCAAATCAGATCGCGGTTTCACACTGATCGAAGTACTGGTTGCTTTGCTGGTGTTCGGCTTGATCGCAACGTCGGCCTACAGCGTTGGCGCGCAGTATGTGAACGTTTTCGAAAGCGTCCGCAGCAAGACGCTCGCCGGCTGGGTCGCAGATAATGCGATGACGGAAATCCGCCTGGCTGAAAAACCGCCCGGCATTTCCGAAACCAATAAAGAAGTCGAATTCGCCACAATGGACTGGCGCGTAAACACCCGGGTGATTGCAACTCAGGACGAGAGTATGCACCGGGTTGAAATCACCGTATTTCGCATCTTTCCTGACTTACAGGCTGAACCCCGGCAGATCACGACTCTCGCCGGATTCCTGAGAATACCAGCTGACGACGAAAGTGCCGGTGGCCAATCGGGTCCAGGCCTGGCGGGCGCCGGAGGTGGTGGACAATGATGTCATCCCAGCGCGGCTTTACGTTGATGGAAGTACTGATCGCCATCACCATCACATCGGTGATCGGCCTGTCTATCTGGCAGGTGGTTTCGTCGGTATTGAATGCCCGCGAAAGAGTCGATGAGATGGCAGGTGAATTCGAACAGCTCCAGAGTGCCTTCCTGATTCTTGAGCGGGACATTACCCAGGCTGTGAATCGCCCCTACCGAGACGTTTACGGAGATTCCCAGCCAGCGTTGACCACTCGCCAGGAAAGCTTTGGTCTGATGCTGGTTCATCAGGGCTGGCGCAATCCTCTAGGGCTCAAGCGCTCTGAGTTGCAGCGCTCAGGCTGGGAGTTTACCGGTGAAAACCTGGTCCGCCGTCACTGGAGGTCCGTTGACCAGGGGCAGGACGAGGACCAGGACGGTATCGAACGAACGATGCTCAAAAACGTCATCAGCTTTGATGTGCGATTTATGACTCAGGATCTGAACTGGGTGGACGACTGGCCTGAAGCTTCCGCGCTGGCGAGCGGCGGAACGGGAGATAGCGGGGAAAGCTCGGAGGGCGGTCGACTATCGGACATGCCACGCGCCGTCGAAATCACCCTGGAACATCGCCGCTACGGCGAACTCCGTCGCCTGTTCGAATTTCCGGACTACAGTTATATGGCTGCCCAGAAGAATATTTCTGAAACCAACCAGCAGTTGGAAGAGGAAGCCGGCAAGGCGGGCGACAATAAAGATCTCACCTTGGAAGAGGCTGAGAAGAAGGCTCAGGACAATCCTGCTATGCAGCAACAGCTTCAGGAGCTCAGAGATGCGCTGGGTATCTGAGCAAAGGCCGGGCGCTGGACGGCGTCAGCGCGGCGTTGCGCTAATCATGGTGCTGTTGGCGATGGCACTTATCGTGATGATGGCGACTGGCATGATTCGGCAACAGAATCTGCGTATTTATAAAGCCTCTCACGCTATGGCCCAGAACCAGGGTTTCGCCATCGCTCTTGGTTCAGAAGATTTCGCCAAATCCATGCTCAGGCGCGACTACGATCAGGACAAAGAAGACAATTCCTTCGTCGATGACACCAGCGAGTTCTGGTTTACCAATTCGGCCATCCTGCCGCTCGATGAAGAATCAGGTTTGGTCGAAGTTCAGATAGAAGACATGAGCGGTCGCTTCAATCTCAACGATCTGGTGGACTCCCAGTCCGGAGCGGTGGATGAGGTCGCCAAAAAGCGTTTCGACAAGCTTTTGCAGATTTTGGGCGTGACTGATTTTCGAACGGACGCGATCATTGACTGGATCGATGAAAACGACCAGACCACGTCGGCCTACGGGGCCGAAGACGGTGCCTATCTGGTGGAAGATCCGCCTTACCGGGCGGCCAATCAGCCGTTTATGAGTGTCTCGGAGCTCCGTCTGTTGCAGGGGATGACCGAGGAAACCTACCAGGCTTTGCTGCCGTTTATTACCGCGCTTCCGGTTAGTGGAGCTGGCATTAACGTGAACACAGCGCCGAAAGAACTCATTGAATCTATGACCGATGACATGACGTCCAGCCAGGCGGAAAAGCTTGTGGCCAAGCGTGATGAGGAACCTTATGAAGAGGTCGCTGATTTTCTGGCAGAGGATGAACTCGCCGGTTCGGGCATTTCTGCGAAGGGTGTTATGGTCAGGAGCCGATTTTTTGAAGTTCTTTCGCGTATTACCTACGATAATCGAACGGTGAACCTTTCCAGTCTGATCTATAGGTCGTTTGACGGAAGCATGAAAACTGTCAACCGTGACCGGGGTGAAACCATCCTGATAACAAAACCACCCTTCAACGTCACCGAGCAGGAAGGGTAGCCAAAAAGGCTTGCTGTTTATGTCTTACCACTTGATTGTTCAGCCGCTTGAGCCGTACGCCGTTCTGGCAGGCGAGGCGGAGAGCCAATTGTTCAACTGGGTCCTGATGGATTCGGTTGGCGAGCGCCAGGCCGGCGGTAGCGGCGACTCCAAAGACGTTATTGAGCAGACCCTTCGCCAGAACGCATTGGATGGTGTCCGCCTGATCGGGCTTTTGCCAGCGGACGAAGCGCTGGTCTGCTATGCCGACATTCCGGCCAAGCAACAGCGTTTTATCCATCAGGCTCTGCCGTTCGCGGTGGAAGAGCAATTGGCTCAGGACGTCGATTCGGTTCATCTGGCTCTCGGTGAGCGGACGGACCGGGGATACCGGGTTGCAGCGATCGACAAGCTCAGAATGAGCCAGTGGATGGAAGCCTACAGCGACTTTGAAGGTGCGCAGCTGGAGGCCATTATTCCGGACAGTGCCATGCTGCCCGTGAATGACACTGACTGGACCATCTGCGTCGACGGTTCGATGGCGCTGATGGCCAGCAGCCAGGGCGACTGGATGAGAATCCGCACCGAAAACCTGGTGATGTTCGCCCAGACACTGGACCGCCCATCAGAAGATGAAGTGGTCGCTGAAGTGAAGGTCCGGTTCTTCGCACCCGAAAGCTATTTCGAGGAGAACGCTGAGTCTCTTGCTGCCATGAACGCTTCAGGCCGCCTCAGTGTCTCGCGCTCCTCTCTGGAAGCGGGAGCCGTTGAACTTCTGGCCCGCGCCCACTCTCAGCAGCTCGATAAACCTTTGAACCTGTGTCAGGGAGCTTACGCGGTTCAGGGGAAGGGTGGCAGCAAAGTCGGACCCTGGAAGCCGGCCATTGCAGTGGCTTGTGTCTGGTTTGTGCTGCAACTGGGTTTTGAACTGGGCATGGGTATCTATCATGAGCGTGGGGCGGAGTCGGCGGAGTCCCAGGCCATGGCGATCTACAAGCAGGCGTTCCCGCAGGATCGTCGGGCTCATCCGGGCAATCTCAAACGGATGGTTTCGAGTCGTCTGAATTCCGCTTCGGCGCAAGGCCCGTCAGCGAGCTTCCTGGCGCTGATGAAGCAGACCGGCGCTGAATATGTATCACTTCCGCAGCGTCAGGCCGTAGAGTTCAACTCCATTAACTTCAGCCAGAGTCGTGGCGAGTTGGTCGTGGATGTTCGAGCCGATAGCTATGACAAACTCAGCGCGCTGCGCTCGGGACTGGCAAACAAGGGTCTGAATGCCGAGATTGGCTCGGTCGTTAACGAAAGCAACGGCACCCGCGGCCGTCTGACGGTATCGGGAGGCTGATCCGATGATAGCGAAGCTTAAGCAGCAGCCTGCGATTCGCAAGGCGCTCACGCAATACAACCGCATGCCTTCCCGTGACCAGAAAGCGGTCCAGCTTCTGGCGCTAGCAATCATTCTTGTGTTGATCTACGCGTTGATCTGGCGTCCGGTGAGCAGTTTTCGCGAACATGCGGAACAGCGTCACGAGAACGCTGAGTCATTGCTGGCATGGGCCGAGGCCAATCAGGGTGTGTTCCGTGAGCTGGCTGGCAAAAGCCAGACCGGCGCCGCTCCGGCCCAGACCATCAGCGATACCCGTCAACTTATGGCCGTAGTGACCCAGAGCGCCGGTGATTCCGGGCTGAGTCTTCAGCGTTTCGAGCCCAGTGGAGAGAAGGCGATGCGGGTCTGGTTAGGCAATGTTCCTTTCCGCGATGTCGCCTCCTGGCTCGAACGGCTCAATACCCAGTACGGCATTGTTATCGACCAGGCAGCGCTCGACAAGGAAGAGGGTACCGGTCAGATTTCCGCACGACTGACACTGGAGGTTGCTGGAGCCTGATATGAGTCCAGACATGGAGGTTAAAGCGCAACCAAGGGCAGAGACTGAAGGCGTGATCGTTAAGCTGGACGAGTCTGCCCTGAATGAAGCCCGGGCTATTCTCCATGTCGCCTATCAGGACGAGCCTGCCTTCCGGTATCTCTTCGATAGCGAGAAACAGGGCTACGATCAGCGTATCCGGGCAACCATTCGCGAACTGACTCATGCCTATGTGCAGATGAATCAGGAAGCCATCGGCGTAATGGTTGGAGAGACTCTGGTCGGCGTTGCCTTTCTGGGCGAGCCGGAGCTGCGACTGACGTTGGCAGACAACTGGAGCTGGCGAGCTCGGATGGTGCTTACAGCGGGCCTGTCATCCACTCGCCGTTACGTCGAATACCACAAGCGTCTTACCAATCTCCTGCCTCAGCCGAAGGCCCATCAGTTGCCACTGATCGGCATCCATCCCAAGTACAAGAGTCGCGGCTACGGTCGCCTGCTATTACAGAGCGTCGCGCGTCTTTGTAAGGATAATCCGCGGGGTGGCGGTCTTGTGCTGGACACTGGCAACGCCAGTTATTTACCCTTCTATCAGTCAGAGGGGTTTCGCAGCCTCGGTACCATCCGGTTGGGCGACATCGAAGACCATGTCCTTTACCGGAATATAAGCGGCGAATAGACGAAACCTCTCCCCATTGCGGCCTCAATTCATCGTGCCGCTCTTCTTCTGAAGCATTAGACCTCTGGTATTAAAGGAGTCAAAGTGGCTGCAACCCACGACTACGATTTGATTGTTATCGGAGCAGGTTCCGGCGGTGTACGCCTGTCGCGTATGTCTGCGGGACGTGGTGCCAAGGTGGCTGTGATCGAGAACCGCTATCTCGGCGGTACCTGTGTCAACGTGGGCTGTGTACCCAAAAAGCTGTTTGTCTACAGTGCTCACGCGATGCACGAGATGGAAGACGCCGCAGGCTATGGCTGGAAAGTACCGCTGGAACAGGTCCGTTTTGACTGGCCGACACTTGTCGCCAACAAGAATTCTGAGATCGAACGACTAAACGGCATCTATCGACGGATTCTTGAAGGCCCTGGGGTCACGGTTATAGAAGGCAGTGCGACTTTTGTCGACGCGAATACACTCAAAGTCGGCGATCAGACCATTACGGCAGACAAGATCTGTATCGCCACCGGCAGTTGGCCGATGATCCCTGAAATTCCGGGTCATGACCTTATCCTCAGCTCCAACGAAATGTTCTACCTGCCTCAACTGCCAGGTAAAGCTGTCGTGTGGGGTGGGGGCTACATTGCCGTCGAGTTCGCAGGCATCCTCGCGGGCCTGGGTGTCGATACCACACTGATTTATCGCGGTGATCTTTTCCTGCGGGGGTTCGATGAAGACGTCCGTCGTTTCACTGCCGATGAAATCGCCAAGAAGGGCGTGAAACTGAAGTTTGGTGTAACGCTTCACTCAGTGGCCCACTCAGACTCTGGTTACCTTCTGCATCTGTCGGATGGCACCACCATGGAAACCGGGTTGGTGATGGCGGCCACCGGCCGCCGCGCCATGACCGACGGCCTGGGTATCGAGTCCGTCGGTGTGAAAGTCACTGCCACCGGGCACATCGAGGCGGATAGCCAGTTCCGTACTTCCGTTCCTTCCATCTATGCCATTGGCGACGTCATTGGCACACCGCAGTTGACGCCGGTAGCTCTGGCTCAGGGAATGGCATTGTCACGCAACCTGTTTGGCGATGGCCAGGGGTCGGTTGATTACGCCAATATCCCCACCGCCGTTTTCTGCCAGCCCAACATCGGCACTGTGGGTTTGACCGAAGACGTGGCTCGGGCCGATGGCCATCGGCTCAAGATATTCCGTTCCGAGTTCAAGCCCATGAAGCACACGCTGAGCGGGCGTGACGAGCGCAGCATGATGAAGATCATTGTCGATGCTGATACGGACCGAGTGCTCGGCGTCCACATGGTTGGGCCCGATGCAGGTGAAATTATTCAGGGAATGGCTGTCGCCGTAAAAATGGGCGCTACCAAAGCGGATTTTGACGCAACCGTTGGTATTCATCCGACTTCAGCAGAAGAGTTTGTCACCATGCGTGAGGCTGTGTCTGAAGATCAGTGGCAGTAGTCAGTAGCGAGTAAGGCGTAGCAAGTCGGGCCGGTTTAGCCGGCCCTCTCTCTCCGGTCTCACACCGGCGTCCTGAACGATCTCAACTGCGCCTTAAATATGAAGAGTGCGACTGAGCTGCAACCGTAGCGCATCGCGCTTGGGCGGACGGGCGACGCAGCCATTCATACCCGCCTCAAGGCAAGCGGTCTCTGTAGAATCAGGGAGTGCAGTCAGGCCGATCATAGGAACAGAAGCCTGACCTCTGCCTTCTTCCCACTGGCGAACGGCCAGACTCACATGAAATCCGTCTAACCCTGGTGACATTACATCGACAATGATTGCGGTGTAGGGCTCTGTTGAGCCTCGGACTTTTTCCAGTGCCTGTTCTTCGGTAATGGCAAATTCTGCGTCTAAACCAAACGTTCGCAAGACTTCCGCCGTTTGCGAACAGACCGGCTCAAGTGCGCTGATGATGAGCACGCGGGGCAAGGAAAGCAAACGGTCCTGCTTGATTGAGCCGGTTTGCAGGGATGGCATTTGAGAATGTTTGTGGGTGTCGGCCTTTGCTCTGGCCAGGGGGACCTGCACCGTCAGCCTTTTGAGCTGGTTGACCGTCTGGCAACGAAGATTGCCCCCCAGAATTTCGATCAACCGCGGAATCAGAGCCGACTGAATGGAGGGCTCGAAAGGCATTTGACGACGACTGTCCGCAACCGTGTTTACAGGCTTGTCAGACGATCGGTGGCGGTATTCGACCTCGGCGGTCAGCGTAAAAAACTCGGCTCCGTCTTCAATGATACGCCCGTCGATAACGACCTCGCCGGGCGCAGCTTCTTTTGCGGCAAGTTCAAACAGGCCGCTTAACAGCCTCACGATGTTGCATTTATCGCCCTGAGCCAGTGCTTCTTCAGGCCAGAATCCGGCTTGGTTAAGGCTGACTGTCGACTCGGGCGACGCCTGGCGAGCATGGCTGATGGCGAGATGAACAGCGGATTTCAGGTCAAATGTCTCTGATTGGCCTGGTCGATCCAGCAAATCCAGCTTTGCTATCAAAGAAAAGCTTTCGAGTGCGTCAGCAACACCTGAAATCGTGTCGTTGAGCCGGGTCGGGTATTGGCCGCCGGCGGTTGATTCAGCGAGCAATTCCTTGAGTTCCCTGATCGGTGGCAGCAGCTCAGCAGCGGCCGCGAGTTGTATCTCCGATTTACAGCGAGACAGCTGCTCGCGACATCGGCGGTCGACGTCCGCCAGGTGTCCGCGTCGATTATTGGCTTGGGCCGATGCATCCAGTTGTGTGGCCAAGTCGGCCAGATCCTTCTCCAGCTCGACGATTTCTGAAATTCGGGATTTTTGACGGCGACTTTCAGTGGTTGTACCTCGTGTCATCGCGCGGATGCGATTGGAGATGTAGGTCAGCGGTGCGACCACGCTGGATACCACGCGATTGATAAAAATCAGCGTGAATATCAACACGCAGATACCAACGACGACCGAAGACAGGATGATTTCGTTTCGACGTTCGTAGATGGCAAGGTCCGAGACCATCACCTCCACCTGCCCAATGGTTTGGGCTTTTTCTGGGATATCGGAGCCAGGCATCGAAACATCGTTCATCGCCAGCGGCTCCTGAAGAATAGGCGATACAAAGCGGCTCAATTCGCCGGGCTGTGAGAGGTCGCTATTCTTTTGGGCACTCACAAAAATCTCGCCTCGCTGATCGTACACCGTGATCTGGCTCGCGGGGCTCCGCTCCAGGCTTTTGCTAATAATCTGCCGTGCCATGGACAGGTTGCCGCTGATCAGCGGATATTCCAGTGTGGGCGCCAGATTGGAGGCGACAATCTCGCCGATTTGCATGAGGTCGTTACGCAGGTCAAACAGCCGTACCTGTGTGAACAGCACGAGCAATGCGCAGAAAATCACGACGGACGGAATCAGTGCGGCGGACTGGAGCCGTCTTTTCAGGCTGCGCTGTCTTCTGAAGGCCTGCTTCATGGCTTTCCGACCTCGGCGTTGTCGCCGATTCGCTCGCGCACCTGCTGAACCAGTGTTTCGTTGTCCGGGACGAGAATACTGAGGGAGCGGGCTACCTGGCGGTTAACCTCAACGGAGTAATCGGCCGGAAATGAGGGCTTGGGAAGTTTCCCGGTTTCGAGGTATTGGCGAGCTGACTCTATGGTGATTTCTGCAACGTTCCTCAGCGGCACGTAAATTGAGGCCAGAGAACCGGCCCGGACGTAGGCCCGTTGCGGGCCGATAACGATGCGGTTATGGCGATAGGCCGTCAGCAGAATGTGTTTGATGGTTCGCGGATTGAAAATTTCAGGTTCGGGCGTTCCGAGCAGAAAATCTCCATAGTTTAGTGCTCGCCCCAGCGTCTGAATCAACTCCTTTTCGTTTTCCACAACGAAGATCTGGCCCTTCAGTCCGTATGCCGGGAGTTGGTCCAGAAGGTCGTTGTAGTGATATCTGCTTTGCGGAGATGCCAACAAAGCGACGCGGCTCGCGGCTGGTAATATGGCTCGGCCAAGTGCCGCCTGAGCAGCCAGCGGTGGCTGATCGTAAATCGCCATCATTGGCCGATTTTCACCAGCCTCAGACGCAAGCGCGGAGAATTCTGCCTGGCCAATATACGTGGCGATGATGGGTAACTGACCGGGGCGGGTGAGGGCACTCGTCAGCGCGGGTGTCCCGATGGTGATCAATAGCCCGCAGGGTTTATCATCGGAAATCTGGCTCTCGGGCATGATGACCAGCGACTCATCCGCCGCCTGCCTCGCCTGTTGGATGAAGGTCTCATTGAACGCGGCATTGCCTGATCCCACCAGGCACAACGACTGGCTGTCTTGTGACGCCACTCTGTTAGCGGGCTCTGCGCTGATCGTTAAAGGTAGAAATTGGAGCAACAGCGGCCCGAGAAGCGACCGCAGCAGTCGCTTCACCGGTGTCTTCTTTGACGGCCAGTTGCTCAGTTTGTCCATCAGCGAGGCTGAATCCTTTCTTCCTGTATGAACGTTTGGCAGGTTTCCTCGTCAGAATTTCAGGCGAGCTTCAAAGTTGTAGCGCGTCTCATCCTCGTAGAGCAGGCCCCTGCTCAGGCCCCGGTTTTCGTCCAGATCGTGTTGCACCCGGAACGCCAGTTCGTAGTTCAAATCGCTGGTAAAGCCCTCTTTCCCGACTTTCAGGTCCGCACGGGAGTAGGGGCCGGTGTAGAATTCATCTGTCCAGTAGTAGACGGTTGAGGTGAAGAATTCCATGGGAAACCTCTGTATCCAGGCGAAGCTTCCTGAGCGAGCGGCAGTCATTCTGCTCTCAAGCTCGACAAAACGACGCTTTTCTTTCTCTGATAGGTCTTCATCGGGGCCCGTATAACGGCCTTGCTGATCCATGTAAGCAAAGGTAAGTCTCAGCTTGGTCCTGAAAAACTCAAGCCCGGCTTCAAGTTCCGCTCCTCTCTGGTCAATGGCGACCGTGTTGTCCACGGTCCACTCGTCGATATTGGTAATGCCGCTTATAACGTCCCGCATCTGGTCGTTAAAGAGCCTGACTTCAGTCGTCAGCAGGCCCTCTCCAACGAAGTACTGGCCAAAATAACTGACTTCACGGGAAACAATTGTCTCGTTTTCCAGCCCCTCGGTTCCCAGAGCCCGTGGGCCAGCACGGGTACCTTCGAGAAAACCATAGGGTGGATTGGGCTCTACGTTTTCTCCTCTGTATTGCCAGTCTGCACAGCATTCGAAAGCATCGGGTGTTCTCACCGCCTCTGAGTAAACAAATCGAAGCGTATGGTTATCTGAGAGAATGAAGTTGGTCGCGATCTTGGGAGAGAAGTAGGCTTCGTCAGTAATGGTCGTGCGCTGCCAGTGAGCGCCAGTGTTAATAACGAGCCAGGATGCGGGACTGATTTCGGCGTTACCAAACACGCTACTTTGGTAGTGGCTGTCCTGACCATTAAAAAAGGTGTCCGATGAATAGCTGTCTTTACGATAAGATGCACCAGCTACAATTTTAAGCCACTGATTTGGAATGATCGTGTCCTGGATTTCGAACTCGAGACGCGACTCATCGGCATTGTTGTTGAAACTGGAACAGAACGGGGGCGCACCGTCGGGCAGTCCAACCGCTTCCGGAGACGGACATCCTTTCCATTCCTGGCGCTGCCGATAATCCTGGACACTCACCTGCAGATGGTAGAAGTGGTTGGCATTGAAGGCGCCGTTAAACTGGGTTTGCAGAAAGTAGTCATTACGGAAGTTATCCGGGTCGCTCACCGCATTAAAATCGTCGCCAATCCGCCGTCTGTCCTCCTCGAGTACCCCATCGAATATGCCGGCTCTGAAGTCCACTGAATAACCGGGACTGAGAGGGATCTGGGCGTCGTAGGTAAACGTGTTGCTGCTAAAACCGTCATTAACGGGATAGAGAGGGCCCCTGCGTTCTGGCTGCTGCAGGTCGTAGCCTTCAGACACTTTCTTTTGATACGCCAGTCGCCAGTTGATGTCATCGCCGGCGTCTCCCACCGACGTCAGAACCTGATGGCGCCCCTCGGTGCCGGCCATGCCATAGATGTTCACCCCGGCCGTATCTTCTGGGGATTTCGTGATGATATTGATTGTCCCGAGAAAGGCGTTAATACCGTAAGCCGCCGCATTGGGCCCCCGGCTCACCTCGATCCGCTCGATGAGATCAATAGGCACGGGGAGTGTGTCCCAATACACGTTGGCAAGACTGACCTGATAGGCGGTGCGGCCATCGACCAGTAACTGCAGTCTCCTCTGGTCGTAAGCAACGGTGCCGTGATAGCTCACGACAGGGCGGTTGTTCTGGGTGTAACCGACGGTCATGCCGGGGACCAGCCTGAAAGCCTCAGAAAGTCGGGTGATACCTAATTTGCGGAGCAGTTCACCATGCAGGACAGTCGTTGTGCCGGGAACCCGTGACTTTGGCTGACGTAATCGCGTGGTTGTAAGAACCTCCGGCACCGAATCTGAAATCAGCATTGGCTGCGCGAATTCCGCACCCACAAATACGGGGTCTGTTTCAGAAGCATAGACCGCCAAGCCGAACGTCTGCAGGCCGGCCAGGGTCAGTGCGCCAACCAGCAATCGCGTAATTCTGACCGCTGCGTGACACGTTGTGTGCTTGTTATTGCTCATTGGTGGCTCGTTTCAGGTCCGGGGAAACGTTGTCTGTCCGGGAATCTACGCCCGCTAACGCTCGCGAAAGGTCGGACTGATCGGGAGCATGGGGCGCCGAATCAGCGGCCAAGTACACTTTCGCTCTTCGTCTGCTGTCAGGAGTGACCGTATTGTGCCGGGATATGCCTCCAGTGTTAACAGTTTGCAATGATAAATAACTCGCCACTTGCTGTCGTCGACAACCTAGTTAAATATGGTTGGATATCCCAATTATGAGGTTTTCCGGACTATGACTTGCTGGGATCTGCTGGGGATCTCCCCGACGAATGATCGCCAACGTATAGAAGCAGCTTACGAGCAGCAGAAAAAGTTTGCCGCAGGCACCGAGCTTGAGGGCATTGAGCAGGCCTACCGCGAGGCCCTCCAGGAGGCCGGACACGGGGCGCCCGCGGCGAGCCGTCGTACTGAGGCTCAGCCTTCTGCCGCCCCGACATCGACTGAAACACCCGATTCGCGAGAGTCCGATAAATCGCTGGATGCATCGGAACCCTCGGCGCCGATGTCTGCGGAAGAGCGGCAGGTTGTTCGTGAGGTCATCATCCAGGCGAAGGCTGCTTTGAATGATCGCATGCGATACCAGGATAAAAACGTCTGGCGGGCGATTCTCTCGGATCCGCCGGCGGACAAACCGTCGCTACGCAACGCCATCGGTCCTGAGCTCAAAGACGATATCGAAAGGCTTCATCATGACGACCAATTACCGCTGGATACGGTCAGGTTTCTTGCAGACTGGTTTGGTTGGGACTCGCTAAAAGACAGGCTGCGTATTCCCGCTGATGACGAAAACCTGGCAGCGAGCGAGTCTGATAGCCGGAGTGGCCGTTATCAAACCGCTCCCCCGGGCTATGATGAATCCAACAATCAACAGCCGCAGTTCATCAAGTTCTTGCCTGCCGTCGTTGGCTGGATTGTCGGCTTGGTTGTGCTGACCAGTCTGTTTGGGATGCTTCTGGGTAGCTGACGCTCCCGGCATATCTTACGTTCCGCCTCAAATCGGCCATCTCAGAAGGCCTGCAGCGGGAAAACTCAACGTTGTTTACCGGGCAAAGCGGCAACACCGGTAATAAAGAGGATTAAATGGATATAAAAACCTTTCAGGATCTCATCGACTGGACTCGATCGCTGCATAGCAACATCGCCAAAAGCTTCGACGACAATGCCAGCGGTAGCCGCAACGAGTACACCAATCAACTGATGGAATACCTTGCCAGTCACGAGCGCAAAATGAGCGCACTGATTGACGATTTCGAGAAGGAAGCTGACACCAACGTGCTTCAGACGCGGGTTTACGATCATATTCAGCATTCACCGGTCGAACTCAGCAACCTGGGCGCCGCCGACTATGCTGACATGTCGTTTGAAGACATCTGCAAGTCAGTCTTTCATTTTCACGATGAAGTAGCTGCTTTGTATCGATATCTGGCGGGTAAAGCTGAAACAGCGGCTGTGAAGGAGTTGCTGGAGGAACTTCTGCAGATGCAGGATTCAGAATCGAAACGCCTTGCCCAGCAGATCAACCGCATGAGGGACCTCTAAGTAGGCCTGCTTTAGTGCTTCTATCACCGATCTATCATCGAACTGTCTACCGGCTTCGTCAGTTGATCTGGCGGAGCGGGGCTCTCTCATCTCAGAATGACCACCGGTTTCTTCGAAGCTTCAAGCATGTGGGTTGTCGTGCTACCCACCAGGAAACGGCGAAGTTTGCTGTGTCCGTAGGCGCCCATCGCCATTAGATCGATCTTGTTCTGCTGCTTGTATTCGCCGAGTACTTCCTCAACTTCGCCGGCCCGAATGGCGGTAATAATCTCTCCGCCCAGCGGCTTGAGGATATCTTCGGCTTCTGCCATGAGCGCTTTCCGGTCTTCAGTCGCAGGGCCAACCATTACGATATGGATAGGCATATCCTCGAATACCGACGTGGTGGCGAGCAGTTTCGCGCTTTTGAATGCCGTCTGGCTACCATCGAACGCAAGCATGGCGGAGCGGGGTGGGGTGAAGGTGTCAGGCACCAGAACAATTGGACGTCGGATCCTGCGGATGACGGTTTCAAGCTGACTGCCGATCAGGTGTTTACCCTCGCCGGAGTGTTCACCGTGCAGACCCATCACGAAAAGGCTGGTGGTGTCTTCCAGATCTTCGAGCGATTCCAGCAGTGAGCCATGGCGTTGCTTTTTCTCTAGCCCTGGAGTGCCTGCATTGGCCAGCCGTTGCTCGGCCTCCTCAAGCAGCACGCGTCCATGTCTGAGCGCGAGGCGATTACGCTGCTCATCGAGTTCTGCGAGTTCCGTAAGCAGGTGTTCCCGGGTGCCCAGGCCGATATTTCCGGCCAGCGACGCCTCAGCCGGAAACCGCTTGCCATCCAGTACGTGCAGGAGTGTCAGGGGTAACCCCATTCGGGCACTGGCCCATGCGGCGTAATCGCAGACGGCGCTGGTGGCTCCTGATCCATCGATACAGGCGACGACATTCGGCATTGTCTGTTCTCCCTAATGGCCCATGAGGTTTTCAACGGCGTCCGGTTTGTCGTGCTCAGCGAAGCGATCAACAATCGTCGCGCTGGCTTCATTCAGCCCAATCGTCTCAACAATGGCACCTTCACGTCGGAATTTGATCACAACCTTGTCCAACGCACCGACCGCAGTAATGTCCCAGAAGTGGGCTTTGCTCAGATCAATCACGACCCGCTCAACCGCTTCTTTGAAGTCAAAAGACCCTACAAATTTTTCGGATGAGCTGAAAAAGACCTGACCGATGACTTCATAGGTGCGGGTGTCGGACTTTTCATCAAAATGAGACCGGACCAGCAGGAAATGACCGATTTTGTTGGCGAAGAATAGCGCCGCCAACAGGACGCCCGCGCCAACGCCCAGCGCCAGATTGTGAGTCGCCACTACCACAATGACCGTAACCAGCATAACGACATTGGTCGACAGGGGATGACGCTTGAGGTTAATGAACGAATCCCAGCTGAAGGTTCCGATCGACACCATGATCATGACCGCGACCAGCGCCGCCATTGGAATCTGGACCAGTAGTTCGTCCAGGACGACCACCATGATGAGCAGAACGATACCTGCTGTGAATGTGGACAGCCGGGTTCGGCCACCGGATTTAACGTTGATAACGGATTGGCCGATCATGGCGCAGCCCGCCATTCCCCCAAGCAGTCCTGAGCCAATATTAGCGATACCCTGGCCCTTGCACTCCCGGTTGCGATCACTGGTTGTATCGGTCAGATCGTCAACGATGGTTGCCGTCATCATCGACTCCAGGAGGCCCACCACTGCCATCGGTAGTGAGTAGGGGAGGATGATCATGAGGGTTTCCAGATTCAGGGGCACGTCTGGCCAGAGAAATACGGGGAGGGTGTCCGGCAAAGCTCCCATATCGCCAACGGTGCGAATATCCAGACCCATGAATACCGAGAAAATAGTCAAGGTCACTATGCAGACGAGCGGCGACGGCAAAAGCTTGCCGACAACCGGAACGTAGGGGAACAGGTAAATAATCCCAAGGCCAGCAGCAGTCATGGCGTACACAGGCCAGGTCACGTTGGTCAGCTCCGGTAACTGGGCCATGAAAATCAGGATTGCCAGAGCATTAACGAAACCGGTGATAACAGCCCGGGACACAAACCGCATCAAACTGCCAAGTTTCAGGTAACCGGCAGCGATCTGAAGTACGCCGGTCAGCAGCGTGGCCGCCAGCAGATATTGCAGCCCATGTTCCTTTACCAAGGTAACCATAAGCACCGCCATTGCGGCGGTGGCAGCGGAAATCATGCCAGGCCGACCGCCGACGAAAGCAATGATCACCGCGATACAGAAGGAGGCGTACAACCCGACTTTCGGATCGACACCCGCAATGATGGAAAAGGCAATCGCTTCTGGAATGAGCGCCAGCGCAACGACAATGCCCGCGAGCAGGTCGCCGCGGATGTTGGAGAACCATTCAGCTTTTAGGGAATTCACAACGTACGATCCAGCCTGGGTAAGAGGCGTCGCAGAATAGCAGAGTGGGCCACTGGATTCATTTGCCCTAGGGGAGGCTGCGTTCGCCGGATGAGGTCAAATTCTCCCTTCAAAACCATTGGGCGGCAGAGGTGCAGCCATTCGGATCGACTAGCGATCGACTGAATGGACTAAACTCAATACACGTGCAACGATGAACCACTGAAGAGTTGCTCAGAAGCTCCCTGGTAATCGGACGGGTGAAACTTATGACATCGTTCAGTGATGGGTTTCGGCATTACCTGCTTATTCTTGCGCAAAGCGTGATCGAGGAGTTGACCGACATCGGGCTGGCGCTCGCGGCTCAGGATGAACGGCTCGACGATCATGAAGTTGATCGCGCTTTTTTTACGGCCCGAGCGTTGCGCCGACGATTACCACCCCACCCCGACAAAGCACCTGACGAGCTGTGGCCTGATCTTATGCGGGCGGTTCACACCATGCGCCGCGTTCTTGATGTGCTGGAGGGCGACACGTTCGAACTTGTCGCCGAAGAAGCCCGTAAGACGACTTCCCGAATAGCCCGCAACGATCTCGAAAAGGCCTTCGAAGCCAAGAAAGCCGAGGGCGAAATCGATTTCCGCCTGCACAGTCTGAGTCGCACCGCGCCCAAAGAAGGCGAACCTGACGCCGCCGTCGAGGAATCTTTTCGCCTGAAAAGAGCCAACCGCTTCCACATGCTGCTGGATATGGATCTGCAATCGCTCAAGGAAAACGAAAGAGCCATCGTTGCGGATGCCCAGCAGCTCGCCCGGGATATTCTTCCTCAGGAACATAAAGCACGCAGGCTCGATGGATTGCTGACGATGAGCATCGTGCTTCGTGAGACCGCTGGCGTTCGCCTGAATACAGCGATTCCTGAAATTATCCGCGAGAAATTCGACCGTATGACCCAGAAAGCCGCTATGGCCTTGGGTGCAATCGTGTATATCGAGGAATATCAGGGATTTAAACAGTCGCTGGGGCTGAAACCGTTGGCCTCGGATCTTTGATTGGCTTCGAGAGGCTTTGAGCGGTTTCTGAGTTACTCAGCGTGCTCTTGAGTTTGCTGTGAGGTTGGCAGATACAAGGCGCGAGCGACCGCAGTGACTTTTCATCCCATTGTTGTCGCAGCAGCGCTCACCCACACCGCCCTAGGCGGCCAAAACTCTTACTGGTTTTCCTGAATATTTCCTAACGAAAAACTGTTTTTCGGACTTGTTTCAATTTCCGTTTTAAGGGAAAAAGGAGACTTGTCTGGTATTTTCAAAGTGTTAGTGAAGCTAAGCAAAGGGGGTCGCCCTGTTCTGATGCACTGGTCGCGATCGGAAAGCGCTGGTCAGTCAGAAAGCAGAAAGTTCAGAAAGGGCCAGAGGTGAGAAGTTAAGACTGAGGCGAAACATCAAATCAGTCAGCTGTTTTCTCTTAAGCCAATGGTGCCACTCTCAATGGACGCGGCGGGGCCGCTAGGGAAAGGTGTATGACCGCAATAGTTGATTTTCTCAACGGCATAATCTGGGGATATATCCTCATCTACGGCCTGCTCGCAGTCGGCGTGTATTTCACGATCCGTCTTGGGTTCATGCAGTTTATCCATTTTGGGGAAATGATCCGCGCCATACGCGGCTCCCGTGAAAGTGATGCCAACGGAATCTCACCCTTCCAGGCTCTGTGTACCAGCCTCGCTTCGCGTGTCGGAACGGGCAACATTGCCGGTGTGGCCGTTGCCCTGTACCTCGGCGGTGCCGGTGCCATTTTCTGGATGTGGATGGTGGCCCTGGTCGGCATGGCGACAGCCTATGCAGAGAGCACCCTGGCGCAGCTTTACAAGGTACGGGACGGAGAAGGCCAGTACCGTGGTGGCCCGGCGACCTACATTACCCGAGGCCTCAGGGCGCCCTGGGCAGCAGCCATATTCGCCGTCTGTCTCATTCTTTCATTCGGACTCATCTTCAACGCCGTGCAGGCCAACTCCATCGCAGATGCGGTAGAGGGTGCGTTCCAGATACCCAAGCTTTGGGTGGGTGTTGCGGTCGCCGTGTTTGCAGGCATTGTGATTTTCGGCGGTCTCCGGTCAATTGTGCGTTTCGCTGAACTGGTTGTGCCGCTTATGGCCGCGATCTACGTACTGGCGGCTTTGGCCATCGTGGTTCTTCACATTACCGAGGTGCCGGGCGTGCTGGCCATGATCGTAAAAAGCGCTTTCGGTATTTCGGAGGCGACAGGAGGCGTAGCAGGGTCAGTGACCGCGGCAGCGCTGAACGGTATCAAGCGAGGCCTGTTTTCCAACGAGGCGGGCATGGGTTCTGCCCCGAATATTGCGGCAACCGCAACGCCTATGCCTCACCATCCTTCGTCTCAAGGACTGGTTCAGGCCTTCGGTGTATTCGTAGATACTCTGGTTATCTGTACCGCGACAGCACTGATGATCCTCCTCGCTGGTGTAGTCGAGCCGGGCTCAGGCATCACCGGAACCAAACTGACGCAGGACGCGATGGCGTTTCATTTTGGCGCCTTTGGTAACTACTTTATTGCGATCGCCATCTTCTTCTTTGCCTTTACGTCCATTGTGGCCAACTACTCCTATGCCGAAAACGCGCTGTACCATCTGGGCGGCGGCACCAAACTGGGTGTGACGATTCTGCGTCTGGTTGCGTTGGCGATGGTCGTCTGGGGTGGCTACGAGGCGGTAACTACCGTGTTCAACTTTGCCGACGCCTCAATGGGCCTGATGGCAACCGTGAACCTGATCGCTATCGTCCTGCTTTCCGGCACCGTGGTGAAATTGACCAAGGACTATATGGCGCAGCGAAAAGCCGGCAAGTCTCCGAGGTTTGCGGCCAAGGATTATCCTGAGCTGCAGGGTAAGATTGACAGCACCATCTGGAAGTGACCGTCACGGATTCCTGGAGCGCGTGCTTGGTTGGCCCTAGCTGATGACCCGCTCCGGGATTTCCCGAAAGTGCTCCTGAAGACTTAAGGAGCTTCAGAAGGCTTGATAGAGGAGGCGCTGGTCGCCTCCTTTTTTGTTTAGTGTCTGATAACTTTGGCCGGTTATCATGGCTCACTGGCTCTTAAACAGGCTCTAAAAGTTTCCGTGATGTCTCCCGTCCGATTTGCACTATTCGCATTCAGCCTCCTGGCAACCGGGGGGCTGAAGGCAGACACCATCCATGTTGCGGTTGCCTCCAATTTCGCCGCGCCGATGAAAGAGATCGCCTCTGCGTTCGAGCAGGCGACCGCGCACAAGGTCGTGCTGTCGTTTGCTTCGTCGGGCAAACTTTTTGCTCAGATCAATCACGGTGCGCCCTTCGAAATCTTCCTCTCCGCCGACCAGACAAAGCCAAACGCTCTGGTCGCCGCAGGGCTCTCGCCGTCGGACAGTCAGTTCACCTACGCCGTGGGTACCTTGGTGCTCTGGTCTCCAGCGCCCGATTATTTTCAGGCTCATGCGGGCGATGAGATCCTGGCCAGCGGCAAATTCAAGCGCCTCGCTTTAGCTAATCCACGGCTCGCGCCCTATGGCGCTGCAGCTGCACAGACGCTCGAGGCCCTGGGAATAAAGGAATCGCCAGACCGGAAATGGATTCTCGGCGAGAATATTTCCCAAACCTATCAGTTCGTTGTTTCGGGGAATGTTGATCTGGGATTTGTGGCGCTCTCCCAGGTGATGACCGGGGATGGAGCAATGGAGGGTTCTGCTTGGAGGGTGCCCGAAGAGCTGTACGAACCTGTTCGCCAGGATGCTGTTCTGCTCAAAAGAGGCGAGGGGAGTGCAGCCGCCCGCGAGCTTCTCGCCTATCTCAGGTCTCCCGAAGCCATAGCGATCATTCGGCGATACGGATACGAGGCTGACTGATTAGCGGTGAATAGTGGTGATTAGCCGTGATTAAAAGCTCTTTTCCGCAAAAGTCCCACCGCTACTGATCATCATCGACAGGGTTCCTAGCCAGGAAACTGGTGGGCCGTCCTGTCCCGACGTTTTCTAGCGCCTGGTCCTCTGAACGGTCTTTCAGGGCAACGCCGCTGATCTGCTTTGCTCTCGATTCCTTCAAAAAATAAAGCGTGCGTTCGGCGGCCTGCTGATAGCTCAAGCCGGCGGGTCGAACGTTTGATATGCAGTTCCTTCTGGAATCCCGGGTCCCCCGCTTTGGACCCCAAGTGAGATATAGGCCGAGACTGTCCGGCGAACTCAGACCCGGGCGTTCGCCGATCATCACCAGAACAGCCCGAGCCTGAAGTTGCTCGCCAACTTCATCGCCAATGGCGACACGTCCCTGCTGAACGACGGTCAGGGGAGCGAGTTGCCAATCCAGCGAATCGTTTCCCAGGGCGGTCAGCAGCGCGTCCAGAAAAGGAGCCGTGTTCTGCTGAACCGCCAGCGATGACAGGCCATCCACCACAACCAGAGCAAGGTCGTAGGTGTCACGTTCGGTCGCATTGTTCGTCGCATTCGCAAGCCTCGATCTGGCGTCCTCCGATAAGAGACGTCCCAGGTCAGGTCTCTGCAAATAGCAGATCCGGTCTGTGGCCTGGGTGGTGAGCGGGATTGGAGGGGCCATTTGTTCACTGACGGTACTTAGAGACTGCTCCAGAGCCTCCAGGTCGAGTGCCAGATGAACGGCATCCCGGGCTTGAGCATGCGCCAGCTGAAAGTCGAGCATCGGCTTTGTGGGGAGGCTCACTCCCGCTCTTCCCAGACCAATACGGGCATCAGTGAATTGGCGCAGACGTCGCCACGGATTGTCGGTGACGCCGTGAGCGGTGTCTGAAGCCTCGGCAGACTGGGATTCCTCTGGACCAGACCTGACTTTTTTCATGCATGAGTCTCCTCTCAGTTCTACCAGTCTTTTCAGTCCGATCAGTCCGGTAACGCAATCGTGCGGGCAAAAGAGGCAGGCAAGCCGTCGGCCAGAACGGCGCTGTCGGCATTCTGAAAAATCTGCATCTTCACAAGCCATTGGGCGAACTCTGGCGAGGGCTTCCGACCGAGCACCCTGCGCAGGTAAAGCGCATCATGGAACGAGGTGGTCTGGTAGTTCAGCATGATGTCGTCGGAGCCGGGTATACCCATAATGAACGAGCAGCCGGCGACCCCTAACAGCGTCAGCAGGCTGTCCATGTCGTTCTGATCGGCTTCTGCATGATTGGTGTAACAGACATCGCAGCCCATGGGCAGTCCCAGCAGCTTGCCGCAGAAATGGTCTTCGAGGCCGGCTCTTATGATTTCCTTACCATCGTAAAGGTACTCAGGCCCGATGAAGCCCACCACGGTATTTACCAGCAGCGGCTTGAATTGGCGAGCCACCCCATAGGCTCGCGCCTCGCACGTCTGCTGATCCAGTCCGTGATGAGCGCCTGCCGACAGAGAGCTGCCCTGGCCAGTCTCGAAGTACATCACATTGTCGCCGACAGTCCCGCGTTTGAGATCCAGGGCGGCTTCCCGAGCCTCTTCAAGGTGATCCAGCCTGAAGCCGAAACCTTCGTTAGTTGCCTCAGTGCCGCCGATGGACTGAAAGACCAGATCCACCGGCGCGCCATTTTCAATGCATTCGAGAGTATTGGTTACGTGGGTCAGCACACAGGACTGGGTGGGAATTGCATACTCACTGATGATGTCGTCCATCATCTGCAGCAGTCGCGTAGCCTGGCGAACATTATCGGTTGCCGGGTTGATGCCGATAACGGCATCGCCATTGCCGTACAGCAAGCCATCGAGAATGCTGGCGGCAATCCCATTGATGTCATCTGTCGGATGATTCGGTTGCAGCCGCGTCGCGAGTCGGCCAGGGAGGCCGATGGTGCCGCGGAATGCCGACGTCACCTGACACTTTTGAGCAACCAGAATCAGGTCCTGATTGCGCATGATCTTACTCACAGCCGCAGCCATTTCAGGCGTCAGTCCCGGTGCCAGAGACGCTAGTGCTTCAGTTGTGGCCTGGTCGCTGAGCAGCCAGTTCCTGAAATCTCCTACGGTGAGGTGGCTGATCGCCGAAAAAGCCTTGGGCTGATGACTGTCCAGAATCAGTCGGGTCACATTGTCGTCTTCGTAGGGCACCAACGCTTCGTTCAAAAACTGCTTTAGCGGTAACTCTGCCAGTGCCATCTGGGCGCAGACCCGCTCCTCGGCCGACCCGGCAATCACGCCGGCCAGTCGGTCTCCCGCGCGGGCTGGCGTGGCCTTCGCCATCAGATCTGCCAGGGAATGAAAGAGGAAGGTTCTGGACCCGTTCTGGTATCGATAAGTAGGCAAATCGGCTCTCCCGACATTATGAATCGCTCACATCCTCAAGGATGCATCCGGCGTTCCAGACGGAGGACCACCTCAATGCTTTCCGTCAGTGAGTACAGAAAGCAAGAAAAACCGTTGGATTAGCGAAGTTTTCTCACCAGAACTCCGCTCTGCCGGAGCTGCTGAGTACGCATAAGTGCATCCAGGAAGCGCACCAAAGAAGTGCGATCAGTGCTCACCAAGGTGTTTTGCCCTGTTATCTGGCCTGACTCAGACTGGATACCAGGAATCTTCAGAAAGCGGCTCACGAATCGTCACAACCTGCCCGTCGCAGGCTAATTGAATGTTTCCGGGGAGTGGAGATGGCCGCTTATTGAGCAGCCACTCGTCAAAAGTGTGGTCCATATGAGTCAGATAGGTTTTTCGAGGCTGAACGGCGCTGACAATGGATAGAGCCTGGTCGAGATCATTATGATTCAGGGGCGTTGCTCCCATTGGCGGCCAGGTGCAGTCGAGCACCATCTGGAACTCCCCCCAGTGTTTCAGAAAGTGCTGCGTTTCTCCTGGCAGGCCATAGGTATCCGTGAGATATGCAAGCTTCTGGTGGCGGCACTCAAACGCATATCCGTAGGTGAGCTTCGAATGCGACAGAGGCAAGGGCGTTATCTTTACCGGACCGACGTGAAAGGCGACGAAAGGCTCTGGCTGGGGCCTGAAATCGAGAATACCCGGGTGTTTGAAGAGATCATCACAACCCACTTCGTCGGGTGGGCAGTAAACCGGGATCTTTTTTCCCAGTCCCCAACGCAACTCGAACAGGCCCTGGACATGATCCATATGGAAGTGAGTCACACAGATCGCCGCCAGCTGGCCGGGTGATAAACGGGTTTTAAGATGCGGCTGGCCGCCATCGATCAGAATCGAAACGTTGCCAGATTCAAGGATCGCACTGCACGGGCTACGATTGAATTTTGAATCGGCGCGAGCGCGCTGACATGCCCGGCAATGGCATCCGAATACCGGTGCGCCACGCACGCTGCCGGTTCCAAGAAAATTCAGCCGCATGTTGGCTCCGTCTCATACCGCGAGATGACTCATAAGAATAGGGGATCTGACGCAGAAAGGGCTGTCGCTATCCGTGACGATCGCGTCATCTGGAGTTTTTCCTATGACTGGTCGGTCAGTCAGAGGGTAGGGCGAATTGCTTGACCTGTCGCATGACATCGTGAATCTGGTCCAGCTTGTCGCGCCACACGGCCTGGCCCGGGGTCTCGTTCTCTCTGGGTTCTGGCACTGCGCCAGTCTCTTTGGACGAACGCTGCTTATCACTGACGTCCGGCTTGACTGCCGGGACGGTCATTGGGTCTGCGACCGTAATGGTTTTGGCGGACGGTTCTTCTGCGGGAACTTTATCCGTGAAATGAGTGACACCATTGGCGTCCTTCCACGTGTATACCTGCGCGTTTGCCTGGAAGCTCATCAACAAAGAGAAACAAGGCACAGGCACTTTCAAAGACACGATGAGGGTACTCCTGGATCGTCTGAATTTGGCGGTAAGAAAAAAATAGCCCCGACACGAATCTCCGTGACGGGGCTTTGACTGGCGTAGGCCACCAGTGAACGCTATTACTCAATAATAGCAGACGTCAGGCAACGGCAACCTTCTTGCTCGATTGGCTACGGCGGCGGCTCAGACCCAGGCCGGCCAAACCGATACCGAACAGTGCGAGAGTAGAGCTTTCGGGGACCGACGCATTCGGTTCCTCGAATTCCTGGCACGCGGGATCGGTAGGATTAGCGACGCAAAAATCAATCGTTTCCTGGAGCTTGGCGTTAGCGAAATCGGTTACAAACTGCCCTACGACGCTCTGGTCCGTGGTGTTGAACAGATTCAGGTCGAAGATCTGGCCGCTGTGATCTTGAATCAGATCGCCATAGCTGTCGATCGTGTTGCTGTACTTCAAAACGCCGTTGTACAGCGCACCGTTTGAACTTAGAACACCGTCGACGGCTGCTTCGGTTATCGCCGATCCGCCAATGGTGTAACTGGAGTAGTAGCCAGTGTCACCATTTGACGGCTCATCGGTCAAGATAATCACATTCTTGACGGAGTTCTGGCGAAAACTGAAGAAATCAGTCTGCCCATCCAGAGAATTCAGTGCATAGGCCGTCGCTGCATATCCCGGCTCAGTAACGCCGTTTGTCTGAAGTGACGCTGCCGCGGTTGCAAAGCTCGCATCATCTGTGAGGTCCGTCAGCATTCTCGGCTTTGTCTGATAGTTGCCATAGCCCACCAGGCCGTACTGGGCATCGACCTGGCCGGTGCCAGTCAGGATGCTGGCAAACAGACCGATGTTCGTTCTCAGGTTGGTCTGAACGGTCCCCATGGAGCCTGATTCGTCGACGACGAAGATCACGTCGGTCAAAATCTTGGCTTGTGCTGAACCCGCCGCAGCAGCTCCAACAATTGTCACCGCTGCAAAGAAATTACGCATTTTCATTGATTTACGGCCTCCTGCCGAAGTGTTTTAAGTCACTCAGTCTCGCAACAAGGCGGGACTGGCCAAGCACGATCCGCAGTGTCCAACTGATCGTCACAATAGCGGCAGGTAAAAAGCAGTTAATGTGCCATTGCGACCTATATATTCATATATACAAGTACTTATACCGTTAGTGTCCTGATATTTTCTTTTTGGTGTCTATCCGCCAGCGCCTGAGTGTAAAGATTATCGACGACTGGTCCTCGCATTCCTTGAAAGTCATCGTCGCTTTAGACCCAAACACGAGTCTTGGTTTGCAACTAAATTCGGCACTCTTTAATATCCGGAAAAACGAATATGATCAGGTTTTCTTCTCAATGTCCGTACCAAAGCAGTCTCAGATCTTTCAGCCAGTCGACTTTTTCAGAGCCCTGGGAGACGACATCCGTTTTGCCCTGGTGTCCATAGTTCGAGCTACAGGCGAAGTTTGTGTCTGCGATCTGGTCGCCGCGCTGGATGCACCGCAGCCGACGGTATCGAGACATCTCGCGGTTCTTCGTGAGAGTTGTGTTCTGCAGGCTGAGCGTCGAGGAAAGTGGGTGTATTACCGATGTCATCCCGATCTGCCAGATTGGGTGGTCACAACGATTGACGCCGCTTCGACCGGCACGGCTGCGACGAGACTTGGGCCCATCGCTTCCAGCCCGAATCGTTGCGCTAGCTGAAGCAACTAAACATTTTTCCCTATCGTCACAAGGAGGTTTTCCATGAGCAAAATACGATTAGGCATTAATGGCTTTGGCCGTATCGGTCGGCTTGCGACGAGGGTTGTTTCTGAGTGGCCCGAGATTGAAGTGGTCGCCATTAATGATCCGGGAGCGGATTGCAAGACTCTGGCGCATTTGCTGGCCTTCGACAGCGTTCATGGAACCTGGGAAAAGGCCGTCGATCACGATGACAACCATATTGTTATCGGGGAACGCCAAATCCCGGTCTCTCACAACCGCAACATCGCCGATACCGACTGGTCCCAGTGCGACGTGGTGATTGAAGCCAGCGGCGCAATGCGAAAAACCAGTCTTCTGCAGGCCTATCTGGATCAGGGCGTAAAGCGTGTCGTCGTTACAGCTCCTGTTAAAGAGTCCGGCGTAAAGAACATTGTGCTCGGCGTCAACGAAGATATTTTTGATCCAGCGACGGACAGAATCGTGACGGCTGCGTCCTGCACAACCAATTGCCTGGCGCCGGTTGTGAAAGTGATCCACGAAAATCTCGGCATCCGGCATGGCTCTCTCACCACCATTCATAGCCTGACCAACACCCAGACCATTCTCGACGCGCCGCATAGGGATCTGCGCCGGGCGCGCGCCTGTGGCAGTTCACTGATTCCCACCAGCACCGGTTCCGCTACCGCGATTATTGGCATTTTCCCGGAGCTGGAGGGCCGCCTTGATGGGCACGCGGTCCGCGTGCCTCTGACCAATGCCTCGCTTACGGATTGCGTCTTCGAAGTAGAGAAGCCAACCGACCGCGACGCGGTAAACCAGATGCTCAAGGCTGCGGCTGAAGGAGGGCTTTCCGGAATTCTGGGTTATGAGGAGCGGCCACTGGTGTCCATCGATTACCGCACGGATCCGCGCTCATCCATAGTTGATGCGCTGTCGACTCTGGTGGTGAACGGCACTCATGTGAAGATCTACGCCTGGTACGACAATGAATGGGGCTACGCAAATCGGGCAGCAGAATTAGCGCTGAAGGTAGGGCAAGCCTGATATGACGCCGGCAGTTCGCCAGTATCTGATCATCACCGGGAACTACTGGGCTTTCACTCTGACGGATGGCGCCCTGAGGATGCTGGTGGTGCTGCACTTTCACGAGCTGGGGTACTCCCCGCTGGAAATTGCATTGCTGTTTGTGTTTTACGAGCTATTCGGAGTAGTGACGAATCTGTTTGGCGGCTACCTCGGCGCTCGCATCGGCTTGAACCGGACGATGAATATCGGCCTGTTTTTGCAGATCATTGCGCTGGGAATGCTGACGGTCCCCGCCGCGATGCTTACCGTGCCCTGGGTTATGGCTGCCCAGGCGCTTTCAGGCATCGCCAAAGACCTGAATAAAATGTCCGCAAAGAGCGGCGTAAAACTGCTCGTGGCGGAAACTGAGCAATCGCGGCTCTATCGTTGGGTGGCATTACTGACCGGCTCTAAAAACACCCTCAAGGGTGTCGGTTTTTTCCTGGGCGGTTTGCTGCTGATGGCGATGGGATTCCAGGGGGCGGTGCTGACGATGGGCGCCGCTTTGGCGCTGGTCTGGATTGCAAGCCTCCTGCTGCTGCGTGAGGACCTGGGACGGAGCAAAGCCAAGCCGAAGTTCTCCGAATTACTCTCCAAGAGCCGGGCGATAAACGTGCTCTCAGCGGCCAGACTGTTTTTATTTGGCGCCCGAGATGTCTGGTTTGTGGTGGCGCTGCCTGTTTACATGCACGTGGCCTTTGGATGGAATTCATGGGAAGTCGGTGCGTTTATGGCCACTTGGGTCATCGGTTACGGCGGCGTTCAGGTCCTTGCGCCACGTCTGACTGGCTTGCAGTCCCGCCGGCGTTCCGTAATTTTCTGGGCGGGTGTACTTACGCTTGTTCCCGCCCTCCTGGCGGTAGCCATGAGCAGCTATCCGATGTCACAGCTGATCCTTGTTAGCGGCTTGTTACTCTTCGGTGTTTTGTTTGCGATAAATTCATCTCTTCATAGCTACCTGATCGTGAGCCACGCCCGAACCGATGGCGTATCCCTCGATGTGGGTTTCTACTACATGTCGAATGCTGCCGGCCGTTTGCTCGGCACACTATTGTCGGGATGGATTTTCCAGATTTGGGGTCTCAGCGCCTGTCTCTGGGTCTCCGCAGCGATGGTGGCACTGGCAACGGCTATTTGCGTCAAACTGCCTGAGCGCCCGACCTCCGAGGTCCGGAATTCTTTTGCCTCTGCTTGACCATGATCCGGGTGAGGCCAGCTATGCCGGGCTCGGGTAGGCCGTTTGCAGGTCTCACGAATTTTTCGACAAAGGCCTCGACCAAGCTATCGACATGGGCCCACTCCAAACTTTGCCAGGGAGTGCTCATGAAACTTGATCTCAATACCACTGCGCTGATTCTGATTGATCTTCAGAAGGGCATCGTCAGCAACGATCTTGAACCCAGAAGTGGGCAGGATGTTGTGGCGAATGCTCGCAAGCTTGCAGACCATTTCCGTGAGTCGGGCGGCACCGTCGTGAACGTTCACGTCAACTGGTCGCCGTCGGGAGAAGATATGCCTTCTCGCAATTCTGACGAGCAATGGCTGCCTGACGAAACGCCGGGAAAGGATTTTTCCCAGTTCGAGGAAGGCATATTTAAAGAAGGCGACATCGAGATCCTGAAGCACCACTGGGGTGCGTTCGTCGGCACAGAACTTGATCTGCAACTGCGTCGACGTGACATCAAGACGGTAGTTATCGGTGGAATCGCCACCAACATGGGCGTTGAATCGACGGTTCGGAGCGCTTACGAATTTGGCTATGACGTGGTCATTGCCGAGGATCTGTGTGCAACAAGATCAAAAGCCCTTCAGGACGTCGCGCTGGAACAGGTGCTGCCGAAGCTGGCGCGCATTGTGTCCTCGTCGCAGCTGGAGCTGTCCAACGGGTAATTTGCCGCACCACGATCAACGGGCTTCCGGGATCATCGTATCGCCGGTCGCCCGTTGATGGATTTCCCTTCAGTCGAAGTATGAACAGCAATAATCTACGACTTCGTGAATCTTAAGCTCAAACGAGGCATTCGCCGGCACGTTGAAAGACTGGCCGCCTTCGATAGTCTGCCAGTCGTTACCGGGCAATTTGACGTCCATACGCCCCGCCATAATTTCCATCAACTCGGCCTGTTCAGTGCCAAACTTGTACTCACCCGGCATCATGATTCCCAGGGTTTTACGGGATCCATCGGCGAATTCGACGGTGCGGCTGGTGACTTTGCCGTCAAAATAGATATTGGCCTTTTTAACGACGCTGACCTGTTCAAATCGGGACATGAGAGAGTTCCATTCAGAGGTATCAAAAAGATTAAAGGTGTCAAAACGAGGCCGCGATAATGGGGGTGGGACCGCAGACTGTCAATTCCCCGGTGTCGGCCCAATAACCAGCGCAATGACTCTTTGTTTCGATTATCGTTACAATGTAACATTTGGCCACGCTGGGGCTAGTGTCGCTAGTCGATGGCCTCAAACGATTTGCCCGAGAGATCTATTCCCGTCGATCTATCGAGAGACTCAAAATGTCGTCTGACAAACCCCCAATCCAATCCGTCCCGACCAACGTCATCACTGGCTTTCTTGGGTCCGGTAAAACCACCGCCATACTTCACTTACTATCGCAGAAGCCGAAAGGGGAGCGTTGGGCGGTGCTGGTCAATGAGTTCGGCGAAATAGGTATCGACGGTAGCCTGTTCAGTGGACGTCACGGTGAAGGTGAGGGCGTTTATATCCGCGAAGTGCCCGGTGGCTGCATGTGCTGCGCGGCAGGGCTTCCGATGCAGATTGCCCTTAACCAGCTTCTAATCAAGGCAAGGCCCGACAGGCTGCTCATCGAACCTACCGGGCTCGGCCATCCAAAAGAGGTTCTTGAAACTCTGATGGCCGAAAACATGAGAGAGGTTCTGTCCATTGGTAGCACCATTACCCTGGTGGACGCAGCGAAACTCAGGGACCAACGCTACGCCGGCCATGACACCTTTCGTCAGCAGGTTGAAGTGGCGGACGTCGTGGTGGGCAATAAAGCGGATGGCTATGAACACGGTGATGACGAGTTGCTGCGGCACTATGTAAGCCAGTTTGCCGATTCCGGTGTCAGGGTAACGTTCACCGAACAAGGGAAAATTAACCTGGATTTACTAGACGGCGGATCGCGTTTTGAAGAACGCGCCAACCATGCGGCAGGCAGTGCAGGGTCTGATTCAGCCCAGAGAATGTTCTTTCAGGTGCCGAAGGACGAAGCACGATTCCGGAGCATTGGCTGGCGCTTCTCTCCGGAAAAGGTGTTCAGTTACGACGCCCTGGCCAATGTTCTGTACGGCATCGAAGCGGATCGCATGAAAGCCGTCTTCATTACCGATCGGGGCCTGTTTGGCTACAATCTGGCCTCGGGCACGTTGACCGAGATTGAACTCGATGAGTGCATTGAGAGTCGTATCGAACTCATCGCATCGCGCCTGGATGAATCGTTGCGGCAGCGATTGCTGGAATGCCTGGCCGGCTGAATCCGGGCGTCTCAATCAAGCTTCCGGACCGTCTTCTACACAGGGCCTATGAATAGGGTCTCTCAGCCGAGTTCTTCCAGGCCGCCGCACAGTGTTTAGAGTCGCGTTAGCAAACTGAGGCATTCGTTCACGATCTTCGTGCCTTGCTCAGCCGGTCCCGCATGCATCAGCACTCGGTCGGGCCTTACCACGGCTACCCAACCCAAGGGCAGTCCGGGGACGAGGTTGTCACTCAGATCTTCTGCAAATGTCGTGTCGGTTGCCGTTTTCTGACCGCGCATGCCGATCTGCAGAAACTGCCCGGAAATGGACTGCCAGCGCTCAATGGCTCGGTCATTCAACTGAATGCATGGATCAACGCCAAAGCCCACCAGGGTAAACTGGTCGCCCAGAACTTCATCACTCAGACATATCCGTTCGCCCTGACGAACCACATCCTGCGCTATTGGCCCTCCCAGTTTCAGCTTTTCGTGCTGTTTTTGCTCGCTAGCAAAGACTCCTTTATCAAACCGGTTGGGTGGTTTGATTTTTAGTTCCTCGAGTTGTTGCCGCACCGGCGATACCAGGCCTGCCACTCGCATAGCACCATGCACCGCAACCGCTGTGGCCCGTCCGCGGGGCATAACGAGATGGCCCATCAGCTTGGCGAGCTCGATCATTTTTTTGGCATGCGGACGACGCTCCTGATCATAGCTCTCGAGCAGTCTGGGAGAGGCGTGGCCTCTGAGAACCCAGGCTAGTTTCCAACCAAGGTTTGCCGCATCACGTAAGCCTGCGACGAGACCCTGGCCTACGAAGGGAGGCGTGATGTGAGCGGCATGGCCAACCAGGAACGCACGCCCCTTCTGGAACTGTTCACAGCAGCGGGCATGGAAGCGATAAATGGCTTTGCGCTCGGTGACCAGATCTTTCGGATGTATCCAGGGTGCCAGAAGCTCCGCCAGTTTTTCAGGCGATTCCATTTCCTCAAGGGTTTCTCCCGGCTGAAGCATGAATTCCCAGCGTTCGCGCCCTCCGGGCGCGGGCATGTGCGGAGTAGGGCGCTTGGGGTTGCAGATGAATTCGACGTGATCGATTGCTTTATTCTGGCGCTCGCGCGCATCGACAATCAGCCAGTCCTCGGCGTAGGTCTCGCCTTCGAATCCCTGGCCAATCAGTGCGCGCACGCGCGAGCTGGCGCCGTCAGCACCAATAATATAGCGAGCGCGAATCCGGTGAAGATCGCCGGACTGGCTCTGCAGAGTCGCCAGGACGCTCTTGCCGTCTTCCTCAAACTCAAGCAGTTCCAGGCCAGGGCAGAAGCTTGTGCAGGATTGCTTACTGGCCTCAAGACGCAAGGCCTTTTCGAGGTCCGGCTGATAGAAAGTCACAAGCTTTGGATGGCCGTCGATGCTTCCTTTGGTATTCACCTTACCGAACTGCCCAAGATACGGGCAGTGCATTTTGACTTCCGGAATTGCGATTCGCTCGAAAGCATCCTCTCCAAGCCCGACCATCTGCAGGGCGCGCAGCGCTTCATTGTCCAGCGCAATGGCCCGTGGCATCTGGAGAATGTCCTTTTCCTTGTCTACCGCAACGGTGTTGATCCCGTAGCGGCCGAGAAGGGCGATAAGGGCAGCGCCGACAGGACCGTAGCCGACGATCAGAACATCCGTTTCGGTTGGCAGAGACTGAGCTTTCGGTGATGTCGCTTTTTTGGGTGCCGCTGCTTTTCGCTGAGTCATGAGATTCTCACCGTGTCTGGCTGGGGGACCGCAAAGCGATCATCCGGAGGATTTGGTGCCGTGTATCGGTGCGCCCGACAGCACCTCTTCGATTTCCTCGTCCAGAGGCAAGCCCGTGCTGTTGAGTACTCCGGCAAGCGCCTCGTACTGGGCGATGAGCATTAACACTTCCAACAGGCGTCGCGTGTCATAGTGCGCTTCCAGAGTTGCCCAGGTTTTTTCTGAGATCATGTGCTCGGCATGAAATTCGTCGCAGGCTTGCATCAGCGCCTGAACGTGCGGCTCCCAGCCAGGAGCCTCGGCGCCGTGAGGGACGCGAGCAATATCATCCGCAGAAACCCCAGCCCGAAGACCAATGTCGACATGCTGTCCCCACTCGTAGCGGCACCGGCAATTCCAGCCCACTCGTAGAATCACCAGCTCGGTTTCCCGCCGGGGAATTTCGCCATAGGGCATCAGCTTTTTTATGAAGCCGAGCCAGGCCGAGAACAGGCGAAAATTCCGCATAAGCATCAGAAAGAGGTTGGTTGCCTTTACCCCTCCAACGCTGACGGCAATTTTGTTGACCACGCGGTGACGAAGACCACTTTCTGCGGGGGTAATAGGAGACACTCTTACCCGGCCAGGCGTTTTCCAGCCCCCGGGGGGTGCGATCTGTTCCGATAATTGTTTATCCAATTTTGATAACCACCTTGCCGTGTGCATTACCCTGCTCGCAGTACTGATGAGCAGCCGCTATTTCAGAGAGTTCGAATGTGCAATCAATTTTGGGATTTAAACGCCCTTGTCCGACCAATTCTGCGGCCGTCGATAGCGCTTCGTTGGAAGGTTTGAAAATGGACCAGTAGTAGCGTTTGACCCCGTACTCCCGGGCACGACACTTCGCTTTGGTGAACAGCGAGAGATTCTTGACGCCTCCCCGAACGAGGCCGGAGTCATCGAACGTCTGTAACAGTGGATGAATCAGGGTGACGAATACGCCCTCGCCATCCTGGCGGAGAATACTTAGCGTCTTTTTCTCCAGTGGCCCTCCGACGGTTTCCAGCGCTACATCGTAATCTGAGAGCATCGTCGAATAATCTTCAGTGGTGTAGTCGATCACTTCGTCGGCACCCAGGGCGTAAACGGATTCGACTTGGGATGTGCTGCAGGTCGTGGCGACGTAAGCACCCCAGGATTTGAGCAGCTGTATTGCGACCGATCCGATGCCACCGGAGCCGCCCTGCACGAATACCTTTTTGCCGGCGCTGTTGTGTGGTCCCAGCGCAGCCTTGGTCACCAGGGCATCCCAGACCGTGCAGGCGACATAGGGCAGGGCAGCGGCTTCCTCAAAATCCATGAGACTGTTCTCGCCCTTGCGTTGAGGAATCGACACCAGGTCCTCTGAACTTGCGACAACGTATTCTGAATAGGTGCCCTGAGATTTTTGGCTTGCAACACCGAAAACACGGTCCCCGACCTTGAGATTCGTGACACTTGATCCCGTTTTCACGACCTCTCCGGCGATATCGCGCCCCAGAACCAGCGGTAGTTCGAAGCCTCGCAGCTTCGATAGCATCACGCGACCATAGCCGCCGCGCATCCGGTAATCGATTGGATTGACGGACGTCGCGTACTGGCGAACCAGAACGTCATGTTTGCCCGGTTGAGGCACCTTGCTGGTTTCTATCGTCAAAACGTCCGCTGCTGCACCGTACTTGCGAATGACTGCGCTTCTCATGCTGTCTGTCGTCATAAATCGTCTCCTACAGGTAACGGCAGCTCCGCAATGCGCTTTGCCTCTTCCCACGTAAGGCCGAGGTTGTAGAGGAGCGATGTCGCGGCTCGCTCCGGGAACTTATCGGTGGAAAACCCGAGCTGCTGCAGAAAGCCTGTCTGGTCTCGAGAATCTTCCAAGTCCGCTGAAATAGTTCCAAGAAACGTGGAGCCAACCGTTACAAAGGTCATGAAGGGGTCATGCACCGTAAATCGATCTTTGGCTATGCCCGCCTGAATATCTCGCAGCAGCCTTACGCCCAGACCACGCGTCAGCACGCGCGATGAAAAGCCTTCTCTTATAAGCAGCTGTCCCCAGAGCGGCTCTCGCCGAGCGCGAGAGATGCTGTGACGAAAGCAGATTGAGACGACTTCAGCCGGGTCTTCAACACCACTCACCAAAGCCTCGAGACTATCTGCAAAGCCTTCAAACACACTCTCAGTTACCGCCAGATAGATCGCCTCCTTAGAGGCAAAGTGGTTGTAGAAAGTGCCAAAACCCACATCGGCTGCTTCGGTGATGTCGTTGATGGCGACGGCATCCATGCCCCGCTCAGCCATTAGCTGAAAAGCTGCATCCAAGAGCTTTTCTCTCGTTCTGCGCTTACGTCGCTCGCCGCGAGGCTCGCGGGGAACAAGAGAAGATTCGCTGTCGTCGGGAGCCTCCGATTGGCGTTTTTGTTTCGGCATAAAGCAGATCGCTCCCGGCAGTGGGCAGGTGTTGAATGTCTGAATTTCGCTAGATTTTAGATGGATCAATCATAATTGACAACATCATCAGTGCTGCGTAATTTATCACAAATTAGGTGGGAGTCGGCACTTCGTAGAGAGCCCTGAGCGTCAAGACAGAGAGCCGTTAGCAGTACAAGAGAGCCCTCAGCGTCACATCAGCAGGACCTTGCCGGTGCAATCTGCAGGCCCAACTTTACGGCGATCGGGGAGTGCGTTATCGACTCAAAGCTGCTTCAGCCGCAATAACGGTCCCACCGTTCAAGATCTCAGGAGGATCTGATTAATGAACAAGCTGCTTACAGCACAACCGGCTAGACATCCTGAGCCAACCGCCAAAGCCACGACTTTGGCGTATCTGGTGTTTGAGCGGCCGGATTTTGAGAAGGCCAAAGAGTTTTTCCTCGATTTCGGGCTCAGCGTCGCGTCTGAGAGTGCCGATACGCTTTACCTGCGCAGTACCACGCCCGAACCTTATTGCTACCGCATCCACAAGGCCGATAAACCCCGCTTTATCGGTCTGGGTTTTACAGTGGGCCAACGGTCCGATCTGGAAAAGCTCGCTAAATTACCCGGAGCCAGTGGTATCGAACCGGCATCCCATCCCGGCGGTGGTGAGCGCGTCGTGATGAAAGATCCTTCGGGTTTTGTTGTCGAAATCATTCATGGGCAGCAGATGGCCGAAGAGCTGCCGGGAAGAGATCCGCTGCAGTGGAATTACCCCGGACGATCCGAACGCATCAACGACACCCAACGCCCGCCCGTCGAACCCCCCAAAGTAGTGCGCCTTGGTCACTGTGTGCTTGAAGTGGCGGATTATCAGAAGACAAGCGCTTGGTACACGCAGCACCTCGGGATGATTCCCAGCGATGTGCAGGTACTGCCGGACGGCTCGCCCGGCGTTACGTTTTTCCGCCTGGATCTGGGAGATACGCCCGCCGATCACCACACCGTGGCGATGGCGCAGGGTTTTATGGCCAAGTTCAGTCACTGTGCGTTTGAAGTTGTGGATATCGACGCGGTTGGTATGGGACAGCGAATTTTGCGCGAACGGGGCTGGGAGCATGCCTGGGGTATGGGGCGGCACATCCTGGGAAGTCAGATATTCGATTACTGGTGCGATCCCTGGGGCGCCAAACACGAGCACTATTGCGATGGTGACCTGTTTACTGCCGATCACCCGATGGGCGTGCACCCGGTGAGCCGCGATGCCATGTCCCAATGGGGAGAGCCGATGCCGGCCAGTTTCACGCGACCCACGCCCGACGTTGAGTCGGTCCTGAATCAGTGACTCCGTTTTTAATATACCCGCCTGAGCACCAGTCAGGCCAGGCTGTGCATTATTTTGGATGGAGTCAGGTTATTTTGGGCAGGAGTGCGTAATCCGAGCGCTCTTCGC
>Ga0114903_1000125_pt1 | contig 54915 bp, 70 predicted proteins | sample MalvirDeepMed_s2_FD_87289 | JGI IMG/M metagenome (GOLD analysis project Ga0114903, IMG submission 87289) | Marine viral communities from the Global Malaspina Expedition - Malaspina viral metaG DeepMed_s2 | ecosystem: Environmental > Aquatic > Marine > Oceanic | place: Mediterranean Sea...
TCCGTGCGATCGGGCGTCGGACGGTGCGGCGTCGTTTGGCCGAAATGTACAGGCAAACGCCCATCCGTCCCCGCATTCACGGTCGCTCAGTTGTGCCAGTCGACCTTCACGATGTCCGGCTGTTTGCGGTTGTAGCGCACGGTATGAACCGAACGCGTGCTGCTCGCTATGTGTGCCGACAACGGCGAGGAATTCATCCGGGTGAAGCATACTCCCCGCAATCAGGGTGATTGCTCAGTTCCCGGGCAATCGCATCCATATTCCATCCGATATCGATCTGTAATCGATCGATAAATACTGGTAATCGAGCCCCGGTCCCTGCCCTTATTCCTCCATCAGGCCATGCTTCTTGATGCAGTGGCGCAGCTGGTCGTAGCTGAGACCCAGCGCCTTGGCGGTCTGGCGCTGGTTCCAGCGATGCTTGCCCAGCGCATGCTCCACGATCGCGCGCTCATGCATGTCGACCGCGCCGCGCAGATCGGCAACATCGTCAAAATCGAGGCGCTGAGCAGCGGGTGCCGGGGCTGCACCTTCGCCCGATGCCTGCCGCTTCTGGGCGGGCGCCGCAGCGGGCATCCACGGGCTGTCGAACGGATCGAACACGATGTGGCCGATCGGGGATTGCGCATCGTCCCAGCGATAGATCGCGCGCTCGACCACGTTGCGCAGTTCGCGCACGTTGCCCGGCCACGGATGGTCTTCGAGCTGCTGCGTCACATGGTCGGCATAGCCGGGCCAGGTCTCCCATTCGAGTTCGGCTGCCATGCGACGCCCGAAATAGTCGGCCAGCACTGCGATGTCGCCTTCGCGCGCGCGCAGCGGCGGCAGGGTGATGACCTCGAAGCTGAGGCGATCGAGCAGATCGGCGCGAAAATCGCCCCGCTCCGCCATCGCGGGCAAATTTTCGTTGGTTGCCGCGACGATCCGGCAATCGACGCGCATCGGACGGCTGGAGCCGATCCGCGTAACCTCGCCATACTCGACCGCGCGCAGCAGGCGTTCCTGCGCGGCCATCGAGAGCGTGCCCAGTTCGTCGAGGAACAGCGTGCCGCCATCAGCTTCCTCGAACCGCCCCTCGCGCACGCGGGTCGCGCCCGTAAAGGCGCCCGCCTCGTGGCCGAACAGTTCGGCCTCGATTAGCGTCTCGGGCAGCGCGGCGCAATTCATCGTGACCAGCGGCTCGCCCCAGCGCGGGCTCAGGCGATGGAGGCGTTCGGCGATCAGTTCCTTGCCCGTGCCACGCTCGCCGATCACCAGCACCGGCCGCTGCAAAGCCGCCGCACGGCTGGTCCGCTCGACCGCGTCGAGGAAGGCGAGCGATTGCCCGACGAACTGATTTTCCCGCTCCATGACCGAGATATAGGCCACAGCACCAAGCCTTGGCAATTATCACCAATATGCCGTTCGTCGAATTTTGTGAGAACGGCGCAATTACGCCATTTCCACGATTTGGCACACCAGTTGCAAAGTAGGAGGCAACACCAACCAAGGAGGACCAGAGATGCACGAACAAGCCCAACCGAAACGCGTATTCGGCAAGGCCGTGCTGGTCACGGTCCTCGCCGCGGGGGCGCTCGTCGCGATGAATCCGCCGTCTGCCGATGGCCCGCATTCCGACCGCCCATATATGCTACAGGTAACCGAACTCGCATGACCGACCATACCGATCCTCCGGGCCGCGCAAGCCGCCTCTCCCGCCTCGACAACGAAGTGGAGCGGCTGCGCCGCAGCCCAACCCCCACGCAAGGCGGGCGCTCCGGCGCGAGCCGCGCGGCGGACTGGACGGACGCGGACAAGGTCAGCGAAAAGTTCAACGATTTCATATCATACGGAGCACCCTTCATGGGCATTTTCAGTCGCACGCGAGACATTATCGCGGCCAATTTCAACGAAATGCTCGACAAGGCCGACGACCCTTCGAAGATGATCCGGATGATCATCCTCGAGATGGAGGAAACGCTGGTCGAAGTCCGGGCGAGCGCCGCACGCACGATCGCCGACCAGAAGGAAATGCACCGCCATTCGGTCAAGCTCGACAAGTTGCAGAGCGACTGGGGCGAAAAGGCGCAGCTCGCGCTGAGCAAGGACCGCGAGGATCTGGCCCGCGCCGCGCTGGTCGAGAAAAAGAAGGCCGCCGACATGAGCGAACAGCTCAAGGCGGAAATCTCCGTCCTCGACGACTCGCTGCGCGCCTACGATGTGGACATTCAGAAGCTGCAGAGCCGCCTGCGTGAAGCGCGCAGCCGCCAGACGCAGATCGCGGCCCGGCTCGAAAGCGCGGAAAACCGCGTGAAGCTGCGCAGCCTGATGACAACCGAACGCGTGGACGAAGCGCTGACCCGCTTCGACCAGCTCGAACGCCGGGTCGACTATGCGGAAGGCCGCGCCGACCAGCTGAAGATGGAGACCGAGAACTCCAAACTCTCGCTCGCCGACGAGATTTCCGCGCTCGAAGGCTCGGACAAGGTCGACGAGGAACTGGAAGAAATGAAACGCGCGCTCGGCAAGGGAGCCGACGACGCGAAGAAGGGGGACTGACCCATGGAAGACGTTTTTCTACCGATCATCATCTGCAGCATCCTCTTCATCGGGCTGCCCTGGGTCATCCTTCACTACATCACCAAGTGGAAGACTTCGGGCGGTGGCATCACCCAGGACGACGAAGCGCTGCTCGAAGAGCTTTATAACCTCGCCAAGCGGCTCGACGAGCGGATGGACACGGTCGAGCGACTGGTCGCCCACGACCACGCCGACTTCAAGCCCGCCCGCCTGATCGCCGACAACAAGGCCGACAACGAAGAACTCGACGAACTGGAAGCGCTGCTGGCCCGCAAGCGCGCCGAACAGAAGGAAACCCGCGCATGAACACGCCCCGCACCACGCTCTACAAGGACGAGCAGAATGCCAAGCTGATGGGCGTCTGCGCAGGCCTGGCCGACTATACCGGCGTCGATGCGCTCTGGTGGCGCCTGGGAATGCTCGTCGCGACACTCTCCGGCGGATTTCCCGTCACCCTGCCCGCCTATTTCATCATGGGTCTGCTGCTGAACCGCAAGCCCCCGCATCTCTACACGCAGGACAAGCAGGAACAGAAATACTGGCAGGGCGTGCGCGCCAATCCGAAGCGCACCTCACGCGAAATCCGCGGCAAGCTGCGCGAGATCGACCGCCGTCTGGCGAGCGTGGAGGAGCACTATGTCAGCTCCAACCCGCGCCTCGACGCCGAAATCGAACGCCTGCGCTAACTCGAACCGAATAGGGGAGACTACCAATGGAAGCCTTCTTGGGCCTCATGATCCCGATTATTGCCCTCTCGATCCCGATCATAGCAATTTGGACGACCCACCAGCGAAAACTGGCCGAGATGCAGATCGAAACCACCGCCAGCGCCAGCGCCGAAAAGGCCGCGCAATACGCCACTCAGATCCAGCGGCTCGAGGACCGGGTCCAGGTGCTGGAACGCATCGTGACCGACAAGGGCTACGACGTCGCCACCCAAATCGAGGCGCTGCGCGATGCGCGCAGCCACGATGAGGCGGCAGGCATGTCGCTCGACTTCGACAAGCGGGAGCGCGCCTGATGGAAGACCTCTTCAGCGGCCCCGGCATCGTCGTCCTCATCATCGCTCTGACGACGGGCGGATGGCTGATCAACAACTGGATCCGCGCCAAGCATGGCTACGATCTGGAAGACGAATGGGGCGGCAAGACCAGCCGCGCCGACAAGTCAGCCGAGATCGAGGGGCTGCGCGGCGAGAACGCAAAGCTGGTCCAGCGGCTCGACGATCATGCCGAACGGCTGAAAGTGCTCGAGAAGATCGTGACCGAACGCGGCTATTCGCTGTCGGACGAGATCGAGGCGCTGCGGCGCGATGAAAGCAGCGGCGTGCCGCTCGACACCGGCAAGAGGGAAAGCGTGTGATGCCTTTCGAAATGACTTCCGAAGTGATCGCGATCGTCGGCCTCGCCGGTGTCGCAGGCTGGGTGCTCACCACCTGGATGCGGATCAAGCACGGCTACCCGCTGGAAAACAGCTGGGGCAAGGCGATCTATCCCAAGGGCAGCGAAGAGCGCGTGAAGTTGCTGACGCAGGAAAACGCCCAGCTGCGCGCAGAACTGGGCTCCATCAAGGACCGCCTCGGCAATGTCGAGCGGATCGTGACCGACAGCGGATATACGCTGACTCACGAGATCGAGAGTCTGCGCGAAAGCAAGGAGGCCAACTGATGAGCATGTGGAGTGCCATTGTCCTGATCGTAATGATCGGCGCCGTCGCCAGCATCTTGCGCGCCCGCTACAATTCGCAGGCCGGGATCACCGAAGACATGATGGGCAACCAGACGATCACCCATCGACCGGAACGCCCCGAAACCGACGAGGAAGCCCAGCGCGAAATCGAGACGCTGAAAGAGCGGATCGCGGTGCTGGAGCGCATCGCCTACGACAAGAACAACACCACCGCGCAAGAACGCGCGCGCATCTCTGCCGAGATCGACGCGCTGCGCGAAGAGCAGAACTGACCCTCTCCCCGACCACGGGGCAGCCAATGGAGGACTGAAAGTTATGGAGCCGACACTGGTTATCGCCGCCACATCGCTTCTCGGCCTCGGGCTGGTCGCTGCAGCACTGCTCCGCGCCTGGGAAGGCTGGCTGGCACTCAAACGCCGCGAGCTGGACGCCATATCGCGCGGGGACGCAGCTCCCGACGACACGCGCGGCGCGGGCCGGATTGCGCTCGCCGACCTGCGCGAACGCATCCGCAAGCTCGAAGCCATCGCCAACGGGGTGGATCTGTGAGCGGAGCATCGAGCCAGGCCGCGCAAGCGGGCATCGGCCTCGGCAGTGCCATCGCGGTCGCGATTTCGTGGTCGCTTCACCAGTCGATCGTCTGGGCGATCGTGCACGGCTTCCTCTCGTGGTTTTACGTGATCTATTACGCTCTGACGCGCCCGGGCGGGATTTCCGGCTAGTCCTGCATGGACGCAGGCGGATCGCGCCCCTACATCCGCCCTCATGCGCAGCCTCGACGATATCCGCGAAGAATACGAATTCCTCGAAGGGGACGAACGCTATCGTCTGCTGATCGAGCTTGGCCGCGATCTGGAAGACATGCCCGACGCGCTCAAGACCGACGCAACGCTGGTGCGCGGCTGCTCGGCAGCGGTGTGGGTCTATCCCACCGGAGAAGGCGACAAGCTGCATTTCCTGGCGGACAGCAACGCCGCGATCACCAAGGGCATCGTCGCGCTGGTAATCGCCGCGGTGCAGGACAAGCCCGCTGCCGAAGTGGCGCAGATGGACGTGACCGGGGCGCTCGACCCGTTCGACCTGAAGAACCAGCTATCGAGCAACCGGACGCAAGGCGTGCCCAACATGATCGCGCTGGTGAAGGAACACGCCGCACGGATTGCGACGGGATAACCTGCGCGCCGCCGCTCAGCGGTTTCTGTAATCGATCCGGATCCGGACCCAGCTGCCGATCTGGGGCTTGCCGCCAAGCATCGGCGGACGAACCCGGAACTGCCATGCAGCCGCCAGGACGGCGCGGTTTATCATCGAGCGTTGCGGATATTCGGCAAGCGGCACGCAATCGACCACGCGAAATTCAGGGGCGGTCTTGCACGCGATCAGGCCCCAGCCCGGTCCGCTCGCGGTGGAGAGATAGCCCGCCAGCTCGCTATCGTCCGGTTCGCGATACCAGCGCGCGGCGTAAAGCGGCTGCCCATCGGGCGCGGTGCCAACCACTTCGGAATCCGCCATGCCCGGTCGCGGGCCGGTATCGACCGGCCCGTAGACCTGCTTCGGCGCATCCTGCTTCGACGGACGCGCAGGCTCCTGCTGCGGCGGCAGCTTGAACGGCGACGGTATGACCCGCTGCGGCATCGGCGGTGTGGACGCAACCGGGGGCATCACTTCGGGCTGCACCAGCTCGGGACGCTCGACTTGCGGATCGGAGGGGGCCGCTGGCTGCGCAACTGGCCGGGCGGTCTCGCTCGGCTCCTGCTCGGCTTGCTCCGGCTCTTGCGATGGCTCGTTCTGCGCCTTCAGGTCGACCACAGTGAGGCTGCCCGGTGCGGCTGTCGGCTCGTCGCGGATACTCAGCGTCAGGAGAACGATCAGCAGGACCGCCTCGATCGCCAGTGCGGCGACGAGCCCGACCAGCCGCCGGCCGCGCTCACTGCGCAGCGGTTCGAACAGCGGGTGATCGTCAAGGGACTGAGCTTCGGGCAACGGGCCTCAGGAGAATGGGACGGAGAGACAAGCAGGGAGGCGAGCCGGGGCGCTAGCTATCGCACTCTTGCCGGTAGCTGAAGACGAAGCCGTCAGTCTCGATCAGCGATTTTTCTCCAATATGGCGGATGTGGCTTTGTGCCGCCTTCCGGCACGTCTGGTTCGAGTTCATCATCTTCAATGCCCAGCGTCTCATCGCGGGCTCTTCCAGCGCGATCCGCTCGGCCTCTAAAATGCTCACACCATGTCGGGCACGAAGTTCCTTGATGCGCAGGAGCCAGCGCGACTGGGGCCTATCCGCGTAACGGATTCGCAGCTCGGAGTAACGATCCGCGAGTTTCTCCGGGTCGTCGAGCTCGAAGAGTATTCGGTCGTTCTGCCCGGTCACGCCCCAGCGCTGTCGCGCACCACGGCGATACCCGCCTCGCGCTGGCGCTTCAGCTCCGCCTTCAGCTTGGCCGGATCGTGGGCCCATACGAAGCCGAAGCTCACCCCGCCCTCCTTTCCGATCGTCGCATGGTGCAGCTTGTGCGCCTGCACCAGACGCTTGGCATAGCCGCGTTTGGGCACGATCTTGAAATAGCGTTGGTGGACGAGGCCATCGTGGATGAAGGTGTAGACCACCCCGTAAGCGAGCACGCCCACGCCGATCCAGGTCGCAGGCTCCCACGCATTGTCGCCCATCACCAGCGGGCTGCCGATGACGAATAGCGAGATACTGATGCCTGCCCCGACGAGAGCGTAAAGATCGTTCTTCTCGAACCGGTTGTCATGCGGTTCGTGATGGTCGCGGTGCCAGCCCCAGCCGAAGCCGTGCATCACGTATTTATGCAGCGCCCACGCGTAGAATTCCATCGCCACGAAGGTGACGGCGACGATGGCGACGATCTGCCACAGGCTCATGCCCCGGCTCCTTCTTCGATAGGCTGCGCGCGCGCTTCGCGCCGTGCATCGGGCAATGCCCACCACGGCACGTGCGGGTGGTGGTGATGCTCCAGATGATAGCCGAAATGGTAACAGGTCACAAAGCTCGCCAGCGTGCCGAAATTGTCGCTGCGCGCGTTATGCCGGTCCACGAACGTGTCTTCGCCATGCCTGTGCGGGCGGAAAGTGCCGAAATAGAAGAGCTGCAGCGAGCTGGCGATCGACGGGACGGCGTAGAACACCATTGCCTGCACGATCGACACCTCCAGCGCGAAGTGCAGCACCCAGAAGATCGCCGTCACGTAGAAGAACGAGCCGAGCCCGAAATAGCGCCGCAGGAAGGTCGCATACCATGGCCAGAACGCGCGCGGGTGGTCGGCCGCAAAATCGGGGTCGCGATCCGTCCCCGGGGCCTTGTGATGCTCCCAGTGGGCCGCGCGCAATTTGTCGTAGGAAAACCCCGCGTAGAGAAACAGCAGCGCGGTGCCGATGGCCGTGTTCAAACGCGGCGCGCCGGGGACGAGCGAGCCGTGCATGGCATCATGGCTGACGATGAAAAGCCCGACAGAGAGCCAGCACAGGACCGCCACCATGCCCAGAGCGAGCGGCAGGGTTTCCCAGCTCAGATCGAAGGCGAGCAGCGCAAAGCCGTGCAGCGCGATCCAGCCGCCCAGGATCGCAAGCGCAAGCGCGAGGCCGACCACTGGTTGAAAGGATGAAAGGAATGCGCGGGACATCGGGCTGGCAATAGACGCTAGACGCTTGCAGCGAAAGCCGGGATCGCGATCAATCCTCGCTGCCGGGGCCTTTGCCATCGTGCCGCGGGAAAAAGTAACTCGCGATTTCCTCGCCGATCCGCGCGGGCCGCAGGCTTTTCGCGTCGATGCAGCACCAGCTCGACTTGACCTCGGCCAGAACTTCCTCGCCCCGCTCGATCACGGTGTGATAGAAAGCGCGCGCCCCCCTGGTGCTCTCGAGCACGGTGCGCGCGATGATATCGTCTTCGAGGAAGGCTGGCTTGCGATAGGTGATCTCATGCTTGAGCGCGACCCACGCACGCTCAGCCACAGCATCGGCAGGCGCGAATTTCTGCCAGTGCGCCAGCACGGCGTCCTGCACCCAGCCGAGGTAGCGCGCGTTGTTCACGTGCCCCATGAAGTCGATATCGGCGGGCTTGATATTGATCGGATGAGCGTAAGGCTTTGCTGACATGTGTGTAAGCTAGCGATCAAAGGCTTACATTACCATGACCATCGGCCGGACTCTCGTCCTTTTTTCGCGCCGCTTTCGTGCGCTGTGTCGCCTTGCGGTTGCAACGAATTCGCGCGCCATGCACTAGGATAGGCATGAGCAAGTCCAACAAGAACCTTTCCGGAGTCGCCCTCGCGACCGGTGCCGCCATCGGGTCCGCCGCCATTGCCGCCGCGCTGCTTTACGCAGGCAAGCGTCGCAAATCGGGGAACAAGGATACGGAGCCCAAGCAGCTGCCACCGATCCCCTCGGGCGAAGACCCGCAGACCGACTAAGCCTTTACCGATCAGAACAATAAGGGAGAGAGACCCATGAAAGCCGTGCTGACCAAAGAAGTGGGCGGGCCCGAAACGCTCGTCATCGAACAGATCGATACGCCCAGCCCCGCCAAGGGCGAAGTGCTGGTCGATATCGCCGCCTGCGCGATCAATTTCCCCGACACGCTGATCATTCGCGATCTCTATCAGTTCAAACCCGAGCGCCCCTTTTCACCGGGCGGAGAAATCTCGGGCACCATCGCCGCCGTCGGCGAAGGCGTGGACGGCTGGAAGGTCGGCGACCGCGTGCTGTCGGGCATCGGCAGCGGCGGCCTGCGCGAACAGGTCTGCGTCGAAGCGGGACGGCTATTCAAGGTGCCCGAAGGTATCGACCTGACCGCGGCTTCGGCGCTGCTGATGACCTACGGCACGATGATCCACGCGCTGAAGGATCGCGGCAATATCAAGCCGGGCGATACCGTGCTGGTGCTCGGCGCAGCAGGCGGCGTGGGCCTCGCTTCGATCGAGCTGGCCAAGGCCTACGGGGCCAAGGTGGTCGCGGCAGTCTCCAGCGACGAGAAAGCCAAGGTCGCGAAGGACGCAGGCGCAGACGAAACCGTCGTCTACCCGCGCGCGCCCTTCGACAAGGATGCCTCGAAGAAACTGGCCGGCGATTTCAAGGCCGCAGTCGGTGCCAATGGTGCGGACATCGTGGTCGATATTGTCGGCGGCGACTATTCGGAACCCGCATTGCGCTCCATCGCATGGGAAGGCCGCTTCCTGGTGATCGGCTTCCCGGCGGGCATCGCGAAAATGCCGCTCAACCTCACATTGCTCAAGAGCTGCGACATTCGCGGCGTCTTCTGGGGCGCCTTCGCCGCGCGCGAACCGCAGCGCAACGCGCAGAACATCGCCGAGCTGTTCGAATTCTGGCAGGACGGCAAGATCAGCCCGCAGATCAGCGAGACCTTCAGCCTCGATGATGCACACAAGGCGATCGAGAAGCTGGAAAACCGGCAGGCCATCGGCAAGCTGGTGGTGTCGATGGACAAGTAGCAACCTCGCTTGTCGCGCGCGTCGCGGAGGCCTATCTTCGATCACGACACTTACCAGCAAACGAAGCGGGCCCGACCACCACAACAACGGGCCAACCGAAAAGGCAGCACGATCATGACCGATTTCAACGACCGCCGCCGGGGCGAAGAATCCAAGTATGCAATGGACGAGGAAACCGCCTTCAAGGTGGCTGCGCGGCGCAATCGCCTGCTCGGCGAATGGGCGGCGGGTCTGATGAACCTTACCGATGAGGAAACCGATAGCTACAAGAAGGCGGTCGTCCAGGCCGATTTCGAGGAAGCGGGCGACGAAGACGTGATCCGCAAGGTGCTCGGCGATCTTACCGCCGCGTCCTGCGACGTGGACGAAGCCGCAGTGCGCGCCAAGCTGGCCGAATGCGAGATCGAGGCTCGCCGCCAGCTGATCGAAGGGGCATAAGCCCAATGCCGATGCAGGCGGACGAAATCGCGGGCATGATCCAAGCAGCCCTTCCCGGCGCCGAGGTCGAAATGCGCGATCTTGCCGGGGATAACGATCATTGGGCGGCGAAGGTCGTCGCCCCGCAATTTGCGGGCAAGAGCCGCGTCCAGCAGCACAAGATGGTCTACGATGCGCTCGATGGGAAAATGGGCGGCGTGCTCCACGCCTTGCAACTCACCACCGAGCCTCCCAAGTGACGGCCAGAAGCTAAAGCAACGGCGGTTAAAAACTCATGGCAGATACCAAAGAACGCATTTCCGGCATCGTCGGGGAAAACGACGTCGTCCTTTTCATGAAGGGCACGCCCCTGTTTCCGCAATGCGGCTTTTCCAGCCGTGCGGTGCATATCCTCGACCATTGTGGCGTGAGCTACGAAAGCGTCGACGTGCTGCAGGACATGGAAATCCGGCAGGGCATCAAGACCTATTCCGACTGGCCGACCATCCCGCAGCTTTACGTGAAGGGCGAATTCCTCGGCGGATCGGACATCATGACCGAGATGTTCGAAGCAGGCGAATTGCAGCAGGTCTTCACCGACAAGGGCGTGAAGACCGCGGACTGATCGACCCGTTGCGGTCGGCGCCTGGGGGGACATGCGCCGAACCGCGTCCGGGTCTTCAACCTTCGGGGAGGCGGAACCAGGAGACCTTTTGGCTCCGCCTCGTAACGAAGGTCAGGGATGCACGACAATATGCATGCCCCGTGCCAGTTTTTCGAAACGGCTCAAATGCAGGATCGCCGATGGTTAACTTCAGTCAGCCTGACAATGCCCCTGTAAAAAATCCCGACAGCAAGCCAGGCGCCCCGCGTGGCTGACAAGTCAACGGATAGCGGCGAGCGCGATGCCATTCCCGCAGCGACGGTGGTGATCTTCCGCCGCGCACCGGATGGCGGTGCGTCGCAGATCCTGATGCAGGTACGCAACCGCGCACTCGCCTTTGCGGGCGGCATGGCGGTGTTCCCGGGCGGGCGGGTGGACGACAGCGATTTCGAGCTGGCGCGGCGAGCCGGATATGTCGACATCGACGAGTCAGCCCACCAGATTGCGGCAATCCGCGAAACACTGGAGGAGACGGGCCTCGCTCTCGGTCTGCGTGGGGCGATCGACGCAGAGTCTGCGGCGAAGGCCCGTGCGATGCTGCTCGATAAGGGACGGCTCGAACCGGTGCTGGCGCAAATGGGCTGGAGGATCGCGCTGAACGATCTGGTGCCCTTCGCGCGCTGGTTTCCCAAGAACGAACGTCTCTCGCGCATCTTCGACACGCGCTTCTATCTGGCCGATCTGGGCACGGGCGCGGTCGAGATTGCGACGGACGCCGGCGAGAATACGCGGCTGTTCTGGGCCAGCGCGGTCGCTGCACTCGACGCTGCCGACCGGGGCGAGATCGATCTCATCTTCCCCACCCGCCGCAATCTCGAACGATTGGCGCAGTTCGACGACTTCGATCAGGCCAGAGCCCACGCCGAAGCGACGCCCATGCCCACGATCGTTCCGTGGGTGGAGGAACGCCCGGAGGGGCGCAGCCTGTGCATACCCGCCGACTGCGGCTACCCTGTTACCTCGGTCCTGCTGGGGGATGCAAAGCGCGGATAGTCGCGCGGTGCCAGCACCGGACCGAACCGCAAAGGCTCCAGAATCAAACAGCCCCGGAACCCTGAAGGGCCCGGGGCTTGTTAGTGGTGCGCCCGGAAGGATTCGAACCTCCGACCCCCTGATTCGTAGTCAGGTACTCTATCCAGCTGAGCTACGGGCGCTTGTGAGGCGCCGCACATAGGAAGGGTGCCCGACCTTGGCAATCCTTTTGTCACCCACGGCGCAGGTTTTCTCCCCAGATAGCCGATCCGGCCGGTTTTCGGCCAACATCAGTCGAAAAAACGCGCGGCCAGCTCGCGGTCGAGCGGCGGTTTGGGCAGGCCGCGAATCTCTTGCCGATCGAGCCAGCGCCATTCGCCACCTTCGAGCGAACGCGGCTCTCCGCTCCATGTCGGACAGTGGATCAGCAGCAGCAATACAGGCCGCGGGCCGCCCGCTGCGCCCGGATCGTCCGCCGCGAACCCGACCTCGCACATTGCGTGGGGATCGAGCGCCAGACCGCATTCCTCCGCAATCTCGCGCGCAAGCGCCTCGCGCGGCCCCTCCCCCGGATCGATCTTGCCGCCGGGAAACTCCCACAGGCCGGCATGCGCCTTGCCCACAGGGCGGCGGTGCATCAGCCAGCGTCCGGCGGCGTCGGGACCGATCGCGGCGGCCACCACCTGAAGATATGTCGGAATTTTTTCCACCTTCGGCAGTCGGTTTTACCTCGGCTTAACCCTGATCGGCCACAAGCAGCCTGGAACTGCCCGCATCTAACGTCGCGGAAGCAGGCTTGGCAATCGGCCGGGCAATCGACTGGGCAACCGAGTGGGGGTAGCGATGAAAACCTTCTGGAAGCGCCTGTGCCGCGACCAAAATGGTGCGACGGCCGTCGAATACGGCCTGATCCTCGCCCTTATCTTCCTCGCGATGGTGAGCGCGGTCGGCACCTTCTCCAACAGCGTGATCAACACGTGGGACACGGTGCGCGAGACCTCGAGCGAGGCGATCGACCGCACGTGAGCCATGCCAACGGGCATTTAGAAAATTTCAACTCTCGGGGGCTAGACCGGCAGCAGCTCTATCCGAGGGGACGTGGACAGAGCCGGGTAACGAAGACGACAACAGGAGACCAAAAATGAAATTCTTCCGTGAACTGATGAACGACGAGCAGGGCGCAACCGCCATCGAGTATGGCCTGATTGCCGCTCTCATCGCCGTCGCCGCGATCACTGCAATGGGTAGCCTGGGCAACCAGCTCGGCAACACCTTCAACACCGTGTCGGACGACATGTCGGCCGACTAAGTCAATTCGACCTAACACGAAGACGGCGGGGAGCGATCCCCGCCGTTTTTTTTTGTGGTATCCGCCGGGCCCGTCAGCGCCCGCGCACCACCAGCTTGACCTGCTGGCCTGCCCGCAGGCCTTCGCGCGAATCGAGGCTGTTGAGCACGCGGAAGCGCGCTTCCTGCCCGGTGCTGTATGCCATCCGCCGCGACAGCGAAGACACCGTATCGCCCCGTTGCACCGTCACCACGTCGATCACGCGCGGAACCACCTGCGCGGCTTCTGTCGAACTGATCTGGCGGAAAGACTCGAACATCGGTGTGAACACCCCGGATCGCCCTGCGGGCGCAATCGCCTGGAAGTAGTAGTTTCGTCCGCCGAAATCATAGGCGAAGACCACGACATCGACTTGGGATTGCCCCGAATTGGCGCGCGCGACGCCATAGGCCGCGGGCAGTCCATTAACCGTGGTGGTCTGGATCTGCGGCCGGATCTGCTGCCCCTGCTGGGATAGCGACTGAAACGCGCTGCTCACCAGTTGCGAAGGGCTGCCGCTCGACTGCGCGATCCGCAACTCTGCCTGCCCCGACTGGCCGTTGATCGTCACCTGCTGCGTGCCGTTGACGAGGTAGAAGCCCTGCGGCGCGGTGAATGCAAAGCGCATCTCGGGATGGATGAACTGACGGCCTTCGATGACGCCCTGTTCGGGATCGTCGCCATAGGTGAGGCCGTCGATATTGCGCAGGAACGTGTCGCGATTGAGGACCGTCCCGGGCTTGCCGGCGGCAAGCGTCGCGGTATCCCGCACGCGGCCGGCGGGATCGGGGTGGGTCGAGGCCCATTCGGGCAGGCTGGCATTGTCACGGCCCTGAAGCTGCGCGTCGAGCGATGACTGGCGCGCGAGGCTTTCGAGCACCGTGCTCATCGCCAGCGGATCGTAGCCCGCCGAAACGAGATACTGGACACCCAGCCGATCGGCCTCTTCCTCCTGGCTGCGCGAGAAGCTGAGCGTGAGCAACTGCGAGCCCTGAAGCGCCGCCCGGCCGAGCGTCGAGCCCAGCTGGCTGTCGCCGAGCAGAATGCCCGAGAGAATCGCGCCCGCCGCGCCGAGCAGCGTGTTCTGCTGCTGCGCCTGCTGGCGCCGCTGCGAGTGACGCGCGGCAACATGGCCGACCTCGTGGCCGAGCACGGCGGCCAGCTCGGCCTCGTTGTTCATCAGCGTCACCAGCTGGCGGGTGGTGTAGACATAGCCGCCAGTGGTCGCGAAGGCATTGTTGACCGAGCTGTTGAGCAGCGAGACGGTGAACGCGCCTTCCGAATTGGCAAGGCCCGACTGCACCGCGATCTTCTGACCGACGCCGCGCACGTAATTGGCGGTGCCGCCCTGCATCGCGCCGCCGAATTCCTGCAGAATCTGGCTGTGATACTCGCGGCCCTGCTGCGCCTCGTTCTGCGTGATAGGCGTATTGGCGCCCGGAATCGGTCCGCCACCGACTGCGGCACACCCGGTCAGCCCCAGTGCGAGGGCTACGGGCGATGCGAATGCGAGAATTTTGCGACGGCTCATGCGGAATGTCTCCCCTGATGCGTTAGACGCGAGGGGAAGCGATGATCGCGCCGCCCGCGTTATGGCCCATACAACAGGCCGATAGCGCAAGCGGTTCCCGAACCGGGACGCAGCTGAGTGTCCGTCAGGCGCCGATGGCGAGGTACCGATCGGCGCGCGTTTCCTGCAGTTGCAGGATATCCTTGCCGGCCAGCTTGCCAAGCTCGTCGTCGATCGTATCGGCAAGATTGCGGATCGCCGACTGTGGATCGCGATGTGCGCCGCCCACAGGCTCGGGCACGATCCGGTCGATCACGCCCAGCTCTTTCAGGTTCTGCGCGGTGACCTTCATCGCCTCCGCCGCATCGGGCGCCTTTTCCGCCGTGCGCCACAGAATCGACGCGCAGCCTTCGGGCGAGATGACCGAATAGACCGCATGCTCCATCATCAGCACGCGTTCGGCACTGGCGAGCGCCACTGCCCCGCCCGATCCGCCCTCGCCCACAATCGTCGCGACCATCGGCACGGGCAGCGCAAGGCATGCCTCGGTCGAGCGGGCGATGGCTTCCGCCTGGCCGCGTTCCTCGGCCTCGATCCCCGGAAATGCGCCCGAGGTATCGACCAGCGTGACCACCGGGAGGCCGAACCGCCCGGCGAGATCCATCAGGCGGATCGCCTTGCGGTAGCCTTCCGGCTTGCCCATTCCGAAATTGTGCCGGAGGCGGGTCTGCGTGTCGTGGCCCTTTTCGTGCCCGATCAGCATGACCGAACGCCCGCGCAAGGTGGCGAATCCGCCCAGGATCGCCTCGTCCTCGCCGAAATAGCGATCCCCGCCCAGCGGCATGAAATCGGTAAAGGCGTGTTCCACATAATTGCGAAAATGCGGGCGTTGCGGATGCCGCGCGACCTGCGTCTTCTGCCATGGCGAAAGCGAGGCGTAGAGGCTCTTGAGCATCTCCGCACTCTTCGCCTCGAGCTTCGCGAGCTCTTCGGCAATATCGATCTGCTCGCCGCCTTCGACAGATTCGTTGGCGGCGCGCAATTCGGCGATTTGAGCCTGCAGCTGTGCCACAGGCTTCTCGAAGTCGAGAAAAGTCAGCATCATTCCGCGCTATCGGGCTGTTGCCCCTCGCGCAAGCCGCCATGGCTCGCGAGCGGGTGCCTTTCGTTGACAAGCGCGACCAGCCGTGCGGCCTCTACATGGGTATAGATCTGGGTTGTGGCGATGTCCGCGTGGCCGAGCAGCGTCTGGAGAGCGCGCAGGTCCGCCCCACCTTCCAGCAGGTGCGTGGCGAAGGCATGGCGCAGAACGTGGGGGCTGATCTTCGCCGGGGGGACATCCGCCCGCTGCGCCAAACCCTTGATTAGCTGGTAAAGCCTGATGCGCGTCAGATGGCTCATCCGCGACGGGAACAGCCAGGGCGAGCCTTCGGCGCGCACGGTCAGCCAGCGCGAGACCGCGCTGCGGGCCCGCGTGCCCATCGGCACCAGCCGCTCCTTGCCGCCCTTGCCGGTAATCGTAAGGAACGGTGCATCCCGCGGGACCGAGGCCAATGGCAGCGCGACCAGCTCGGTCGCGCGCAACCCGGAGCCATAGAGCAGCTCAAGCATCGCGAGCAGGCGAATGGCGGCGGGTTTGTCGCCTTCGGCCTCCTGCTCGGCCTGCGCGAAGAGCGCGGCGATCTCGTCATGGTCGAGCACCTTGGGCAGGCTGCGGCGCCTGGCAGGATTGGGCAGTGCAGCGGAGGGATTATCCACCCGCAGCCCCTCGTCCTCGAGAAACCCGAAAAATTGCCGCAGCGCCGATGCCTTGCGCGCCACCGTCGCCGGGGCGAGATCGGCCCATGCCGTGCCGAGCTTTGCCAGTGCCCCGCGCGGGGCATCCTCGAGCGGGCCGACGATCTGCGCCGCACCTTCGAGGTCGCGGCGGTAGGCAGCGAGCGTATTGGCGGCCGCGCCGCGATCCACCGCCAGCGCCGCCAGAAAATCCTCTATCGCTGCGTGGGACATGCGTTCGCCATGCGGTCGGTCTAACCGCGCGCGATCGCCTCTGCCGCGATCATCCGCGCCTCGGCTTCCATGCCGCTTTGGCGGAGCGCGGAGACGATGTGAAAGAGGTGCCGCGGGGTCATCCGGTTCCAGTCGTCGCCCTGCATGCCCAGCCCCATGAGAAGCGTGACAAGCGCCGCGTTCTCAACCTCGCCCGCACGCGCAATCGCCTCGCTCCAGCGGGTCTCGCGCGACAATTCGAGATCCAGCTCGCGATCCCACGAATTGCGCGTCCCGCTCGAAATCCGCCCCAGGCCTGCAAGGCCAGCGACGAGGAAGCGCGTGCGGCGGCTGCCCGTGCTCGAATCATTGTCGCGAAACGCGTCGATGGCATTGCTCGAGACGGCACCGTCGGCATCGGGCAGCCCGACGGCCAGCAGGCCCCAGCCCGCATCGCCTTCGTCCACGATACTGCTCCACCGTGCGGCATCGCGATCGAGCCCGGCGGTCAGCATTGCGGCGATCAGCGGCCCGGCGTCACCGGAAAAGCTCCCGTTCGCGGGGATGCGCGCGGCGGCATAGGCGGTCAGCACCTGCCGGTCGTAGGGGATCTGCGTGCCCTCGCCCCACAGGCTGCGAATCGCGGCGAGGCGGGCGGCCGGATCGGGATCGACATAGGCAGTCCGCAACAGGGCCGCGTCGCTGCCGATCGCGCCGTCATTGCCGCTCGCCGCATAGGCCTGCGAATAGAGATCGATCAGGGCGGAGGAAGAGAATATCCCCTCGCGCGCGGCGCGTCGCGCGCCATCGATCCGCAGTGCCAGCGGCAGCGATGGCAGCGATGCCGAAGCGCGCTGGTAATAGGGACCGGCATCGTCGATCAGCCGTTCGGGGATATCGATGCCTAGTGCTGCGGCGAGGCCATAGCGCCATGGCGTCAACTCGTCGACATCGTCCCACTCGATATTGACCACGCTGTTGCCGAGGCCCGCCGCACCCGCGAAGCGCTGCGCCAGCAGCACGTCGATGACTTCGGTCTCCTCGCCATCGACCCGGTCGCGCAGGCGGATCAGGTCGTTACGGGCGCGTGCGGTTTCGCCGCCATAGGAATTGCAGATCGAGCGCAGCATGCGCCATTCCACATCGTCGCGGTATCCGCCACGTAGCACCGCGAGCGGGCATGCACCAACGATATCGCCCGTCGCGATGTAAGCGTCGACCGCGGCATTCGCGAGGCGGGTGTTCCAGCTGTCGACATCGATATCCTGCGCGATGGCGCGGGCCGCGGGGAATTCGCCCATCCGGTTGAGCAACTGCGCGCGCAGGCCTGCGAATTCCGCCCCGCTCATGCCCGCGGGCGGCGCGAGACGGCTCGCCAGCGCGCGCCGCAGCGCGATGTGCCCCCAGCGCGAAACCAGTCGGCCTTGCGTACCCGAGATGGCCGCGCGAACCAGCGATTGCGGCTGGTTTGCCAGCGAGACGGCGGGCAGCCCGCCCTCGTCTTCTGCAAGGATGCCGACGCGGGTCGTGGCGCGGCGCTGTGCCGCGGGAATGTCGAACTTGGGCTTGAGGCCGAGCAGTTCGTCGAGCTCGTCCGTATCGAGCGCCTCGAGTTCCTCCAGCGTCGGCAGGCGATTGCCGCTGCTGCTCGACGAACCCTCATCCGATGACGCGCCGTCTTCATCGCTTTCGTCGGGGACGTCCTGCACCACCGGCGTGGCGGCGCTCGTCGGTGTGGGGCTCGGCGCAGGCGCGCTTGCCGTCGGCGTGGGCGCCGGAGCTGGTGAAGGGTCCTGCATGCCCGGCGGCAGCAGCGATTGCGGGTTGCCCGCGATCAGCGCGATCGGCGCGGCCAGCATGGCCAGCCCCGCGCCCGTCAGCAGCGTCGCTTTCACGCGCGTCTTCATGCCTCCATCTCCGACAGATCGATAGTCTGCGCGACCGGGCGGACGGGTTCTTCCCCGCCATCCCACCAGGCCCAGCCGATAATGAGCGCGACGACTGCCACGCCCACGGCGATGCGCTGCCGCGCAGTTTTGGAAATGTCTATCTGCACGCGATCCGATACCCTTTGTTGCCATCGCCCTAGCCCATCTCTACGCCGCCGAGCAATGGAGCCCGTGTCGTCCCTCGCCGCCAAGTCCCGCGTTGCGGCGCTGACCGCGCGGCTCGACCGGCCAATCGTGCTGGTCGGGCTGATGGGCGCAGGCAAGTCCACCGTGGGGCGGCGCCTCGCCACGATCCTCAAACGCAGCTTCATCGATGCCGACGACGCGATCGAGGAGGCTGCGCGCCTTCCCATCGCGGAAATCTTCAGCGAATTCGGCGAAGCCTATTTTCGCGACGGTGAACGCCGCGTGATTGCGCGGCTGATGGAAGAAAATCACGGCATTATCGCAACCGGCGGCGGCGCGTTCATCAATGCGGAGACGCGCGCCCTCATCCTCGAAGGTGCGATCGCGGTGTGGATCGACTGCGACCTCGCCACTCTGGTGGAGCGGACGGGACGGCGCGACAATCGGCCCTTGCTGCGCGATGGCGATCCCGAAGCAATCCTGAGCCGCCTGATGAAAGAACGCGCACCGTATTACGCGCAGGCGCATATCCGGGTAGAGGGTCAGCGAGGCCCGCACACCCGCACCGCATGGGCGATTATCGAGGGAATCGAACAATGGCTGACGTAGATGTCGCACTGGCCGGGCGAAGCTATCGGGTGAAGGTCGGTCCGGGGCTGCTCGAACGGGTTCATGCGGACGCCCATTCCTTCATCGAACCCTATGGCAAGCGCGCCGTGCCGGTGGTGGCCGACGCCAACGCGAAACGTCTGCACGGCGAGCGTTTGCAGGCCTCCTTCCGATCCGCCGGGCACTCGATCGACTGGTACGAGGTCGCGCCCGGAGAAAGCTCGAAAAGCTGGGACGAACTGGTCCGGCTGACCGACTGGTTGCTCGATCGTGGTGTGACGCGCTCGGATCATGTGTTCGCGCTGGGCGGCGGCGTGGTTGGTGACCTCGTCGGTTTTGCCTGCGCCATCCTCAAGCGCGGTTGCGGCTTTGTGCAGCTGCCCACCACGCTGCTGGCGCAGGTGGACTCGAGCGTCGGCGGCAAGACCGCGATCAACGCGCCCGCGGGCAAGAACCTGATCGGCGCGTTCCACCAGCCCTCGCTCGTGCTGGCAGACACCACCTGCCTCGCCACCTTGCCGCAGCGCGAAATGCGCGCCGGGCTTGCCGAAGTGTTCAAGTACGGCATCCTCGGCGACGCCGATTTCCTCGCGCGCGTCGATAGCGAGAGTTCGGCGATCCTTGCTTGCGACGATGCGACGCTCGAATCCGTGATCGCGCATTGCGTCGGCATGAAAGCGCGCGTCGTCGCCGAAGACGAGCGCGAGACGAAGGATGCGCGCGCGCTGCTGAACCTCGGCCACACCTTCGGCCACGCGCTGGAGGCGGAGACCGGGTTTTCGGACAGGCTACTGCATGGCGAGGCGGTAGCCTTGGGCATGGTGCTGGCGGCACGCTATTCCGCGCGGCGCGAGCTTATTTCGCTCGCCGATGCGGAGCGTGTGGCCGATGCGCTGGCACGCGCGGGCCTGCCGACCGAAATTTCGGCGCTTGGGCTCGATTGCGACGGGAGCACCCTCGCCTACCATATGCGCAACGACAAGAAGGCCGAGGCGAGCACGGTGCCCTTCATCCTCCTGCGCGCGATCGGCGAGGCTTTCGTCGCGCGCGATGTGGAGCTGGCGGATGTCGCCGCGTTCATGGACGAGCAGCTACAGGCTCACTGACCCTGCGGCCGCGGTTCGTCGGGCACGCTTTCGAGCGCAACCCCGTCGCCCGCGGACGTCTCGGCGATCACCGAGAAGGAGCCATCGCTTTCCAGCACAACCCACGCGATGTCGGAGCGACCGCCGAAGCCTTTTTTCCGGATTGCGGCGTCCACCTCGACTTCGGTGATCCGCTCGTCATCCATCGTCCGACGGTTGAGCTTGCCATGTTGCAGCAGGAGGCGCGGATCGGATCGGATCAGGCGCCGGAACGGCACCCACCGCACCGACAAGCGCGCCACGATCCACTGGAGGGCAATCAGCATGACGAAGGCGGTCATGCCCTCTGCCAGCGCAACGTCTGTCGACAGCAGGATCGTCGCGAGGGTCGAGCCGAGCGCGACGGTGACGACGAAATCGAAGACGTTGAGCTTCGCGAGAGAGCGCTTGCCGCTAACCCGCAGGACGACGATCAATCCGACATAGGACGTGATCGCAGCCACGACCGTGCGCAGCAGCCCGTTCCATCCGTCGAAGAAAACACCAACCCAGTCCATGCACGCTCAATGCGCGAAAACGGTGACCGCTCCGAAACTAACAACCGATGGGTGCCCGCCTAGAAGAGACGCGATCCGTCCGGCACCTTTTTGTCGGGTGCAAACAGCACGACCTCGCCCGCTTCGTCCGCGAAGCCCAGCGTCAGCACTTCGGACATGACAGGCCCGATCTGGCGCGGCGGGAAGTTGACCACCGCCGCCACCTGCCGCCCGACCAGTTCCTCGCATGCGTAGTTCGCGGTGATCTGCGCGCTGGTCTTCTTCACGCCGATGGTCGGCCCGAAGTCGATTTCCAGCTTGTAGGCAGGCTTGCGTGCCTCGGGGAATTCACGCGCCGCGACCACGGTGCCGACGCGGATATCGACCTTCAGAAACTGGTCGAAACTCGTTTCCTCAGCAGCAGGCGCATCGGGTTCGTGGGAGAGGTGCATCGACCGGCCCTAGTACTCGTAACTCGTGGTGAAAGTGACGTTCGTGATCTGCCAGCCCCTGCCCGGCTTCTCGTATGTAAGCGTCCATACCGCGACATCGCGAGCGTGCTGACAGACATAAACCAGTTTCGCCATGTAACTGCCGAAATTGTTTCTGCTCACGACTTCGCATCCCAGCAGGGGCCATCGCTCTCGATCATCGTGTCGAGCTGCTCCGAAAACTGGGCAATCTTCTCCGTGGTGTCTTCGCCGACACCCTCGAAAAGCGACGAAGCAGCAAGCTCGCTGTTCTGCATCTTGAGCAGGTCGAACATGCCTTGCGCCCGGCTTTCGAGAGCCTGCCAGTCCTGTGCCGAAGGAGCGGGCTCCTCCTGCGCGCTCAGCGGCGCGGCGAGGAGAAACGCTGCTAACAAGCCTGCCGGTAGATATCGCATTGCTTTCCCCCGATTTCGAACGTCCTTGCCCCAGCGTAGCAGCGGCTCACTCCAGCTCAAGGATCACTTCGTCAACCGCCAGACTGTCGCCCTCGGCGGCGTTGATCGAGGAGATCGTGCCTTCCTTCTCGGCGCGCAGGATGTTCTCCATCTTCATCGCCTCCACCGTGGCGAGCGGCTGGCCCGGCTGGACCTCTTCGCCTTCTTCCACATGCAGCTTCACCAGTAGTCCCGGCATCGGGCAGATGAGCATCTTGGAAAGATCGGGCGGCTCCTTCTCGATCATGTGATCGAGCAGCGGAGCGAGCCGTGCGGGTAAGGCCAGCCCTGTGTGCGTCTTGCCGCGCGTGGTCAGCGCCCACATCGCGCTGCTCGTCCGACGCAACTGGATAGCCAGGTTCTCGCCATTGCCGCTTGCCGCGGCCAGCACCATGCCCGGCTGCCAGTCGGTTGTCCCGGCGATCCACTCACCGTCGACGGTCGCGCCGCCGTCGCCCAGCGTCACGTCGAACACCCGACCGTCCATCTTCACCACCCACTCGCTGGGCGGGTGGGCCGCACCGTTCAGCTGGCCGGAAATCTGGCCCTCGTGTGCCATGAGGCTGAACTGCGCGCCCGCCATCAGGGCGGCGACCAACCGCAGGCGATCCTCGTCCGCCGCCGCGCCCTCGAAGCCATCGGGATATTCCTCCGCAATAAAGCCCGTAGTCAGCTCGCCCGAGCGGAAGCGCGGGTGCTGCATGATCGCGCTGAGGAAGTCGATATTATGCCCCGGCCCTTCGACGCGAAAGGCGTCGAGCGCCTCGACCTGCAAATCCGCCGCCGCATCGCGCGTAGGCGCCCAGGTGATCAGCTTGGCGATCATGGGATCGTAGAAGATCGAGACCTCGCCACCCTCGAACACACCATCGTCGACCCGCACGCCGCCGCCGCCGGTTTCGAAGCCGCGCCGCCCAGCGGGGCCACTGTCGCCGGTCCAGCCCGGCACAGGCGGTTCGTAGCGGACCAGTCGCCCGATGCTGGGGAGGAAGTTGCGGTAGGGGTCTTCGGCGTACACGCGCGTCTCGATCGACCACCCGTCGATTCCGATGTCGTCCTGCTTCATGGGCAGTTCTTCGCCCGCCGCCACGCGGATCATCCATTCGACCAGGTCGACGCCCGTAATCGCCTCGGTCACCGGGTGTTCCACCTGCAGGCGGGTGTTCATTTCGAGGAAGTAGAAGCTCTCCCCCGTCTTGTCCGCGCCGCTGACGATCAGCTCGACCGTGCCTGCCGAATGGTATCCCACCGCCTTGGACAGCGCGACCGCCTGCTCGCCCATTGCTTTACGCATTTCGGGCGTGACGAAGGGCGACGGCGCTTCCTCGACCACCTTCTGGTGGCGGCGCTGGATGCTGCACTCGCGCTCGTTCAGATAGAGCGTGTTGCCCTGCCGGTCGGCGAGGATCTGGATCTCGATGTGGCGCGGGTCTTCGATGAACTTCTCGATAAAGACGCGGTCATCGCCAAAGGAATTGAGGCCTTCGCGCTTGGTCGCCTCGAACCCTTCCTCGACATCCTTGTCGTTCCAGGCGAGGCGCATGCCCTTGCCCCCGCCCCCGGCAGACGCCTTCATCATCACCGGGTAGCCGATGTCGTTGGAGACCTTCAGCGCTTCCTCGGTCGTGTCGATCGCATCCTTCGATCCGGGCACCACGTTGACGCCCGCTTCCTTGGCCAGCTTCTTCGATTCGATCTTGTCGCCCATCGCGGCGATCGCGGTGGCCGGCGGGCCGATGAAGACGATGCCTTCCTTGTCGAGCGCTTCGACGAAGCTCGCGCGTTCGGACAGGAAGCCATAGCCGGGGTGGACCGCTTCGGCCCCGGTCGCCTTGCACGCCTCGATGATCTTGTCCGCCAGCAGATAGCTTTCCGCCGCCGGAGCCGCGCCGATATGCACCGCCTCGTCCGCCATCTTCACGAAGGGCGCGCGCGCATCGGCATCGGAATAGACCGCCACGGTGGCGATCCCCATCCGCTTGCACGTCTGGATCACGCGGCAGGCAATCTCGCCACGGTTGGCAATCAGGATCTTTTTGAACATCAGTAAGGCATCTCGACATATTGGCGCAGTTGAGCGGTGCGAGCCTCGGTCAGAGCTTCGAGGCAACCATTCTGCAGCAACGGCCAGATGGTGCCGCCGCCTTCACGCTCGCCATTTTCGGCAAGGCAATGGGCATCGCGAAATTTGAGCCACGCACGCTGCGCGGCGAGGAGGCGTGCATGGGCGTCGGCATCGCCATCATATTCGGCGGCGTTGCGATCCATTTCCTTTGCCCGCTCCGCCGCGCGGGACCACGCCGCATTCAGTTCGGCATCGGCGCGCTGGTACGACTGCCACGAACAAATGTTCATGTCGGTCTGCGTCATGGCGTTTTCGCAATCGACCTTCGGCTCGGCGGCTTGCGCGCTCGCCATCAATGCCAAAGCTGTTACGATCATGGTCGGCTCTCCTCTTGGGTCGCATCCGCATAGCCGATTAAACCATGAGCGTAAGCCCCTGCACCCCTACGTTCTCCTTCGCCATCGAGCAGGCTCCGCATCGCATCGGCAAGCCGCTGGACATTGGCGGGCGCCAGCCGCCCGAGCGGCGAGACGTATATCCCGATGGTAAAAAGGATGGCCCCCGTTCGCGGCAGGCGGCGCAGCGTCTGCCGTTCGGAGCGGACGAACAGCGTGCTCCCTGCGTTCTCGGGCGTGACATGGGCGAAGGCGCGGGCGGGCGGCTCCGCAACCCAGCGCATGTCGGGCGTTGCGGCAATGAACCAGTTGGCGCGGCCATAGATCGGGCCGGGTCGCAGCTTTTCCATGAAGCGGTCGACGCCGCTCGCCAGCTGTTCCTCATACCCCTGGATCGGCGCATGCAGCGCGCGCAGCGGCAGTCCCATCTTGTCCGCAGGCGTCCAGTCGGATGGCCACGCGACAGCAGCACCCACGAGCCGATAATGCTCCTCGCCATTGCGGCGAGTCAGGAGGCACATATCCTCGTGATGCGCATGGGCCGCTTCGGCCAGCCCGCCTGAGACGCCGAGCCCGGTGGCAAGCTCGCGGCCCGCGGCCTCGCCCTCGGGCGTCACCTGGATGCCCTCGGGAAATGCCGCGAAACCCTCCGCCCGCGCGGCCAGATCGGGATCGGGCTGGAGCCACTCGCTGCCGCCCAGCTTCACCAGACCCATCTTGAGCTGCCCTCCGCCACGTGCACGGGGCAGCAGCTCGTCGACGGAGAAGCCGAGACTCACTGTGCGGAAGGCCCCGGTCCACCCCGGTCGCAGCGAAGGCCCAGCCCGTACTCCTCCAGCCAGTCCGCGTCAGTCGGCAGGAGATATTGCAGCGCCTCCGGCATCAGGGCGTGCAGGCTGTTGGAGTGATGCAGGTCGGCGCGCCGGTCGGAGAAACAGTAGGCCTGCCCCTGCCCCAGCTTGCCGAGGAGCGCGAACATGCCCTGCTCGGTCTCACGGCCCTCGTCGGCGAGCGAGAGGTATAGCGGCGGACGCGATGCCACAGGGGCGCTCGCGGTCAGGGCAAGCGACTGACCGTCCCACTGAAGGCTGGGAGAAATCGCCGCATAGCCGGTGAAAAGCTCAGGGCTCTCCAGCCAGGTTTCGACCACAAAATGCCCCGCCGCGCTTTCGCCCAGCAGGATCATCGTGCCGTTATCGCGATAGCGTTCGCGCAGGAGCGGGAGCACCGCGTCCGCCAGCCATGTGCGAAACGCCTCGCTCTCTCCTGCGGCGGGATATTCCTCGCGTTCCCCCGCAAGAGAGGTCGGAGGCAACAGCTCGCGCTGGCGATCCACTGTCTGGATGCCGACCAGGATTGCCGGCTGGCTGCGGCCCCACAGGCGGTTCCATTTCTCCAACCCGTTGCCCAGGAACAGGTCCTGATCCACCCCGCCATCGAGCTGAACCACAATCGGCCAGCTTGTGTCGGGCTGGTCAGCGTAATCGGACGGCAGCATGACGTTGACCGCCCGGTCCGCACCCAATGCCTCGAGCGTATAGGTCTCGCCCACCACGATCGGCTCGGGCTCCGGCACAGCCGCGGGCTGGCCCGAGGCGAGCAGCAGCGCGGCGAGCGCGGCGAGCGCGCCGATCACTCGGCGGGCTCCGCAACCTTGCCCGCCCGCGCGGGTTCTTCTTGCATCAGCGGGGTCAGTCCCAGCTTGGCGAACAGCGCGCCGTCGCTGTCGTCGCCCGCGTTGGGCGCGGTCAGCAGCTTGTCGCCGGTGAAGATCGAGTTCGCACCCGCGAGGAAGCACAGCGCCTGCGTCGCCTCGGACATCGACTCCCGCCCTGCGGAGAGACGGACCATGCTCATCGGCATGGTGATCCGCGCGACCGCGACGGTGCGGACGAATTCGATATCGTCGATCTTGGCCAGCGGCGTGTCAGCCAGCATGTCGCCCAGCACCGTGCCCTTGACCGGCACCAGCGCGTTGACCGGAACGCTTTCGGGATGCCGCTCCAGCGTCGCGAGCGTGTGGACGAAGCCGATACGGTCCTCGCGCGTTTCGCCCATCCCCACGATCCCGCCGCTGCACACATTGATCCCCGCATCGCGCACGTTCTGCAGCGTGTCGAGCCGGTCCTGGTAACTGCGGGTCGAGATCACGCGCTCGTAATATTCCGGCCCGGTGTCGACGTTGTGGTTGTAGTAGTCGAGCCCCGCCTCTTTCAGCATATCCGCCTGCTTGGGCGTCAGCATGCCCAGCGTCATGCAGGTCTCCAGACCCATGGCGCGCACGCCCTTCACGATCTCGACGATCGCGGGCATGTCGCGGTCCTTGGGGTTGCGCCATGCGGCGCCCATGCAGAAGCGCTGGCTGCCCGCATCCTTCGCCTGCGCCGCGGTCTGCAGCACGGCGCGCACATCCATCAGCTTGGTCGCCTCGACGCCGCTATCGGCCTTCACCGACTGCGAGCAATATCCGCAATCCTCGGGGCAACCGCCGGTCTTGATGCTGAGCAGCGTGCACAGCTGGACCTGTTCGGGCGGATGGTTCTCACGGTGGACGGTGGCTGCGCGGAACAGCAGTTCGGTAAAGGGAAGGTCGAAGAGGGCCGCGATTTCCTCGCGGGTCCAGTCGGTCCTCACTCCGTCATGCTGAACTTGTTTCAGCATCCAGCTTTCCTCTCGTTTGTCAGTTCTGATTGCTGGCTGGACCTCGAAAAAAGCTCGGGGTGACGGGAGGCTATTTCCTCGCGCGCCCAGTCGGTGTGGGTGTTAGTCATTATATTTGTTCCAGTGATACGGACTCTGGTCTCGCCGCTTGTCGCAACCTGCATTTGCCGTCGCTCTTCATCGGTAGACAAAGCGAAAAGCTCGATGCTGCTAACCTTGATACGGTGCAGGTTCGAGTTGCGATCCAATACGGTGATTATGGTCCCGATCGAAGGCAGTGCTGCGAGCTCCTGCACGCCAATTAGGTCCTCTGAAAATCCCTCATTGACGATGTGCGCGATTATCATCGCAAGACCTCTCTCACCTCACCACCTCCGTGCAGGCGGGGGCGAGCTTCCTTCTGAGTGGTACTAGAGAAGAAGCGGGACCCCGGATCAAGCTCGGGGTGACGGTGTGAGAGATTGTCACTCCGCCGCCCCTCAGCCCACCTCAGCTAGGGCCTGCTCGAGGTCGGCCTTGATATCCTCGATATTCTCGATCCCGACCGACACGCGCACCACATCCGGCCCCGCGCCCGCCGCGATCAGTTCGGTTTCGCCGAGCTGGCTATGCGTGGTCGAGGCTGGGTGGATGATGAGCGACCGGGTGTCGCCGATATTCGCGAGGTGGCTGAACAGCTTCACGTTGGACACCAGCGCCGTCCCCGCGTCATATCCGCCCTTCAACCCAAAGGTGAACACCGCGCCGCCGCGTCCGCCGAGATACTTGTTCGCCAGCGCGCGATAATCGCTGTCCCGCAGCCCGGCGTAGGAAACCCACGCGACCTTCTCGTGCCCCTTGAGCCATTCGGCCAGCTCCAGCGCGTTGTCGCAATGCCGCTCCATCCGCAGGTGCAGCGTTTCCATGCCGGTCAGCGCAAGGAAGGCGTTCATCGGCGCGAGCGCGGGGCCGAGGTCGCGCAGGCCGAGCACGCGGCAGGCGATGATGAAGGCGACAGGGCCGACCGGCTCCAGCGCGTCGACCAGCACCGCACCGTGGTACGATCCGTTGGGCCGGGTGAGCGAGGCGAATTTGTCGCCTTGCGCCCTCCAGTCGAACTTGCCGCTGTCGACGATGACCCCGCCAACCGCATTGCCGTGCCCGTTGAGGAACTTGGTGGTCGAATGGGTGACGATATCCGCCCCGAAATCGAACGGCCTGCACAGCGCAGGCGTCGCCATGGTGTTGTCCACGATCAGCGGCACGCCGCCCGCGTGGGCGACGTCCGCAATCGCGGAAATATCGCTGACCACGCCGCCCGGATTGGCGAGGCTTTCGATGAAGACGCAGCGCGTCTTGTCGTCCATCGCGGCGCGGATATTCTCGGGATCGTCGGCATCGACGAAGCGCGTTTCCCAGCCGAACTTGAGGAACGCCTCGCCCATCTGGTTGAGCGATCCGCCATACAGCTTCCTCGCCGCGACGATGTTGCACCCCGGCTCCATCAGCGTGTGGAACGCGATCAGCTGCGCGGCATGGCCCGAGGCGACGCCCAGCGCGCCGACGCCGCCTTCCAGCGCCGCGACCTTCTTCTCCAGCGCGTCGTTGGTGGGGTTCATGATGCGCGAATAGATGTTCCCGAATTCGGAAAGCGAGAACAGGTTGGCCGCGTGATCGGGGCTGTCGAACACGTAGCTCGCCGTCTGGTAGATCGGCGTGATCCGCGCATTCGTGGTCGGATCGGGCTCGCACCCGGCGTGGACGGCGAGCGTTTCGGGGTGGAGATCGGTCATGTGGGGGTCCGTTTGGTGGGCGTGGGGTTTTATCGGACGGCGCTGCCGTTTCGCTGCCGATCCCGTCCGAGCATTGCGGAATGCGGTTATTTGTTCGCGCGTAAATTCAGCAGCGAAATCTGAAGCGTGCTACCTTGTCCATCGGGCTCGGTAGCCAGGAAGATGCGCCAAGTGTCTTTGCCCTCACCCGGCATATCCCACCTGCTGATCGATCGCGGTTTCTCCTTTCCGATCTTGCCTTTCGGCAAATTGAAGTTCGACCCGAATGCCGTCGCGATCTCACTATGCGACGCGCCCGCCGTCAGAGGCACCGAGACAGAGCATTGCGGAGATGGCAAATCGCGGGGCAACCAATCCGCGTTGACATAGGTGACCGTAATATCTCCCGAAGTCCACGCATCACCCGGTTGAGTCGCCGACATGCCGCTCTTCTCGATTTTCTCGAATCCTGCCGGGTGCGTCGCAATAGCCTCAGCGGCGGCGGCCGGATCGGGAAATGCATCGAAACAAATCGTTTTGAAAAGTTCGAATGCAGGTTGGCTTGCCGCTGCTTCATTGGCAGCATTCCCGGTGCCGACTGCCTGTATCGCGGCGAACAACCAAAACGATTTTAACAGCATCATGCGTTCTCCTCGGAATCATCCGCAGGCGGCATATTGTGACCCAGCAGCCGCAGCATGTCCGCCGCGCATTCGACGACGTTGCTGCCGGGGCCGTAAATCCCCTGCACGCCCGCATCGCGCAGGAACTGGTAGTCGCTCTGCGGGATCACCCCGCCCGCCGTCACCTTGATGTCCGCGCGGCCTGTGTCCTTGAGCAGCCGGATCAGTTCGGGGATCAGCGTCTTGTGGCCTGCCGCCAGCGAAGACGCGCCGATTGCGTCGACACCCTCGGCCAGCGCCATTTCGAGCGTCTCCTGCGGGGTCTGGAACAGCGGGCCGGAGACGACGTCGAAACCCATGTCGGCGAAGGCGGAGGCGATCACGTTGGCGCCGCGATCATGCCCGTCCTGGCCCATCTTGGCGATCATCACCTTCGGCTTGCGCCCGAGCCGCTGCTCGACCGCATTCACGCCCTGCACCACCTGTGCGTAGCGGCTGTCGTCGGCATAGGCCTTGGAATAGACGCCCTTCACCGGGGTCGGCTTGGTGTCGTAGCGGCCGAAGACGTCCTCCATCGCGCTGGAAATCTCGCCCAAGGTCGCATCGTGGCGAGCCGCCTCGACCGCCAGCGCCAGCAAATTGCCTTGCCTTTGCGCCGCGCCGCGCGACAGCGCATCGAGCGCGGCCTGGCAGGCCATCTCGTCCCGCTCGGCACGCACGCGCTCGATCCGGGCGATCTGGCTCTGGCGGACCTTGTGGTTGTCGATATCGAGCGTGTCGATCTCGTCTTCCTTGTCGCGGCGGTACTTGTTGACGCCCACGATCACCGTCTCGCCCCGGTCGACGCGCGCCTGCTTTTCCGCCGCCGCCTGCTCGATCCGCCGCTTGGGCTCGCCGCTGGCGACGTATTTGGTCATCCCGCCCGCCGCATCGACCTCTTCGATGATCTTTTTCGCTTCCTCGACCAGCTTCGCGGTCAGCGCCTCGACATAATACGAGCCGCCCAGCGGATCGGCGACATTGGTGATGCCGGTCTCTTCCTCCAGCACCAGCTGCGTGTTGCGCGCGATGCGGGCGGAAAAGTCGGTCGGAAGCGCGATCGCTTCGTCGAGCGCGTTGGTGTGGAGCGACTGCGTTCCGCCCAGCACCGCCGCCATCGCCTCGATCGTGGTGCGGATGACGTTGTTGTAGGGGTCCTGCTCCTGCAAGCTCACGCCCGAGGTCTGGCAGTGCGTGCGCAGCATCTTGGACTTGGGATTCTGCGCGCCCAGACCTTCCATCACGTCGTGCCACAGATGGCGCGCAGCGCGCATCTTGGCGATCTCCATGAAGAAGTTCATCCCGATGCCCCAGAAGAACGACAGGCGCGGGGCGAAGGCGTCGATATCGAGGCCGGTATCCATCGCGCGCTGGGCGTATTCCTTGCCGTCCGCGATGGTGAAGGCGAGCTCCTGCACCGCCGTCGCGCCCGCTTCGTGCATGTGATAGCCCGAAATCGAAATGCTGTTGAAGCGCGGCATGTGGTCGGAGGTGTAGGCGATGATGTCGCTCACGATCCGCATGCTCGGCTCGGGCGGATAGATGTAGGTGTTGCGGACCATGAACTCCTTGAGGATGTCGTTCTGGATGGTCCCGGAAAGCTTGTCCTGCGACACGCCCGAACGCTCCGCCGCGACGATGTAGAACGCCAGCACGGGGATCACCGCGCCGTTCATCGTCATCGACACGCTCATCGTGTCGAGCGGGATCTGATCGAACAGGATCTGCATGTCCGCCACGGTGTCGATCGCGACGCCCGCCTTGCCGACATCGCCGACCACGCGCGGGTGATCGGAATCATAGCCCCGGTGCGTGGCGAGGTCGAAGGCGACGCTCAGCCCCTTCTGCCCCGCGGCGAGGTTGCGGCGGTAGAAGGCGTTCGATTCCTCGGCCGTGGAGAAGCCCGCATATTGGCGGATCGTCCACGGACGGCCGGTATACATGCTGGCATAGGGGCCGCGCGTGAACGGTTCGAAACCGGGCACTCCGGGGTCGAGCCCTTCGGCATCCGCGCTGGTGTAGAGCGGCTTTACATCGAAGCCTTCAGGGGTGTGCCACGTGAGATCGCGGCCTTTCACTTCCTTGTCGGCCTTGGCTTTCCAGTCGTCGTATGTGGGGGTCTTGTCGGTCATGCCCCTCCCCTAGCGCCTCGGGTCGATCGAAGTCGAGAGACCTTGCACCGATCAGGCGGCGGCGCTTTCGCGTGAGGAAACCTGCTTGTGCCAGCGCGCGAGGTTTTCGCGCCCGTCGGTCGTGTCGAGACCGATAAAGCGAGCGAAATCGACCGTCGTCAGCAACAGGATATCGGCGGCGGTGAAGCTGGCGCCCGCGAGGTATTCGGTCTGCGCCAGCGAGCTATCGAAGAACTCGAGCGCTTCTGCCACGCGCGGGCGGTTTGCCTCGCCCCACTCGGACTTGCGACCGGGAAGCGCGGCGGTGAAGGGATGCGTATGGACCCATACCGCGGCGACCGGCGGCATCAGGATCATCTCCACCCGGCGGCACCACATCTCGATCTGCGCGATCTCGACCGGGCTGGAGCCGAACAGCGGCGGATCGGGATGCTCGGCCTCGAGATAGCGCATGATCGCGACGCTTTCGGCAATCACCGTGCCATCGTCGAGCTCGAGGATCGGCGTCTGCCCGCGCGGGTTCTTGGCGAGGTATTCGGGCGCCTTCTGCTCGCGCTGCGGGATCGAGACTTCCTTGCTCGGGAGGTCGATGCCCTTCTCGGCGGCAAAGATGCGCACCCGCCGCGGATTGGGCGCGGGATTGGGGCTATCGTAGAACAGCATCGGCATCCTCTCCTCTTCCCTCTCCCCGTGCGGGAGAGGATAGTGCAGCTTGGTCGCGAAGCGGGCTAGCGAAACTTGGAGAGGGGTCAGGGCATGTCCCACCATCTGCAACTGCGGCTAGCGAGCAGGCTCGCAAGCCTGCGTATCCTCTCCCATCAAGGGAGAGGGAGGCGCTAGTTCGACCAGTGCGCGCCCTCCTTGGGCTTCTCCATGATCTCGGTCAGCTGGCCCATCATGTCCTTGGGGTGGAGGAAGAAGATCGGCGTGCCGTGCGCGCCGATGCGCGTGGGGCCGAGGATGCGCTTGCCCTTCCCCTCGAACCACTCGCGCGCCGCCTCGATATCCTCCACTTCGTAGCAGACATGGTGCTGGCCCCCGGCGGGGTTCTTGGCGAGGAAGCCGTTGATCGGGCTCGCCTCGTCGTAGGGCTCGATCAGCTCGATCTGCGTGCCCTTGCCGAGCTCGCCCGCGCTGTCGGGCGTATCGACGAAGCAGACCTTCACGCCCTGCTCGGGCAGGTCGAAAGGTTTGTGGATCTGAACCGCGCCCATCGTGTCGCGGTAATAGGCGATGCTCTCCGCGATCGAGGGGGTCGCGACGCCGATATGGTTAAGACGGCCGAGTTTCATATCACCTTACCCAATATGAGGAAAACCGTACCACCCACTACTGTAATAATAATTGGAACGATGAAGGTGACAAAAAACTTTTGACGTCCTCTGACATCCTCCTCAAGCTTCCTACCTTTCGCTCCAATCGATATAATTGAGCGCGGAGCCAAAAGAATAAATAATTTAGCGTAGACAAACATTAAAAATGCGGTCAGAATACTTATGGGAAAGACGAAACTGCTAATAAAAATTAACAGAAAATCAAAAAACCCGTTCGGGGGATATATTAATGACGTCCCGACCTGATCAATTTTTTCAGACAAGCCCGCCGCCGTCTTTATGCTATCTAGATGCTCCTCTTTTTCATTATTGAAAAATAATTCTCGCAATGAGGGATCACTTATGTAAATTGCTGACAATATAAAAAGTGAAATAGTCAGTGAAATGAACATCAAGTGCCTGCGTATAAAATCTAAAATCTCATATAGCTGCTGAAAACCCGGGGTGAAAAGCGATGAAGCTATAGCTCTAAATTCATCTCCCATTTTCGTGATTGAGTTTTCAATGTTGCACGCCGAATGGAAACTCAATAGATTATTTTTTCTTAAAAATCCTCTTCCATCAAATTCTTTGCATGTAGCGGTGAATTCTATGGAGCATGAAAATCTCTCTCCATTCTCATTGATATCAAAGCAAGACCACCTCGCCAGTATTTTTTGAGGTTCAGCCAATTCCTCACTTGAATTCATTAACCGATCAATGTCATTGGTCGAATACTCAATTCCCTTGGCGTCCAGAATTGTACCGCCAAATGCCACATCACAATTTCTCTCATTTCTTATCGCAGCTGAAAATCGATCACCTAACTGCCGCAGTCGGTCTTCGGAAAGTAAGAAGACACCTCGCTTCGAAAATCGGACATGGTGCGGCTCCTTATTCAGTGGAAATGCATTCTCCATGAAATGCAGGAAATCTCGATTTGTCAGAGGATTGACTAGCTGACCGCCTCCGGGACCATCAGGCGGGACTAAATCGGTCACGCGTAAGCTCCATTCTCTTAAAGCGGAATATTATCGTGCTTCTTCCACGGATTCGTCAACTCTTTCCCGCGCAGCTTCCGCAGCCCCAGCGCAATCCGCCGCCGGGTCGAGTGCGGGTAGATGACCTCGTCGATATAGCCGCGTGAGGCGGCGACGAAGGGGTTGGCGAAGCGGTCTTCGTATTCCCTGGTCTTCTCGGCGATCTTTTCGGGATCGTCGCGGTCCTGCCGGAAGATGATCTCCACCGCGCCCTTCGCCCCCATCACCGCGATCTCGGCAGTGGGCCAGGCGTAGTTGAGGTCACCGCGCAGGTGTTTACTCGCCATCACGTCATACGCGCCGCCATAGGCCTTGCGGGTGATGACGGTGATCTTGGGCACGGTCGCCTCGGCATAGGCGAACAGCAGCTTTGCGCCGTGCTTGATGATGCCGCCGAGTTCCTGGCTGGTGCCGGGGAGGAAGCCCGGCACGTCGACGAAGGTCACGATCGGAATGTCGAACGCGTCGCAGAAGCGCACGAAGCGCGCGGCTTTCTTCGACGAATTGATGTCGAGCACGCCTGCCAGCACCAACGGCTGGTTGGCGACCACGCCCACGGTACGGCCCTCGACCCGCCCGAAGCCGCAGATGATGTTGCCCGCATGCTTGGGCTGGACCTCGAAGAAGTCGCCGTCGTCGAGCGTCTTCGCAATCACCTCGTGCATGTCGTAGGGCTGGTTCGCATTGTCGGGGATCAGCGTGTCGAGGCTGTCCTCGCGCCGGTCCCACGGGTCGTTGCTCGGCATGTCGGGCACCGGCTCGCGGTTCGACAGCGGGAGGAAGTCGAAGAAGCGGCGCGTGGCCATCAGCGTTTCGATGTCGTTCTCGAACGCGTCGTCGGCCACGGATGTCTTGGTGGTGTGGGTGATCGCCCCGCCCAGCTCTTCCTGCGTAACGACTTCGTTGGTGACGGTTTTCACCACCTCGGGCCCGGTCACGAACATGTAGGAGCTGTCCTTCACCATGAAGATGAAGTCGGTCATCGCAGGGGAATAGACCGCGCCGCCCGCGCACGGCCCCATGATGACGCTGATCTGCGGGATGACGCCGCTGGCGAGCACGTTGCGCTGGAACACCTCGGCATAGCCGCCGAGGCTGGCCACGCCTTCCTGGATGCGCGCGCCGCCCGAATCGTTAAGGCCGATGACAGGCGCGCCGACCTTCATCGCGGTGTCCATCACCTTGCAGATCTTCTCCGCATGGCGTTTGGACAGCGATCCGCCGAAGACGGTGAAATCCTGGCTGAAGACATAAACCAGCCGGCCGTTGATCGTGCCCGACCCGGTGACGACGCCGTCGCCCATGATCTGCTGGTCTTCCATGCCGAAATCGGTGCAGTCGTGGACCACATAGGTGTCGAGCTCCTCGAAGCTCCCCTCGTCCAGCAGCACGTCGAGCCGCTCACGCGCGGTCAGCTTGCCCTTGGCGTGCTGCGCATCGATCCGCTTCTGACCGCCGCCCATGCGGGCGGCTTCGCGGCGGCGTTCCATTTCGGCAATATTGGCTGACATTCGGTGCTCCTGTTGCGCCAGAGGGGGTTAGGCTCGGGCGGCGCACAGGGTCAAGCCAATCGGGAGTTCGCGGTGGGGGGGTGGAGGCTAAGACCCCTCATCCAGGCTTCGCTAGCACCTGCGGCGCAAGCTGCGCCATCCTTCTCCCTCGGGAGAAGGATATGGAGGCTCGGCGACGCAGGAGCCTAGCCGCAATTGGATGAGGGGGAACACCTACCGCATAAGCACCAGTTCTTCGGCCATGGTCGGGTGGATCGCGACGGTCGAATCGAAGTCCGCCTTGGTCAGCCCGGCCTTCACCGCAATCGCGGCGGCCTGCATCATTTCGGGCGCTTCGGGCGCGATCATGTGGATGCCGACGATGCGGCCGGAATCGCCGTCGCATACCATCTTCATCAGGCTGCGTTCGTTACGGCCCGCCAGCACGTTCTTCATCGGGCGGAAGTCCGACAGGTAGACCTTCACGCTGCCCAGCTGGTTCTTCGCCTCACCCTCGGTCATGCCCACCGCGGCGATCGGCGGGTGGCTGAACACCGCGCTGGGGACGCAGGAATGGTCGACCGCGACGGGCTCTCCGCCGCCGAACACGGTGTCGGCAAAGGCCTGCCCCTCGCGGATCGCCACCGGGGTCAGCTGCACACGGTCGGTCACGTCGCCCACGGCATAGATGTGATCGACATTGGTCTTGCTGAACCGGTCGACCTTGATCTCGCCGCCCTCGCCCAGCTCGACCCCGGCGTTTTCCAGCCCAAGCCCCTCGGTGTTGGGAATGCGGCCTACGGCGAACATCACCAGGTCCGCCTTTTCCTCGTCGCAATCGGACAGCTTCACGAAATAGCCGCCTTCATCGCACGGCTTGATATATTCGAAGTGCGTGTTGAAGCGGAACTTGATCCCCTTCATGGTGCTGATCTGCAGCAACCGGTCGCGCAACGCCTCGTCATAGCTGCGCAGCAGGCGGTCGCCCCGGTTGACGATGTGAACATCGCAGCCGAACTCGTTGAAAATGCCTGCGAACTCGTTGGCGATATAGCCACCGCCCGCGATGATGATCTTCTTGGGCAGTTCGTCGAGATGGAACGCCTCGTTGGACGAGATGGCGTGTTCGGCGCCCTGGCACTCGGGCATGCGAGGACGCGCGCCGGTGGCAATCAGGATGTGCTTTGCGGTGACGGTCTTGCCGCTCGCCAGCGTGATCTCGTGCGGGCCGGTAATCTCGGCGCGCTCCTTGAAGATTTCCACATCGTGGCTTTCCAGCGTGTTGGTATAGGCCCCCTCGATCCGGGTGACGTCTTCCAGCACGTTGTCGCGCAGCTTGATCCAGTCGAAGCTGCGCTCGCCGATATCCCAGCCGAACCGTTGGCAGTCTTCGAGGTCTTCCGCGAAATGCGCGCCGTAGACCAGCATCTTCTTGGGCACGCAGCCGCGGATCACGCAAGTGCCGCCGACCCGATGCTCTTCGGCGATGGCGACCTTGGCCCCATGGGCAGCAGACACGCGGCTTGCGCGCACCCCGCCCGAGCCTGCGCCGATGGTAAAGAGGTCGTAGTCGTATTCGTTGTTCGCCATGGGCTCGCGCTCCTGCTCGGGTGAGCGGTCGATATGGCTGCGAGGAGGCCCGATGCCAACCGTCAGTCGTGTTCGTCGAGGTCCGCCGCATAGGACGGGGTCGATAATCCGATCACGATCATCGCGAGCTGGAGCATCGCAGCAAGCAGAAAAAAGGCCAGCCCGCTGAATTCGTAATCACGGCTGGGCCGCCAAAGGCCATCGCCGGCAGAGGTGCTCAGAAACAGCAGCCAGATAATCATTCCGACCAGAGGTACGGCCGCACCGACCGCGTTGGCCTTCCAGTAAATCTCTCGTTCCCGCTCATCCAGCGGGTCGTCCCTGCGTGCCCGCCAGTCCCCCGTGAGCTTGAGGGCGAGCGTTCCGATTGCGGCGCAGTAGATCAGACTCGCGCCCAGATCGCTGCCCGCCACCATCAGCCACAGACCGCCTATGCCGACCGCCATGAAGATCAGCGCGCTGGCTATGAGCGCCTTCGGGCCGATCCGCCCGGTATGCACCTGGCGGCCGGTCAGCGTTCTTGCGACGCGATCCATCCACTGGTGGTTCGGGTTCCCTTGATACGGCATAGTTACGGCCCGTCGCGTTCAGTCGTCATCATCGAGATCGGCGGCGTAGGATGGCGTCAGCCAGGCTGCCGCAATCGTCGTCAGGCTCAACCAGGTGGTGACGACCAGCAGGAAGGCCGCCATCCAGTCGCCCTGCGTCTGCGGCTGCCAGAACCACGAGGCTTCCGCGAAACCCATGGTCGAAGCGAGCCACAGGACAACCAGGCCGAGCGTCAGATTTCCGCCCCACATGAAGGCCCTGTCGCGCCTTGCTCGCTGCCATTCGTCCGCCGATGGCTCGCCCTGGCGGCGGCCGAGGAAGGTCACCCCGAGGACATTGCCCGGCATGAGCAAGGCAAGCGGCACAACCATCTCGAAGTCGACATCGTAGACGGCTATCAAAATGCCGAAGGTCCAGACGATCAACAGCCAGACCGTGGCGATCGCGATGACCCATCGGGGGAAAGCCGCCCCGACCAGGCCCAGTCGGTCAACCGTTCTCCGCTACGCGCGATTATGTCACCCTTGTAGCTCATCGACCCTCTCCCTTCAGTTGCTGCGACAGCGAGGGGAATGGATCGAACGAGAACACATGTTCCACCGCCACACCGAAGTGCTGAGCGATGGCGAGCGCGAGTTCGAGGCTGGGCTTGTAGTCGCCACGTTCGAGAAAGCCGATGGTCTGGGGATTGACCCCGACGGCATCGGCCAACTCGCGTCGGCTAAGCCCCACATCGGCGCGGAACATGGCGATTCGATTGTGTATCACCCTCGACATGTGAGGGTGATGCGCAAATCGTTATGTAAACGCAACAAATCTATGTTGCGTCATATCAAGGTATATTGGTGCAGAGTCAGCCCTGCCCGCCCGAGCGCTGGCCGCCGGAACGGTTGCTACGTCGGCGCTGGCCGCCACCGGGGCCGCCACGACCCTGACCGCCCGAGCCCTGCGGCTTGCCCTTGCGCGCCGGGTGCTTGTTCTTGGGCCGCCGCGCGCCGTCGCCCATCGGCTTGGGCTTCACCCGCTGGCCACGCTGCTGCTTGGGTGCAGGCTTGGTCGGGCCGACGCCTTCAACCACCGCGCGGAAGTTGTCCGGCAGGGGCAGGCGTTCGAACTCCGCATCGGTCGTCTTGCGGATATCCTTGAGATACTGCCGCTCGTCCTCGGCACAGAAGGCAATGGCGATGCCGTCGGCACCCGCACGCGCGGTCCGCCCGATGCGGTGCACATACTGCTCGGGGACGTTGGGCAGTTCGTAGTTGATGACGTGGCTGACGCCGGGGATGTCGATCCCCCGCGCCGCGACATCGGTCGCCACCAGCACCGGGGTCTTCGCCCGCTTGAATTCGTCGAGTGCGCGTTCGCGCTGCGGCTGGCTCTTGTTGCCGTGGATCGCGTTGGCGGCGATGTTCACCTGCGCCAGCTTCTTCACCACCCGGTCGCAGCCGTGCTTGGTGCGCGCGAATACCAAGACGCGCTCGATCTTGCCGGGGATTTCGTGGCGGCCCGACAGGATCAGTTCGAGCAGGCTCTGCTTTTCGTCCTGCTGGACCATGAACAGGTACTGGTCGATCCGCTCCGCCGTGGTGCTTTCCGGCGTGACCGAGACCTGCACCGGGTTGCGGCAATATTGGCTCACCAGTTCCTTGATCGCCTTGGGCATCGTCGCGCTGAAGAACAGCGTCTGGCGATCCTTCGGGGTCAGGTCATTGATCTTGCGCAGCGCATGGATGAAGCCGAGGTCGAGCATCTGGTCCGCTTCGTCGAGAACGAGGATTTCCACGCCATCGAGGTTGAAGGCGCGCTGGTCGATCAGGTCGAGCAGGCGGCCCGGCGTCGCGACGAGAATGTCGCACCCGCGGTGCAGCTTGTTGCGATCCTTGTTGACCGAGGTGCCGCCGACGATCGACTGGACCTTGAGGCCCGCGAGCGCGCCGTAATCCTTGGCGCTCTGCGCGATCTGGCCCGCGAGTTCGCGCGTCGGTGCGAGCACCAGCATGCGGCAGGACTTGAACGGGGTCTGATTATCGGCGTCGCGCAGGCGATCGATGCTGGGCAGCATGAAGGCGGCGGTCTTGCCGGTGCCCGTCTGCGCGATACCCAGCAGGTCGCGTCCTTCGAGCACTGGAGGAATGGCCTGCGCCTGAATCGGCGTGGGTTCTTTGTAGCCCTGCAGGTCGAGCGCCTGAAGAACGGGCTGCGACAGGCCGAGCTGGTCGAAAGTGGTTGTCATGTATTGAACTCGCAAAATATGCGGCGCGCACGGACAAAGCCTGCGCGGCGCGGGGGTTGTAACCACCCGCGTGAAAAGGGAAGTCTGGAGAAAATCGAAGCGCTGCCGGGATCGGATGACAGGTTTCGCATCCGTCACTTCACGCTGGCATTCGCGCTTCGTTCTCGCCGCAGATGGTGCATTGCAGCCTGAAAGTCAATCGAATCCCTTTCGCAACTGCGAAACAGATTGCCGCCGATATGCGTTGGTCGGCAGGAACGAGGGAGACGGGACGTGATCGAACCCATCGGAGATACCATCGACAAGGGCACGCAACTGCTGGCGGACCCGCTGCATGCGGCGCTCGCGGCGGGTATCGCGGTGGCTCTGGCGCTGGGGTTGCATGCCGCCGTGTTCTTCCTGCTGCGACGCGTCGCGCGACGCACCGACGCATCGGCCGACGATATCGTCGTCAGGTATCTCCACCGCCCCACCCGGCTCGCTTTCGTCGTCCTCGGGCTGATGCTGGCAGCGCGCGAAGTGCCCGAACTGCGCGAGGTCTGGTCGGATATCGCCTCCTTCGTGCTGCCTGCCGTCGTCGGGTGGATGGCGCTCGCCATCGTGCGTGCGCTGGTCGAGGCGGCGAAGCTGAAGGCCGACATTTCGGTGGCCGACAATCTCAAGGCGCGGCGCAAGCGCACCAAACTGACGATGTTCAGCCGCATCGCGACCTTCATCATCGTGTTCGTGACCGTGGGCCTGATGCTCCTGGCGATCCCCGGCGTGCGCGACATCGGGGTGACGCTGGTCGCCTCGGCGGGCCTAGCCGGTCTCGCGGTCGGAGCCGCCGCGCAGCCCGCGCTCAAATCGCTGATCGCAGGCGTGCAGATGGCGCTGACCGAGCCGATCAATATCGACGATGCCGTCGTGCTCGAAGGCGAATGGGGCTGGATCGAGGATATCCGCACCACCTACGTCGTGGTGAAGATCTGGGACGAGCGGCGGCTGGTGGTGCCTACGTCCTATTTCCTCGAGAAACCCTTCCAGAACTGGACCAAGCAGACCGCCAACCTGCTGGGCACGGTGTTTCTCCATCTCGACCCCAAGGCCAAGATCGGCCCGATCCGCGAGGAGTTTTACCGGCAGGTCGAAGCGAACGAGCGCTGGGATGGCCGCGTGAAAGTGGTGCAGGTGACCGAGACCACGCGCGATTCCAAGGAAGTGCGTCTGCTGATGAGCGCGAAGAACTCGCCCACTTTGTTCGACCTCAGATGCGACATCCGCGAAGGCATGATGGAATGGCTGGCGGACAATCGCCCGCAGGATTTCGCCAAGCTGCGGCTGGTCGAGGAGCCCGAGCCCGAACCGGCAGCCTAAGCGGCGGCTTTGCGCCCGAATGGCCCGTTCAGCTTCACGATCTTCCAGTTGAGGATCGACGCGAAGCTCACCCACGCGAGGTAGGGCACGATCATCCAGCTTGCCGCGACCGACCATTCGCGCAGGAAGACGCTCAGCGCCAGAACCGAAAGCCACAGGAACGGCACCTCGATCAGCGCCCAGTCGGGCCGTTTCGCGGTGAAGAACAGCGGCGACCAGAGGAAATGGAACAGCCCGTTGGCGAGGTAGAGGCCGATCAGCAGCGGGCGATCCGCTTCGGGGGCACCATTCCAGGCAAGCACGAACGCCCACGCCGCCAATACCAGGATCACCGTCCACGCCGGGCCGAACAGCCAGTCGGGCGGCTGCCAGCTGGGCTTGTCCAGATCGTGATACCATTCGCCGATACTGGTGAGCAGCCCGCCGCCGGCGGTCAGGACGATCGCCCAGACGACGGCGAAAATGATCGGGAATGTCATGGAGCGATGCTAGGCCGACGCCAGATGCTTGGCAATCGAACACTGCGAAGGGGGCAGCCGACTCCCTGACAAGCGGCGAGTTCGAAACCAAATCCCTGGTCACGCACTCGATAGGCATATGGAACTCAATACTGCCTTCCCGCTCGAAATGCTCGACACGGAAATCCTGATGCGACTTGGCGCGGCGGCAGTGCTGGGCCTGATCGTCGGCTTCGACCGCGAATGGCGCGGTCATGCGGCGGGCATGCGCACCCACGGGCTGGTCTGCGTTGCGGCTGCGGGTATGGCGGTCTCGGTGATGGCGCTATACAACCAGCTCGATGCGCCAAGGGCCGATCCGCTGCGCATGTTCGAAGCGGCTGCGGGCTTCATCGGGATCGTCGGAGCGGGCCTGATCGTGTTCAGCCGCGGCAAGGTCCACAATCTCACCACCGCCGCGCACTTATGGCTGGCGACCGTCATCGGGCTGGCCTGCGGACTGGGCCAGTGGCCGCTGGTCTTGGTGCTGGCGATCATTAGCCTGGTGATCATCACGATCATGCGTTTTGTCGAAGGGTGGCTGGGCCAGCGAGAGCGCAAGCTCGATGGCGACTGAGGCCCATCCCTTCGGCATGATACATAGCCAAAGTTCAGCGCGGCGTTGAGGGCGAACAGGATCAACCCCGCAAAGGCCGAAACCACAACCCACACCCCATGGTCATGCACGTAGCCGCTGGCGAGCTCACGCAACGAACCGGCGATATCCGACATCGGCCAGCAGGTAATAAGGCGCGTGGGCCACCGGAACACCGGTTCCTGCGGCAGCCGACTACTCCGCGGCCAGCTGCGCCATGGCGGTCTTCTGCAGTGCATCGGCCACCTTGGGATCGATCCCCAACTCGTGCGCCGCACGCTCCTGAGAACCGAACTGGCGCACATCGAAGCCGGTCACCTGCGCGAAGATCACCAGCGCTTCGAGGTAAGAGCCTTCAGCGCTGGCGTGGTAATGGTCGTAGCTCCACAGATCGACCTGCCCATAAGCGCGCCCGTCATAGGGGTTCGGGTCGGCCACGCCTTCCGCCATCGCGCGATTCCACGCCTCGCCAACCGGAATCACCGCGTCGATCTCGTCCGATGCGGCATCGGCCATGTCGAGCCCGCGCCGCACGTCCAGAGCCATGGCTTCGACCGGCTGACCGTACCAGGTGCCTTCCGGCTTCCAGGCCTGATCGGCGCGCGTCCAGGTCGCCAGCAGGTAGACCCGCACGTCCTCGTTCTGCGCCGCGAAGATGTCCGCCAGCGCGGGCGCGTCGCGCACGGTATCGCCCGGATCGCCGGGTTTCTGGGGGTTGAGGACCGAAAATTGCTGCATCACCACCACGTCCCACGGGCGGTCGATCGCCTCGCGCCGTTGTTTGAGATGGAAGTCGAGCGTCGTCCCTCCGCGCGTCTCGTGGGCAACCGTCCAGTCCAGTCCGGCCTGCTCGGCGAACCTGGCAAACAGCGCGGGGATGCCACCGACGCCCTCGCCATTGATATCTTCCACGCTGTCGGGCCGATAGCGCAGCACGGCCGAATTCGCGCCCATGGTGAAGCTGTTGCCGACGAACAGGATGCGCTGGGGCGCTTCCTGCGCCTGAGTCGCCATGTCCGGCGGGGCCTGCTGCGCCACACCGGGGACGCAGGCCATCAGAGAACAGGCCCCGCAAAGGGCGGTCAGGAAACGGATCATTCGCTCAACCCCGCAGCTTGCAGCAGCACCACGGCGCTCGCATTGAACTCCGCATCGCCGCCATCGATCTTCGTTGTTCGGACCGCATCGCCCCCGGGGGTGATCACGGCGCAAACCATTGTTCGGCGAAGGGGCCTAGCACCGCGATGAAAGCGGGTCACGCACCACTAACGCGTGCAACATGACTAGAGAGACGTAGCCAAACGCAAAGGGTGCAGGAGCCGAAAAGCCCCTGCGCCCTGAATTTCCCGACGATACCGGCCGGAGCCGCATCCTCGGGAGGGGAAGCTCGTCCTTGCCTGCTTACGGCGTGCGTGCCGAATTGCGCGCCGCCTGGAATTCGGCCTGAGAAAGATAGCTATCGCCATCCTCGTCGAAGTAGAAGAAGGTCTCGCCTGCTTCATTGATCTGACTTTGCGTCAGGTAGGGTGCCTTGGCATCGTTGGGCTCAGGCTCGCTCGGATCGGTCGGCAGCGCCCAGATCGCATATTCCGCGACCGACAGTTGCCCGTCGTCGTTCCGGTCGAGATAGGCGAAGTCCATCTGGCTGCGCGGCATCATCGACTCGCCACCGCTGCCGCCGGTCATGCCGTCGCCGCCGGTGCCGGACGATCCGTCCTCCGAAACGCCACCCGCCATGGTATCGCTGCCCATCGCGCCTTCGCTCGAGTCCATCTCGTCATTCATCGCGTCGCGGTTCGTGTCGTATTCGTCGCTGACCGCCTGGCGGTCCATCGCGTCGAACCGCGCCTGCTGATCTTCGTCGAGGGTGTCGCCCACCGGATAGGCGTCGTCGGCAGTCTGGTTGTCATCGGCGTCCACGATCTCGTCGATATCGTCGACCGGCGTGTTTTCGACGTCCTCCGAACCGCAGGCGGTGAGCGCCAGCGCGGCGCTGGTCATCATGGCGGTTATCGCAATGCGATGCTTCATCGGATCATCCTTCTTTGTTCCTTCGGATCAGCCTGACCAACGCGTGGGTCGGCAAACCTTTCAGAATTTTACATTCGTTAATGCAGAAGGATCATCCATCCGGGCCGCCGTCACCCCAACCCGCTTGCCGCCAACAGCGCGGTGGTACTCGCATCGAACTCCGCGTCGCCCCCGTCGATATCTTTCGCCATCTTCTTGCCCAGCTCGACACCGAACTGGTCGAACGGGTTGATGCCCATCAGCACGGCATTGGCGAAGGTGCGGTGTTCGTGGAAGGCGATCAGCGCGCCCAGGGTCGCAGCATCGAGATCGTCGCACAGCATCGTGGCGCTCGGGCGGTCGCCGGGGAACTGGCGTGCCGGGTCTTTCCCGTCGGCGCTCATGTTGCCGCCCGCCATCAATGCCGCGCCTTGGGCGAAGCAGTTGGTCAGCAGGATGCGGTGGTGCGCGGGGTCGAGCGCATCGCCGGGTGCGATGCTCGCGATGAAGTCGACCGGCACCAGATGCGTCCCTTGATGCAACAGCTGGAACACCGCGTGCTGCGCGTCGGTGCCCACCCCGCCCCAGGTGATCGGGGCCGTGGGCCCGTCGACCGGCTCGCCTGCCGACGTGACGCGCTTGCCGTTGCTCTCCATTTCCAGCTGCTGGAGATAGTCGGGGAACAGAGAGAGCCGCTCGTCATAGGCGAACACGGCGCGCGTCTGGCATCCGCGCACGCGGGCATAGTATTGGTCCGCAAAGGCCGCGCGCAGGCACAAGTTGTCGCGCCCATCGGTGTCGCGGAAATGCGCGTCGACCGCCGCCGCACCTTCGAGCATGGCGGCGAATTCGTCCCACCCGGCGGCCAGCGCGACCGGGAAACCGATGCTCGACCACAGTGAGTAGCGCCCGCCGACCGATTCCATGAACGGCAGCACGCGCGTCTCGTCCACGCCCCATTCCACCGCGCCTTCGGGATTGGCGGTCAGCGCGATCACGCGGCCATGCGGGTCCGACACGCCGTTTTCGCTCAGCCAGCGCATTGCGCTGTCGGCATTGGTGAGCGTCTCGATCGTGGTGAAGGTCTTCGATGCGACCGCGACCAGCGTGGTCGCCGGGTCGCACGTCGCAAATGCCTGTTCCAGCGCGACACCGTCGATATTCGAAACGACATGGCAATCGACGTAAGACAGGTCGCGGGTAAGCGCGTCGATCGCCAGCGCGGGGCCGAGCGCGGAGCCGCCAATGCCGATGTGGATCAGATGGTTCACATCTCCCAGCGCGCCTTCGCGGATCGCCTCGACCAGCATCTGCATCCGCGCGAGCAGCGCCTGCGCTTCCTCGACACTCGCCTCGCTGCCGGAGCCGCGCTGCGCGGTATGCTCCGCCGCGCGGCCTTCGGTGACATTGATCGCCTCTCCCGCGAACAGCGCGGCACGCCTGGCCTCGAAATCGCTTGCCTGTGCCAGTTCCTCGAATGTGCCGAGCAAATCGTCGGTCAGGTGCGTCTTGGACCAGTCGAAGCGGATGCCGGCGGCGTCCTCGCCCGCTCCCCAGCCGATCCGGCCCGATAGGCGTTCCACCCGGTTTTCGTCGCCGCCGAACAGGGCGGTCAGGCTCTCCCGAGGCGAGCCCTCGATCCGCTGCCAAGCTGCCGTCTTGCTATCGCTCATGTCGCAAAAATCCTGTTGCCTGCCTGCTGCCAGCGCCTAGGTGCAATGCCGATGGATGAAAAGGGCGAAGCGGACATGCCGGGCAAGGCTGGCGACGATGCGCGCGGTGGCGGGCTGGCCGGGCTGCTGACGATGGTGCTGCTCGTCGCGCTGACCGCGCTCGCCATTCGCACCTTCGGGGTCTCGCTGTTCACGATCCCGAGCGAAAGCATGATGCCGCGCCTGATGCCGGGCGATACAATCGCCGCGAAGAAATGGCCCTATGGCTATTCCAGCAATTCGCTGCCCTTCGACCTTCCGCTGATACCGGGCCGCTGGTTCCCCGCGCAGCCGCAGCGAGGCGATATCGTGATCTTCAAGCATCCGGTGGACCATGTCGATTACGTCAAGCGCGTGATCGGCCTGCCGGGCGACGAGGTGGAGCTGCGCGATGGATATGTGATCCTCAACGGCCAGATCCTGAGCCAGGCGGGCACCGACGATGCGATCGTGCCCGTCAGCCCCAACCTGCCATGCGCGTGGGGCGGGCGCGAGGAGATGCGGCCTGCTGGCGACAGGGCCGACTGCCGCTACACCCGCAATCGCGAATACCTGCCCTCCGGGATCAGCTACGAAGTGTTCAATTTCGGCCAAACGCCGCAGGATAACTGGGGCCCGCGCACCGTGCCGGAAGGCAAGTTGTTCCTGCTGGGCGACAATCGCGACAACTCGATGGACAGCCGCTTCCCCGCCCTGCCCGGCGGCGGCGTCGGCTTCGTCCCGCAGGATTTGCTCGTTGGCCAGGCGGGCGCGGTGTTGTGGTCGAACGACGGATCGGGCGACTTGCGCAATCCCGGCACCTGGTTCACCGGCTGGCGGCGCGACCGGATGGGAGAAAGCCTGTGAGCGACTGGGCTGCCACCAGAGACTGGCTGAACGAACGGGGCTTCGCCGCCCGCGATGCCGAGCTGTGGACCGAGGCGCTGACGCACGGCAGCCTCGGCGAGAAACGCGATTACCAGCGGCTGGAATTTCTCGGCGACCGGGTGCTGGGCCTCGCCATTGCGGAATGGCTGTTCGACACCCAGCACGCCGACGCCGAGGGCAAGCTGGCGCAGCGGCTCAACGCGCTCGTCAGCAAGAGCGCCTGTGCCCGCGTGGCGCGCAAGATCGGCGTGCCCGATCATGTGCGGCTGGGGCGGCAGGCGCGCGACGATGGCGCGGCGGATAGCGACAATATCCTCGGCGACGTCATGGAATCGCTGCTCGGCGCGCAAATGCGCGAAGCCGGGTTCGAAAGCGCGCGGACACTGATCCACGAGCTTTGGGCCGACGATGTGGAAGGCGATGCCGGCCGCGCGAAGCATCCCAAATCCGCGTTGCAGGAATGGGCGGCGGGCAATCGCCGGCGGCCACCAGAATATGCTCTGGTCGACCGGTCCGGCCCCGATCACAACGCGCGCTTCACCGTGCGCGTCTCGGTCAACAAGGTCGGCGAGGCAGAGGCGACCGCCAGCAGCAAGCAGGAGGCCGAGACGGCCGCCGCGAAAGCGTTTATGGAGCAGTATGGTTAGTGTGCGCTTGCGCTCGCCCTTCGACAGGCTCAGGACGAGCGGGATATGACAGACAAGACCGAGACACCCGCCACAAGCGGCGGAAACAAGCAAAAATGCGGCGTTGTTGCCGTGCTGGGCGCGCCCAATGCGGGCAAGTCGACGCTGGTCAACGCGCTGGTGGGCCAGAAGGTCGCGATCGTCAGCGCCAAGGCGCAGACCACCCGCGCCCGCATGCTGGGCATCGCACTGCATGAAAGCGATGATGCGAACACGCAGATCATCCTGGTCGACACGCCAGGCATCTTCGCGCCGCGTCGGCGGCTCGACCGCGCGATGGTGAGCGCGGCGTGGGAAGGTGCGCAGAGCGCGGATGCCGTGCTGCTGCTGGTCGATCCGATCAAGCAGCGGCGCCACGAGCTGGAGCCGCTGCTGGAACAGCTGGCCGAGCGGCCCGAGAAAAAGATCCTCGTCCTCAACAAGGTCGACAAGGCCAAGAAGGAACCGCTGCTGGCGCTGGCGGAAGAGCTTTCGGCCAAGGTCGAGTTCAGCGAAATCTACTTCATCTCCGCGCTGACCGGCGATGGCGTGGTGGAACTGAAGGACGCGCTGGTGCAGTTGATGCCCGAAGGCGTGTGGATGTACCCCGAAGACCAGGTCTCCGACGCATCCGAACGCCTGCTCGCGACCGAGATCACGCGCGAGCAGCTCTACCGCCAGTTGCACGAGGAACTGCCCTACGATTCCATGGTGCGGCCCGAGAAATATATCGAGCGCAAGGATGGCAGCGTCGAGATTCACCAGCAGATCATCGTCGCACGCGACAACCAGCGGATGATCGTACTCGGCAAGGGGGGCAGCCGGATCAAGTCGATCGGGCAGGCAGCGCGCGAGGAACTGAGCGAGCTGTTGGGCCGCAAGGTCCACCTGTTCCTGCATGTCAAAGCGACCGAAAACTGGGCCGACGACAAGGAAATGTTCGAGGAAATGGGCCTCGACTGGACGAAGTGACGGGCCTACATTTCGGCAAATCGAACCCCCCGGAGACTTCTTATGCGTTGCGCCACCCCCGCCCCGTTTCTTGCCATTGCCGCCTGCCTTGCGCTGAGCGGGTGTGTCACCGTCCCCAACGAGGGATCGGCCACCTGTCCCAATGTCAGCCGCGGCTGGCAGGCATGGATCAGCGCGATGCCCGGCCCCGGTTCAAAACCGACGCTGCATATCCAGGGCACGGTCGACATGCCCACGCCCGGCTATACGGTGGAACTCGTGGGAGGCCCCGCCGACCGCATGCAGCCGCCCGGCTTGCGCTTCCAGCTCGAAGCCACCCCGCCCGACGGCATGACGACGCAGGTCATCACCTCGACCGAGGTCCGCTACGCCGAACCGACTCCCTATTCGCAAATCCGCGAGATCATGATTTCCTGCGGCGACCGCCCGGTGGCGGTGATCACAGAGGTGCCGGTGGCGCAGTAGGGGAACTAAAGAACCCCTCCGTCAGCCGCTTGCGCGGCTGCCACCTCCCCACTTGGCCTGCCGCAAAGCGGGGAGGATCACACCAAGACAATCCTCCTCATTTTGCGTAGCCAAATGGGGAGGTGGGCCGGTGCCGTTAGGCAGCGGCTCGGAGGGGCTAGCGAAGGCAGGAGCGAATAATGCCTTCCGCGACCTCATGCGGGGCTTGCAGGACCTCTCTGACTGGAATTCGAAGGACCGTGACGCCCTGCTCGCGCAACCATTCGTCGCGGGTGACATCGCGCGTCGGTGCACTTCCCATATCGTGCGCGATACCGTCGATCTCGACACAGAGCTTCGCGGCGGCGCAGTAGAAATCGAGCACGTATGGGCCGAGCGGGTGCTGGCGGCGGAACTTGACGCCAGGCTGCTTCCGCAGTTCCTGCCATATCAAGACTTCGGGCAGCGACATCTGCTGGCGTAGTTGGCGCGCCTTCCCAACGTTTCTCGGTTGTCTGGCGCGCGGCATATCTCCCCTCCGTCAGTCGCCTGCGGCGACTGCCACCTCCCCAAATGGCTACGCAATTCGGGGAGGATCTCGCAACCGATCCTCCCCAATTTTCGATGCAATCGCAAATGGGGAGGTGGGCCGGTGCCGTTAGGCAGCGGCTCGGAGGGGCCGCTCTTACCGCTTCTTCGCGATCGCGATCTTGTTCTTCTTCGCGAAGTCTTTAGTCGATTCCTCGCTGCGATTGAGCGCCTTGGCGATCTGCTTGAGGCCATGGCCCTTGGAGGCGAGCGTTTTCAGCTGGCCCGCCTCCTCGCCCGTCCAGGGCTGCTTGTGCCGCTCGAACTTGTCCTTCGCCATCAGTCGTCCGCCTTCTTCGCGGCAGCCTTCTTCGCTGGAGCCTTCTTCGCGGCAGGTTTTTTCGCAGCGGCTTTCTTCGCCGGAGCCTTCTTCTTGGCGGGCGCCTTTTTCTTTTTCTTCGCCGGTCCCTTGGCGGCGCGAGCGTTGATCAGTTCGATCGCCTGCTCCTCGGTCACGTCCTCGGGCTTCACATCCTTGGGGATGGTCGCGTTGGTCGTGCCGTCGGTGACGTAGGGGCCGTAGCGGCCCGGCATCACCTTCATCTCGGCCTCGGAGGTCGGATGCTTGCCGAGCACCTTGATCGGCTCCGCCTTCGCGCGGCCGCGGCCGCCCTTTTGCGCCGCTTCGGCGAGGAGCGTGACCGCGGCGTTCATGCCGGTGTCGAATACGTCGGCCGTGCTGGTGAGCTTGGCGTACTTGCCATCGTGCCGCAGGTACGGGCCGTAACGTCCTATACTCGCTTCGATATCATTGCCCGTCTCCGGATGCTGGCCGACGATCCGCGGCAGGCTGAGCAGCTTGAGCGCCATCTCCAGATCGAGCTCGGGCACATCCTTGGGGATGCTCGCGCGCTTGGCTTCCTTGCCCTCGCCCAGCTGCAGGTACGGCCCGAAACGGCCCGTCTTGCGCTCGACCGGCAGGCCCGTTTCCGGGTCGTTGCCCAGCACCGCATCCTCGGCCACCTCGTCGGAGTCGCTGCCGGGCTGCGCGAAGCGACGCGTGAACTTGCACTCAGGATAGTTTTCACAGGCCACAAACGCGCCAAAGCGCCCACCACGAAGGTGCAGGCGGCCCCCGGCGCGGCCTTCCTTGTCGCAAAGCGGGCAGAAGCGTGCGTCCTTGCCGTCCTCACGTTCGGGAAACAGATAGTCTGACAGGAAGGTGTCGAGCACCGCCGTGATGTCCGACGGCTTCTGCTCCATCACCTCGTCCGACTTCGGCTTGAAGTCCTTCCAGAACGCTTCGAGGATCGCCTTCCACTCGGCGCGCCCGCCGGAGACGTCGTCGAGCTCTTCCTCCATCCCCGCCGTGAAGTCGTAGGCGACGTAGGTGGGGAAGAAGCGTTCGAGGAAGGCGGTCAGCAACCGGCCCGATTCCTCGGCGAAGAAGCGATTCTTCTCGATCCGGACATATTCGCGGTCGCGCAGCGTCTGGATGGTGGAGGCGTAGGTGGACGGACGCCCGATGCCCAGCTCCTCCAGCTGCTTGACCAGCGAGGCTTCGGAATAGCGCGGCGGCGGCTGGGTGAAGTGCTGGTTCGCCTCGACGCTCTTGCGCGCCGGGGCATCGCCTTCGCGCATATGCGGCAGCAGGCCGCCGTCCTCGTCGTCCCCCTTGCCCGGAGCGTCGTCGAAGCTTTCCTGATAGACCGCGAGGAAGCCGGGGAACTTCACCACCTGGCCGGTCGCGCGAAGCGAGTGCTGCCCGCTACCCTCGGTCAGGGTGACCGTGGTGCGTTCGAGCTGCGCGGTCGCCATCTGGCTCGCCAGCGCGCGCTTGAAGATCAGGTCGTACAGGCGCGCTTCGTCGCCCGAGCCTGCCTTGTCCTTACGGAAGTCGGTCGGCCGGATCGCTTCGTGCGCTTCCTGAGCATTCTTCGCCTTGGTCTTGTAATAACGCGGTTTTTCCGGGCGATACTCGGCGGAGTAGCGATCGGTGATCGCATCGCGGCAGGCATCGATCGCGCTCTGGTCCATGCTTACGCCATCGGTACGCATGTAGGTGATCGCGCCCGCTTCGTAGAGGCCTTGCGCGCAGCGCATCGTGTGGCTGGCGGAGAAGCCGAGCTTGCGCGCGGCCTCCTGCTGCAAGGTCGAGGTGGTGAACGGCGGCGCGGGGTTGCGCTTGACCGGCTTGGTCTCGATCCCCTCGACCGTGAAGCGCCCGTCTTCGACCGCCTGCTTGGCGGCCATCGCGCTGCCCTCGTCGCCGAGCGTCATCTTGTCGAGCTTCTTGCCGTCGAGCGTGACCAGCCGCGCGGTGAACGGCGTGCCGTCCTGTTCGAAACTGGCGATGATCGACCAGTATTCCTCGGCCTTGAACGCCTCGATCTCGCGCTCGCGGTCGACGATGATGCGCAGCGCGACCGACTGCACGCGGCCTGCCGACTTCGCGCCGGGCAGCTTGCGCCACAGCACGGGCGAAAGCGTGAAGCCGAACAGGTAATCGAGCGCGCGGCGCGCGAGATAGGCGTCGATCAGATCCTGGTCGAGCGCGCGCGGCTTCTTCATCGCCTCGGTCACCGCGCCCTTGGTGATCGCGTTGAAGGTCACCCGGTCGACATTGGTCGGCAGGCTTTTACGCTTCTTGAGCATGTCCAGCACGTGCCAGCTGATCGCTTCCCCCTCGCGGTCGGGGTCGGTTGCGAGGACGAGGCGGTCGGCGTTCTTCGCCGCGTCGGCAATGGCTTTCACCTGGGAACGCTTGCGCTGGTCGGAATAGATCTCCCAATCCATCGCGAAATCCTCGTCCGGCCGCACGCTGCCGTCCTTGGGCGGCAGGTCGCGGATGTGGCCGTAGGAGGCGAGAACCTTGAAGTCCTTGCCGAGATATTTCTCGATTGTTTTCGCCTTCGCGGGCGATTCGACGATGACCAGTTGCATAAGAGTGGGGGCGTTCCTTCACGTGTACGTACGCGCGAGAGTGGGAATCGGTTGGGCGGTTCGTCAAGCGGCATGCGCTCCCGCACCCGATTTAAATGCCCGCAGGCCCTACTCGAACACGTCCGCTACGCTGGTGTCGGTCGGCGCGAGGAGGTGGAACACCGCGATGCTGAAGGCGAAGCTCACCGCATTGCTGAACGATTCCACGATGCTTGAGAGCGTTATTGCGAGCGCGAACATGGGCGACAACATGTTGCCGCTGCCGGAAATTCCCACCCCCATAACCACGCCCGAACTGAGCACCGCGAGCCCGATCCAGATGAGCAGCCCGGCGCCGAAGATCGAAAGCCCGTGCCCGTCGGTGGCTTTCCAGCTCGCGCCGAGACTGCCGGTGACACCGTGCTCTCCGCTCAGCAGGTAACCATTTGCAGCCGACCAGCGCACCATCACGATGATGCCCGGGATTACCAGAAAGACGAAGCCGATCATCACGCCAATCGCGGCGAGGATCGACATGCCGACGAAACTCCAGAAGCGCGCGCCGGCGTGCATCGGTCGTCCCATCGCGGCCATCATCTGTGTCAGCAGGAAGTAGCTGGCGATCACGAACACGGCCAAGTTCGCCAGACCGAACAGCGCACCGAGCATGCCCACGGTTTCGGTATCGAATCCGCCTTCGAAGAGGCGCATGGAAAACAGGTTGTCATCCATGGAGACGAAGCCGAACAACGCGCCAAATCCGGAAAGCAGACCGAGCACCAGCACATAGACAATCACGGATCGCCCCGCTGCGCCGACGGTCTCGATCGTCTGGCTCAAGATTCCACTGACGTCGGCTTCGCGTTCCACTCGATTTCCCCCTGAGTTCCCTGATACGCCCTTATTGCAAAGGCATAGAGCGATGATCAGCCCGAGGAAAGGCTCACCCGGCCCCCGGCATGCCGTTCGAGCCGCCCGGCGATTTCCAGTTCGAGCAGCGCGAGCTGCACCGCTGCTGCTGGCGCGCCCGACTGGCGGATCCGCTCATCCACCGCGACGGGCACATTGCCGAGCAGGCTCGCGATGTCGGCAGGCTCCGCCTCGGCGATGTCATCGGACACTGCATCATAGGCGCTAACGGATTCGCGGAAGGTGCTGCGCGGCGATCCGTCGAAGCTGCTCAGCAACTCGACCACATCGGCGGGCTCCTGCACCAGTACCGCGCCTTCGCGGATCAGGTGATTGCAGCCGTGGCTGCGCGCGTCGAGCGGACTGCCGGGGATCGCCATCACCTCGCGCCCGTATTCGCCCGCCAGCCGGGCGGTGATGAGGCTGCCGGATTTCACCGCCGCCTCCACCACCAGCGTGCCCAGCGCGAGCCCGGCGATGATCCGGTTGCGACTGGGGAAGTGGCTGCCGCGCGGCTCGGTCCCGGGGGGCTGCTCGGCAATCAGCAGGCCTTCGCTCGCTATCCGCTTCTGCAGCTCGGCATGCTGCGGCGGATAGGCGATCTCGATCCCGCTCGCGATCACGCCGATGGTGCGTGGAAAAGCGCCCTCGTGCGCTGCACCGTCGATCCCGCGCGCCAGACCCGAAACGACCACGAAGCCGGCGCCCGCAAGCGCCTGCGCGAACTCGCGCGACAGCTTGACCGCCGCTGCGCTGGCATTGCGCGCGCCGACCATCGCGACGACCGGGTTGCTCGCCAGCGACAGGTCGCCGCGATAGGTGATGATTGGCGGCGCGCCCTCGCAAGCGGCCAGCGCTTCCGGATAATCGGGCTGGTCGTGGAACAGATAGCGCGCGCCGTGGCGCTTCACCGCGTCGATCTCTCGACGGACCGCGTCTTCTTTTGCGAGGGTGCGATGCCCTCCACCCGCCTTGGCGAGATTGGGCAGCGCCTCGACCGCTGCCTCCCCGCTGCCATAGCGGGAGAGCAGTTGCGCGAAGGTGACGGGGCCGATCCGGGGGGATCGAAGCAGGCGGATGCGGGCGAACGCTTCGGCCTGCGACAGCCCAGAGCCCGCCCCTTGCGTCATTTCTTCGCGCCGACCCTGGGCTCCTCGCCCTTCACCAGCCGCCCGATATTCGCGCGGTGGAGCCACAGCACCAGCACCGCGATCAGCGCGAGCACCGGGACGAAAGGCTCGTAATCGAGGATGGACGCGGCAATCGCGGCGCACACGACCGCCGCCATCCCGGCAAGCGAACTGATCCGCAGCCCGCCGAGAATGGCCAGCCACACGATCGCGTAAGTCAGCCCCAGTGGCCAAGCCAGCCCGAAGCAGACGCCCGCATTGGTCGCGACGCCCTTGCCGCCCTTGAAGCCCAGCCAGACGGGGAAGCAGTGGCCCAGCACCGCAGCCAGCGCGGCGACGGGCACCGGGCCGTATGCCGCCTGCGGCATCAGATCGGGCTGGTCGAACAGTGCCCGCGCGATCAGCACCGCCGCGAGGCCTTTGGCGAGATCGCCCAGCAGCGTGAATGCCGCCAGCCGCTTGTTGCCGGTACGCAGCACGTTGGTCGCGCCGATATTGCCGCTGCCGATATTGCGCACATCGCCCAGCCCCGCGAACCGGGTGAGCAACAGGCCGAAGGGAATCGAGCCGAGGAGATAGCCAATCAGAGCGGCGTAGAGA
>Ga0114903_1000127_pt1 | contig 54189 bp, 57 predicted proteins | sample MalvirDeepMed_s2_FD_87289 | JGI IMG/M metagenome (GOLD analysis project Ga0114903, IMG submission 87289) | Marine viral communities from the Global Malaspina Expedition - Malaspina viral metaG DeepMed_s2 | ecosystem: Environmental > Aquatic > Marine > Oceanic | place: Mediterranean Sea...
CCCGCGCCCCTGCCGCCCAACCCGGTGCCCGCGCTCGGGCCCATGTCGGACGCCCGGCCCCTGCGGCTGGTGATGGAGGGCGGCGCGATGGGCCGCATAGACGGCGCGCTGATGGCCGCCCGCCGCGCGGGCTTCCGCGAGATGGCGGGCGCGGGCTTCTACTGGGCGTTCAACGGCCGCGCCGACTGGACGGCCGAGGACGCGATGGCGCCGCTGGCCGAGCTCGCGGCGGGCGAGACCGTGCGCCTGACGATCGAGAACCGCTCGAACTGGCCGCATGCGATGCACCTGCACGGGATGCACTTCCACGAGGTCGCGGACGGCGCCTTGGGCGACCTGCGCGACACCACGCTGGTGCCGGGCGGCGAAACGGTGGAGGTCGCGTTCAGTGCGGCCGCGCCGGGGGACTGGATGCTGCATTGCCACATGCTGAGCCACGCCGCCTCGGGCATGATGGCCTTCCTGCGGGTCGCCGCGTGAGGGTCGCGGCGCTCGCCGTGGCCGGCGCCGCGTTGGCGGCGGGCGGCGGGTGGTGGGCGCTCGGCTCCCGCGCGGACCCGGCTGCCCCCGGCGCCATGCCCGCCATTGCCGCGCCGGTGGACCTGGCCCGGGGCGAGGCGCTCTACGGCGACTACTGTGCGTCCTGCCACGGTGCGAACCTCGAAGGTCAGCCCGACTGGCGCAGCCCCGGCCCAGACGGCCGGCTGCCCGCCCCGCCGCACGACGCGACCGGCCACACCTGGCACCACGACGACGCCACGCTCTTCGCCTACACCAAGCTGGGCGGCGCCGCCGCGCTGGCCGCGCAGGGCGTCGAGGGCTTCGACAGCGGGATGCCCGGCTTCGAGGGCACCCTGACCTACGCCGAGATCCGCGACGTGCTGGACTACATCAAGTCCACCTGGCCCGAGCGCGAACGCGCCGCGCAGGCGGCGCGGACGCGGGCAGCCGGAGGGTGAACGGCATCCGACCGCGCGGCGCCAGCCATCCGCTATCGTCCTGCGAGGGCACCCGCACACCCGTATTGGCCCCGACCCGCTCCAGGCACGAGAGAGGCCCGACATGAAGAAGCGTTCCAGCATCATGCTCGGCGTGGCGACCCTCGCCCTCGGGGGCTGCGCTTCCTTCGGCCCCACGGGCGAGCCGGGCCTGTCCGCCGACGGGTCTGTCCCGGAGGAGGTCCTGGCGATGGCCGCCCCCTACCAGAACCTCGGCGCGATCGAGTTCCGGCCCGAGGACGGCTGCTATTGGTACTGGCATGACGGGCCGGTGGAGATGACGCTGCTGCCGCTGCGCACGCCAGCGGGAAACCCGATCTGCCGGGCGTCCTCCTGAGGGCGCGGCTTGGCCTCAGGCCGCGCCCAAGGCATCCTCGGGCGGATAGAGGAACGCCGTCGACCCCGTCTCGACCAGATCGTAGAGGTCGATGATGTGCGCCATCACCATGCGCACGCAGCCCGAACTCGCCCGCCCTCCGATCGAGCGAGCCTCGGGCGAGCCGTGGATGCGCAGGTAGGTGTCCCGCCCGCCCTCGTAGAGATAGAGCGCGCGCGAGCCGAGCGGGTTGCGCGGCCCGCCATCCACCCCGCCCTCGAACCGGGCGTAGAGATCGGGGTCGCGCCGGATCATGTTTTGCGTGGGCGTCCAGATCGGCCAGCGCGCCTTGCGCGCGATGGTGTAGATGCCGGGCTCGTAGAGGTCGCCCCGCGCGATGGCGACCCCGTAGCGCATCGCCAGCCCGCCGGGGCGGATGTGGTAGAGATAACGCGCCACGGCGTCGACATGGACGTCGCCCGGCAGCAGTCCCGGCTTCGCTTCGACGAACCGGGGCAGGAAGCGCGGATGCAGGCCCCAGGGGTTGGACGTCGCGGGATTGTAATCCACCGGCGTCACCTGGGCGTCCCAGACGTCCCACATGCTCCGGTCGGATCGCGGCGCGCGCCCCTCGACGCCTTCGGGCAGGATTTGCGCGAAGGCAGGCATGGAGATCGGCGCGGAGAACAACGCGGCGGTCGACGAGATGAAGTGGCGGCGTGTCAGCATTCCGAGGTCTCCCGATCAGGTCCCAGTCCCGACGGTGCGTGTGGCCGCCCTCCAGCGCCGGAAGGCAAGGCCGGATCCGCCGCCGCGCGGTGATCTGCTACGCGCGGCCCGCGCGCCGCGACAGCACGAGCGCCGCGATCCAGACCCCGGCCAGGAGTGCGCTCAGGATGGCGTTCCAGCTCGCCATCGAAAGGGACAGGAACTCCCAGACCACCTCGTCGCAAAGGACCAGCGTCTCGGCCGTGTCGAAGGACAGCAGATCCGCGCCGGTCATGCCGGACAGGTCCGACGCGCCGCCCGTGCAGGCGGACGGCCCGTCCCACCAGTCGCGCTCGACGCCCGTATGGTACAGGCCGAGCGCGGCCGTCGTGCCCGCCGCCAGTCCGCCGAGCGCCAACAGGAACCGGCCCGGCCCGAACGCGAGCAGCGCAAGCCCGAGCGCGATGGCCACTCCATGCGGGTAGCGCTGCCAGATGCACATGGTGCAGGGCGCGTAGCCGGCCAGCTGGTAGAGATACGCGGCCCCCAGCAACGCCGCCGACCCGGCGGCTGCGGCGTATCCGAGATGCAGCGCCGTCTGGCCCGTCCGATCGCCTTCACGGCGCATCTGCCCCGCCTTCGTGATCTGCATTGCCCATTGCCCTTTGCTTGATCGAGCCGCTTCGAATGGCCATTCGCCAAGCGAGCGTTTCCCTTGGGGATGCCGCCCGACGCTGCGATTGTGAAGGCTTATCGCCTTCGCAAAATCGTGACTGGACTTTGCCGCGCTGGAAGGTCGCACGGGCGGCCTGATGGGCGAAGGAGGGCTGTGGTGCCGCAATCAAGACGGAACCTGCTGATCGGGGGGGCGGTGATCGCGGGCGGCTACGCGGCGCTCAGGTTCGGGCCGCCGGCGGCAGCCGAACTGTTCGCCGGGGATTTGGATTTCGAGCCGGTCGCTCGACCGGCCGGCTTCCGCAGGATCGCCGGCGGGGACAGTTCCTCCGGCTTCGACCTGTTCATGGGGCTCGACGACGGCCCCGACCCCGCGATGGCCGCGATCGTGGAGCGGGTCGAGGGCCGGGTCTGCGAGACGCTCTACGGCGCCGAGACCGAGCCGGGGGTGGTCCCGGTGGCGTCGTTCTCGGACTACAATTGTCCGTATTGCCGGGCGCTAACGATCCGGTTGTCGAAGATCGAGGATGCGTCCGCCGGCCGCGTGCGGATCGCGTGGCACGAGTTGCCCCTGCTGGGCGAGGCGTCGACGATGGCGGCGCAGGCCGCCCTCGCCGCCAAACGGCAGGACGCCTACGTGGCGTTCCACAAGCGCCTGATGCGCACGCCGTTCGGGACGACACCGGAATATCTCGACGTGCTGGCCGAGGATATCGGCGTCGACGGCGCGCGCCTGCGCGCCGACATGGCGAGCGAGGACGTCCGGCGCGAGCTGCGCGAGAGCAGCGCGCTGGCGGACATCTTCGCCTTCGTCGGGACGCCCGCGCTCGTGGTCGGGCGCACGATCGTGCAGGGCGAGATCGGCGACGCGCGCCTGAAGCGGCTGATCGAGCGCGAACGAGCCGACGGCCCCATCGAGGCCTGCGCATGATCGGCCTGATCCGGCGCTTCCTCCCTGTTGTCTTGTGCGTGGCCGCGCTCGGCGGCCCCGCCGTCGCCGCCATCTCGGAGGCCTTCGAGTCGCCCGCGCTCACGGCGCTACTCGTCACCGTCGAGGACGGGATCGGGCCCGACGCGGGCAGCGTCTCGGCCGGGCTCGCCCTCGACATCGCGGAGGGGTGGAAGACCTACTGGCGCTCCCCCGGTGAGGTGGGCCTGCCGCCCCAGGTGGACTGGGAGGCTTCGGAGAACCTCGCCGCAGCGGAGTTCCAGTGGCCCGCGCCCATGCGCTTCCGCGCCTTCGGCATCGAGAATTTCGGCTATGCGGGCGAGGTCGTCCACCCGATCCGCATCACCCTCGCGGAGCCCGGGGAGCCCGCCCGCCTGCGCGCCGCCGTCTCGATGCTGGCCTGCTCCGACATCTGCGTGCCGCTCCAGTTCGACCTCGCGCTCGACATCCCGGCGGGGACGGGCATCGATCAGACCTCGGCCGCGACGATTGCCCAGTGGGCCGCGCGGGTGCCCGCCGCGCCCGAGGCGTCGGACATGGAACTGCGCGCCGCCGCCCTGCCCCCCGATGGCGGCGCGCTGACCGTCGCGCTGGACCGGGCGTCGGGCTGGCGGTCCCCGGACGTCTTCCCCGAACTCGGTCAGGGCACCGCCTTCGGCAGGCCGGACATCCGCGTGTCGGCGGACGGCCGCACGCTTTGGGCCTCGCTGCCCGTGCTGGCGCTGTCCGACCCACCCGCGCCGCTGGCCCTGACGGTCACCGACGGCACGCACGCCACAACCTTCGAGAACGTGGCGATCGTCGCCACGCCGCCCCCGCCGCCCTACGCGGTCGAAGAGGCGGCCCGGCCCTGGTCGGCGCTGGCCTGGATCCTCGCCCTGGCCTTCGGCGGGGGGCTGATCCTCAACGCGATGCCCTGCGTCCTGCCGGTCCTGTCGATCAAGCTGTCCGCGGCGCTGAGCGCGGCGCAAGGGTCGCGGCGGCGGGTCCGCACGGGGTTCCTCGCGACGGCGGCCGGGACGATGGCCTTCATGCTGGCGCTGGCCGGCGTGGTGATCGGGCTGCAAGCCCTGGGCTACGCGATCGGCTGGGGGACGCAGTTCCAGAACCCCTACTTCCTCATCGTCCTCACCCTCGTGCTGGGGCTCTTCGCGGCCTCCTTCTTCGGCCTGTTCGACATCGCGCTGCCCTCGGCCCTGGCCACGCGGCTCGCGGCGGCGGGCGGGCGCGGCCATGCCGGGGACTTCGCCACCGGGGCCTTCGCGGCGGTGCTGGCCACGCCCTGCTCGGCCCCGCTGCTGGGGACGGCGGTGGCCTTCGCGCTGACCGGCTCGGCCTTCGAGGTCGTGGCGATCTTCGCCGCGATGGGGCTGGGCCTCGCCCTGCCCTACCTGATCGTGGCGGCGCGGCCGGGCCTCGTGGCCGCCCTGCCCCGCCCGGGCCGCTGGATGCTGGCCGTCAAGGCCGTGCTGGGCCTGATGCTGGCGGGAACGGCGGCCTGGCTTCTCTGGGTACTGGCCGGGGTCAGGTCCGAGGCGCTGGCCTGGTCGGTCGCGGCCGTGCTGGCGGGGGTGATCGCGGCGATGGGCCTGATGCGCGCGCGGCCCGCATGGCGGGGCTGGGCCACGGCGGCTGCGCTCGGGCTGGCGGCGGCGATGGTCGCCCTGCCGGCGGTGATGCGGCCCGAGGCGCGCGCGGCCGCGCAGGCCGGGCCGATCGCCTGGCTCCCGTTCGAGCGCGCCGAGATCGCCCGGCACGTGAGCGAGGGGCACGCCGTCTTCGTGGACGTGACCGCGGACTGGTGCCTGACTTGCATCGCCAACAAGTCGCTGGTGCTGGAGCGCGCGCCGGTGGCGGATGCGCTGGCCGCGCCCTCGGTCGTGGCGATGCAGGCCGACTGGACCCGCCCCGATCCGCGCATCAGCGCCTTCCTGGAGGCGCAGGGGCGCTTCGGCATCCCGTTCAACATCGTCTTCGGCCCGGCCGCGCCGGAGGGGATCGCGCTGTCCGAGGTGCTGACGCCGGGGGCGGTGATGGACGCGCTGACGACCGCTTCGCGGGCGCGGGTCGCGGCCGCGCCGGGGGAGTAGGCCCCGCCTCAGCCCCCGTCCAGCGCGCGCAGCACCGCGTCCCGGCGCGGATCGTCCGCGGGCAGCGCCTCGGCCGCGGCGCGGGCGCTGGCGCGGGCCTGCGCCGCGTCCTCCGTCCGGCCCAGCACGTCATAGGCCCGGATCAGGCGCGTCCAGCCCTCCACGTCGCCCGGCTCGTCCTCCAGCCGCGCGGCCAGCCCTTCGACCATCGACTCGACGAAGGCCATCCGGTCCTCCGGGGCCATGTCCTGCGCCGCGGCGACGTCTGCCGCGCTCGGCCCCCGCCCGCCGCCGAGCATCGGCGCGTAGCGCGTCAGGTCGAGCGGCGCGTCGCCCGTCTGCTCGCCCAGCCGGTTGGCCGAGGCGATGAACAGCTCCATCCAGGGCTGGAACCCGTCCGCCGAGTCCAGCCGCTCCACCAGCAGCGCGTGGGCCGCGACGAGCGCGCCTTCCTGCTCGCGGGCCTGCGACAGGTAGAACACGGCCGCCGGGTTGGCGGGGTCGAGGGCGATGGCCCTGTCGATGACGCGGCGCGCCTTGGGCGTGACGACCCCGCTCTCGGCGGCGATCAACGCCTCGGCATAGCGCGACTGCACCGAGGAATCCGCCTCCTCGCGCATCGCTATGCTGGCGAAGGCGCCGGCCGCGTCCTCGTAGCGGCCCATGTTCATGTAGGTCTGGCCCAGCAGCACCCAGCCCTCGGTCGGGCCGCCCTCCGGGTCGCTTTCGAGCCGCGCCTTCAGCTCGGCGGTCAGGGCGGCGACCTGCGCCGCCTCGGCCCGCTGCGCGGCGACCTCTCCGGGCGGCGGCCCCGCGACCTCGGGGGCACCGATCTGTAGGTAGAGAAGCACCGCCGCCGCGGGCACGGCGACGGCCAGCAGCGCGCCGGTCGCGCGGCCCGAGCCCCGGCGCTTCGGCGCCGCCTCCGTCCGGCGCGCCACCGAAAGGAGGCGGCGCTTGATCTCGATCTCGGCGGCCTCCGCCTCCGCCCCGGAGATCAGGCCCCGGTCGCGGTCCGCCGCCACCTCGGCGAGCTGGTCGTTCAGGATCGCGACGCTGCCGTCGCGGCGCGTCAGGGCGACCGGGCGCCCGCCCAGCCCTAAGAACAGGAGCGCGCCGGACGCAAGCGCGAGAAGGGCAAGGAACATCCACAGGGTCATGGCCGGTCGGTCTCCTCGGCGGCGGCGAATTGCAGCAGTTCCCGCTCCTCCTCCGGGCTCAGCGCAGTCGGACCCGCCTGCCCGGCGCGGGGCCGCCGCCGGCGCAGCGTCACCGCGACCGCCGTGGCGCCGGCTCCGAAGATCGCGAAGGGCGCGAGCCACAGCGCGTAGGTGGAGCCCTTCAGGGGCGGGCGGAACAGGACGAAGTCGCCGTAGCGCTCGACGAAGAAGGCCAGCACCTCCGCGTCGCTGTCGCCTTCGACCAGGCGCTCGCGCAGCAGGAGGCGCATCGTGCGCGCCACGCCGGCGTTGGAGCTGTCGATGTCCTGGTTGAGGCAGACGACGCAGCGCAGCTGCCTGGACAGCACGCGGGCGCGCTCCTCCAGGACGGGGTTCGCCAGCATCTCGTCGGGCTCGACCGCCCAGGCGAGGCCCGCGGCGAGGGACAGGGCGAGGGCGAGGATCAGGCGCCTCATGACCGGGCCCCTGCCGCCGCCAGGGCCGCGCGGACCTCCGCCTGCGCGTCGGGCTCGATGATCGGTCCCACGTAGCGGAAGGTGACGACGCCGTCGCCGTCGATCACGAAGGTCTCCGGCACGCCCGAGATCGCCCAGTCGATCCCGACGCGGCCCTCGACGTCGGAGCCGATCCGCTCATAGGGGTTGCCCAGGTCGTTCAGCCAGCGGGCCGCGTCGGCCGGCTCGTCCTGGTAGTTCAGACCCATGAGCTTGATGCCCTCCTCGCGCACGAGCCGCGTCAGGACGGCATGCTCGGCCCGGCAGGGCACGCACCAGGAGGCGAAGACGTTGACGAGGATCGGCTCGCCCGTGCCGCGCAGGTCGGCGGTCGACAGGCCCGGCACGCCGGTGCCCGCGACGGCCGGCAGGGCGAACTCGGGCACGGGCGCGGCGATGCGCGCCGAGGGGACGGCGTTCGGGTCGCGCGCGGGGTCCAGCCCCCAGAGGAGGAAGCCGCCGACCGCCACGGCCAGCAACGCCGGCAGGGCGAGGAGGATGCGGGACATGGCGCTACTCCGCGGGTTGGGCCGCCGGCACGGGCCGCGCGGCGCGCCGGGGGGCGCCGACGCGCAGCCGCCGGTCGGACATGGACAGAAGGCCGCCGAGGATCAGCATGGCCGCGCCGATCCAGATCCAGTTCACCAGCGGCTCGTAGAGGATGCGCAGCGTCCACTGCCCGGTCTGCGGCCCGACCGCAGGCTCGCCGACGGTCGTATAGAGATCGCCGGCGGGGGTCGAGCGGATGGCCGATTCGGTCGTCGTGGTCCCGGCGACCGGGTAGGACCGGCGCTCCGGGCGGAGCCAAGTCACCTCCACGCCATCTTTCAGGACGCGCAGCTGCGCCTGCTGAGCCACGTAGTTGGGGCCGCGCACCTGCTCGACCCCCTCGAACACGACCTCGAAGCCCGCGATCTCGACCACCGTGCCGGCGCGGGCGAAGAGGACCTGCTCCTCCTTCCAGGCCGACGAGCCGACGAAGCCAAGGATCAGGACCGCCACGCCCAGATGGGCCAGCGTCATGCCATGGGCCGCGCGCGGCAGGCCCCGCGCCCGGCGCGCCGCCTCGCGCAGGGGGACGTCGCCCAGCCGGATGCGCAGCGCCCATTCCCGCAGGCTGGCCGCGAAGAGCCAGGCCGCGATCGCGATGGACAGCACGGCCAGCAGCGGGCCTCCGGTCTGCAGGTACCAGACGATCCCGACGACGGCGGCCGTCACGAGAAGCGCCAGCCGCAGCCGCTGCGCGACGCCGGGCAGGTCCGCGCGCTTCCACGACAGGAGCGGGCCCACGCCCATGACGACCACCAGGGGCAGCATCACCGGGATGAAGACGGCGTTGAAGAATGGCGGGCCGACCGTCAGCTTCTCGCCGGTGAGCGCCTCGACGAAGAGCGGGTAGAGCGTGCCCACCAGCACCGTCCCGGTCGCCGTCGCCAGCAGCAGGTTGTTGACGAGCAGCCCCGCCTCGCGGCTGACGGGGCGGAACAGGCCGCCCGGCTCGAGCTGCGGGGCGCGCCAGGCATAGAGCGTCAGCGAGCCGACGACGGTCACGCCCAGTAGCCCCAGGATGTAGAGCCCGCGTTCGGGGTCCACGGCGAAGGCGTGCACCGAGGTCAGCAGGCCCGAGCGCACGATGAACGTGCCCAAGAGCGACAGCGAGAAGGTCAGGATGGCCAGCAGGATCGTCCAGCTCTTGAAGGCGTCGCGCTTCTCCGTGACGATCGCCGAATGCAGCAGCGCCGTGCCCAGCAGCCAAGGCATGAAGCTGACGTTCTCGACCGGGTCCCAGAACCACCAGCCGCCCCAGCCCAGCTCGTAATAGGCCCACCAGGAGCCGAGCGCGATGCCGGCGGTCAGGCTGATCCAGGCGGCGAGCGTCCAGGGCCGGACCCAGCGAGCCCAGGCCGGGTCGACCCGACCCTCGATCAGCGCGGCGACGGCGAAGGAGAACACGATCGAGAAGCCGACATAGCCGAAATACAGAAGCGGCGGGTGCATCGCCAGCCCGACGTCCTGCAACAGCGGGTTCAGGTCCTGCCCGTCGAGCGGCGCGGGGAAGACGCGATCGAACGGGTTGGAGGTGAACAGCATGAAGGTCAGGAAGCCCACGCTGATCCAGGCCTGCACCGACAGCGTGCGCGCCTTCAGCCCCGCCGGGATGTTGCCGCCCAGCAGCGCGACCCCCGCCCCGAACACGACGAGGATCAGCGTCCAGAGCAGCAGCGATCCCTCGTGGCTGCCCCAGCTTCCGGCGATCTTGAACAGCATCGGCTTGAGGGAATGCGAGTTCTCGACGACGTTCACGACCGTGAAGTCGCTGATCACGAAGGACCGGATCAGCGCTGCGAAGGCCAGCGCGAGCAGCGCCACCTGAAGCGCCGCGGTCGTCCGGGCGCTGTCCATCCAGTCCGCCCGCCCGGCCCGCGCGCCGATCATCGGAAGCACGCTTTGCACCAGCGCGAGCATCAGGGCCAAGATCAGGGCGAAATGGCCGAGTTCGGGTATCATGGTCGTCGTCCCCATTGTCTCGGAGGGGCAGGTCGGGGGTTCCATCGGGGGAGGGTCAAGGCGTGATCGGCGGGGCCGTTTTCACGGTCTCGTGACCCATCGGCGCTTGACCCTCCAGCGGAGCAGGGCCGCAGGGGCCGCCGCGACGAAGGGCGGCCCTCCCGGCCGTCCCGATTTCCGGAAGCTCCGATGACACCGCTCGCCCTCCCCTTCCCCGAGATCGGGCCCGACATCTTCTCGATCGAGGTCGGGTCCTTCACCTTCGCCCTGCGCTGGTACGCGGTGGCCTATATCGCCGGCATCCTGCTGGGCTGGTGGCTGTGCCGCCGGGCGGTGCTGACGCCGCGCCTGTGGGGGGCCGGCGGGCCGCCGCTCGCGCCCGCGCGGCTGGAGGATCTGGCGACCTGGATCGTGCTCGGGGTGGTCCTCGGCGGGCGGCTCGGCTTCGTGCTGTTCTACCAGCCGGGCTACTACGCGGCCAATCCGGCGGAGGCCCTGATGGTCTGGCAGGGGGGCATGTCCTTCCATGGCGGGATGCTGGGCGTCGCGGCCGCGCTGGTGGGGTTCCACCTGCGCCACCGCGTGCCGCTGCTGCCGCTGGCCGACCTTCTCGCGCTGGCGACGCCGATCGGGCTCTTCCTCGGCCGGCTCGCCAACTTCGTGAACGGCGAGCTGTGGGGCCGTCCGACCGATCTGCCCTGGGCGGTGATCTTCCCCGGCGCGGCCGCGCAGGACTGCGGCGGCGTCGCGGGCCTGTGCGCCCGCCACCCCTCGCAACTCTATGAGGCAATGCTGGAGGGGGCGCTTCTGGGCGCTCTGCTGCTATGGCTGGCGTGGCGCCGCAGGGCCTTCGCGCGGCCGGGGCTGCTGACGGGCGTGTTCCTCACAGGCTACGGCACGGCGCGCGCCCTGGTCGAGCTGCTGCGGCAGCCGGACGCCCAGTTCGCCGGGCCAGGCAACCCGCTGGGCTACGCGCTGCAACTGGGGCAGGCCGGTCTGACGATGGGGCAGATCCTCTCGCTGCCGATGATCGCGGCCGGGCTCTGGCTCGTCCTGCGCGCCGTTCGGGGCGAGCAATTGCAACCGGACCTGCCTCGCGCCTGACCTCGAGCGGCGCTCATGCCGCCAGCCAAGCGACCGGATAGAGGATCGCCAGAAGGACCGGCTGGTGCAGCAGGTAGACGGCGAGCGTCCGGCGCCCGATCCGCGACAGCCCACGTGCAAGGCGCCCCTCGGGTCGCGGCAGCCGATCCAACCAACCCCGGTGCAGCGCCGCGCGGGCGACGGCCAGGCCGATCAGGGTGAACCCCGCCCAGGGAAAGACCGGCGCGAAATCGACGGAGGGCGCGGGGGCGGCGGCGAAGCCGATCCAGGCGACCGTCCGGGCGTCGAAGGCGGGGTCCGTCCAGGCCAGGCCGAAGGCGACGATGACGCCGCCCAGCAGGAACGTAAGAACGGAAGGCGCGCGCAGGAACGCAGCCCCGATCAGGCTGGCCACCACGATGGCGTGGAGGATGCCGAAATAGACCCAGGCGCCCGGCATCGTGAGGCGCGTCGCCACCGTGATCACCAGGGCGGCGGCGGCGATCTTCACCAGCCGCGCGCCGAACGCCCGAGGGTCCAGGCCGCCGCGCGCCGCCAGCGCGAGGCTGACGCCCACCAGTGTCATGAACGTCGCCGCAACCGTCCGCCCGAACGCGATCCATGCCGGATGCACCGCCAATTGCGCGGGGATCAGGCCGAGGAAGGCCAGATCCCAGACGAGGTGGAACAGCACGACCCCGAGGATGGCCCAGCCCCGCAGCACGTCCACGGCGGGGTAGCGTGTGTGACGGATCGAGGCCTGGGGCTGCGAGAGTGAGATATCCATGCCGGTCGCTGCCTTCGGGTCGATGCCTTCGGACGGTCGCTACGCAGGGTCCCGCGCTGGAAGGGAAGAAGCAGCCGCGTCCGGTGGGGGGCTTGACCTTACCCCGGAGGAAGCTGGTTTCCGCCCCTCCGACGCGGCCGCCGGACAAGCCGCGGTCAGGCGAGGAGGACGACGATGAACGTGGATGTCGACGAGGCCACCCAGGGAACGAGGCGGGACTTCCTCTACTACGCGACGGCCGGTGCCGGCGTGGTGGTGACCGGGGCGGCCGTATGGCCCTTGGTCAACCAGATGAATCCCTCCGCGGACGTGCAGGCGCTGTCATCGATCCAGGTCGACATCTCGGGCGTGGAGCCGGGGACGCAACTCACGGTCATGTGGCTGGGCAAGCCGGTCTTCATCCGCCACAGGACGCCGGCCGAGATCGAGGCGGCCCTGGCCGAGGAGGTGGCCGACCTTCCCGACCCCCTCGCCCGCAACGCCAACCTACCCGACGACGCGCTGGCCGTGGACGCCAATCGGGCGGTCCCGGACCAGGAGGCCCTGCTGGTGCAGATCGGCGTGTGCACGCATCTGGGCTGCGTTCCTCTCGGCGACGGTGCCGGGGATTTCGGCGGCTGGTTCTGCCCCTGCCACGGCTCGCACTACGACGCGGCGGGCCGCATCCGGCGGGGTCCGGCACCCGAGAACCTGCACATCCCGCCCTACGCGCTGGCTGAGGACGGAACCCTTACCATCGGCTGACATCCTGCGTCCATCAGAGCAGGAAGCGCCAGCCCATCCAGACGGCCATGGCGACCATCATCAGGTTCTCGGTCAGCGACACGAAGCCCAGCGGCACGTTGCTGTCGCCGCCCACGCAGGCGCATTTGAGCTCGCGCTTATCGACGTAGACCGCCTTGAACACCGAGACCGCGCCCACCGTGCCGATGAACAGCGCCGAGGGGACCGACAGCCAATGCCAGACCATGGCCGTCATCAGCAGGCCCGCGCCCGTCTCGACCCAGGGGTAGACATAGCCGTAGCGCACCCACCGCTTGGCCAGCAGGTCGTAGTTGAGGAACATCGTCGAGAACCCTTCGATGTCCTTGAGCTTCTGCAGGCCGAGCAGGACCATCGAGATCGAGATGAACCAGGCCAGCGTCTGCCACGTCAGCAGCGTGTCGAAGGTGAACCAGGTGAAGGCTACCGCCAGCGCCGCGGCAACCGAGAACAGCGCGATCACCGGCTGGTAGGACGTGTCGGAGCGTTCGGCCTCGGGCTTCTTTTTGCCCAGATGGACCTGCAGGTCGTCATAGCCGCCCACCCGCTCCTCGCCGATCCAAGTCTGCGGCGTGGTCTCGACGCCGTGCTTGGCTTTGAAGGCGTCCGTCTGCTCGCGCGAGGTCAGGGGGTGGTCGTCCACCTCGAACCCCTCCCGCTCCAGCAGGTCGACCGATTTCAGCCCGTAGGGGCAGGTGTGGCCGGGCATGTCCATCCGGTAGATCGTGGCGCGCTTGGCGCCGTCGGTCGTGATGTCCTTGGGCATGTCGGTCTCCTCAAGTGCAGATGTAGACGCCGCCATAGCCCACGCGCAGCGCCGGCTCGGTCTGCAGGTCGAAGATCAGGTCGCTGCCCTCGCCATCCTCCTGCGGGGCGATCGCGAGGCGCACGCCCTCGGCGGCGAGTACGGGGGTGCGGGTCAGGTCGCCCTCGGCAAGCGACACGGGCACGAGCTGGCCGGTGATCTTCATCACGCCCTCGCCCTCGGTGTTCACGGCAACCAGCGTCTGCTGCCCCTCGGAGAAGCGGAACGCGCAGACAGCGTCGGGCACGACCTGCGCGACCTCCTCGTCCGTCATTCCGCCCACGTCCACCGCCGCCAGCGCCGGACGGCGCAGCGCCTCCATCACGGAGGCCGCCACGGGGGTCGGCCCCTCGGCCTCGCCGTTCGGATACTCGTCGCCCACCTCGCCGTTCTCTCGGATATATCGGATCAGGTATTCCATCTCGGCGATCTCCTTCTCCTGCGCGGCGATGATCTCGTCGGCGAGCTTGCGCGCACGCGGATCCGTGATCGTCGCCCGCTCGGAGACCATGATGGCGATGGAGTGGTGCGGGATCATGGACTTCATCCAGCTCTCGTCCTGCACGGTGATCTGCGAGCGCACGAGCCACAGGCCGAGCGCGAAGAACAGTAGGGACGCCGCGTAGAGCGTCAGGTTCAGCCACCGGGTCTTGTACATAGAGATCATGAAGGAGAGCATGATGGCCAGCATCGTGCCGAACATCAGCATCGACATGTAGGCCCGCGTCTCCGACAGCCAGAAGTCGCTCCAGCGATAGATGTTCCAGTACATAAAGAAGTACATGACAACGGTCGAAGTGGTCACCATCGCCAGGAGGTTGGCGTACATCTTCCAGTTCGGGCCGTTTTCGTCCTTGGACTGTTCGTGGGATCGCGTGTCGCCTGAATGCATCGTCTCGTCGGCCATCGTGCCCTCCGTCGAATGAGTTCCGAGGCGCCGCGCTCGCCTCTCGATTGCACCTCGAACACATGTCCAGCGCTGGAAGGTTCCGGGCAGCCTCAGGAACGGCTGGTCCGCACGACATCCAGATCGGGAGCGGGATCGTCGACCCTGGCCCTTTCCTCGATTTGCAGCGTCGAAAAGCCGAATCCACTCTCGACCAGGAACCGATGCGCGTCTTCGAGGACATGCGCCCTGATCGCACCCGAGACCGGCGCGATGTGGGCCGTGAACAGATCGCGCCCGTCGGACAGGCGCCAGGCATGGGCGTGATAGACCTCCCTGACCCCGTCGATCTTCGCCAGACGCTCCACCACGGCCGCCAGATCGATCTCCGGCGGCGTCGCATCCATCAGGATGCGCAGCGACTCGCGCAGGATGCCCCACCCGGCCCAGAGCAGGACGAGGCCGAAGGCCATGCCCAGGAGCGGGTCGATCGCAAGGAACCCGGTGAACCGGATGACGACCGCCGCGACGACGATGATCAGGCTGCCGACGAAGGTCTGCAGGATGTGCCAGTAGGCCCCGCGCACGTTGAGGTCGGTCTTCTGCTGCCGCCAGAGCAGCGCCAACGAGACGATTTCCGTGACCAGCCCGCCCGCCGCGACCCACAGCATCGGCGCCGTGGGCAGGTCGACCGGCTGCCCGAGGCGCATCGCCCCCATGACGATCACCAGGACCGCCATGCCCAGCAGGAACGCGCCGTTGACGAGCGCGCCGATCACCTCCGCGCGCTTGCGGCCGAAGCTGTAGGCCGCGTCCGCCGGGCGCCGCGCGATCCGGGCCGCGACCAGGGCGACCAGCACCCCGCCCACGGCCGAGAACGTGTGCAGCGCGTCCGACAGGACGGCGACCGACCCGATCCAGAGGCCGACGGCGAGCTCGATCAGGAAGTAGATCCCCGTCAGCCAGGCCGAGATCGCGAGGGCACGGCCGCTCCCGGCGATATGACCGCCATGCCCCGCGGTCCCGTGCTCAGGCATGGGCGTCGTCGCGCGCGCTCAGCGTCTCGAGGATCGGGCAGTCCGGCCGGTCGTCGCCGGCACAGGACTCGACGAGGCCCGTCAGCGTGTCGCGCATCTCCCGCAGGGCGGCGATCTTCGCCTCGATCGCGGCGAGGTGGTCCCTAGCGAGCCGCTTGACCTCGGCGCTGGACCGCGTCTCGTCGTTCCACAGCGCGAGCAGCGCACGGCAATCCTCGATCGAGAAGCCGAGCGCCCGCGCCCGACCCAGAAAGTTCAGCTTGTGGACGTCCCGCATCGAGAAGGCCCGGTATCCGTTGCCCGATCGGCTCGGCCTGACGAGGCCGATATCCTCGTAGTAGCGGATCGTCTTGGGGGGGACGCCGGTCCGCTCGGCGGCTTCACCAATGTTCATGACGGTCCTCCCGCGGAGGAGGGACGGCGCGTGGGATGGAAAGACATGACAGGTTCCTCGGTTCGATTGGCGCGATGATCCGTGGCGCCGTTCGCGCGCGACGGATGTCGGCGCGCCACCGGGGCGCGCCGTCAGGCCGTTCGCGGCGGATCGAGGAGGTCGTGAGGGTCGCGGCCGTCGGACAATCCGACTGGCCGGACCGTGATCGTCTTTTGGAACTGCGCAGCCGGGCACAGCTCAGACGCGTCGGGCGCCATGCCCAGGACGCTCGTGCAGGACGCAGTCCGGTCGCTCGTGTCCCCGCAGCATTCGGCCACCGAGCCGATGGCTTCGGCGGTCCCCTGTTCGAACTGGACCTCGCCATGCTCATGAACATGCCCGGCGGAGGCAAAACCGGCCCCGAACAGGCCGGCCGCCAGGAGGGCGACGAAGAGCAGGGAGCAGAGGGTCCGGAACAATGCCATGGCCGGAAGGTAAGGCCGATGCCCGGCGATCTCAAGTTCACGGCATCCACCCTTGACCTTCCAGCGGGGGGAACCCCCACCTCTGCCTCGACCGAAGCCCGTCCGAGGAACCGTACCGATGCCAGCCCCCGCCCCGCCCCCGCAGACCCTGCCCGTCGAAGGCATGTCCTGCGCTTCCTGCGTTGGCCGCGTCGAGCGGAGCCTGCGGACCGTTCCGGGCGTCGCGTCAGCCAGCGTCAACCTCGCGACGGAGCGTGCGACCGTGGACGGAACGGCCGAGCGGGCCGCGCTGGTGCAGGCGATCGAGGAGGCGGGCTACGCAGTGCCCGTCATGACCGTCGAGCTGGCGGTGGACGGCATGTCTTGCGCGTCCTGCACGGGCCGGGTCGAACGGGCGCTGGCCGCCGTGCCCGGCGTCGCGGAAGCGAACGTCAACCTCGCGACGGGACGTGCGACGATGCGCGGGACGGCCGAACCCGCCGCGCTGATCGCGGCCGCCGGGGCCGCCGGGTATGCGGCGCGCGAGGTCGCGGGGGACCAGGGATCGCGGGACGCGGCCGCGGCGAAGCGCGACGCAGAAGCCGGTCGCCTGCGTCGTAACGTCCTCGTAGCCGGCCTCCTGACGCTCCCGGTCTTCGTCCTGGAGATGGGCAGCCACCTGATCCCCGCCATCCACGACCTCGTCATGGACACGATCGGGATGCAGGCCAACTGGACGATCCAGTTCGTCCTGACCAGCCTCGTGCTTTTCGGGCCGGGGCTGGGATTCTACGCCAAGGGGTTCCCGGCGCTCTTCAAGGGCGCGCCCGATATGAACAGCCTCGTCGCCGTGGGCACCTCGGCGGCCTACCTGTTCTCGGTCGTGGCGCTGTTTATGCCGGGCCTGCTGCCCGAAGGCACGGTCGCCGTTTATTTCGAGGCCGCCGCCGTGATCGCCACGCTGATCCTGGTGGGCCGCTGGCTAGAGGCCCGTGCCAAGGGCCGCACCTCCGAGGCGATCCAGCGCCTCGTCGGGCTCCAGGCCAAGACGGCGCGCGTGCGCCGGGACGGCGAGACCGTGGAGATCGCCGTGGCCGACGTCGCCCCGGGTGATGTGGTCGAGGTGCGCCCCGGCGAGTGCGTGCCCGTGGACGGCGAGGTCGTGGACGGCGCCAGCTACGTCGACGAGAGCATGATCACCGGCGAGCCCATCCCGGTGTCCAAGGAAGCGGGCGCCACCATCGTCGGTGGGACGATCAACCAGACCGGGGCGCTGTCCTTCCGCGCCACGGCCGTGGGGGAGGGCACGATGCTCTCGCAGATCATCCGCATGGTCGAGGAGGCGCAGGGCGGCAAGCTGCCGATCCAGGCGCTCGTGGACCGCGTGACGATGTGGTTCGTCCCCGCCGTCATGGCGCTCGCGGCGCTGACCTTCGGAGTGTGGTTCGCCTTCGGGCCCGAGCCGGCGTTGACCTTCGGGCTGGTCAACGCGGTGGCCGTGCTGATCATCGCCTGCCCCTGCGCGATGGGGCTGGCCACGCCGACCTCGATCATGGTGGGCACCGGGCGCGGGGCCGAGATGGGCGTTCTGTTCCGCCGCGGCGAGGCGCTCCAGCTCCTCAAGGAGGCCCGCGTGGTCGCGCTCGACAAGACCGGCACGCTGACCGAGGGTGAGCCGCGGATGACGGATCTCGACGTCGAACCCGGGTTTGACCGGGCGGACGTGCTGGCGCGCATCGCCGCCGTCGAGGCGAGATCCGAGCATCCCATCGCGCGCGCCATCGTCGCGGCGGCGGCGGCGGAGGGGCTCGATCTCCCCGCGGTCGCGAGCTTCGAGAGCGTCACGGGCATGGGCGTGTCGGCCACCGCAGGCGGCAGGCCCATCGAGATCGGCGCCGACCGCTACATGGCGTCCCTCGGACACGACGTCTCGGCCTTCGCCGCAGTCGCTGAGCGGCTCGGCGATGAGGGCAAGTCACCCCTCTACGCCGCCGTGGGCGGCAAGCTCGCCGCCATCGTCGCGGTCGCCGACCCGATCAAGGAGACCACGCCCGACGCGATCCGCGCGCTGCACGAGCTGGGCCTGAAGGTCGCCATGATCACCGGCGACAACCGCCGCACGGCCGAGGCCATCGCGCGGGGCCTGGGCATCGACGAGGTGGTGGCCGAGGTCCTGCCCGGCGGCAAGGTGGACGCGGTGCGCGCGCTCAAGGCCGAGCATGGCCGCCTGGCCTTCGTGGGTGACGGCATCAACGACGCGCCCGCGCTGGCCGAGGCGGATGTGGGCCTTGCCATCGGCACCGGCACCGACGTGGCCATCGAGGCGGCCGACGTGGTCCTGATGTCAGGCTCCCTGACGGGCGTGCCGAACGCCATCGCGCTGTCCAAGGCGACGCTGCGCAACATCAAGCAGAACCTGTTCTGGGCCTTCGCCTACAATACGGCGCTCCTGCCGGTCGCGGCGGGCGTACTCTATCCCGCCTTCGGCCTCCTGCTCTCGCCGATCTTCGCCGCCGGAGCGATGGCCCTCTCCTCGGTCTTCGTCCTCGGCAACGCGCTGCGGCTGCGCCGCTGGTCGCCGCCGATGCGTAAGACGTCCGCTCCGGCGGCGGCGGGCCGCGGCGCGCCGATCGCCGCCCCGGCGGAATGAGGTGCTTGACCTTCCCGCGCGGGAGGGTCCGACGGCCCGCTTCGTAGACCGGGTGCGCGATCGCGCCCCGCCCTGCCATGGACACGAGGCCCCACGATGCCCATCCCGTTCGCCCGCCCCGCCGCGCTCCTCCTGGCCGCCGCGCTGACCGGCGCCCCCGCGCTCGCCGACGAGATGACGGCAGGGGAGGTCAAGCGCCTCGCCCTCGAGGCGATCCTCGAGAATCCCGAGATCGTCATGGAGGCCGTGGGCATCCTGCAGCAGCGCGAGGAGGCCGGCCGTCAGAACGCCGCCCGCTCAGCCGTCACCGCAGAGAGGGAGGCGATGCTGGCCGACGCGCCCGTTCTGGGCGACCCGGTCGGCGACGTCGCGGTGATCGAGTTCTTCGACTACAACTGCCCCTATTGCCGCCGCGCCAAGCCCGTCCTGTCCGAGCTCATGGCCGAAGATCCCGGCGTGCGCGTCGTCGGCCGTGAATGGCCGATCCTGGGCGAGGGCAGCGTCTTCGCCGCCCGCGCGGCGCTGGCCGCCCGCGAACAGGGTCTCTACGAGCCGTTCCACTGGGCGCTGATGGGCATGTCGGGCCGGGCCGAGCGCGCCTCGGTGCTCCGCGTCGCCGAGGAGGTCGGGCTCGACGTCGCGCGGCTTCTCACGGACATGGAGGCGCCGGAGGTCGACGCCCACATCGCGGAATCCATGCGGTTGGCCGACCTGCTGGGCTTCTCGGGCACGCCCTCCTTCGTCGTGGGAGAGACCCTGCTGCCCGGCCTCGTCGACGCCGGGACGCTGGCGGAGGCGGTCGCCAAGGTGCGCGAGGCGCGCTGATCCCCGGTCGTCGGACGGCAAGCCGCCTCGGCCGAAACGGACGCTTGCCGGCTTCATGTCGCCGAACACGCGCCGAAGCCGCGATGGCGCTCGACCTTGCCGCGCTGGAAGGGCCGAGCCGATCCTCCGGCCGGACGCATGTCGCGGCATCGAGCAAAGGAGACCGAAGATGTCCAACCACCCATCGCGCCGCGTCGTGATCGCGGGCGGCATGGCCGCCGCCCTGACCGGGCTGGCGGCACCCGCCCTGGCCCTGACCGAGACCCGCCGCAACACGTCCTACTTCGTCCCGCATGACTGGCGCGACCATTTCGACGTCCTTGGATCCGGGCGCATCGTCTCGGACACGAACACCCGCGCCCTTCAGCATTGGGACGCGGACGGCCGGATGACGCTCTATCCGACCTCGGTGCCCATGACCGACGAGCTGACGCGCCGCGGCTACACAGAGGTCGTGCGCAAGCGCGAGAACCCGTCCTGGACGCCCACGCCCGACATGCGGGAGCGCGACCCTTCGCTGCCGATCCGCATGGAGGGCGGCGATCCGGGCAACCCGCTGGGCACGCGCGCGCTCTATCTCGACTGGCCGGCCTATCTGATCCACGGAACCCACGACACGCGCAAGATCGGGAGGCGCTCGTCCTCGGGCTGCATCGGGCTCTACAACGCGATGATCGAGGACCTCTATGCGAAGGTGCCCGTGGGCGTGAAAGTGGTGCTTATCTGAAGCGCCTCGACCGGCATTTCGGCCTCGATCTGCCGCCGGGGCGTTTCGCGCGCAACGTCCTGGCGCTCAGCTTCGCGGCGCTGGCCCTGCCGCTTACGGTCTACCTCCTGTTCCGCCCCGGCGCGGCCGAGATGCTGCGGCATGGCGGGGCGGCGGCCCTGTGGCTCTTGGTCCGGCAGGTCGCGGTGAACGGCCTGCCCGTCGTCTTCGTGGCCACCTGGGCGGGCGCCGTGCTGCACGGCACGGTCCAGCGGGGATGGCCCGCCCTGCTGGCCGACGCGCCGCTGCGGCTGGCGGTCTTCGCGCTGCTGCACGCGGGCATATACGTCCTCGCCGCCGCTTGGTTCGACTCCTTCGGGGGCGACCGGATGACGGCGCTGCGGGTCGTGGCACCGACGCTGGCGCGGGCGGCCGTCTTCGAGAACCTTTCGGGCGTGTACCTCTACGCGACCCTCTTGGCCGCGCTCCCCATGCAGGCGCTGCGCGCGGGCGGCGGAGGCGTCGCGGCGGCCTTGGGCCTGATCGCTTGGACAACGCTTTGCGTCGCGGCTTTCACGCTCTTCTCGTCCTTGACCTCGTGACGGGTCGGCCGCGCGGATCATCGTCTTCGACGGCACGCAGCCGACGTTGATGCAGGTCCCCCCGATCGTGCCGTGCCCGACGAGGGCGACGGTCGCCCCCTGCCCGGCGGCGGTGATGGCGGCCGAGAAGCCGGCGGAGCCCGCGCCGATCACGGCGAGGTCGTAGGTATCGGTCATGACGAGCCTTTCACGCGGCGATGGCGCCGCCACAGGGCGTAGAGGGTCAGGAGGAGGAAGAGCCCGAGCGCGGGCAGCAGCACGTAGTCCAGCCAGCCGAGCGCCGCCGAAAGCCCGACCGCGCCCAGGAGGACGACGAGGACCGGCGTGAAGCAGCACAGCGCGGCGACGACAGTGCCCGCAATGCCGATCCCGAGGAGCTTGCGGTCGGTCATCGCGTGATCTCCGTGTCGGGTGCTCGTGCGTCGAGTTGCGCATGGTAGAGTTCGAGGAGCGCCCGCTGCGCATCGCGCTCCCAGAGCGGCGTCGTCGCGGCGAGGACAAGGGAAGTCGTCGCCAGTCCGGCGACGACGAGGGCGCGGGAACGGACCCGTCGCAGCCCCCGGCGGACCATCACGATCCAGGCGATCGCGACGACGAGGCCGGCGGCGATCAGGATCGGCAACCGCCAGACGACGAACGGGCCGAGCACCGTCAGCCACGTCCCGCCCAGCCCGGCGAGCGACAGCGCCAGCGGCAGCACGCAGCAGGAAGCCGACAGAAGCGCCGCCATTCCGGCGCTCCCGATCCCGAGCAGGGCCGGGCCGTTCAGGACCGGTTCGCACGGCGCGTCGATGAAGGCGGCGTCAGGGGGCATGTCGGCGAGTCCCGTGTCTCTCGATCCTGTTCGCGAGGGGATGTAGGGTCTGCACCAGCTACAGGGTCAAGGAGCGAGATGACGATGCGCGATACGGCTGCGAGCCCCTCCCCCGGCCGCCCCCTTACCCGCAAGGGCCTCGCCGACCGTGCCGGCTGCGGGATCGAGACCGTGCGCTACTACGAGTATGCCGGCCTCATGCCCCAACCCGACCGGGGTCCGAACGGATACCGCCTCTACGGTCAGGAGGACGTCCGCCGCCTCGGCTTCATCGGCCGCGCCCGGCGCCTGGGCCTGACGATCGAGGAGGTGCGCGGGCTGCTGTCCCTCGTCGACGGGGAGCGCGTCACCTGCGCCGAGGTGCGCGAGACGACGCTGCGCCATCTGGAGGACGTCCGCGCCCGTATCGCAGAGCTGCGGCGGCTGGAGCGGACACTGGCGGACGTCTCCGCGCGATGCTCCGGCGAGCAGGTCCCGGATTGCGCCGTGATCGATGCGCTGACGGACGAGTGACGGTCCACGCGCCGCCGGCGGGCGTCAGGCGGTGGCCTTGGCGTCGTCCGGATCGACCGACCATGCGTCCTTCGTGGCCTCGATCCCTTCCCAGGCGACGTAGGGCACGATCAGCAGCGCTGCCACGGGATCGGCCCACCACCAGCCTTGCCATTGCGTCAGGCCGATCCCGATCAGGACCACCACCGTCTGGTACTGGCAGATCATCGTGTCCTTGGCGTCGTATTTCAGGGCGGGCGACTCGAGCCGCTTGCCGTAGCGGTACTTTCCCCAAGCCAGGAAGGGGTTGACCAACAGCGACACGAACAGAATCGAGATGCCCCACCAGTTGAAGCCTGGGGCCTCTTGCGAGACGAACGCGGACACCGCCTCGTAGAGGATCGCGGCCACCACGATCCAGAAGGCGCAGGCGACGACCGTGAGTGCAACCTTCTTGCGGTGCAGCACCGTGCGGCGGTCGGCGCCCTTCGCCTCGCCACGCAGCCGCCAGATCAGCGTGCCCGCGGAGGTGGCCTCGACCGTGCTGTCGAGCCCCCAGCTCACCAGCGCCGCGCTTCCCGTGAGCAGGCCCGCGGTCACCGAGACGACGACTTCCAGCACGTTGTAGACGAGGCTGGCGATCTCGACCCGGATGCCGCGTTTGAGGTTGGCGTCCCGGTCGACCTGCCCGTCATCGGCCATAAATTAACCCGGTTGCGATCGTCATTGCCTTGATAACGGGCCAACCCTTGGCGGGGTTCAGCCAGTCGTGGGCGAGAGGGCGCTCGAAGGGACGCTAGGGGAAAAGCGGCCCCTACTCGTCGCCGCTCCGCTCCGCCACTTCGACGGTCACATGGGCCATGCCGGTCGTCTCGCGCACGCGGTCCTTCACGGCGCGGCGCACGTCGTCCGCCAGCGCGCCGGGCGCGAGGTCGACCTCCAGCGTGGCCATGGGGCGTTCCTGCGTAATCGACCAGGCGTGAGCGATCATCATAACAGCCGGTACGACACCAAGGTCGTGAACGGCTTGCTGGCCGAGATGAACCGGCTGTCCGGGATGGAGGGCGTGGTCTTCATCGGCGCGACCAACCACCCCGCCGCCGTCGATCCGGCCATCCTGAGATCGGGTCGGCTGGACACGAAGATTCACGTGGCGATGCCCGATCGCTCGGGTCTTGCCGCCATCCTCCGCTTCTACCTGCGGGACGCTTCCATTCCGGAACAGGTCATCGCCAGCCTTGCGAACCAACTGCTGGGCCTGTCCGGAGCGGATGTCGAAACCGTCGTCAAGCGCGCCCGATCCCTGGCGCGCATGTCGAGGACGGAAATGTCTGGAGATCACCTTCGCGCGGCCGCCGACGCGGTGGCCGAGCCCGAGGACGCCGCGCGACTCCGGCGGATCGCCGTTCACGAGGCCGGCCATGCGATCGCGGCACGGGCGCTCGGCATGACGGTGGGCCGCGTGACCATCGGGATGTCGGGAGGGCAGACCCCGACCCAGGGCCTGCCCTACATGACCCCGGACAACGCCCGCGACCAGCTCACCGTCATGCTGGCGGGACGGGCGGCCGAAGAGCTGGTCTTCGGCGACGTGACCTCCGGCGGCGGCCAGGGCCCCGGTAGCGATCTTGCCAACGCCACGACGCTGGCCGCGCAGATGCATCACCAATGGGGCTTCGCGAACACCCTCGCCCGCATTCCGGATAGCGGCGTCGCGGACATCCTGCGGCTTCCCGCCCGCGACCGCCGTGCGATCGAGGCTTTGATCCAGGCCGCCGCCACGCGAGCAACCGGGCTCCTGCGGGACCGCGAGCAGGAGCTCGCCGCCCTGGCCGATCGCCTGGTCCGCGAGCGGGAGGTCGACCTTGGGGCCGAGCCTTCGGAGACGAAACCGGAGAGCCGGGGCGACGGCGACCACTCGACCCGCGACACGCGACGCCCGAGCGGCCATTCGGAAGGGGCAGCGGACCTGTCGGCCTGAAGCGCCGTCGATCAGGTAGGCCATGCCCGAGACTCTCGTCCTTCAGCGCAGGGCGCGAACTGAACTGACTCCGATTTGCCAGCTGGCGAGACTGGGGCGAAGCGCAGGCCGGTTCCTGCTGACCAGCGGCTGGTTTTCCGCGCGACGTCTTGGACCGTTGGACCGTGGAGGTCGTACCAGGGTGGAGGACATGGGTTCGATGGTCTGAGAGATCCCCTGAAACGGTCACTCGCATTGCAAATATTTCCACGTTTGGTGGGGGGCGTCCTGAACTGCTGGTTCCGTCCAATAATTCCTCAGATTTTTCGGGGGGACATTACAAGCGAGGAAATTTCCGAAACTCGGCTTCTTTTGTACGTGGGGCATACGTTTCTTCCGGGCACGACGAGAGATATATTCTCGATATTGATCCGGCGCGGCCGTTCAAAAATCATGGGAAAACGCTTGGGAAGCGCGTCTTCTCTCTGACTGGCCGGGCCCGAAGCTTTGAAGCCGATAACCAAATTCTTGGAGCCAAGTCGGCGCGGTCGAACCAAGATCTGTCTGGACTTTGACGAAAGCCACGTTCTCGAGACTCTCGTGCCACACCAACATGCCGCGGATATCGCTTTAGAACAGCAGATACCGCGAATACATCAAAGGTAATCGAAGATCACGCGCCCTGGTAGCTAAGGCCGTCGGGCAAGTCGAAATCCGGTATGACGTTGCTCCGATTGCTGGACGCGTGGTCTAAGCAGATCACGTAACTGGACCCCACAACCAGGCGTACCGGCTGCGATGAATTGACGGATAGACGCCCCTTTCCCGGGAAAACAGCAGACGACGGACACTTAGTCCCGGAGAGACTGAGGTTTCCGGGTTTGCGCTTCATTCGCGTTCGGCGAAGAAGGTCGAATACCTATTGACGAAGAGGACATATAAACCGATGTAAAGCGACCGTAAAACCAAGTTGTAATGATATACCCTTCAGAGTTGAGGAACGAGAATGCCCGAGGATACCACAAGACCTTCCGATCTCGATCGCATGAATCGAGAGGAACTTCTTGATCTGCGCAAGCAGATCGATCGGGCGATCGAGACCGTGGAAAAGCGCCATCGGGACGAGGCCATAGCGAAGGCCCGTGCAGCTGCCGAAGAACATGGATTCAAGCTCGAGGAACTGGTTGCTCCGGGGAAAACGACCGGCGGAAAAAAGGCGTCCGGGTCTGCTCCCAAGTATCGTCATCCTGAGAACCCCGAGACGACCTGGTCCGGCCGCGGCCGGCAGCCGAACTGGGTAAAAGAGCATCTCGCGGCCGGGCGAGACCTCGACGACCTCAAGATATGAACGGCAGTCCAGCACGGCACCCACGCTTGGGGTAACGCGAGCCCTCCTGTAGGAGGTCTTGGACCGTTGGACGGCTGCGACCCCGGCCGCAGCCATTCCCTGCAATGGTCGCCCGCCATGGGTCATGGCTCACGCAGCGAAAGATAACGGGCCAGCCCGTCGAATGCCGGTCGCGACGCCCGGAAAGCCGATCGGACGGCGCCCCGGGCCGGTCGGCCCGAAACGCCGTCGATCTGGCGCCCGTCCCGGTCACGGCCCATCGATCCGACGTGCGCCGAGGCCTCATAGGTCAGGCGACGGATCGGTCATAAGGCCTTCCTGTATCCGGAGCTGTCGACCCCATGCATGTCGGCGCTCATCCTATCGCGGTGCTGGTCGATCCGGTCCTGGGCCGGATTACCCATCGCGGCGCTGGTATTCGATCTTCGCGGGGCTTGTCCGAGAAAAACCCGGACAGGCAATACCCTCCGCGATATAAGGGGAAACGGGCTTTCTGTCTTGCCGGTTATCTCGACCTGCAGTGCTGACCGAACGGGCGCACTCGGCCTTTCCGAAGCTTGGCCATGTCCGTCCCGGCGACGGCGGTTTCTGCTTCACGCGGAATGGTTCGGTTGCGCCGTGCCGGATGATCGGCGCCTCCCCCCAGGAGACTGACGGCATTCCGGAACGGAGAGTCGGAGGCAGCATGTTCGAGCGGGGCCCTGGCAATCCCGGGGCGCAATTCATCGGCAATCCATGTTCCGGCTACCTGCGTTGAAAAGACTATACCAGCATTCTTCTTTTTGTGGTAAAACGTTTCAAGCGTAGCTTGGAAAGCCGCCCTCCACACCGGGTCGGTCGTAGTATCGGAAAAAGTATTTCCATTATTTCCCGTGGCCTTCGTTTTCGCTGCGACTTTCCAAGAATCTTACTCCGACTTGCAGGTTCCTGTGGACAACCGTTTGGAGAGAGAACCGCTGATCTTTAAGATGACCTCGTGACGTAAACCACGGGAAGTACCATGAAAGATCAGAATATAAATTTCGCCGGACGCTGTGAATCCGATATCGAAAACCAGTTTCCCACCGAAGCCTGGGACGCGCCGTCGATCGAGCGGATCGGCCTGACCGGAGTGCCACCAGCTTTCCCGCTCGACGTTCTCTCCGCCGATATGAGGGCGTGGGTGATCGCAGTAGCCGGGAACCGGTCGATCGCGGCCGACTATGTTGTCTGGGCGCTCCTTGCGGTGGTCGGCGCGACGCTCGGCAACACGCGTGTCGGTGAGCCATTCGCTGGCTGGACCGTCCAGGCGGTGATCTGGACCCTGGTTGTCGGCGACCCGGCAAGCGGCAAATCCAGGGCGATGTCTCATCTCATCGCACTTAACGAGGCGGTCGAGAGGGAGGCGGAGCTTGACAGGCAAATCGAGCTGACCGCGTGGCAAGAAGCAGAGCGGCTGAAATCCATCCAGCGCACGGCCCGCCAGCACCAAATCGCGAAGGCGCAGGCCCGCGGCATCGATCTGCCGGAGCCCGGGGGCGAACTGGATCCGGCCCCGCCGCCCCGGGTCGACCGGCTGATCGCCGAGAACGGGACGCTTCCCGGGATGGAAAGAATGCTCGTCGAGCAGCCGCGCGGTATCCTGCTCGTTCACGACGAAGGCAGGGTTCTGCTGACCGGGTCCCGGAGCGCGTCCGGAATGGCCGGTCGTCAGCTGCTGTTGAAGGGCAGCGACGGCGGTCTGCATCGCCGGGACCTGGCCACGGGCAGCATCGAGATCCCCGATGTCACGATCGGGATCAACGCCAATATCCAGCCGGGCGTCCTGGCCGGCTCACTTGCGACCTGCGTCGAGGACGGGTTCGCGGCGCGGTTCATCGTGACCTTCCCCGCCCCCCTGCCCTATGCGCCGCCCGGCACCCCTCCCGATGATGCGTTCGTCCGCGATGCGTTGAGACGCCTTCGGCGGGTGCGCATGAGCGAAACCCGCGCCTCCGTGCCGTTCACCGCCGAGGCCACGGATCATCACCAGGCCTTCAGCGCCCGCGTGCACGAGGCCGCGCGACAGGAGGCCGGACTGATGGCCGGGGTGCTCGGCAAAGCCCCGACCACCGTGGTCCGTCTCGCCATGATCCTCACTTATCTCGACTGGGCACTGTCGGAGGATCCCGAACCCGCGGAGATCAGCGAGGGCGCGGTCCTGCGGGCCATCGCGCTCATGGACGATTATGTCCTTCCCATGGCCCGACACGCGTACGCCGCGGTCGATCTGCCCCCGGTCGAAGCGGCTGCCCGAAAGCTGGTCCGGCGCCTGCGCTCTCGCCAGATGGCCCGGGTCTCGCGGCGCGACATCACCCGGATGGGGCCGGGTAGCCCGTCAGGGGTCACGGATATCGATCATGTGATCACCCTGCTGGAAGAGGAAGGCCTGCTCCGCTGGACACCCGACCTGACGTACCGCGCAAGCGGCGGTCGGCCGCAGCAGCTCTACGACGTCCACCCGGCCGTTTTCGGACCTGACTTCGCCGGCCTCGACTGACGGTACGCCCGGTCGCGGCGCATGGCCCGGGTGCCCTGCGCCGCTTCTACCCAAACCCTTCACCCCTCTGCGAAATGAAGTCTCCTTATGAGCAACCAAACTTCCTCTCCCGACCAGATGCCCCAAGCCGATCCACAGCAACCGGCCAAGAAGATCGTGTTCAGCATCGAACCTGCAGCGACCTCGGACGTCAGGGCCATGGACGCCCATGAGCGCTTGCGGAAACCCGACGGAACATCGGCCATCGATCCCGAACGCCGTCACCTGAACCGAACACTGCACGGACCGATCGAAGGCCCCATGGCATCCCTCAGGGCGCTCTTTGAAGGCGGTGTCAGGCGTTCCGCCAAGCAGGCCGAGGCGCCCTATCTCAGGATCGTGCTCAGCGCCTCCCCGGCCTACTTCCGGCCCGCTTCTCCCGACGCCCACGGGACGTGGGACGAGGATCGGCTCGACGAGTGGATCGCCCTGACCAGCGCCTGGCTCCAGAAAACCTTCGGGCAGGATTGCCTCCATATCGCCCTACATCTCGACGAGGACACCCCGCACATCCATGCGCTCGTCGCCCCGACCTATGAACGCAAGCCCAGGGTTCCCGGCAAGAGATGCAAGGGCGAGACGGCCGAGGAGTTCGACGCCCGGCGAACTCTTGCCCAGACATCAGCCGGTGTCCGGACTGTCGGCCGGGCCTCTCATCCGGTGCTTCGCAAGCGCGGCAGCTTCGAGCAGTTGCGGCATGACCTGACCAGGCAACTCGCCCCCCTGGGGCTGGTCTACGGCGATGACCGGACGCCCCAGGCCCCGGCCGGGATTTCAGGACGCGAATTCGTGCGCCGCGAAACCGTTCGGCTGCGCCAGGCCGAAGCCGGGATCGACCGTAGCCGTGAGGACATCCGGAAGCGCGAAGCCGACCTGGAAGCCCGCTTGGCGGACTTCGCGGCACGCGAGCTGACCCTGAAGCAACAACATGACGCCCTGATCGCGGAACGGGCGGCCCATCGGGATCGGCGGACCCAATGGAAAACGGAGTGCGCCAGCCAGCAACAGCTGTTCGAGAAGGCGTACCGGGCTCTCGAAGAGGAGAACACCCGCCAGCAGGCGCGCCACCAGACGCTCGACGATCGGCAAGCTGTACTGGACGAACTTCTGGCTGCAGTCTCCGATCATCTGGACGTTCCCCCGGAAATCGAGGCTGTCCGGGAAAGGCTGGAGAAGTTCGGTCAGCAAATCGACCCGACAGGAGACGCCAATGGGCCGGAGTTCTGAACGGGCCCGGAAACACCCGGTACTTCAGGGGCTTTACGGAATGCCGGAATCGCCCCGGGTTTCGTCAAATGGTTCCAGAAACGCTCGCCGGTTTTGTCAGAGCCGCCAAATAGACGCAGGGGTTTCGTCAGAGACAACCGAATATGAACCCCGGTTCCGTCAGGTCGGAGTTGATGGTGTGACCGCCCCCGACGGCATCGATGTGCCAAGGTGGGTCTGCGACGATCCACAGAGGACGGTAATGTCGGGGATTATCACAATCGGGCGCGATCTGGCGAAGAATGTGTTCCAGCAGCATGGGGCCGACGCGCCGGGGCGCACGGTGCTTCGCAGGAAGCTGTGGCGTGGTCAGGTGCTCGAGTTTCTCGGCGGCCCACCATCTTGCACAGTTGCGATGGAGGCGTGCAGCGGTGCTCACCATTGGGGGCGTGAGATTGGGAAGCTGGGTCACGAGGTCCGGCTGATCCCACCGGCCTACGTGAAGCGGTTCGTACGTAGGCAGAAGAACGACGCGGCCGCCGCCGAGGCGATTTGCGAAGCGGCACAGCGCCCGAACATGCGGTTCGCGCCGGTGAAGAGCGAGGAAACGCAGGGTGCGGCCGCGGTGTTCCGAGTGCGCGAGCTGCTGATCCGGCAGTGCGCGCAGCCGATCAATGCCCTGCGTGGTCACCTGACCGAGTTCGGCGAGATCGTCCCTCAAGGGCCCGCGAGCATGCGCCGGCTGATCACGGTGATCGAAGCTGATCGGCAACGATCGCGATGAGCATATCTTCGCCCTGAGACAGTCTTTGGAGCTCTACGACTTCTACAAGGCCAGGATCGCTGACTGCGACCACAGGCTGGAGGCGGCGGTCGCGGCGTTGACGAGCCAGGCCAAGAGGGACTTGGCGCCGCTCCCCAAGGCGCGGATCAGAGGCAGGCAGGTCAACGCGCCTGCCTTTGATGTCCGCGCAGCACTTTATGGGATATTGGGCACCGATCTGACGCAGATCCATGGTCTCGGACTTGCCCTGGCCCTGAAGCTGGTCGCCGAATGCGGGACGGACCTGCGCGCCTGGAAGAGCGCCAAACACTTTACATCGTGGCTCTGTCTCGCGCCCGGGAACAAGATCTCCGGTGGCAAGCTGCTGTCCTCACGGACACGCCGATCTTCCAGTCGCGCCGCAGCGCTCCTGCGCCTGGCTGCCACGACCATGGGTCGAAGTGATACCGCCTTGGGGGCGTTCTATAGGCGCCTCTCAGCGCGGATCGGCAAGCAGAAGGCGGTGACGGCCACCGCTCGCAAGATCGCCGTCCTGTTCTACAACGCCATCCGACATGGCATGACGTATCAGGATCAGGGCGGCGGCTTACGACGAACGCCATCGGCAACGTGTTTTGGCTAACCTGCAACGACGCGCAAAGACACTGGGGTATGCCTTGGCCCCAGCTCCCCTAAACGCGGCTGTTTCTTAGGAAGGCCGCAGCGTTCCTCGCGCGGGAAGCGACATGACCTTCGCGTTCGTTGCGAAGCACAGGCATATCTGGCCCGTCAGCTGGATGTGCGAGGTGCTGGGCGTTTCCCGGTCAGGCTTCCGCGCCTGGCTCAAGCGTCCGATCAGCGACCGGGCGGCCCAAGACGCGAAGCTCGTCATCGCTATCGACAGAAGCTTCAAGGCCAGCGATCGCACCTACGGCGCCCGCCGCGTCTAGCATGACGTGCTCGAGGATGGGCTCGCCTGCGGCCTGCACCGGATCGAGCGGCTGATGCGCCAGAATGCTATGAGAGCGCGGCCCAGGCGGCGCGGAAAGTCCAAGGACGAGGGTGAACGGTCGGTTATCGCCGCCAACATTCTCGACCGGGATTTCGAGGCCGACCAGCCGAACAAGAAGTGGTTGGCCGACTTCACTCGGAGTAATTGATCCCCCGCGCTCTCTGACGGTTCTCTGGACTGATCGAAAAGGAGAGTGGATATGGAACGATACTATGTTGGTCTGGACGTCTCTAAGGTAAGCGGCGGTTCACCCCCATAGTCTCTGCGTAGCTTACGTGGTCGTTCGCAGTTTAAGCTGCGGCTTTGACTGCGGTCTTGGGGAAGGCCCATGGCAGAAGGTCGTCGAGATCGGCGTGGGGATGGCTGGCGGCGATCGCTTCGAGGGTGGCCTTCAGGTAGGCGAAGGGCTCGACGCCGTTCATCTTGCAGGTGGCGACGAGCGACGCGATCCGGGCCCAGTTCTGGGCGCCTTCGTCGTGGCCGGCGAAGAGGGCATTCTTCCGCCCGAGGGCCAGCGGCCGGATCTGGTTCTCAACGAGATTGCTGTCCATCTCGACCCGGCCGTCCCCGGCGAAGAGGCTCAGTCCGGCCCAGCGGGTCAGGATGTAGGCGACGGCCTTGCCCATCTCGGACTTGCGCGACAGTCGCGCGGCTTGGGCGTGGAGCCACGCCTCGAGCGCGTCGAGCAGCGGCACGGATTGCTCCTGCCGCACGGCGCGGCGCTGGTCCGGCCCCTGGCCGCGGATCTCCTTCTCGATGCCGTAGAGCGCCGCGATGCGCTTGAGCACTTCCTCGGCGATCGGCGACCCCGCCTTGGGCGTTGCCTTGATGATCTCGCGACGAGCGTAAGCCCAGCAATAGGCGAGCCGGAGCGGAGCCCATGCGCGCGCCGATCATCGGCCAGCCGGTTGTAGCCGCCATAGCCGTCGACCTGGAGGATACCCTCGAAGCCCTCCAGCATCCGTTCCGCATGGGCGCCACCCCGTCCCGGGGCATAGGTGAAGACCACCCCGGGCGGATCGTCTCCACCCCAGGGCAGGTCGTCGCGCAGCATCGCCCAGAGATAGCCGGTCTTCGTCCGGCCCCGGCCGGGATCGAGCACCGGGGCGGTGGTCTCGTCTGTTACCCGGCAGGCGCATGCGAGGCATGCTGCCGAGAGGGCATGAACAGCTTGCCGGAGCGCTTCAGCAGCGTCGCCATCCGATCCACTACGGGGGCGAGGTGGAACGCGGCGCGGCCCACCCAGTCGGCCAAAGTCGAGCGGTCGATGGTGAGCCCGTGTCGCGCCATGACCTGCGCCTGGCGATATAAGGGAAGATGCTCGGAATACTTGGAGACGAGCACGTGGGCGATGGTGGCCTCGGTGGGCAGACCGCCTTCGATCAGCGCCGGGGGCGCTTTCTCCTGCACGACGCCGGCCCGGCCCTTCGGGCAGGCGTAGCGGGGGCGCACCGTAACGATTACGCGGAACTGGGCCGGTGTGATGTCGAGGCGTTCGGAGCAATCCTCGCCGATCCGGACCATGTCGCCGCACCCGCAGAGACAGGCAAGGTTCTTCGGCTCGATCACCCGCTCCTCGCGCGGAAGCTCCTTCGGGAGAACCCGGGGCGTACGCGGCCGACGCGGAGGGCGGGTCTTCGCCCGGGCCGCAGCCGCCGTGTCATGCTTTTCCTGAGCCTCAGCGATTGCGGCCTCGAGGTCTTCGAAGGCCAGCTCGAGCTGATCGGGGTCCAGCTTCTCGGATCGAGGGCCGAACCGGGCCCGCTTCATCTCCCTGGCCAGATGCTCGAGCCGGGCGTTCAGCGCCGCCAGTTCGGCATTGCGGGACCTCAGATCGGCGTTCTCGGCATCAAGATGGAGCCGCGCGGCCCGCTCTGCGGCGAGGGCCTCGATCTGCGCTTCGACCTCCCTGCGCAACTCGGCGGGAAGGGCATCGAGGAGGCTCGGATCAAGGGGCGACGGCATGGCCGATCATACCTCGGCCCGGCCGGATAACCCAGTAAAATATGGCTATTTCTCATCCCGCCACCGCTGGAGCCGCCACGCGACGGGCCATTACCCGTCTCCAATCCAGACCTTCGAAGAGCGCCTCGAACTGCGCCCGCGACAGCCGCATCACCCCGTCCTGCACCTTCGGCCAGGTGAAGCTGCCAGACTCGAGGCGCTTGTAGATCAGGACCAACCCGGTCCCGTCCCACACCAGAACCTTGATCCGGTCGCCGCGCTTGGAGCGGAACACCACCGTCAGCCCGGAATGGGGGTCGAGGCCCAGTTCGTTCTGAACGGTGGCGGCCAAGCCGTCATGCCCCCGGCGGAAGTCCACAGGACGCATGGCCACCACGATCGGCAGGCGTTGCCCCGGCAGGATCATGGCCGACCCTCGCGCAGCGCCGCCGCGATCTCGGCGATCCGCATCGCCGGCGTCGAGGGCCCCAGCCGGATCACCATGCCGCCAGCCTCGATCTCGATCCGCTCGGGGGCACTCGGCTCCGGCCCGGCAGTCGAGGCCGACGCAAGCGGCTCGGGATCTTCCAGCATCAGCGGCACGAACATCGGCGAAGCTGGGGCCGAGCCGAGCTTGCCCTCACGGTGCAGGCGTCACCAAGTCGTCACCTGCGAGGGCATCAGCCGATGCCGCCGCGCCACCTCGCTGACCATCACCCCGGGCGCGTGGCTCTCGCCCACAATCCGCAGCTTCATGTCCGTAGGCCACGTCCGACGCCCGGCCCCGCGATCCTCCAGAACCTCGTAGCGTCCCGCAAACCCGTCCGGCATCGCACCCTCCCGTTCCACGCCGAAGGAATAGGGCGGACCCAGCGCCAAGGACGAGATCAGAAGGGAATGGGCCGTCGGCCGCGCTTACATAGCGGCAGCGGCAGCGGCCGATGAACGCTGCAAGCTCCTCCCCGAAAAGCGCCTCGATGGTCGCGCGAATGTTCTGCCGCAGCCGATCCTCGATCGGGTCATAGCCAGCCTCGCCGCACAGTAGCGCCGGCGTGGACATGTCTGTAGTCTGGGCATGGCGTGATCTCCATGGCGGTTGCAGCCGCCAAAAGGGGTGGTTGGTTCACCCGGAGATTACGCCGCCCTCGAATTTCCACCAACTCGCGACACGACCGACGGCCACCATCACTGATGATCTCTATCTCAGACATAAGCACGTGCTTAGACATATGTCTAAGCCTCCATGGCTATGCCCAAGTGTCCGGTCGAAACAGGGGCCAGTTCACAGGGACCGTTCGCCCATCTTCGTCGTGGCCCCAAGGCGCTGCCTGCCGCCGGTCGAGTGCTGCCGTGGCACCAAGCTCAGCTAGGCCGCAAAATCGCGCTCGGCGGAAGGTAGTGTCCCAAGAAATGGTGTAGGAGCGCCGACCTTCGGAGAGGTCCGAACTTGATCAGGACGCCACGGCGGGCAACCTGACAGTGGGAGTGTCGATGACGCGGGCGAGCGTTTCAAGGCTCATGTAGCGTCGCGCGACTGTCCATTCGTCGTTGGTCTCGAGCATCAGCGCGCCGGCGAGGCAGACGACGGCTTCGTCGTTCGGGAAGATTCCGATGACGTCGGACCTGCGCTTGATCTCTCGGTTCACTCGCTCGAGCGGGTTCGTGGATGCGATCTGGGTCCAGTGCTCGCGGGGGAAGTCCATGTAGGCGAGGACGTCGTCGCGTGAGGCATCCATGAGGGTGCCGAGCCTTGCCTGCTTCTCGCGCAATGCATCTGTCACGACCTCCCACTGAGCCTCGGCATCTGCCTTGTTCTCCTGGGCGAAGATCGTCTTGAGCATCGCGGCCACGGCCGTGCGCTACTTGGCCGGGGCGTGGGCGAGTGCGTTCCTCATCCAGTGAACGCGGCAGCGCTGATGGGTAGCGTCGAACACCCGCCGAACGGCAGCGCGAAGCCTCTTGTGATCGTCAGCGACAACCAGCTTCACACCACGCAGGCCGCGGTCGGCGAGCGAGCGAAGGAAGTCCGTCCAAAACGTTTCTGCCTCGGAGGGCCCGGTGGCAACGCCGAGAACCTCGCGCTTGCCGTCCTCGTTCACCGCGACGGCAATTATCACGGCCCGGCTGACGATCCGTCCGCCCTCGCGCACCTTCACGTAGGTCGCGTCGAGCCAGAGGTATGGCCAGGCACCCTCCAGCGGGCGGGAGAGGAAGGCGTTCACCCGCTCGTCGATCTCGACGCACAGGCGGCTGACCTGGCTCTTCGACATGCCGCCTGCGCCCATGGCCTTGACCAGATCGTCGACCGACCGCGTCGAGACACCGTGGACATAGGCTTCCTGTATGACGGCCACGAGCGCTTTCTCGGCGGTCCTTCGCGGCTCCAGGAAGCTGGGGAAGTAGCTGCCTTTCCGGAGCTTGGGGATCTCCAGCACGATCCGCCCCGCTCCCGTGTCCCTATCACGCTCGCGGTAGCCGTTGCGCTGGACTTCGCGCAGGGATGAGCGAACGCCCTTAGCGACGCCGGTCCGATCTTCCACCTCCGCTTCCATGATCCGCTCGGCCGCGAAAGCCAGCATCTCGCGCACGAGGTCGCCATCGGCTTGCTTCTCAACCAGCTCGATCAGCGCCATTCTGTCGTTGGTCATCGTCGTCTCCGTTCTTGGTTCAAGGTCTCGCAACCCGAACCTTCCCGAAGATCGGCGATGGCCGCCAGCGTCATACCCGGCCGCGCACCGTGCTACGCCGAGGGCTCTGCGCCCGGCCTCCTACACCACCCCGTGGGGCACCACCCGGCGGAACGTGTCAGGCGGCGGGGCCAACGCTGCGATGGCTGAATAGCCCTACGTTTCTTAGACACCCTTATGAACCGTTTCTCAGCCCTCGGCACCGCCGAGATCGTTCGTATGTCCTGACACCGAACATCAAAGGTTGAGGTGTATTTCAGGCGAGAGTTCCGCAAAAAAGCCGATACAACGTTCCGATTGAACTGCACATTCCCGGTGGCGTAGCCAGCCCGTCACCGTGATCAGAGCCGGAAACTCCAGCCGGCGGCGATCCAGGATTGGGGAGCGGAGCACCATGGGCCGGCCTCTAGTTGCAGATGCAGGAAAAATCCCGTGCAGGTCACCAAAACCAACGTTAGTTAAGTCACTTAACACGCCAGTAAGGCTGCTACCTTAAAGTGATTGCACAGGAAAAGTGAATGGCGAATGTCGAGCGGTCACTAAACTCATCAACTTGCTGAAAAAAAATGCACCGCGCCTATGTAGCGCAGGTCCAGAAGGGACCGAATTTCCTAGCTTTCGCTTCAGCAAAGAGTTGGCAACCGCACCTACATGTCCTCTTTCTTCTATGGCAATCAAGCCGCTAATTCACCCGATATCGGGAGTTCTCCGGTCGTCGGGCTCGAACACGCCAGACGTGCCTTCGAGCGACGCGCGTATCTACTAGTGAATCATCGTCGGATGCTCTCCGAACCGGATCGCCAGTTCGGCCGCTGTCTCCTCACACTCTGGGACCTCCGGCTCGACCTTCGCCTTGGACTCCGGTCCGTGCTGTTTGCGTTTCAATATCTCGGATCTCCTTCGCGTCGAAGATCGATCGAACATAAATAGTAGTTAGTGTTAGCGTTCAAAATCTGGGGGGCAGCTCAAGGCCGCCCGGGTGTCCTGCCACAGGGACCCGATCCGCGAGGTGTCCCCGCGTATTCCGTCCTGCGCGGCATTCTCGATGGCGACGAGTTCCGCCCGGAACCGCGTGGCCCCGAACGCCGCCGCGCTGCCGGCGACCTTGTGGACCCGGGCGCGGATCTCGTCGATCGGTGGCTCGCCCTCCAGCCAGATCAGAAGCGCGTCGGTCTCGGTCTCGAACCGTTCGAGCAGCGGGCCGAAGGTCGGGCCGACCGCCGCCCGCAGATCGGCAAGGTGGTCGAGGTCCAGGACGGATTGCGCCGGGTCGCGCTGCGGCGCGGGCAGCCCGGCAAGCATCGCCTCGAGGGCCGATCGCGCCAGGGGCTTCGACAGGATATCGGTCATCCCGTCGTCCAGGAACGCGGCACGCAGGTCGGCCTCGCGCCGGATCTCGTCGGTCACGTCGCGGATCACGCCGGTCAGGATGTCCGCCTGCCCGCGGTAGTCATAGCTCATCTCCATCGCGGCGCGAACGTTGCGGTATGCGCCGTCCGCGTGGCGCATCCGGAAATCGACGGTAGCAAGCTGTTTGGAATGGGGCTCGTGCGGCTCGTAGAGGAACTGCAACTTCGTCTCGAGCTGTTCCCGCTCCGCCGTTTCGGGAAGCAGCTCGGGCAGAAGCGCGGGGCCGGCTTCTGGGTCGCGGCCCATCAGCTCGTAAAGCTCCTTGGACCATTCCACGGTTCCGGTTGCGATGGCGAGGCGGAAACTGCCGAACTGCGCCACCGTCTGCGCGGCGTCCAGATGACGCTCCTTCTCCTTCAGCGCCCGCTTGGCGTCGGCGGCCTCGGTGATGTCGCGCACGGTGGAGATCATCGAGAGCGGCCGGCCATCGGCATCGGCGACAAGCTCGGACAGGGATTCGACCTCGATCAGCGCGCCGTCCGACCGGCGCATCCGAAAGCTGATCTCGCGCCGGGCCGGGCGACCCGACAGGGCCGATTCCGCCACCGCGTGGCTGTCGCTGTCGAGAAGCCGATCCAGGTCCTCCTCGGTGACCAAGGCCACGAAGGCGGCGCCGTCCATGCGGCCGTCCGGCGCAAGCCCCAGAAGCCGGGCGTATTCATCCGACTAGGCGATCTCGTCGCGAACGAAATCCCATCGCACGGTTCCAAGCCGCGCGATCCGCTGCGCCTCGGACAGCTCGTGCGCCAGCGCGGCGTGCTGCCGCCGCCGGAACTGCCCGTGGATCACGAGCGCCCCCAGCGCGGCAACCGCGACGAGGGTGACGATCACGCAGGACCAATGCACTGCCGCCATCATCGTCATGGCCGGTCGCTTCGCGCAAAGACCAGGGTAAGCCGGTTCGTTCCCCCCTCCGAGCGGTAGGTGACGGCGTCGGCGAAATGCTCGATCAGCGGCATGCCCGTCGATGCCGGGCATGTTCAGGTCGCACACGACGATCGGCGCATCCAGGGCGTCGACAAGCCCCAGCGCCTGTTCGCCGTCGGCCGCTTCGACCGGCCTGTACCCCAGGTTCTTCAGTATCGCCGAGATGAGCGTGCGCTGGATCTCATCGTCGTCGACCACGACTACATGCATGCGACATGCCTCGAGACGGAATGAATTCGAGGCAGTCAATGACAGCAGGAAATGAATCTTCGCTTAAAGATTGTCCTGAACTTGTCGGAAACGGGCCGGAACCGGCGAAGACGGCGTGGCCGCGCGCGCCGCAGGGCGCGGGGGCCGGCCCCCCGTCCGGGGGGCGACGGGGGGCCGGCGATCACGAAGATACCCCGAAAGGGCCCCACCGATGATGGGGCCCGGGTGCGGGAATCAGTCCGTCGCAGCGGCGCTGACGCGGTTGACCAGCGATGGCAGGGCCTGGGCCAAGGCGCGGTTCCAGGTGGTGATCGGCTGCGCCTCGATGAAGACGACGTCGTTGGGGTGCATCAGGAACTGCGTGGCCAGCGTCAGGTTCACCGCGTTCTTGGCGTTCAGGTGCCATGCCGTCACCGCGCCGAACTCGGCGGGGTTGCCGCTGGCGCGCAGCACGTAGATCTCCGACGGGTTGCCGGTCGTCGTGTCGAAGCCGCCGTTTTCATAGAGTACGTCCGCCAGCGAGGCCTGCTGGTTATAGGGCATCGGGAAGCGGGCCTCCCGGTCGACTTCCCCGGCAAGATAGACGTAATCGCGATCCTCGGCGCCCAGCGTCTCGCGGGCCTGGAAGTTGCTGCGCTGCTCGTTCAGGGCGGCGCGGCGCAGGCCGATCTCGGTCGACAGTTGGCTCAGCGCGGCCGCCTGCGCGTCGCGGCGCAGCGAGATCACGTCGATCTGCTGCTGGTAGAAGCGCAGCGCCCGTTCCAGGTCGTAGGTGGTGTCCACATAAACCGCGTCGCCGGCCACCAGGGTGGTGTTGCGCAGGTCGGGCTGGCGCAGGTAATCCTCGTAGGGGATCTGGTAGAGCGTGCCGTCGCGATAGATGCGGATCGAGGCGAATTCCTCGTCGGGCACCGTGACCCCGCCCGCGGCCGCCAGGGCCGATCCCAGATCGAGGCTGGTCAGGCTGATCGGAATGATGGCGGTCTGCGTCACCGCACCGCCCACGGCCACCCGCTTTGAGTTGAACTCGGCGATCTCGAGGCTGAAGGAGGGGTTGAAGTTGGCATTGACCAGCGCCTCGAACAGCTGCGCCTCGGCCTCTTCCAGCGTCAGGCCGGACACCTGGACCGATCCAACGTCCGGAATCGAGATCGTGCCGTCGTCGCGCACCGTATAGCCCTGCCGCTGGTTCTGCGCGGCCAGAAGGCCCGACAGTTCCTCCAGGGTCGAGCTGGCCGAGGGGGTGGCCAGAAGCAGCACGTCGCCTACGCCGATCGTGTAGGGACCGGGATCGGCGGGGGGCGGCAGGCGCAGGTTCAGGCTCTGGCGCTGCTCGTTCGGCACGAAGGGCTGCGCGGGCAGCCCCAGCGCCCCGGCCCCGGACGATCCGCCGCCCGTGGCCTGATAGAACACGGCCGGCAGCGATTTCGGCGTATACGTCTCGCGGTTGGCGATCAGGACGGTCTGCGGCGTCAGAAGGACTTCGCGGACCGCAGCGTCACCGGCGGCGGATTTGCGCACCTCGGGGCTGATGTAACTGATGCCGCAACCTGCGACGAGGACGAGCGTCGCGAGCGCTGCCGTCAGGGACCTTTTCATATGACTCTCCACCTCATGGCTGCCGTTACCGGACCAGCCGTTCCGTCTCCAGATATCCGATGTCTTCGTTGATCCATTGGCGCGACTTCCACATCACGCCGTCGGATCCGCGCCAATAGACATTCGTCACCTCCAGCCCCGGCGACGCGCAGGCCTCCTCGGTCCGGGTCGTCGCCTGGGCGCGTTCGACGATCACGATCGTCTCGGGGGCGCGGGACGCCACGCGGCACTGGAAGGTGCGGTAGTCGATGCCCGACTGCCCGTCGAGCGTGCCCTGAAAGCGCCGGTAATAGCCGCTTGCCCGCCCGTTCAGTGCGGCGAGCGTGCCGCTCATGTCGCTTGTCATCATGTCCTGGCCCAGCCCGCGGGTCGACACCAGCACCCCGTCGCGGAACGACACCGTGATCTCGTCCGGCGTGGTCCAGGTGCCGACGCCGCCATTCACCGTCAGCAGGTTGAGACTGGAGAACAGCCCCTGCTGAGGCAGGATCGCCAGGATCAGCGGGGTCTCGATCGCATCGAGGGCGGCGCGCGTCAGAACGGTGCGCGGATCGACCTGGGGGTCGGGGCGAGCGCAGGCCGACAGGGTCAGCGCGGCGAGGCACAGGAAGGTCAGAAGCCGTCTCATTTCCAGAACCGCCCCCAGGTATCGGCCATGTCGGCGCGGTGGGTATCCTCGACCACATTGTAAAGCCGGTTGGCCACGTTGAGCCGCGCGCCACCGTCGCGCAGGATCGGGCGCAGCGTCGTGGTCAGGTTGCGCCGCGTGGGCTGCCCGGTGATCCAGTCGACCGGGATGCTGAGCGTGATGCCCTTGTCGAACGAGCCTTCGCCGAAATCATCGAAGGGCACGTCGGTCAGCGTGGCGAAGGCGCCCACTTCCCAGCCGTTCGCGAAAGTGCGGCGCAGGGCCAGGGTCCCGCCCCAGTCACCCGCAAGGTAGCGGCCCGCATCGATCTGCACCTCGTAGCCATTCTCGAAATCGTAGTAGAGCGAGGCGTGCCCGGTCGCGACGTCGTAGTCGCGGAAACCCAGGCCCTGGTCGAAATCGCGCTGCTGGACATAGTTGGCCTCGACCCCCAGGCCCAGGCGACGGTCAACGGGCTTCCACAGAAGCTCGGCCGAGATGCCGCCGAATTGCGGTTCCAGATAGCCCGCCGTCACCCGGCCGAACAGATCCTCGCCGGGGCGGAACAGGTAGCTGGCCGATGCCACGGGCAGCGTCAGCTCCTCGCGGTTGTAAAGGTAGGTCTCGGAGCGGACGCGCGGCAGGGGCGAGTCGGATTCGCGGGTCGCGTCGCCCACGTTGCCGAAGACCCGCTGGCGCACCGCGCCCTGCACCGACAGGCCGGGCCGGATCTGCGCCCGGCCCACCACCTGCACGCCGCCATCCAGCCGCAGCGGGCTGTCGGGATCGAAGAACGAGGGCAGCACATAGGGGCCGATATCCACGTCGAAATCCGGATAGCGACCGGGCAGCGGGTTCAGCGGTGCGTCGGTCGAATTGAACTCGGTCCGGGCAAAGCTTTTCCAGGTATTGTCGAAGGCGAATTCCAGCTCTTCCATGTCCGTGCGGCGGATCACCACCTCGGCGGTGGGGATGGTCGCCTTGACGGGCACGATCTCGAACCGCTCGATCGAGCCCGGAAGCTGCCGGGTCAGCACCCGCGCGGTGCGGCCCACGGCCTGCGACCACTCGTTATAGGTGGGGTTCTCGATCTCGACCCGGGCGGCGGTCGCGGACAGGGTCAGCCCGTGCAGGATCAGCCTCTGGTCGGACAGCGCTTCTGAAAGGACGGCGCGCAGCGCGGTGCGGGTCGCGGGTTCGGCCGTCCAGCCCCGGTCGGCGCGCGCGCTCAGGGGGCGTTCCAGGACGGGGGGCGGCGCGCCTTCGCTGCCGCGCAGGTTCAGCGGCTCGTTGGGATTGAGCGCGAAGGTCAGCTGCGCGCCGAAGACCGACCCGTAAAGATACTGCGCGCTGATATCGACATAGTCGTTGACCTTGTAGGTCGCGCCGAAGTTCAGCGACGACTTGCGGTCGAAGGTGGCGCCGTCCTGGGTCTCGTAATCGTCGGGCGAATATTCGGCCATCACCTTGATCCGGTCGGTGGCCTGGTATTCCACGCCCCCGAACAGCGCCGCGTCGCCGCGGAACAGCTGGTCCAGCTCGACCGTGCCGCCGCGGTCGAAGTCGCGGTCCTCGCGGGTCTCGAACCGCTCGTTGAGGATGCCCAACGGGTTGTCGAAGCCGTTCACGCCCGCCAGCCGGCCCCAGCCGATCCCGCCCGAGACGCGCAGCCGCGGCGTGATCGTCTTCGAGGCGACGATATATTCCGACGCGAAGATGCCCGTCCCGAGGATGTCGTTCAGCCCCAGCGACAGCGCCGGGCGCCGTTCGCCCTCCGTCGCGATCAGATAATGCAGCGAGAAGCTGCGGTCGAAGAGATCGCGCCCCTCCTGGCCGCGGAAATCCGAGATCTTGGAATAGCGGAAGCTGCCCGACAGGCGCGGGGTCAGCTGGAAGCTGAGCGTCGACTTGATGATGTCGTTGCCCGAATAGGCGACCGTGCCCGAAAGTTCGGCATCGGGGCGCGGTGGGGCGGCGGGCGTCTCGATCAGGCCGGGCATGCCGTAGGCGTTCAGCCCCGGCTCCAGCGCGGGCCCGTTCGCAGGGTCGGACAGCGCGGCCGGGCCGACGACCAGGACAAGGCCGGCCGTCAGGGCTGTGGTCAGGCGTAGCGATCCGGCGCCGGTCTTCATGCGGGTCCACCCAAGATGCGCCGCCGCGATCCGGACGCCCGGGGCATCCGACCGCCCGGCAAGAGAACAGTCGCCCGCGACCCTATGTAGAAAAGGGCCGGCTTGGAACCGGCGGTCCCCACCCGAATACGGCAGCAGGTCCCGGGCGGTGCCATTGTGCCACATTTTCGCCACGCCGCCGGCCGGGGGCAGACGCGAAAAGGGCACCCGCCGGGGGTACCCTTCGATACGATCCCGCGATGGCGGGTCGGATCAGTTGGTGCCGTTGGTGCCGTTGGTGCCGTTGGTCGAGATGACCGCACCTTCAGTAATTGAGCCATCGTCATCGTCGTCGTTGGCCAGCGCGAAGACCACCGCCAAAAGACCCACGCCACCGGCCACGGCCGCGCCGCTCAGTCCGCCGAAGGTTGCGCCCCCTCCGGGAAACAGAAGCGCGCCATCCGCATCGCGACACACGGCGGTAATCTGGTTCTCGCCCGTGTAGCTTGCGCGGACGAGGGTGCCGTTGCCGCAGACATTGGAGTTTTCCGCGACCTGCATGGCCGGAATGGTCTGGGCCGAGGCGGTACCGGCCGCGAGGAGCGCCGCAAGGGCAATAACGCGCTTCATTATACTAATCCTAATTTGACCTATCAGAGGGCAGTTAAGGGAATAGTAACTTATTGCAAGCGCTCCGATCAAGTCTGATGATTGCGAATCAGTTACTCCCCGCCCCCCGCCGGGCAGACGGGAGCGCCCGCATCGCGCGCTGTGGGCGGCGGACAGTCCATCCCACGGGCCTGCCCCCTCGGAAAGCACTGCATTTCCCCAACGGCAGAGTGACCGGCCCCTGTTTTCGTCCGCGCAAGGTCGCCTATCTTGAGGGTATGACGCCACAGCCAGATACCGCCGACACCCCCCGTCCCGATCGCCCCGTTTTCGCTGTGGGTGATCTGCACGGCCGGTCCGACCTTCTCGACCGCGCCCTGGACCGAATCGCCAAGGAGCTGGCGACGCTCGGTCACAATGACGCCTCCATCGTGTTCCTGGGCGACTACATCGACCGGGGCGAGGACAGCCGGGGCGTCCTCGAGATGCTGATGGAGGTCGACCGCACGATGCCGGATGTCGCCACCTGCCTCATGGGCAACCACGAGAAGATGATGATCGACTTCCTCGACGAGCCCGAAACCCGCGGGTCCCGGTTCCTCAGCTTCGGGGGGCTGCAGACGCTGGCCAGTTTCGGGATCGGCGGGCTGAGCGACCGGGCCCGCCCCGAGCAGATGGCAAAGGCGGCCGAGGCTCTGAAAGACGCGATGCCCGACGGGATGGAGGCCTGGTTGCGCGCCCTGCCCCTCTGGTGGCAGAGCGGCGACGTGGTCTGCGTCCATGCCGCGATGGACCCGTCCATCCCCCCTGCCCTGCAGGAACGGCGCGAGATGCTGTGGGGTCACCCGCTGTTCCACCGCTTTGCCCGTCCCGACGGGCTGTGGGTGGTCCACGGCCACGAGGTGGTCGACGCGCCCGGCGTCGATGACCGCCGGGTGGCCACCGACACGGGGGCCTATTTCTCGAACCGGCTGACCACGGCCGCAATCTTGCCCGGCGCCGAGATCCGCTTCTTCACCGCCTGACGGACCTGCCCCCTCGGGGCGCACATGCGTCCCGCACCGTGCAAGGCGGGTCTGTCGCCTTGGGCGTAGTCTGCTGCAGTGCGGCATCATACCTTTCGGGTCAACGGCAACGACCCATATGAAAGGCAGTCCCATGGCCTATGCCTCGACCCATTCCGACCTTCACATCGACCGCCCGGGCTTTCTGGCCCGCACGCGCGCCGGCCTGGCCCGTGGTTTCGCGCGCTGGATCGAAATCAACAGCCGCGCCGACCGCGTGGCCGCGCTGCAGGCGAAATCCGATGAAGAACTGGCGGCGATGAATCTGCGCCGCGACGATATCGTCTACTACGTCTTCCGCGACCGCATGATCTTCTGATCGCGGCGGTCCGCGCTTTCCCCGGTCCCCCGGCCGCCTGACTGTCCGGGGGCATTCAGCGAAAGGCGGGGCATGACGATCAGTGGCATCTTTTCGGGGCTTCGGCCGGCGGGTTCCTTCCTCTGATCCCATGTTCCTTGGGCGATGTCAGGCGCGGTGTGACGACGTTGGACCTGGTCGACCGGGCCAGCCGGAACCATCGGCTGGCCAAGCGGCCATGTACTCAGGTTCTTGCGATATCACTTCTGTTACTGGGGTATTTCCTGACCGCAGGAACCGTGGGCTGAACCGCGGGCAAATTCTCGCACCGCGTGGGACATGATCTGCCGCCTCGTTCAGCAAAACCGCGCCGGGGTGCCTCCGTCCGCCGAAAAATTGCCTTCCCCATATCCCCATGCCGTGTTTTTTGTAGGCGGACCTTGCTACGCGTCCCTCGGGCCGCATGTTTGGTCCCTGTGCGGGACCGTATTTTTGCGGGGAACTGGGGATGACCATCAATTCGACCGAGACGTGCTGCACGCCGCGGCCCGAAACACCACGTCCGGCCCCCCGCGTTTTATCCGCCGGTGCATGTCTTGGGCAGAAAGTCCTTTCCGTGTCCCACCTTGCCCCTTTCCACGAGGGCGGCCAGACGAGATTGGACCAAGCGACATGACCACACGGACGGGTGAAACCGCCCTGATCCTTGGCGGAGGACCGGCAGGTCTGACGGCTGCCTATCACCTTCAGAAACTGTCGGATCCGGACCGGTCGGTGCGTCCCGTGGTGTTCGAGGTCGGCGAGATCGTGGGCGGCATCGCCCGGACCGAGAACAAGGACGGCTACCGGTTCGACATCGGCGGCCACCGCTTCTTCACCAAGGTCAAACCGGTCCTGGACATGTGGACCGAAGTGATGGGCGACGATTTCCTGACCCGCCCCCGTCAAAGCCGCATCTATTACCGCGGGCGGTTCTACGACTATCCGCTGAAACTGTTCAATGCGCTTGGCAATATCGGCCCCTACGAGGCCGCGCGCATCGTCATGAGCTATGGCCGCTGGCGCGCCTTCCCCTCGAAGAAGGAAGACAGCTTCGAGGAATGGGTGATCAACCGCTTCGGCGAGCGGCTCTATTCGCATTTCTTCCGCTCCTACACGGAAAAGGTCTGGGGGATCTCGCCCAAGGTGATCCGCGCCGACTGGGCCGCGCAGCGCATCAAGAACCTGTCGCTGTCGAAGGCGGTCTGGAACGCGGTGTCGGGCAAGAACGACACCACCAGCCTGATCGAGGAATTCCAGTACCCGCGCCTGGGCCCCGGCATGATGTGGGAAAAGACCGCCGAGGCCGTCGAGGCCGCCGGCGGCGCGGTCGAGATGCGCCACTACGCCAAGCGGATCCTGCGCGAGGGCAACCGCGTCACCGGGGTCGAGGTCGCCTCGGACGACGGCGTGCAGGTCCACGACGCCGATCACGTGATCTCGTCGCTGGCGCTGGACGATCTGGTCGCGGCCTTCGACCCGCCGCCGCCCCCGCATGTGATCGCCGCGGCGAACAAGCTGCGCTATCGCGACTTCCTGATCGTGACGCTGGTCCTCGACCATCACGACCCGTTCCCCGACAACTGGATCTATGTCCACGCGCCCGAGGTGAAGGTGGGCCGGATCCAGAACTTCCGCGCCTGGTCGCCCGAGATGCTGCCGCGCGAGGACACCGCCTCGATCGGGATGGAGTATTTCTGCGCCGAGGGTGACGATCTGTGGACCATGTCGGATGACGAGCTGCGCGCCCTTGCCGCGCAGGAGCTGGAAACGCTGAGCCTGGCCAGCGGCGACACGGTGACCGGATCCTACGTGATCCGCCAGCCCAAGGCCTATCCGGTCTATGACGAGCACTACCAGGAGGCGGTCGACGCCATCTCGGGCTGGATCAAGGGGCTGGAGAACTTCCACACCGTCGGGCGCAACGGGCTGCACCGGTACAACAACCAGGACCACTCGATGCTGACCGCGATGAAGGCGGCCGAGAACGTGTTCGGGGCCGGGCACGACGTGTGGGACGTGAATGTCGAACGCTCCTACCACGAAGAGTTCATGCGCCCGAGCGAGGACCTGCGCCGCGCAAGCTGACCCGATCGGTCGGGCGCGCGGGCGAAATCACCAGGAAGGAACACGGCATGGCCCAGCCCGCACTGCCCCAGCAGGGGCGGGATCGTCCGGGATGGACGATGCCTGCCCTGGCCGCGATCCTGGTCCTGCACTGGATCGTCCTGGCGGGCTTCTGGACCGGCGTGGGAGGGGCGGACCACTACGAATACGCCATGTCGGCACTGGACCTGTCCGAAGGACAACTGCCCGACACCCATTGGGGCCTGAGATGGCCCCTCACCGGCACCATGGCCCTGTCGGTCCTGGTCCTCGGCCCCACCGAGTTCGCCCTGTCGCTGCCGGTGATCCTGTCCTCCTCGGGGCTGGTCCTCCTGGCTTATCTTGCCGGGCGCCGCTGGGCCGGGCCGGGAACGGGACTGGCAGCGGCCCTGATGGTGGCGACCTCGCCCCTCTTCGCGGTCATGCGCATCCACGTCCATCTGCCCGAGATGCTGTTCGCCGTCGCCGCCGTGATCGTCGCGGCCAGCGCCGACGGCACCCGCCTGCGCCCCTTCGCCGTGGCGGCCCTTCTGGCCTGGCTGGCCTGGGCTTGCCGCGAGACATCGGGATACCTGCCCGTGGCGCTGGGTCTGGGGGCGCCGGTCCTGCTGCGCCCGGTGCGGCGGGGCCTGGCCGCGGGGCTGACCGTGGGGGGCGGGTTCGCCGCCGCGGTGCTGGCCGAATGGACCTTCTACCGCGTGATCTACGGCGACTGGCTCTACCGGGTCAAAACCGATCTGGACCACGGCGGCGACATGGAGGGGACCGGCATTCGCAGCGCGCCGCAGGATGCGGATACCTGGCTGACCCCGCTTTTCGACGCCGTGCTTCCCTCGCTTCTGACGCCGGTCTATGCCGCGGCGCTTCTGGGGGGGATCGCGGCCCCCGTCCTGGGGTTCGGATGGCGTCCCGAAGGGCGGCGCGGGCTGGTCTATCTGGGGATCGGCTGCGCGCTGAGCTACACGATCTGCGTCGGGTTCCTGAACCTCGAAAGCTATCGCTACTTCTCGATCCTGCCCCTGACCGGCACCCTGGTGGCGGCCTGGTCGATCGCGTCCTTCGGTCGGGGACGCGGGCGGCCGGCCGCCCTGACGGGGCTGGCCCTGATCTGCGCCCTGGGAATCGGCGTCAGGATCGCGACCCAGGCCCGTGACAGCACCACGCCCTACCGCCTGGCGGAGGCCGCCCTCACGCAGGACGCGGTGGTGAACACCCCTTACAACACCCGTCACGCTCGCCTTCTGCTACGGCTCCGCGGGAGCGATCCTGACCTGCTGCGCGAAATCGACGGCCCGGACCTTCTCACCGCGGGGGATCTGGTCCTGGTATCCGACGACCGCGCCTGGCCCGCCCCGTCCTGGACGCCCCTCGCCACCTATCCGCCCAACCCCGGGCCGATCGACCGCCTTCGGGGCGATGCGGAGGCGGGCCAGACTCTGTGGCGCGTGGGAGAGTAGATGTTTCGCATGCGAAACATCCCTACTCCTTGGCGATCCGGGTCTTCACCCAGCCCAGGAAGGCCTTGTCCGGCCGGCTGAGACGGGTGCCCGTCTCCTCGGCCCAGGCCCGCCATTCGGCTTCCAGCGCGTGGACATCGAAGCCCGGGGCCAAGGCGCGGGCGGCCTCCAGCACCTCCGCGTCGAAGCGGGGCTGCCCGGGGACGGGGCGGTGGCGGCGTTCGACGCGCACCAGGTCACCCGGCTCCTCGGTCAGGGTATAGTCCGGCAGACCGCCCGCCATCATCTTGCGCAGGCTGGCCCGGAACACCCGCAAGGGCGCAGCCGAGCCCGCCTTCTTGTGCAGCACCGCCATGCTGACGGTCCACGAGGGTTGGCGCCCACAATGCTTTCGCGCCAGTTCATAGACCCGCCGCTCCAGCGGTTTGCGCAGGCGGAAATAGTCGCGGCTGAGCGTCAGGACCGACCGTGCGAGAACGGCGCGATACAGCCAGTCCGACAGCGTGACCGAGACCGAAACCATCCGCCCCCCGCGGGTGCGACGCACGATCTCCCACCGGTCGATCAGGCCGAAGCCGGTCGTGGTCTCCTGCTCGCCGGTGACGATGTTGGTAGTGATCCGGGTGCCGGCGAGACGTTCGAACGCCTCGCGCAGGCGGGCATACCCATCGCCGGACGTGTCGCGATTGGTGGCCACCAGAAGATCGTGGGCCGTGACCTTCAGCGTCCGCGCGACGCTGCGCCCGGCGTTCAGCGCGGCGATCAGCTGGCTCACGCAGAAGATCAAAATGTCCTTGTCGTGGATCGTCGCCCGCCCCTTGACCGAGGGGGTCACGGTGATCTCGGTGCCGTTGTGCTCGTAGGTCAGGACGCGCCGGTCGGGCCGGGTCGAGAGAGAGAACAGCGGATGCTCCATCGAGGCCAGATCGTCCTTGGGCGACGCGCCGAAGATGTCGGCAATGAAGAAATCACCGCCTCGATCGGTGAACCGTCCGCCCGGAATGGCCCCGCTGCCCGTCATGTCCTCGCGCGCCCTCTTTCGGGGTTTCAGTGACACCCTAACCGGCCGCCGTAGCCTGGGTCCAGCCACGGTTTCGGGGGTTCAGAGTCGGCGGCTCGTGGGATCGGAATCGCCTGAACGTGGGATCAGAGTCGCAAGGTCTCTGAAAATGGCCGCCAATGCATTGTGTCAAAAGGAATTTCCGGGCGACCTTTGACCTCGTAACGTATAAATAACATCATACTAACGGCAAAAATATTTTCGGTCCCCTTCGACCCCCCGCCGAACGCCCTTGAAAGCCCTGATATTGCTTAGAAACAGCGGGATGGTATGTTTCTATTGGCATGTCATGCGTTTGCACGTACTCATGAGAAAAGGCGATACATTGGCCTGATCTTTGAGGATAACGACATGAATGAGCTTCCTCCCTACCTGCGAATCGATCCCGATCACGCCGTCGATCTGCTGGGGACCCCCATGGATACCGATGCCTTGTCGGACGTGGCCAAGGCTTGCATGGCCGGGCGGGACGACCTGGCAGGGCGCGGGCTGGAAAAGGATGGCGGCCGAACGTTGCGCCTGTTTTCGACCTGGGAGATCACCCGCTACCTGATCCCCGTCGCGCAGGCCCATTTCCGCCGCGTGCTGAAGCAGAACCCCGAGCTGCCCCAGGGCCGGTCCGAAACCGAGGGCGGTGCCAAGTGGTTCACCCTCGACGAAGTGATCCGGCTGCGTGCGCATTTCGCGGCGGAAGGATCCAAGGCGAAAAGCTATCGCCCCTACCGCCCCGAAGGGCTGCCCGCGAAGATCGTCGCCGTGGCCAATTTCAAGGGCGGTGTGGGCAAGACCTCGACCGGCGCGCATCTGGCGATGTCGGCCGCGCTCGACGGCTACAAGGTGCTGGTGATCGATCTGGATTCCCAAGGCTCCATGACCTCGATTTTCGGCGGCAAGGTCGAGGACGAGTGGGGCACGGTCTTCCCCCTTCTCGCCCGACACTACGGCGAGCATCTGCGCCAGGACAACCAGCGCCGCGTCGATCGAGGCGAAGCCCCCCTGCCCTTCGACGATGCGCTTGGCGACGCGATGAAGCTGACATCAGCCGATGTCATTCAGAAGACCCACTGGCCCAATATCGACCTGATCGGCGCCCAGCTGAACCTCTACTGGGCCGAGTTCCAGATCCCCGTCTGGCGCATGGCCGCGCGCGGCTGGAAGCTGTGGGACGCGCTGACCGACCGGCTGGAGGCCGACGGGGTGCTGGACCAGTACGACGTGGTGATCCTCGATACGCCCCCGGCGCTGGGATATCTCACGATCAACGGGCTGGCGGCGGCCGACATCCTGCTGGTGCCGTTGGGCGCCTCGTTCCTGGAGTTCGACTCGACGGGGCGGTTCTTCGACATGCTGTCGACCACGTTCAAATCGATCGAGGAAGGCGAGAACCTGGCCGCCCGGGCACTGGGGCGCGAGGAGTTGCGCTTCGAATGGGACGCCGTGCGCGCCGTGGTCACCCGGTATGACGCGACCCAGCAGGCCGAGCTTGGCGCGCTGATCCAGGCGTACATGGGCCAGACCCTCCTGCCCCACCGGCAGGATTACACCGCCCTGATCGGCCAGGCCGGCGAACAGGTGCGCGGCATCTACGAAGCCGATTACCGCGACTTCAACCGAGAGACCTATGCCCGCGGCCGCGAAACCTTCGACGCCACCTATGCCGCGGTGAAATCCCTCATCGTCGGGGCTTGGAAACGCGATCTTCCGGCCTCGCAGTGACTCCCTTGATGTTTCGCATGCGAAACATTTTCCGAAAAAGTGTCGATTTCTCTGCTACCCGGTTACCACTTCTTAACCATTTTTAGTGCGATACAGTCCCGAGCCACAGCAGGAGAACCGCATGGCCCGCCGTAAACGTCTGACCCCACCCGACATGGCCCCCTCCGGCCCGCTGGAGACCAAGGCCATGCCGTTCGGCCCCGCGTCCGTTGCGGTCCAGGGCCCCTTCCCCGGCGCCCCCCAGGCCCCGGTGGCCCGCGTGGCCGGCGATGTGGCACAGGCAGCAGCATTGCGCGAGTTGTCGGAGGCGATGACGAAAGCCCGCGAGGATGGGCGCATGGTCCTCGAGCTGCCGCTGGACGCGGTCGAGGCGGGGCACCTGATCCGCGATCGCCTGACCGCCGCCCCGGAGGACATGGAAAGCCTGAAGGACAGCCTGGCCGAGTCCGGTCAGCGCAGCCCGATCGAGGTCATGGACCTTGGGCAGGGGCGCTATGGCCTGATCTCGGGCTGGCGGCGCTTGTCGGCCCTGCGTGCCCTGCGCGACGAGGGACGCGGCCGCGATGTGGTCCTGGCGCTTCTGCGCCGCCCCTCCGACAGTGCCGAAGCCTATCGCGCCATGGTTGAGGAAAACGAGATCCGCGCCGATCTCAGCCATTACGAGCGCGCCCGCATTGCCATGAAATCGGTCGAGGCCGGCATCTTCGAGACCGAGAAGGCTGCGCTTCAGGACCTGTTCCGGTCCGCCTCGCGGGCGCGACGGTCGAAGATCAAGTCCTTCATGCCCATCGTGACCGAGCTCGACGGGCATCTGCGCTTTCCCCAGGCCCTGCCCGAACGGCTTGGCCTGCGCCTGGGTCAGGCCCTGCGGGACGATCCCGGCCTGGCCGACCGGCTGCGGGCCCGGCTTGTCGAAGCGACTCCCACCAAGGCCGAGGTCGAGCGGGGCATCCTCGAACGCAGCCTGGCGCCGCCCAAGCCGCCGAAGCCGGTCGCGGCCCCGGCCGACACGCCCGATCCCGCCCCGACCCCGCCGCGCGCCGCGGCCAGGGGTGGCCCCCCCGACATATTGCTGGGGCGCGATACTCAGGGGCGCCTCACCCTTCACGGCCCGGGCCTGACCCCGGATTTCGTCGCCCGCCTGCGCGCGTGGATCGAGGCGGGGGCCCCGTAGGTGTTTCGCATGCGAAACAATTACCCGCCTATAGCTGTGTAGCTTCAACAGTTCGGTGCTGGTCTTGAAGCAGTAGCCGTCTTTGCTTTTTGGCCCAGGGCGCTTTCGAAATAGTCGATCGTGCGCGCTAGGCCGTCCGCCAGGGTCGTCCGCGGGGTCCAGTCCAAGACCTTCCTGGCCTGCGCGATGTCCGGGCGGCGCTGCATCGGATCATCCTGCACCTTCGGCAGATCGATGAGGGGCGAGCGTGAGCCGGTCGCCTCGATCACCGTGCGGGCCAGATCGCGGATCGTCATCTCGTTGGGATTGCCCAGGTTGATCGGCCCGCAGACCGCGTGATCGGTGGCCATCATCCGCATCATCCCGTCGATCAGGTCGTCCACGAAGCAGAACGACCGGGTCTGCACGCCGCCGCCATAGACGGTGATCGGCTCGCCGCGCAGGGCCTGGACCACGAAGTTCGAGATCACCCGCCCGTCGCTGAAATGCATGCGCGGCCCGTAGGTGTTGAAGATCCGGATCACCTTGGTGCCGACGTCGTGCTGGCGGCGATAGTCGAAGAACAGCGTCTCGGCGCAGCGCTTGCCCTCGTCGTAGCAGGACCGCGGGCCGATCGGATTGACATTGCCCCAGTACCCCTCGTGCTGGGGGTGGATCTCGGGGTCGCCGTAGATTTCCGAGGTCGAGGCCTGCAGGATCCGCGCCTTGCAGCGTTTCGCCAGGCCCAGCATGTTGATCGCCCCCAGAACGGAGGTCTTCGTCGTCTGCACCGGATCGTGCTGGTAGTGGATGGGAGAGGCCGGACAGGCCAGATTGTAGATCTCGTCCACCTCGACATAGAGGGGGAAGGTCACGTCGTGGCGCATCGCCTCGAAATTGGGATGGTCCAGAAGATGGGCGATATTCGCCCGCCGCCCCGTGAAATAGTTGTCGACGCACAGGACCTCGTGGCCCTGCGCGACCAGTCGGTCGCACAGGTGACTGCCGAGGAACCCCGCCCCCCCCGTGACGAGGATGCGCTTGGGGGTCTGGGGCGCCGGGGCGGGGGTCATGCTCATCGTTCGGTCCGTGCCTCTTTGGTGTATCCCACGACCATCGCCACCTGGCTGAGGCCCATCAGGGCGGCCCGGGAAACGGCGTTCGGCCCGCGGTCGCGCAAGGGGTGCAGCAGCAGCCCGGTATAGAAGGCCGCGGGTTCGCGTCTTGGCCTGTCGTCGCCGCGTGCAGACATCGTTCTGTGCAGGTGCCGCGCGCCGCGGCCGTAATTGGTGTGCTGGCGCCAGAACTTGCGCAGCGTCAGGGGGTGGGCGTGATCGACGACCGCCTCGGGGGCATAGATCAGCGGCCCGATCCGGTCGCGCCAGCGCAGGCCGAAATCGCGATCCTCGGCCGCTGCCAGCGGAAAGCTGTCGTCGAAGCCGCCCAGGGCGTCGAAGCCTTCGGCCGCGCAGCCGATATTGTTCGAGGTGAAGAAGGGCGCCTGCCCGTCTGCCGCGCCGAAATAATCGTAGAGATAATCGCACAGCGACTGGCTGGCCCCGGCATAGACGTTGCTTTCCAGCGCGTTGGTCACGCCGCCACCCACCAGCCGCGCGGGATCGCCCCCATGGGCCGCGACGAGGGCCTGCACCCAGTCCGGGCGGGGGCGGCAATCGTCGTCGGTGAAGCACAGGAACTCGGCCCCGTCTTCGCGGGCCACGCGCGCGCCGGCGTTGCGGGCGGCGGCGGGGCCGGCATTGCCCTGGCGCAGGCAGGTGACCCAGGGGAAGGGCGCGCAGATCTCGGCCAGCGGGGTCGGGCTGCCGTCATCGACCACGACGGTCGGATAGGGGCCCCCGGTCTGGGCGGCCAGCGCGGCCAGACATGCCGCAAGGCGGTCGGGACGGTCGAAACTCGGGACGATGACGGTGATCCGGGGCATGCGCGATCCACGACTAGATGACTAAGTCCACGGCAAACCCCGGGACGGGCTGCATGTCAACGCGCGGGGCTTCTCAGCCGAAAAGCCGGACGCGCGCATAGCCTGCCCCTGCCGCAAGATAATGCGCCCAGAGGACTCCGAAGGCGGTCAGCGCATCGCCCATTCCGCCGCGGCGGAA
>Ga0114903_1000129_pt1 | contig 53526 bp, 52 predicted proteins | sample MalvirDeepMed_s2_FD_87289 | JGI IMG/M metagenome (GOLD analysis project Ga0114903, IMG submission 87289) | Marine viral communities from the Global Malaspina Expedition - Malaspina viral metaG DeepMed_s2 | ecosystem: Environmental > Aquatic > Marine > Oceanic | place: Mediterranean Sea...
CCCGGATATAGGCATGGCCCACCGGGCCGCCCTCCAGGGTAAGGGCGCAGCGGGTGACCGTGACCTCGCCCAGGTTGAACGACGTGCCGGTCCCGCCCGCGCGGGCGCGGACCATGGTGGTGCCGATCTCCGGCGCGCGCAGCCAGGTGAAGGACGGGCGCGCCATCGCGCCGTCCAGCAAGGCGGCCGCGCGCCCCTCCGGGGCCTTGGCAAGAAGCCCCATCCAGGACTTTCGCGGGGCGTTCTGGTCGAAACCGTCTTTCATCTCGACAACTTTTCCGTATACTATACAACTATACACATCTTACCAGATCCGCCGCCCCGCGACAGAGGAGATTTGTGATACTTGCGTGACAGCTCAGCCAAGACCCCGATCTGGAAGGCCATCGCGGACGCCTTGCGCACCGACCTGTCCGAAGGCCGCTATGGCCCCGGCGACAAGCTGCCCACCGAGGCGGCGTTAGCCGACAGGTTCGGCGTGAACCGCCACACGGTTCGCCACGCCATCGCGGCCCTGGTGGACGAGGGATTGATCCGCACCCGCCGCGGCTCCGGCGCGTTCGTCGCCGCCACGCCCACGGACTACCCCATCGGGCGGCGCGTGCGCTTCCACGAGAACGTCATCGCCGCGGGCCGCCGGCCCGAGAAGCGCGTGCTGGACCTGGAAGCGCGTGCGGCCACACCGGGCGAGGCGAAGGCCCTGCAGATCGACGCCGGAGATCCAGTCTGCGCCTATCACGGCCTGTCGCTGGCCGATGGGCAGCCGATGGCCGTATTCGAAAGCCTGTTTCCCCTGACCCGCCTGCCCGGAATTGGGGACGCGTTGCGACAGACCGGCAGCGTGACCGAAGCCCTGGGCGCGGTGGGCGTCCGCGACTACATCCGCGCCACGACCCGCCTGACGGCCGTCCGGGCCACGGCAACCCAGGCGTTGCACCTGCAACTGACCGAAGGCGACCCGCTGCTTCGCACGTCGGGCGTAAATGTGGACGAGGCGGGACAGCCGGTCGAGTATGGCCGGACGTGGTTCGCGGGGGATCGGGTTACTCTAACCCTGGATGCGGGGCCGGACGATACTCGAACATGATACGCTCGGCATCGCGGGCGATCTCGCACAGGCCTTCCCGCGCATAGAACCGGGCGGCCTCGGGGTTCGTAGCCAGAACCGTAAGCCTGACGGGCAGTCTCTTCGCCGCGGCATCCCGAAGCTTGCATGCCAGCGCAGAGGCCCCGATCCCTTGACCACGACAGGCGGGCGCAACGTACAGCTTGTGGATCCGCAGGTGATCGGGGTGCCAGGAGCAGGCGATGCACCCCGCATCCCGCCCTGCCGCGCGGATCACTTCATGCCCGGCCAGAGCCAGGGTTTCGGGGGTGGCTGACGGTTTCCAAGCGCCCCAAAGCTTTTTGGCATAGCTGCGCATTCCGGCGTCTTCCAGGCGCAGGATATACGCGGCATCCTCCCGCGTGGCCGGACGCAATGTCGTTTCGACGCCGGTCATCGGACCTCGTAGGTTTCCAGGAAAGCTTCGGCCGTCAGCGTACGGAAATCGTGTAACGCGTCCCGCAGGGCGTCATGCGACCAATCCCACCATGCCAGCTCGATCAAGCGCCGGGCAATGTCGGGCGGCTGGCGCGGACGCAAGGGGCGCGCCGGGATGCCCGCCACGATGGTATAGGGATCAACGTCCTTCGTCACGATCGCCCCGGCAGCCACGACCGCACCGTGGCCCAGCGTGACCTCGGGCTTGATCATCGCACCCGCGCCGATCCAGGTGTCGTGGCCGATCCACGCGATCCGGGATTTGCGGTGGTCGAAGAAGGTGTCGTCGCGGTCCGCGTCGTCCCAGTAATCGTCCGAGCGATACAGGAAATGGTGGCACGCGGCGGTGTGCAACGGATGGTCCGTCGCGCCGATGCGCGAGAAGGCCGCGATATTGGCGAACTTGCCGATCCGCGCATTGGCGACGTCGGCGTAGCGGTCGCAATAGCTGTAATCGCCGAAGACCGAATGCGCCACGCGGCTGCCGCGGCCGATTTCGACATATGCGCCGAACGTGCTGTCGCTGATCTCGCAGTCCGGGTGCAGGAACGGTGCCCCCTCTTTCAACCGTGCCATCAGGTACTGCGTCCGATCAGCTTGCCCCGCAGCCAAGCCGACAGCCAGTCCATCACCATCACCATGAGCACGATCAGCACGATGTAATAGGCCACCTGCTCCCAGTCGTTCTGGGTCTGGATCGCCTGGGTCAGCAACAGGCCGATGCCCCCGCCCGTGATCGCACCGATGATGGTGGCCGATCGCGTGTTGGATTCCAGGAAATACAGGATCTGCGACAACAGCACCGGAACGACCTGCGGGATCACGCCGAAGCGGTAGCGTTGAAGCGGCTTCGCTCCGGTCGAGGAAATCCCCTCGATCTGCTTCTGGTCGACGTTTTCCAGCGCCTCGGAGAAGACCTTGCCGAACGTGCCGGTGTCGGTGATCAGGATCGCCAGCGCCCCGGTCAGCGGCCCGGGGCCGAAGGCGCGGGCCAGAACCACGGTCCAGATCAGCGCGTCTACCCCCCGCACGAAGTCGAACAGACGGCGGGTCGCGGCGCGCAACACCATGATGGGCGAGAAGCGCCGGGCGGCCAGGAAGGCCAGCGGCAACGCGATGATGGCGGCCCCCATGGTGCCCAGGAACGCCATCAGGATAGTCTCGCCGATCGCCCAGGCCACGTCCTTGTGGCGCCACATGGCGTTGTTCCACCAGTCCGACACCGCGCCAGTGATGTTGGGGCGGTCCGGGTCGATCCGGTCGCCGAACAGGATCGCGGCAAGCCCGTTCCCGTGATAGGGGCTGTCGAGCGTGAACCAGAACAGCTCCCACCCGGGGAAATAGTTGAACACCTCGGTCCGCGCGCCGGTCATCGTGATGCGACCCTCGGGCGTGGTGATGCCGATGCGCCGATCCGAGGCGGAAATCCAGTCAGGCACATCCTCGGGCAGGTTGGTGACAAGGCTGCGCCCCTCAGCCCGCACCTCGATCATCTGGAAGCCTGGGATCTCGATCTCGGTCCGGGCGCCGGGCAGGTAGCGCACGACATGGTCCGCGCCCAGATCGATGGTGATGACCTCGTCGCCCGACACCCAGTCGGGGCGCTGACCCTCGGGATAGGCCCCCTTGCGCGACCCCTCGATCGCATAGCTGGTGTCGCCCGAGCGGTTGTCGCGCGTCACGTGCACCTTGTACGACCAGCTGTCCGAGGCCAGCGTGACGGCGTTGTTGAGGTTGGCGCGTCCGGCAAGGCCCGGAACGTCGAAGGCGAAGAAAATGTAGACGAGGTAAATCGCGATCACCACCGGAATGGCGAATGCCCCCATCCGCTTGCGCTGGAACAGCTTGTCGGCGTTCAGCTTGGTGGCATCCAGATTGGTGGCCCCCAGATCAATGGCGGTCATTGGCCCTGCCCCTCCGTAAGGCGATTGCGATAGCGGCTGGAAAGCTGGTCGAAGAAGACGATGGTGCCGAACAGCAGGATGAAGATCGCCGCGGCCTCGTCGAAACGGCCGGGCCCCCAGGCCATGGAGTTGCGCAGCTCGTAACCCAGCCCCCCCGCGCCCACGAAGCCAAGGATAGCAGAGGCGCGGATGTTGATCTCGAACCGCAGCAGGGCATAGCTGACATAATTGGGCGCGACCTGCGGGAGCACGCCCAGAAGCATCCGTTGCGACCACGTGGCTCCGGTCGAGGCGAGGCCCTCCACGGGCTTGAGGTCCGCGTTCTCGGCCACTTCCGAGAACATCTTGCCCAGCGCGCCTGCGGTATGGATCGCAATGGCGATCATCGCAGGCACCGGCCCGCCCCCCAGCACGAAGATCAGCACAAGCGCGATCACGATTTCAGGCACCGCGCGCATCATGTCCGAGATGCGGCGGAACAGCGGGATCAGCCGCGGCCACTTGGCCAGGCCCCGCGTCCCCAGAAGCGACAGGAACAACCCCCCGATGGCCCCGATCAGGGTCGATACGGCGGCGATGTTGACAGTCTCCACCAGGGCGGGGAAGAACTTTACGATCAGCCCCGGCAGTTCCGCGCGCTTTTCCCAGGCCTCGGACAGCACATCGGCCGGATAGTCGCCAATCTGGTGCAGCCCACTCCAGAAGCCGCCGGCGTTGCGATCGTCGGCGATGTTGAAGCCCGACGCCATCAGCACGACGAAGATCAGCAGCGCCAGACCGCCATACAGCCGGCGGCGGTGGACCTGCGCCATGTAACTGTCGCGAATGGCGTCCAGGCCGCGCGGCGTGGAGCCGAGGCTTGCGTCGGTCATTCCCGTCCCCCGAAAATGAAGAACCGGCGGCCCTGGATCGGGCCGCCGGTCGGTGGTGTCAGATGGTTCAGTTGCCGATCACGGACTGACGGGCGGCGATGATGCTTTCGTACATCTCGTGGGTCACGGGCTGGAATCCCAGCGTGTCACCCGCGGCGACGCCGTAGGCGCAATCGGGATCCTGGTCGTAAAGACCGTCGACCAGCTCGGTCATCGTGGTCCTCACCTCTTCAGGCAGGGCCGAGCGCAGGACGACCGGGCCTTCGGGGATCACGTTGGACTTCCAGATTTCGACGAGGTTGTTCATGTCGACCAGACCCGCATCCACGGCCTTGCGCAGCGCACCCGAGTTATAGCCGTCTTCCCAGTTACCCTGGCCGTCGGCCCAGGTCACACCGCCGTCGATATCGCCGTTGGCGACCGCAACGATGGTCTGCTCGTGACCGCCGGTGAAAACGACGTCTTGGAAATAGTCGCCCGGCTCCATCGTAATTCCGTCGCCCGCCTTCGGAATCTCGATCGACGGGATCAGGTAGCCCGAGGTCGAGTTGGGATCGCCGAAACCGAAGACCTTGCCTTCCATATCCTCGAGCGAGGCGATGTCGCTGTCGGCGCGGGCGAACCCGATCGAGTGATAGCCGACCGAACCGTCGAGGTTCACCTTTATCAGCACAGGCTCGACTACTTCGGGGTCCTGCAGGAAGGTGGCGGCATAGGCCGAGGCGCCCAGCCACGCCATGTCGATCGTGCCGCCCAGCAGGCCCTGGATCACGCCGTTGTAGTCGGCGGGGGCGAACAGCTTGGTCTCCACGCCCAGCGCCTCGGTCGTGTAGTCGGCCAGACACTGGTAGCTGTTCATGCGATCCTGGGCGTTCTCGCCGCCGAGGATGCCGATGCGGAACTCGGAAATCTCTTCCTGGGCGAACGCGGTGGTGCCCAGGGCGGTGGTGGCGACAAGCGCCAGGGCAAGGGTCTTTTTCATCGGTCTCTCCGTTGGGTTTGCCCTGTTGCCTGACAGCGGCTTGAGGGCGGGTTGATGAAGCGGGGTCCGCGGCGGGCGCGGGCAGAACTGGATCAGACGAGGGCCTTGGCCTTGCGCACCTCCGGCCTGTCCAGCGTTTCGATCTGGGTGGACGTGGCATCCTCGGAAAAATCCGCGCCCGCCCCGTAGATGTCGCGCGCCGCGCCGGTCGTCAGCTGGGCGGGCGTGCCGTCGAAGACGATGCGCCCGTCGCGCATGCCGATTACCCGGTCGCAATAGCGCCGCGCGGTATCCAGCGTGTGCAGGTTGGCGATGACCATGCGGCCGTCTTCCTCGTGGATGGTGCGCAGCGACTGCATCACCACCTGCGCGTTCATCGGGTCAAGCGAGGCGATGGGCTCGTCCGCGAGGATGATCTTGGGGTCCTGCATCAGCGCCCGCGCGATCGCCACGCGCTGCTGCTGCCCGCCCGACAGCGCTTCGGCGCGCTTCGGGGCCTGCTCGGCGATGCCTAGCCGGTCGAGGATCTCGATCGCCCGGTGGATGTCTGCCTGGGGATAAAGGTTGAACATCGTGGCCATGGTCGACCGCTTGTTCAGCGTGCCGTGCAGCACGTTCGAGACGACGTCCATGCGCGGCACCAGGTTGAACTGCTGGAAGATCATCGCACAGCGCGATTGCCAGTCCCGCTTCGCCGCGCCCCGTAGGGAGGAAACCTCCTCCCCCTCGAACGTTATCGTCCCTTCGGTCGCGTCACTCAATCGGTTGAGCATGCGAAGAAGCGTCGATTTGCCCGCGCCCGACCGTCCGATGATCCCGATCATCGTGGGCCGCTCGACCGCGATATTCGCGGCATCCACCGCCGTCTTGTCCCCGAAGCGCTTCGTCAGCGTTTCAATTCTCAGCATGTCGCCCCCAGTCTTTGGAAGGCGGATAGGCACCGAACGCTACAGTTCCGTGACGGGGGTCTTTCAGTTTTCTGACAGCTGCACGACGGATTTGTGACGGCGCTGCGTCATAAAGCTGTTACATTACATCCGGTAGGCGAGTAGGTTTCATTAATGATCATACGTTTGTCAGTGATGGTGTGTGTTGGCCTGGCGTTTCCGGGCCACGCGCAATCGCCCATGGCGGATGTCAGCTGCGACGACAGCGCGCGCATGTCGCAGACCCTGAAACAGGTTCTGGGCGCCGAACGTCACGGCGCGGGTCTGCGCGACCCGGAAACCACGCTGGAGGTCTGGGTATCGCGGTCCAGCGGCGATTGGGTGATATTGCAGAATTACGCGAACGGCACGTCCTGCATCGTCGCCATGGGCGAGCATTGGCAGGGCACCCTGCGCGAACCGGCCTGATCCAGCACGCCGGACCCGCCCTTTTCTAGGGGGATCATTCTCTGTATGGTTGTCGGACCCCGGATCAGACGCGGAAGGACTTGCATTTCATGACGACCGCGTCGCGCATGGTCCACAGCGCCGCAATCGCCGCCGCATTGGAGAAAGAGATCGTCACCGGGCGCCTGAACGCCGGGGCGCGGCTGGACGAAGCGTCGCTGACCAGGCGGTTCGGCGTGTCCCGAACCCCGGTCAGGGAAGCGCTGCATATCCTCGTCTCGCGCTCGCTGGCCGAGCGAATCCCCTTTCGCGGGGTCATCGTCGTCGACATCACGCCCGAACGGGTCGAGCAGATGTTCGAAGCGATGGGAGAGATCGAGGCGCTATGCGGGCGCCTCGCGAGCGAGAGGATGAAGATCAGCGAACGCGCCCTGCTCGAGGAGCATCACACCCGACTGGGCACCATCGCGGCGAAAAAGGACCCCGAAGGGTACGAGGTCGCGAACGCCGAGTTCCACCAGCTGATCTACGACGGGGCCCACAACGCGGATCTTTCCGAGGTCAGCAATTCCCTGCGGCTGAAGCTGGCCCCCTTCCGAAAGTCGCAACTGCAGTCGATCGAACGGATGCACCGCTCGAACGAGGAGCATTCCGCCATCGTCGCCGCGATCCTTGACCGCGACCCCGAAGGCACGGCGCGCGCTTTACGGCGGCATCTGCTCAGCGCTGCGCGGGAAGTCCTGCGCGAACTGAACGACGCGACCGAGACCGCCGACCCCGGGCAGGGCACCTACGGCTAGGAATCGGTGCCCCGGAGGCCTACCACCCGATCGCCTCGGGCAACCAGAGCGCCAGCCCGGGAAAGAGGAACACCAGGACCAGGCCGAACAGCTGGATCGCGATGAATGGCAGCACGCCGCGATAGATCTGCGATGTCTTCACCTCGGGCGGCGCGACCCCTTTCAGAAAGAACAGCGCCCAACCGAAGGGAGGCGTCAGGAAGGACGTCTGAAGGTTCATGCCCACCAATATTGCGATCCATGCCATGTCGACGCCAGAAGCCAGGAACACCGGCAGAAAAAGCGGCAGTGCGATATACGAAATCTCGATCCATTCCAGGAAGAACCCCAGCACGAACAGCAGGATCATCAGGAACAGCAGCTGCCCGTTCAGCCCGCCGGGCATGGCGCCGAAGGCATCCTGCACCAGCCGTTCGCCGCCCAGCCCCCGGAACGCCAGACCGAAGGGCTGCGCGAAGATCAGGATCAGGAAGACCATGGCGGATGTCACGAAGGCCGAACGCACCGTCTCGCGCAGGGTCGGCCAGTTCAGCCGCCCTGCCAGCGCGGCCAGCACCAGCGCGCCGAAGGCCCCCATCGACGCAGCTTCGGTCGGGGCCGCGACCCCCCCGATGATCGACCCCAGAACAAGCGCGATCAGCGCGATCGGCGGCAGGACGACCTTCACCAATCGCACCGCCAGATCGCGGCCAGACACCTCGGCGCGCTCTTCGGCCGGGATGGCCGGAACGCTGTCGGGCGAGACGATGCCCAGGATCAGGATGTAGGCCACGAACAGCCCGGCCAGCATAAGTCCCGGAAACAGCGCCGCGGCAAACAGCGTGCCGACACTTTCACCCATGATGTCGGCCAGCAGGATCAGAACAAGGCTTGGCGGGATGATCTGGCCCAGCGTACCCGACGCGCAGATGATCCCCGCCGCGACGCCCGTGTCGTAACCGCGGCGCAACAGCGGCGACAGCGCGATCAGCCCGACCGTCACGACCGTCGCCCCGACCACGCCCGAGGCCGCGCCCATCAGGACGCCGACCAGGATGATGGCCAGCGCCATGCCGCCCCGCAGCCCGCCCATCGCCAGCCCTATGACCTCCAGCAGGTCCTCGGCTATTCGGCTCTTCTCCAGCATGATGCCCATGAAAATGAACAGTGGCAGCGCCAGCAGCGTGTAGTTCGTCACCACCCCGAAGATGCGCGACGGCATCAGCGTGAACAGCATCCCCCCGAAGCCCGCGTATCCGAAGGCAAGGCCGGTCACGCCCAGGCAGATTGCCACCGGAACACCCGCCAGAAGCAGCAGGAAGAAGGCGCCGATCATGCACAGGGCCAGGATTTCCATCATCGGCATTTGGATCTACGCCTCGGTCTTTGGTGTCAGCAGCCGGACGGCCGCCTCGCAGGTCATGGCCAGCGCCTGCAATGCAAGCAGGAGGAACGCCACCGGAATGCAGGCTTTCAGAATGTATCTGTGGGTCAGTCCGCCGGGATCGGCGGACCCTTCGCCGATCGAATAGCTCTGCTCGACAAAGCCGATCGAAAGCCACGCGATGATCAGCGACACGACCACAAGCGCGATGCTGGAGAACAGATCGACCGCCGCCTGCGCCCGCGGCCCCATCCTGCCGTAATAGATGTCCACGCGGACCTCGCCGCCCTGGTTCAGGCAATAGGACATGCCGAACAGCGCCGAGACCGCCAGCACATGCCATTCCAGTTCCTGCAGACCGACCGTACCGAAGTTGAACAGGTATCTCCCCAGCACGTTGAACGCCACGAGCAGCACAAGGGCCAGGCCGCTCCACGCGGTGACCTGGCCGATGATGCGGACAATGCCTGACGCAATGTCCGCGACCGTTTTCAGAAATACCGTCACCTGATGCCCTACAGCTCGAACAGGACCTTTTCGGACAGCGCGGCCCAGGTTTTGTGCTCGGCCATGAAGCCCATGTAACTGTCGTGCACGCGCTGAAGATCGGGGTCGGCGGCGGCGGCATCGGCCAGCACCGTCTCGGTGACGCTCTTCAACTCGGCGACGACTTCGGGCGGCAGGACGTTGGCGATCACGCCCTGGTTCTCGACCAGGTCGGTCATGGCCTCGCCGTTCACCGCCTCGCTCCAGGCGTGGCTTTCCAGGTTGCAGGCCGTGGCAGCGGCGGTGACGATCGCCTGCAAGTCCGCCGGCAGGCTGTTCCACGCTTCAAGGCCGATCAGCAGCTCGGTCGTGTTCGACGGCTCGGCCCAACCGGTGGTATAGTAGTAGGACGCCGCGTTTTGAAGGCCCAGGCGACGATCCTGATAGGGGCCGACGAACTCGGCCGCGTCGATCACGCCGCGTTCCAGCGCGGGGAAAATCTCGCCGCCCGGCAGCAGCCGGACATCGACGCCAAGCTCGGCATAGACCTTGCCGGCAAGGCCCGGGATCCGCATCTTCAGGTCCTGGAAATCCGCGACGCTCTCGATCGGCTCGCGGAACCAGCCGGTCATCTGCACGCCGGTATTCCCCATCGGCAACGCCTTCAGTCCCAGCGGCGCGTAAAGCTCGTCCCAAAGCTCCATACCGCCGCCGTGGTAAAGCCAGGCGTTCATGCCTTGGAAGTTCATGCCGAAAGGCACGGTGGTGAAATACTGCGCCGCCGGGATACGGCCTGCCCAGAAATAGGCGTTGGCGGCGTTCATCTGAACCGCCCCGCCCCGCACGGCGTCAAAGCCTTCCAGCGCGGGGATCAGTTCCCCGGCGGCGAAATGCTGGATCTGCAACCGCCCACCGGACATGGCCGCGACCTTGTCGCAAAAATCGGTCGGGCTGCCGGGACCTTCGACATAGAAGGGCGATCCGGGACCGTAGGCGTTGGTCATGCGCCAGTTGAAGCTGTCCTGGGCGCGGGCGACCGAAGGGGCGGCAAGGGGGGCGGCGGCACCGGCGACCGCGGCGGTCGTGAGAAACTTTCGTCTGAGCATGGCAGGAACCTCGCTGGCGTGAGTGATGTGCAAGCCCAAGGCTTCACGCCGGATGGCATGATGACCAGTTTGCATCGCGCTCCAGACGGGACGACGATCTCTTTGTATACGATTTGGTCGCGACGGGCCTAAACTGTCCACAATTAATGCGCTTTGAGAAGGCGTCAGCGCCGGACGGTTACGGTCCCAACCCCTCGACCAGCGCATCGAAGACAAGGCGTAGACGGCGGGACCGGGCGATGTCGCGATGGGCAGCCAACCAGACCGGAAAGCCGATCGGCCCGAACCCCGGCAGCGCGCGCACGACGTGCGGGTCGTTGTCACCGATGCGATCGTCGATGACACCGATCCCCATGCCGCGGCGGACCATTTCCCACATCACGGTGAAATTCCGGCAACGATAAGGAAAATTCGCCCCGGTCAACGCGAACCCGCTGTCGTTCAGCAGGTGCATCAGGCTGCCCTGATCGTCGATCTCGATGAACTCGGCGTCGGAAAATTCCGCCGCCGTCCCGCGCCGTCCCACCCGATCAAGGTATTCCGGCGCGGCATACAGGCGGGCCGAAGCGTCGCGGACCTTCCTTGCGATCAGGTCGGGCGCGGTGGGCCGGACGTTGCGCACCGCGATGTCCGCCTCGCGGCGTGACAGGTCGGACAGGTCGTTCGAGACCACAATATCTATGCGGATGCGTGGCTCGGCCCGGTGCAGCCTTTCCAGGATCGGCGGCAGAAGATACGCCGCATAGGCGTCCGAAGCGGAAATCGCCACTTCCCCTTCCAACGCCTCGGTCTGGCCCCACGCAGCCAGCGACAGGGCACGGGCCCCATCGCCCATCGCCCTCGCATGCTCCAGAAGTTCGTGCCCGATGGGGGACAGCCGCAAACCCCGGCCCGTACGTTCGAACAACGCGACCCCCAGTTCGGCCTCCAATGCCTCGACCTGGCGGCCCAGCGTAGGCTGCGACATCCCCAGCGCGCGTGCCGCAGCCGACAGCGACCCCTCCTCGGCCGTCACCAGAAAGGCGCGGACACGGGTCCAGTCGAACGTGACGCTGCGCCAATCCATACGGATATGCATACCAGTTCGCAGGATTCAATTCATTCTCTACGCAAACGTATGGGAGTAGATCGCGGCCATCCCAACCCCATCCCGAAAGGCGGCCCCATATGCACCCGTTCCAGGACCCCACTTCCCGCAGTTATGCCCGCATGACCGGCGGACTTTACCTCGTCATCGCGATCGCCGGCGGCTTCTCCATTCTCTACGTGCCCGGCGCACTGAATGTGGGCGGCGATCCCGTGGCGACATTCGCCAACATCGCGGACCGCCGTGGCCTTTTCCACGCAGGGATCGCGGGCGACGTGGTGATGATGACGGCCGAGATCCTCGTTTCCGCCATGCTCTATTTCATGTTTCGCAAGGTGAGCCCGACATTGTCGCTCGCCGCCTCTTACGCGCGGGTGCTGATGGTCGCCGTAATGGCGGCGATGCTGTTCTTCCACGCGGCCGCGCTTGCCTTGGCCGACGGGACCGTGCCGCTGGACAGCTTCTCCGCGGCGCAACGGATCGAACTGGCTGGCCTCATGCGCCATGTCCACGATGCCGGGGTGTGGATCTGGCAGGTCTTCTTCTGGCTGCACCTGATCCTGCTGGGGACGCTCGTCGCGCGCTCAGGGGTGTATCCCCGGCTTCTGGGCGCGGGGCTGGTCGTTGGTGGCTTTGGCTATCTGGTCGACAGCGTGCAGATGTTCGCCCTGCCCGAGGCCACCCTGCTGGCAAGCCTGAAGGTCGTGCTGCTGCTGATCGTAACGATGGCCGAGATCGGCTTCGCCATGTGGATGCTGATCCGCGGCCCGCGCAGCCCCCGCCAAGGGATGGTCCCCGAGCCGGCCTGACGCCCCTGATCAGAACCGGTTTGCGGGGAGCTGTCCCCGCCCTCCGCCGGCGGGGCAACCGGCCGCCGCGCATGGTTGCCTGAGGCGTGTGCAGCATCTGTTTGGACATGTCGAAGATGGCATCGCGCGCCGCGCGGACCTCGGCATAGGCGTCCACGGCGTGCGGCCCCCCAGACGGATGTTCTACGCGGTCAGCCCGGCGACCGCGCTTTCCCGGGCCGGGTCCTCGCGCTCATCGGTGCCGTGATCACGGCTCACGAACACCCTGTAGGCATCGGGCTTCGGCAGGTTCGTCAGCAACGATGCGTAGAGCTCGCGGGCCCGAGCCGCCCGGGAAACCGCACGATACTGCAATCGCTCACCGCAGGATACATTGGGGCGACAGCGCCGGTACGCCCCCCCCGCCTACCGTGCCCGACCCGCTTCCGGCAACTATGAGAACGCCGCACCCACGCTCGCTGCCATAATTGTTGGTCGGAACGGGATCACGCTTCGGCCAGATCGACGCCCCGCCCTGAAAAACGCACTGACAGGATGGGACGCTCCGTCAAGCCTTCTAGCCAGTCCAGAGCGGCTCAGCCTTTGCCGTCCTTCGCCGCGCCTGTATCGAGATTGACGCCCAGGCTGTCCCCCAGCTTCTTCATCGCGGGCAGGCTGACCGCCATGTCCAGGATCGCATCCACCGTCTGGTTCACGGGCGAGGCCGGCCGCTCCCCCGCCGCGCCCCGGTCCAGCCCGGTGATGTGGTTGATGGAGATGCCCGATATCTTCTCGGCCGGCTTGACCATCTCGCCGATGATCGCGGGCATCGCGGCCAGGCGCGCCTTCTCCAGCTCCATCGCCGTCAGCGCCTCGGACCGGTTGTTCTCGGCCGCGATCCGGGCGCCCTCGGCCTCCGCCTCGGCCAGCTTGCGCAGCTTCATCGTCTCGGCGGCTTCGCGGTCGATCTCGGCGCGGGCGCCGGCCACCTCCCGGTCGGACCTGGCCCGGCGCGAGGCGCGCAACGCCTCGGTCTCGGCCTCCTGCTCGGCGGCGACCTGCGCCAGCCGCTTGCGCCGCTCGGCCTCGGCCATCGCGCGCAGGGTCTGCAATGCCTCCTCGGCCTCGACCAGCGCCGACCGGGCCGAGGTCGCCTCGGCCTTGGCCTGCGTCTCTTCGCGGCTCTTGGCGGCGGTCTGGATCACCCGATCCTGCTCGGCCATGTCCAGCGCTCGCAGCTGGGCGATCTCGGCCTCGCGGATCGCCAGTTCGCGCCCGATATTGGCCGACTGGATCTGCTGCTCCATGCGGATGCGGGCCTGGGCGGCCTCCTGCTCGGCCTCGGCCTTGCGGCGGGCGACCTCGGTCAGCTGGGCGGCCAGCAACGTCTCGATCTCCTGGGTCTGGGCGATCTCGGCCCGGCGCTGCTCCAGCTCGATTTCCAGTTTGCGGCGGTTGCTTTCGACCTCGGCGCGGCGCACGGCGACCTGGCTCTCGCCCTCGATCTCGGCGCGCTCGCGCTTGGACTTGGCGATCACCTCGGCCAGCTTGCGCATCCCCACCGCGTTGAAGGCGTTGTTCTCGTCCAGCGCGCGAAACGGGGTCTGGTCGAAAGCAGTCAGCGACACGCTGTCGATCTGCAAACCGTATCGCGCCAGAACCTCGCCCAGCGCATCGCGTACCGCGCGGACGAAGCCCGCGCGATCCTCGTGCAGCTCGTCCATGCTGCGCTGGGCGGCCACGGCACGCAGCGCGTCGATCATCATCCCGTCGATCAGATCCTTCAGCTGGTCAGGCTGGAAGGTCCGCTTGCCCAGGGTTTGCGAGGCCCGCGCGATCGCGTCCGTCTCGGGGATGACCGAGGCATAGAACTCCGCGCCTACGTCAATGCGCATCCGGTCATGGGTGATCAACGACGCCTCGCCCATGCGCGAGACATGCATGCGGATCGTCTGCATGTTGACCCGGGCGATCTCGTGGAAGAACGGGATCGCCAGCACCCCCCCGTCCGCCACGACCTTGCGCCCGCCCACGCCGGTGCGCACCAGCGCCACCTCGTTGGTCGCCCGCTCGTAGACCCACGCGGCCAGCCCGATCACCCCCGCGATGACGATCAGTCCCAAAACGATCCAGCCCAAAGCGCTCATCCCGGTTCTCCTCCCCTATATCCCACGCTCAGAAGACCGGCGGGAAATGGCGCCCGCCGCGATCCAGCGTGATCCACCGCAGCTCGGTGAACGCATCCAGCGACCAGCGCCCGCCATAGCGCCCGATCCCGCTGGCCTTCACGCCGCCAAACGGCACATGCGGCTCGTCGTTGATGTTCTGGCAGTTCACATGGGCGATCCCGGTCTCCAGCCGTTGCGCGATACCCAGCGCACGCTGCTCGTCGCGGCTCCAGACGGCGCCCGTCAGACCGTATTCTGTGTCGTTGTTCAGCGCGATGGCCTCGTCATCGGTGCGGAACGGCAAGGCCACGACGACCGGCCCGAAGGTCTCGTCGTGCCAGATGTCCATGGACCGGTCGACATGGGTCAGCACCGTAGGTTCTACGAAATTGTCCCACGCATGGCCGCCCAGCTCGACCCGCGCGCCCTTTCCCACCGCGTCGTCGATCAACGCCTTGACGCGGATGGCCTGCCGCGTGTTCACCAGCGGCCCGATCACGTTGTCCTTGTCGTCCGTGGGCCCGGTCTTCAGCTTGCGCGCCCGGTCCAGGAACCGGCCCATGAAGTCGTCCCACACCCCCTCGTGGATCAGCAGCTTCTCGGTCGACATGCAGACCTGGCCCTGGTGCATGAAACTGCCGAAATTCGCGGCGCGTGCGGCGGCGTCCAGATCGGCATCCTCCAGCACGATCATCGAATCCTTGCCGCCCAGCTCGACGCAGGCCTTCTTCAGATGCGCCCCGCATTTCGCCGCGATATGGCGCCCCACGGCGGTCGAGCCGGTGAAGCTGACGGCCTTCACATCCGGGTTCTCGATCATCTCGTCGCCTACCTCGGACACGCTTTCGCGCGAGCAGGTGACGACGTTGAACACCCCCGGCGGGACGCCCGCCTCGTCCAGGATTTCGGCGAAGTAAAGGCCCCCGGCATAAGGCGTGTCCTCGGACGGCTTCAGCACCACCGTGTTGCCCGCGGCCAATGCGGCGGCAAACCCGCGAGAGGTCAGGATCCCCGGCATGTTCCAGGGCGAGATGACGGACACCACCCCCATCGGCACCCGCTGCGCCATCATCAGCTTGCCATGCTCGCTGGGCAGGACCTCGCCCGTGTTCTGATAACAAAGGGCCGCTGCCGACCGGAACACCTCGCCGACATAGCCGGCCTCGAACATGCCCTTGCCCAGCCAGCCGCCCCCTTCGGCCACGGCGGCGGCGACGAAATCGTCCTTCCTCTTCTCCCACACCTCGGCGATCCGGTGCAGCGCGGCGGCGCGGTGGTGGAAGGGCTGCGCCGCCCAGGCGGGAAACGCTTTCTTGGCGGCGGCGATGGCGCGGCGCACATCCTCGACCGACCCGTCGGGCATATGCGCGTAAAGCGAATTATCCGACGGGTTGAGGTCGTCGAAGCTGCGCGCGGCAGGCACCCACGCGCCGTCGATATAGTTGCCGCGGATGGTCGGGCGGGCCTTCATCTGATCAAGCATGTCTTACCTCCCTCGGGGGTTTGTGCTGGATTGCGGGCGCCAGCTTTCGGCCTGTTTCGCGGCGCCCTCGATCTCGTCGAGGATCCGTCGCAGCCGGTCGGCCGAGGATCCCAGATCGGGCATCGGAACATCGGGCAGTCTGGCAGAGGTGGCGGTCTGTGTCGTCGACCGCGCCGGTGGCCCCTGCGCATCCGGCATCGACCGGGGCACACCCGGCCCAGGCCGGGTCCCGCCCCCACCGCGCCGGTCGGCGCGTGAGGTGGCATTGGCCACCAAATCCCCGATCTCCACCCCGCCCAGCACATCGCGCGCCCGGCCAGTGCTGGGGGTGCGCGGGGTCGGCGTCGGGATCGGACGGCTCTGCGCCGGGGTCGGCGTCGGGTCCGGGGCCGGCTTCACCGCAGGGCGCGGCGGCGCGGACTGCGCGGATCGCGGCGTGGCCCGGCCCTGGGCCGAGCGCACCGCATGCGCCGCGATTTCCGACGGCGACGGCCCCGTCCCACGCGGTGTCGGGACATGTGCGGGACGCGTGTCCGGCATCTGCGCGACCGAGGCGGGACGTGCGCCCGGCGCAGGCCCGGCGGCGGCGGGACGTTTGTCCGGCGCGTGCGGGACGGGTTTTGCGCCCCCTTTGGCCGCGGCCCCGCCCAGATACGCCTCCTGCACCGCGGGGTCCTTCAGCAGCTCGGCCCCCGTCGCCTCGCGCACGATCTCTCCGTTTTCCAGCAGGTATCCGCGATCCGCGATCGCCAGCGACTGGCGTGCGTTCTGTTCGACCAGCAGCAGCCCAAGACCGGCATCCCGCACGGTGCCCAGTGTCTGGAAAAGCTCCTTGCACAGGATCGGGGACAGACCCAGCGACGGCTCGTCCAGGGCCAGGATCGCGGGGTTCGACATCATCGCGCGACCGATGGCGACCATCTGCTGCTCGCCCCCCGACATGGTGCGCGCCACCTGACGCCGCCGCTCCCTAAGCTTCGGGAAAAGCTTGAAAACCCGTTCCAGACTGGCCTGCGCCTCGTCCCGCGCGCGGTCCGAATAGGCGCCCAGCGTCAGGTTCTCGGCCACGGTCATGTCGGGAAAAATGCCCCGCCCCTCGGGCACCAGCGCCAGACCTTCGTCGACGATCTCGTGGGGCGGACGGCCAAGGATATCGCGCCCCTCGACCCGCACGGACCCCGCGACGGACCCCTCGCACACCCCGCAGATCGCCTTCAGAAGCGTCGATTTCCCGGCCCCGTTCGCGCCCAGGATCACGACGATCTCGCCCTTCGCCACGACCAGCCCGGCACCTTCCAGCGCGCGGTGCTTGCCGTAGGAGACATGCAGACCCGCGACCTCAAGCATCCTCGTCCGCCCCCAGATACGCCTCGATAACCGCCTTGTCCTGCAACACATCCGCCGTCGTACCCTCGGCGATCTTGCTGCCCGAGGACATCACGACGCACCGGTCGCAAAGCGAGCGGATCGCGTCCATCACATGCTCGACCAGGATGATCGTGCGGCCTTCGTCGCGCAATGCCGCGATCAGCGCGATCCCCTGTTCCAACTCGGTCGGGTTTAACCCCGCCAGCCATTCGTCCAGCAGCAACACCTTCGGCTCGCCGGCCAAAGTTCGCGCAAGTTCGACCCGCTTGGTGTCGATATAGGTCAGCTCCCCCACCGGCGCATGCGCCCGCCGGGCCAGCCCGACCTTCTCCAGCATCGCCATGGCCTGCGCCTCGGCCTCCTCGCCCCAGCGCCGCCGATGCCCGAACACCGCGCCGGCCATGACGTTCTCCAGAACGCTCATCGAGGGGAGCAGCTTGACCAGCTGGAACGTCCGCGCCACGCCCCTCCGCGCGATGTCCTGCGGCGGCAACCCGGAAATTCGACTGCCCCGCAATGAAATCGTCCCGGCGGTCAAAGGCAGCGCGCCGGAAATCAGGTTCAGCGTCGTGGACTTGCCCGATCCGTTCGGCCCGATCAGCCCCAGCACCTCATGTTCGGCCACCTCGAACTCCAGCTGGTTCACCGCGACCAGCCCGCCGAAACGCTTGGTCGCGCCGCTCAGGCTCAGAACCGCGCTCATGCCATCGCCCCGCCCGCGCGCATCCGGGCCCGGCCGCCCTCGATCAACCCGACGAAGCCGCGGGGCAGTAGGTAGACGATGACAAGGAAGGACAGGCCCAGCAGAAGCGTGGTCTGATTGGGGAACGTGCCCGAGATCGCCTCCCACAGGAGGGTGAAGGGGATCACGCCGACCACCGGCCCCCACAGGCGGCCCGTTCCGCCCAGTAGCGCCATGATGACGACCTGAAAGGACAGCATTGGCGTAAAGGCGATGGAGGGTTCGACATAGACATAGCGCGGCGCCAGCATCGCCCCGGTGATCGCCGCGACCGCGCCGGGGATCATGAAAAGCAGCACCTTGACCCGCGCGGTGTGGATGCCGGCATGGCGTGCGACATCCTCGTCATCGCCCAGGATACGTACCGCAAAGCCAAGCCGAGACCGCCAGATCAGGAACCCGCCAAGGAAGACCAGCGCCGCGAGGCCCAGAAGCTGCCAATAGATATGCTCCTCGGTGATCGAGGTCAGGACATAGATTCCCTTCGCGCCCGAGACGTTCTGCCCCCACGTGATGATCTGGCGGATCAGCTCGGCCAAGCCCAGCGTGAAGATGACGAAATAGACGCCCGAAAGGCGCAGCGTGGCGACGCCCACCAGCGCGGCGACCACCGCCCCCAGCACTCCCGCGATGGGCAGCAGCATCCAGTAGGGCAGATGCTCGATCCCGATGCCGGTCGTGTAGGTGCCGATCCCGAAGAAGGCCGCCGTCGCCAGCGAGATGTAATGCGTCGGCCCCGAGAACAGCGCCCAACTGGTCGCAAGGCAGGTATACATCGCGATGGTGACGCCGATCGACAGCAGATAGGCGTCCGACACCAGCGGCAGCCCCGCCGCGACAAGCAGGACTAGGCCCGCGAGCCCGAGGCTTTTCGTGTCCATGCCCTTCATGTCTGCGACCGCCCGAACAGGCCCTGCGGGCGGACCAGAAGGATGACGACGAACAGAAGATAGGCGGCCGCCAGCGTCAGCCCGGGGTCGATCAGCGTGGCCACGAATGTCTCGAGAATGCCAAGGAGGACGGCGGCGACCACCGTGCCGCGAATGTCCCCCACGCCCCCCATTATGACGATGATCAGGGCCTTCAGCGTGAACATCACCCCGGTCGACGCGTCCAGCGTCAGGAAGGTGGACACCAGCGCGCCGCCCGCCGCCGTCACCGCCCCGCCCAACGCGAACGCCATGGCCGAGATGCGCGGCACGTTGATCCCCACCAACCGTGCGCTTTCGGGCGACACGGCGATGGCCCGCACCGCCATGCCCGCCTTGCTGCGATAGAGCCAAAGCCACAGCGCCCCGCCGATCAGCACGGCCGAGGCGAAGGCCACGACCCGGTTCAGTCCGTAGGTCTCGCCGATGAAGCGCACCGGGGTCGCAAGGTAGGAATACGAGAAATAGTCGCCGCCAAACAGCGCGATCATGATGCCCACGGCCATGAACGACAGTCCGAAGGTGGTCAGGATCGTGTCGACCTCGAGCTGGCCGCGCGACTTGGCCCGCTTTACCAGCGGGCGCAGGATAACGACATAGATCAGCCAGTTCACCGCGAAGGCCAGCGGCGCGACGACGAACACCGTCAGAAGCGGGCTCAGCTGCGCGCCCGTCCAGAACCAGTAGGCGCCGAAGCCGCCGGCCACCAGCGTCTCGCCATTGGCGAGGTTCATGATGCGCGCCATGCCGTATTGCAGGTTCAACCCCAGCGCGATCAGCGCGTAGGTCCCGCCCAGCAGAAGGCCGGTGAATATGATGTCCATGTCGTCCGCCTGTCCGTTGCTTCGGGGCGGGCCGGAATCACCGGCCCGACCCGGGGCTCACTCGCCCCAGCCTTGCTTGACGATCGGATCGACCTCGCCTTCGCGCCCGGTCGACGCAATGCCGCGATAGGTGCCGTCCTGCCATTGGCCGACGGTCCAGTAGGCCGGGTTGTTGTTGTTCTCGTCCCATTCGATCGGGCCGATCAGCGTGTCGAAGGAATTGTTCGCGATGTATTCCGAAACTTCGGCCCGGTCGATCGAGCCCGCGCCCTCGATGGCTTGCTGGTAGATCTGGAAGGTCGAGTAGACCATCGGAGAGGCCCAGCTGTCTGGCGCCTGGCCCGTCACCTCCAGATGGCGGGCGACATAGTCCTGGAAGCCCGCGTCGTCGGCATTGACGCCGCCGATCCCCATCACGCCGTTGGCAGCTGGGCCGAAGCGTTCGCCATAAGCCGGGAAGGCCGTAGCCACGGCGGTATAGAACACCCCGACATCCAGTTCCTCGATGATCGCCTGTTCGGTCAGAGCGAACGTGTCGGGGGGATACGAGAACGCGACGAAGCTGGACGGATTGGCGTCCGAAGCCCCCTGGATCACCGGCGACAGGTCCTGCGTGCCCAAGGGGTATGAGCTGTCATAGACGATCTCGAACCCGGCTTCCTCGAACAGCGGGCGCGCCTCTTCGGCCAGTTCGATGCCGAAGGCGTCCGCGACGTTGACCATGGCGACGGTGTTGTCGATCTCGCCCGCCTCGCGAAGTTCGGTCATCACGTCGATCAATCCGCCCACCATGCCCGACGCTGCGCCAAGCGTGACATACAGGTTCGGGAACTGGTCAGACAGCTCGTCCACGTTGCCCGTATTGGCGGTTGACGTGACCTGCGGATAGCCGAAGCGGTCATAGATCGGCGCGGCGGCCAGGTTCAGGCCCGTGGAATAGGGCGGTAGGATGAAGTCGGCCTCGTCCTGCGTGGCAAGACGCTGCACCGCCTGGATCGTCTGGCCGGGGTTGGTCTGGTCGTCGTATTCGATGATTTCGACCATGTAGGACGTGTCGCCGACCTGGATGCCGCCGGCCTCGTTCACGTCATGGGCCCAAAGCTGGACGTTGGGCCAGTAGGTGACCGCCGCACCGCCCGCCAGCGGTCCGGTCTTGGGACCCACCGCCCCGATGGTCAGCGTTTCCTGCGCGAAGGCCGCGCCGCCGCCCGCGACAAGCGCCACGAGGCTGGCCGCCGTAAGATACCTGGTCATGTCGTCTCCTCCCTGTTGACGTGATGATGGTCGGTGCTGCCGGCGGACGCGTCGCCCGCCGGGTTGGTCGTCAGCGCGTGGCATTCGGTGAATTCGTGGATTGCCTCCAGCCCGCCGTACCGGCCGTAGCCCGAGGCGCGCACGCCGCCGAACGGCATGGTGGGATCGTCGAAGACCGTGGTGCGGTTGACATGGCCGATCCCGGTCTCGATCTGGCGCAGCATCCGCATCGCGCGCCCCTCGTCCCGACTGAAGACCGAGGCGACAAGGCCGAACTCGGTAAGATTGGCCAGCGACACGGCCTCTTCGGCATCGCCGACGCGGGTGACGCCGACGATGGGGCCGAACGCCTCTTCGGAAAACAGCCGCATGTCGGGGGTGACACGGTCGATCACCGTGGGCTGGACCAGCGTGCCCAAGGCCTCGCCCCCCGCGGCCACCACGGCGCCGCGGCTTTCGGCGTCGTGGATGAAGCCGCGCAGGCGGGCCACCGCGCCCGGACTGACCAGCGCCCCCAGGGGACTTTGCGAAGGCGTGGCAGCCCGCTGGGCATTCGCTTCGGCGACGAGCTTCGCCAGGAATGGCTCGGCCACCGCCTCTTCGACCAGCACGCGCTCGGTGGACATGCAGACTTGGCCCTGATTGAAGAACGCGCCATGGGCGACCTCGCGCGCGGCGCGGTCCAGATCGGCATCCGCCAGAACGATGGCGGTGCCCTTGCCCGAAAGCTCCAGAACGCAGGGCTTCAGGTGATGCGCCGCCATCACGGCGATCTCGCGCCCCACCCGGCTGGACCCGGTGAAGGTCACACGCCGCACCGCGGGATGTTCGATCAGCGCGCCGACGACCTCCTGCGCATGATCCGGCGCGTTGGTGACGAAGTTCAGCGCCCCGGGCGGCAGACCCGCGTCGATGACCGCGCGGGCGACCCATTCGTGGGTCTTGGCGCAAAGCTCCGACGCCTTCAGCACGACCGTGTTGCCGCAGGCAAGCGGTGCCGCCACGGCCCGCGTCGCTAGCGAGACGGGCGCATTCCATGGCGCGATCGCAAGCACAACCCCGGCCGGGCGGCGGCGCAGCGTCATCAGACCTGCCGCCCCGAGGTCCGAAGACGACTCCGCGGCGCTCGGCATCGCGATCTCCCCGGCCTGGCGCAGCATCGCCACGGCGATGCCCACGTTGAACCGTGTCCATTCGGCAGAAGCACCGACTTCCTGGGCGGCGATGGCCACGACCTCGGACTGCCGTTCCAGCATCAGCCGTGCCGCGTCACGCAAAATGGCGGACCGCCTTTGCGGCGGTGTCTCGGACCACGCAGGGAATGCGGCCGCGGCCGAGGTTGCCGCGGCCCGCGCCTGGGAGGCCCGGGCCGCCACCGCGCGGGTGACGACAGCGTCGGTCAGCGGCCCCCGCAATTCGAAGACCGATGCCCCGGGACACGGCAGACCTGCCCCATCGATGATGAGTTGCGCCTCGTACAGTGAACTTCCCCCCGCCCGACCTCCTCCGTCGGGCATGAGACAGCCTTTCCTTGTTTCGCGGCGGAATAAATGCCTCAATGCGGGGAAATATTTCCACTTTGCGGGAAATCTGCTCTATGCCGATGCCGATCCCCAATCATGCGACGACCTACCTGATCCACGGCCGAAGGATCGCCGGTGACCTGCGCGCCACCGTGGTAGGTCGGGCCGAAGCGATCCCGGGCCGGTCCTATGGCGCACTGCTTCTGGAAAGCGGTACGGCGCGCATCGACCGGCCCTCGGGCCGGGACGATCTGAAGGGACCGGCGCTGTTCTGGACGCACCAGGCCGAGGACCTGCGCCTGTCGCTGGCGCCCGGGGCGGTCGGAACCTACGTCCTGATCGGACGCCTCCCTGTGCGCGGCGCTATCGGCCGCCGCGCCGAGGTTTTAAGCGAAACGGCCGAGCGCGACGTGATCCTGCCCCTGGTCGACTGCCCGGACCTTCTCTGCGACGCCCGAGACCGACTTGGGGCGCTTCTTGAAGAACGCCGCCGTCAGGCGGTAGGCTCCGTGATCGCGATCGAAGCACATCTGCAACTTCTGCTTGTCGCGCTTGCGCGCGCAGGGGACGACCACCTGAAGCAGGGTCCGCGACGCGCCTTCGAAGAGGAAGTGTTCGAACAATTTACCACCCTCGTCGATCTGCATTACCGTGACCGCTGGAAGGTGCAGGATTACGCAACGGCACTGGGTGTTTCACGCGACCGGCTGGGGGACATTTGCATGCGCGCCTGCGGGCATGCGCCCAAACACGTCATCGCACGTCGGACCCTGGTCGAAGCGCGCCTGATGCTATCAAACTCGACCCAAACCGTGCAGCAGATCGCCGACATGCTGGGGTTCGCCTCGGCGTCGCATTTCTCTCGCGCATTCTCGCGCGAGGCCGGCCAGCCGCCCGGTGCTTACCGCGCGGCGAACAGGCGCCCCGCGGGCAGCCAACCGAAAGAGGCGCAGCTTTTCGCGTGGCCATAGGTCGGCCTTCGCCCGCGGTTCACCCGAAGATATGCCCGTCCATCAGCTTACGCGCCGTGCGCAAGATGCCGGTGCGCACGATCGCACCCTCGCGCAGCGTGGCCACGACCGTGGTCTCTCCCGTGGGGTGTTCGATGCGCAGGTGCTTCTCCTCCCCCTCCGGCAGGTTCGCGACCTCGACTGCCGGACCTTCCGAAAGCAGCGCCGCCGAGCCCGCGCTGACGGCGCCCAGAACACCGATGGCCTTGTGGCAGCGATGCGGGATGAAGGTACGGGTCGACAGTGTGCCGCCCGAACGCGGAGGGGACACCAGCGTCATCTTCGGCACGGATTTCTCGGAAATATCGCCAAGGTTCATCATCGGCCCGGCAATGGCCCGGATCGCTTCGAGCTTTTCGCGCAGGTCGGCATTCGCTTCCAGGTCCGCGGGGTCCTCGTCGCCTTTGATCCCCAGCGCATCGGCGCGCATCACGACGCAGGGCATCCCGTTGTCGATCAGCGTGCAGGCGACGCCCTCGATCTGGTCCACCCGGTTGCCGGTCGGCAGAAGCGCGCCGCAGGTCGACCCGGCCGTGTCTTCGAACGCCAGCGCGACCGGGGCCGCCGTGCCGGGAACACCGTCGATCCGCGCCTCGCCGGAGTAAGACACCCGCCCGCCCGGCGTGGGGAATGTGGCGCGCGCCGTTTGCCCGGTGTTTTCCATGTAGATCGCGACTTCGGTCTCTCCGTCGACGGCGTCCGCCAACCCACGCTCCACCGCGAAGGGGCCGACTCCGGCAAGGATATTCCCGCAATTCTGTCCGTCCGAGACTACAGGCTGATCGACGAAGACTTGGAGGAACAGGTAATCCACGTCGATCCCCGCGCGGTTTGAACGCCGGATGACCGCGATCTTGGAGGTCAGCGGATCGCCTCCGCCCATCCCGTCGATCTGGCGCGGATCGGGCGACCCCATGGCCGACAGCAGGAAGGCATCGCGATCCGAAGGCAGGTCGTCGGCGAGAAAATACCCGCCCTTCGAGGTGCCGCCCCGCATCCACATGACGCGCACGCCGTCACTCATAGCGCAGGCCCCGTTCGGCCAGCCGGCCGCGCATGTCGTAGATATCAAGCCCCAACTCGCCCGCCGCCAGCCGCGCGCGCTTCTCATCTTCCTTGGCCAGCCGCGCTTCGGCTTTTTCCAGAACCGCCTCGGCCTCTGCGCGCTTGACGACACAGACGCCGTCATCGTCGGCGACGATCACGTCACCGGCGTCGACATACGCCCCGGCGCAGACAATGGGCACGTTCACCGACCCCACCGTCTCCTTCACCGTGCCCTGCGCGTGGACAACCTTCGACCAGACGGGAAACCCCATCTCCGTCAGCTCCGACACGTCGCGCACACCGGCATCGATGACCAGGCCGCGACAGCCCCGCGCCATGGCCGACGTCGCCAGAAGATCCCCGAAATACCCGTCGTCACAGGCCGAGGTCGGCGCGAGGACCAGGATATCCCCCTCCGACAGCTGCTCGATGGCGACATGCAGCATCCAATTGTCCCCCGGCGGGGCCGAGATCGTCACCGCAGACCCTGCCGTCTGCGCACCCTGCCAGATCGGTGTCATGTGGGGCGCCATAAGCCCTGTCCGGCCCTGCGCCTCGTGCACGGTCGCGACACCGGCCTGACCCAGGCGCCGCACCACGTCGGGATCGGCGCGGACGATCTTCGTGCGAACGACGCCCCCCATCACAGCGCGTCCACGCAGCGCGGGAAGACTGACTGGAAGCCTTCGGCATGGGTGGCCTTGCGCCCGCCCGCCTGCCCGCCCGAATTGCGGCGGAAGTGATTGCCGCGGTTCTGGGCGACGTTGGTGTAGTAGTCCCAGAGATGCTCCTGCCCCTGCATGCATTCGATGGCGGCGCGCTTCTTGTCCCACACGTCCGAGATGTCGAGGAACGTGTCGGGCACCCAGCCCATCTGTTCGGTCTGGTGCGGCTCGAACTGATAGACCTGAGGTGCGCCCAGAACCGTCTGCCCGGGGTTATGGCCCCAGGCCTGCGCGATCATCCGGCATTCGATGGTCAGCGCATAGGTATAGGCGTGATCTGTGTTGTACGGATCGCGCTGGGAATGGGTCAGGATGAAGCCGGGCTGAACCTCGCGGAGGATATCCACCAGCGCGTCCTTGTCATCACGGTCTAGGTGCAGCGGATAGTCCCCCAAATCCATGAAGCGGATGTCGGCGCAGCCCAGCGCATCCGCCGCCGCCTGGGCCTCGGCCTTGCGGGCGTCCTTCACCTGGTCGAGCGTGTAGCCGCCCTGTTTCCACAGCTTGGCGCTCTCTCCGCGCTCACCGAAGCTGAGGCAGACGACCGTCATGTCGATGCCCCGCGATTGGTGCAGCGCAATGGCACCCCCGCAGCGCCAGACGAAATCCGCGGCGTGCGCACTGATCACGAGACCTGTTTTTCCGGCCATCCGAACGGCTCCTTCCGGTGTTGCAACAGATTGCTTTTACGCATCGAAGAGTAGGCTAATGCGGTAAGTTCGGCCAATCCGTTCGTCGTTCCGACCATTCAATCTGCGCAACGCCGGGTTACAGGCGGTTCAGCACGCGGTCGACCTCCTGCCATAGATCGTCGCCAGACGGGTTGGCTTGCGTGTCCGCGACCCGGTCCTGCCACGCCGCCGTCGCCGCGGCCATGCCACCGCCCAGGCCCAGCGCCTCGACCGTCTTCGCGACCTCGCGCATTTCGGCCGCGCGGCGTTTGCCATGCACCATCATACGCTCGAAATTATAGGCCGCGCGGGACGGCCATTCCATTCCGGGGTCCGATGCTTCGAACGAGCCCAGAACCTCGGCCCCCACCCCGGCGCGGCGGGCGGACAGAAAGCATTCGGCCGTCAGCGCCTCGATCCCCTTGATCATGACCGACCGGATCATCTTGATCGAGGACGCCTGTCCGACCGTGTCCCCCACCACGCGGACCTGCATGTCCAGCGCAGTCAGCGCGCTCAGCGCGACATCGGCATGGGGGCCCGACAGCAGGATCGGAACGCGGTGTTTCTTCCCGGCAACCGGGGCCATGATCGCCATATCGACATAACGCCCCCCGGCCCCTTCGATCACCTCCGCGGCGGCGCGTTTGGTATCCGGCGCGCAGGAATTGCCGTCAAACCACAGCGTCCCCGGCGCGACGGACCCGGCGCCTGCCCGCGCGGCCTCCAGGGCGCAATCGGCCGTCACAAGGCAGAAGACGCGCTCCGCCCCGTCCAAGGCAGCTTCGATGCGATCCGCACCCGTCACACCCGCCGAGGCATAGCGCGCTTCCATCGCGGCGCGCGTTTGCGATGTATCGGTCTTGATGTCGAAGGCCGCGACCTGGCCGACCGATCGCGACCAGCCGGTCGCGAAGGCCTGTCCGGCCTCGCCGAAACCCACGAAGGCTATCGTGCCATTCATCCTGCGTCTCCTTGTGCAATGTCGGGCGCGGGACGGATACTCCGCGCATGGTGGCGACATGACAAGCCGATTGCCCCGGCCGCAGGACCTCAGCCCATCGCGCGATCCATCGCTTCGAATTCCACGTTCAGGATATCCAGGAACCGCTGTTGCGGCATCGAGGGCTGCCAGTCGGCGCGCGTGGTATATCCGATTGCGCGCCCGGTCGGTCCCAGATCGACCTCGATACGGCAAAGATGCCCCATGGCCACCGCTTCGGCCACCTGCATCCTCGAGATCAGAGTCAAGCGGTCCGAGTCCCGCAGCATCGCCTGCAACAGCGCGGGGGCCCCCATCTCAACCGGCATCGCGATCTCGTCCCCGAAATCCAGCCTGCCCACCAGCGCATCGAAATGCACGCGGGCCGGCGCGCCGACCCGTGGGGCGATCCAGGCGTGCCCAGCAAGGTCGGCCAGGCACAAATCGGATCTGGCTCCAAGCGGATGACCGGATCGCGCCACCACCCACAGCGGGTCGTGCAGGACCAGTGTTTCTTCAACCCCGTCGGGCACCGCGCCCTCGCGCAGCGCCCCGATCAGGACGTCGATCTCGCCGCGCAGAAGCGCCCGCACCAGCGGCTGGTATGCGCCATCCACCACACGAATTTCGACCTTCGGAAAGGCGTCCGAGAATGCGTCAATCGCCCGGGGCAGCACCGCCGTCTGCGCCAGCGGCAGGCACCCGACATTCAGCCGGCCCGAAAAATGCCCCTGCCAGTCGGCCAGATCGGTGCGGGCCTGCTGGAACTCGGCAAGGGCCAGGCGCGCGGCATTGGCCAGCGACTCGCCCAGGCGCGTGGGGCGCATGCCGCGGGAGGTCATCTCGAACAGCGGCGCATTCGCCCGACGCTCGGCCGCGCGCAGCGACCGGCTGACGGTCGAGACCTCGCGCCCCATCTGACGGGCCGCTGCGCGAAACCCTAGATGGTCGACCGCGGCAACCAGCGCGGTCAGCTGCGCGTGGCTCAGCGCCTTCCACACGCGGGGCCTTTCGGCGGGCCACCCCGACCGGTCCAAGAGCGCCAGACCACGGCGGACGCGGGCGACGTAGGTCTCTCCGGCCTCGGTGATCCGCATGCCCCCGCTGGTCCGCCAGAACAGCGGCAACCCGATGTCGCCCTCAATCTTCGCGACGCCTTGGGTCAGGGCCGGTTGCGAAAGGCTGATAGCATCCGCCGCCGCCGAGAGAGAGCCGATATCGGCGATTGCCACAACTCCGGCGAGATGGCGCAAGTTTGGGGGATCGGATCTCAGGGGAACCACCGGCGCTGCTTGTTGCGCAATCTGAATATCGCCCGAATGAGACCGCGTCGAATCCAATTAGTGTCCGGCGCGCCCGACCCGTATGATGCGGATAATAAATCAGGGAGGATTTAGCGATGTATCTCAGGTGCACTTTCACTGCGCTTGCGCTGGCTGCAGCGACGCCGCTGGCCGCACAGGACCGTGTCTCGATCGGGACGGGCGGCACGGGCGGCGTGTTTTATGCCGTCGGCGCCGGCATGGCCGATCTGCTGAACCGGCAGCTCGACGGAGTGTCCGCGAATGCCGAAGTCACCGGGGCCTCGGTCGAGAATATCCGCCGCGTCTCGAACGGCGAGATGACCATGGGCTTCTCCTCGGCCTCTACGCTGTACGAGGGCAAGGCCGGCGAAGGCCCCTTCGACGGCGACCCGCAGAATGTCGCAGCCATCGCCTATCTCTACCCGGCCGTGCTCCAGCTTGCCGCGACGGCCGAAAGCGGTGCCGAAACCGTGGCCGATCTGGGCGGCCTCGATATCTCCATCGGACCGCCGGGATCGAACTCGTCGATCTTCGCCGAGCGTCTGCTGACCTCGCAGGACGCGTTCGACATGGGCAACGTATCGTTCCTGTCCTACGGAGAGGCGACCGGTGCGATCAAGAACGGGCAACTGGAAGGCTCGATCATCCTGGCCGGCACGCCCGCCTCGGCCTTCATTGAACTCTTCACGACCGAAGACGTCCGACTGATCCCGGTCGAGGGCGGCAGCGTCGAAGGTCTGCTTCAGGACTATCCGTTCTACGAACTAGTCGACATCCCCGCAGGCACCTATGAAGGGCAGGACGGTGCAGTCTCGGCGGTGGGCGATCCGGCAATCCTGTTCACAGCAGCGGATGCGGACGAGGAGATGGTCCGCCAGATCACGGCCACCCTCTTCGACAATCTCGAAACGTTGGGGTCCGTCCATCCCGCCGCTGCCAAGATCACGGTCGAAGCCGCGGGCAACACCCCGATCGACCTGCATCCGGGCGCGCAGGCGTATTTCGACGGCCGTTGACCGGACTCCCGGGCCGGGACCCATCGCGTCCCGGCCCTATCGAAAGCCCACCCCATGATTGACGAAACATTCGCCACGATCCTGCCGCGGGACCATGTCTCGCGGTGGGAGCACGGCCTCGCCACCGCAGCCTTGGCCCTGACCGCCGTGGCTGCGACGGCCCTGGTGATGTGGTCGGCCTGGTTCGGCGACATCACTGCGCTGATCCTGCGCGCGGTGTTCTTCTCGCTGACCATTTCCGCGGGCCTCGTTGTGGTGGCGGTCGCGCGTCCTGCGGTCTGGTGGCGGATCGTCCTCTACGTGCTGGCCGCGTTGGTACTGATCCCGGGGCCGTTCCTGTGGGTGAACTACATCGATATCATCCGCTCCGGCGGGATCGCGAACCAGACGCATATCGCGCTGTTCATCATCTCGACGCTGGCGGCGCTGATCGTGTCACGGTTCTCCATCGGGTGGGTGATGGTGGCGCTGGGCGTCGTGGCCCTGGTTTACGCTTTCTTCGGCTATCTCATTCCGGGCACCTATGGCCACGCGGGCTACAGCCTCGGACGGGTGACCTCGAACCTGTTCCTGCGGACCGAGGGCCTGTTCGGCCTGCCCATGGGCGTGGCCGCGCAATACATCCTGCTGTTCTCGTTCCTGGGGGCGCTGCTTCTGCGCACGGGGCTGGGGCAGGTCTTCGTCGACCTGGCGCACGCCGCCACCGGACGCGTTCAGGGCGGACCTGCGCTGACGGCGGTGGTGTCGTCGACCATGTTCTCCTCGATCAACGGCTCGGCTGTGGCGGGCGTTGTGACCACCGGCACCTTCACGATCCCGCTGATGAAGCGCACCGGTTATCCGCCCCGGCTGGCCGCTGCGATCGAGGCGGCCGCCTCGTCGGCGGGCCAGATCATGCCCCCCGTGATGGGCGCCGCGGCCTTCCTGATGGCCGAGCTGACGCAGACCCCCTATGCCACCATCGCCGCCGCGGCTCTGATCCCGGCGCTGCTTTACGTCTTCGCAATGCTCGTCGCCGTGCGCGAGGAAGCCGGCAAGCGCGATCTGGCCCGGGCCGATCCCGCCGACATCCCGGCGATGAGCGAGGTCCTTAAAACGAGCGGGCATCTGCTGATCCCCCTCATCGCGCTTATCGTGTTCCTGGCCGTGGGCTATACCCCGTCGGCCGCGGCGGTCCTATGCATCATCGCGACCCTGCTGGTCTCGGTCATCTCGAAAGAGACGCGCATCGGCCCCAAGGGCCTGGTCGAGGTGATGATGCTGACCGTCCGCAACGTCCTGCCCGTGGTGGCGGCCGTGGCGATCGCGGGCATGCTGATCGGTGTGCTGACCCTGACCGGCATGGCGCTGAAGATGTCGGCGCTGATCCTCGACGTGGGCGGCGGCAACCTTCTGGCGGTGCTGCTTCTGACCATGGTCGCCAGCTTCGTTCTGGGCATGGGGATGCCCACGTCGGCGGCCTATCTTCTGCTGGCCATCCTCATCGCCCCCGCTTTGGAACAGTTCGGCCTGCCGATCATCGCGGCGCACATGTTCATCTTCTACTACGGGCTTCTGTCGGCGATCACGCCCCCGGTGGCGTTGGCGGCCTATGCCGGGGCGTCCATCGCCGGCGCACCGCCCAATGCCGTGGCGATCGACTCCATCCGGCTGGGCTTCGTGAAGGTCGTCGCCCCGTTCCTGTTCGTCTACGCGCCCGAGCTTTTGCTGATCGGCACGCCCCTGACCATCGCGCTGGCCACCATCGCGGCCTTCGCGGGCACCTTCGCCGCGGGCACCGCGCTCAGCGGATGGTGCATCGCCCCGCTGACCCTGGCGCATCGGGGCGGTTTCTGGGCCGTGGCCGCGCTTTGCACCGTCTCGCTCGTGTTGCCCATCGCCTCGGGTGCCAGCCTTCTGGCGCTGGCGCTGGCGCTGGTCGCGCTGTTCTTCCTCATCGCCTCATTGTGGAGATCCCATGGATATCGATCCGCCAACCTGGGCGCATGACCCCAGCGTTCCCGACTATGCCCCGCCCGAGGGCGCCGTCGATGCCCATTGCCACGTCTTCGGGCCCGGCGACCGCTTTCCCTATGCGCCCCAGCGCAAGTACACCCCCACCGACGCGCCGAAGGAAAAGCTGTTCGCGCTGCGCCGCCACCTGGGATTTGCGCGCAACGTCATCGTGCAGGCCAGCTGCCATGGGCGCGACAACGCCGCCCTCCTCGATGCGCTGACCGCCGACCCGGAAGGATGCCGCGGCATCGCCGTGGTCGACCCGGAGATCTCGGACTCCACCCTGCACGAGATGGATGCCGCCGGCGTGCGCGGCGTCCGCTTCAACTTCGTGCGCCGTCTGGTCGATCCCGATCCTCTGGACGTCTCGGCCCGCCTTGCGGCACGGGTCGCGGCGCTGGGGTGGCACGTGGTGGTCTATTTCGAAGCATCCGATCTTGAGGACCTCGCGCCCTTCCTCAAGCAGCTTCCCTGCGACGTGGTGATCGACCACATGGGGCGGCCGGACATCGCGGCAGGCGTCGACGCGCCCGGGTTCGACGCATTCCGCGCGCTGGTCGACGATCCGAAATTCTGGGTCAAGGTCGGTTGCCCCGAGCGGATGACCCAGGACGGCCCGCCCTATGACGACGTCAGCCCCTTCGCCCGCACGCTTGTCGAGCAGATCCCGAATCGCGTGCTCTGGGGCACCGACTGGCCGCACCCGAACATGAAAAGCCACGTGCCGGATGACGGGCTTCTGGTGGACCGGATCCCCGTGATCGCCCCCACGCCCGAGCTGCGTCAGAAGTTGTTGGTCGACAACCCGCACCGGCTGTATTTCGCGCGTTAGCATGTTCACGCCGGGGGAAAGTCCTGCCCGACCCGGACCATAGCCCGCGGCCGTCCCGACCATACCGATACGGCTGACAGTGTCCGACAGTGCGAACAAGTGGACGATCCTCCGCACGAGACCACAGGCTGCGCTCCGCCTGCGACCTCCGCCGGCGCCGGTCGCCGCCGCACCCCCTTTCCCTGCCCTGGTCCCTCTGTCACTACTCGAAGGGCCATGAAGGACAGCCCCCATTTCGATCCCGCCCCACGCCTGGGCGACGAGGTCCGCAAGACCACCTGCTACATGTGCGCCTGCCGCTGCGGCATCGACGTCCATATGAAGGGCGAGGAGATCGCCTATATCGAGGGCAACCGCGACCACCCGATCAACAAGGGCGTCCTGTGCGCCAAGGGCGCTGCGGGGATCATGCAGCACACTTCTGCCGCGCGTCTGCGCGCGCCGCTGAAACGGGTAGGCGAGCGCGGCGAAGGCAAGTTCCAGGAGATCACCTGGGACGAGGCGCTGACGACCGTCGCCGACCGCCTGAGCCATATCCGCGCCACAGACCCCAAAAAGCTGGCCTTCTTCACCGGCCGCGACCAGTCGCAAAGCTTCACCGGTTTCTGGGCGCAGCAGTTCGGCACGCCCAACTACGCCGCGCATGGCGGCTTCTGCTCGGTCAACATGGCGGCGGCGGGGATCTATACCATCGGCGGCGCCTTCTGGGAATTCATGTCGCCTGATTGGGAGAACGCGCAGCTGTTCCTGCTGTTCGGCACGGCCGAGGATCACGACAGCAATCCGATCAAGCTGGGCCTCGCCAAGTTGAAGGAACGCGGGGCGAAGGTCATCGCCGTGAACCCGATCCGCACCGGCTATAACGCGATCGCGGACGAATGGGTCGGCATCACGCCGGGCACCGACGGACTGTTCGTGCTGTCGCTGATCCACTGCCTGTTGCGATCAGGCAAGGTCGATCTGGATTACCTCGCGCGCTGGACGAATGCGGGCTGTCTGGTCGACGGCGACCCGAAATCCCCGACCCACGGCCTTCTGCTGAAGGACGACCGGGGCACGCCGCTGGTCCTCGACCGCGCGACGCGCAAGCCCCGCCCGTGGGACGCGGCGGGCGTGAAACCTGACCTTTCGGGGCGCTACCGCCGCGCCGGGGCCACGCACCGTTCGGTGTTCCTTCACATTGCTGACCGCTACTTGTCCGAGGACTACGCGCCCGAGCGCATCGGACCGAAATGCGGGATCGACCCTGCGCAGATCCACCGCATCGCCGCCGATCTTGCCCACACCGCCTTCGACCAAAGCTGGCAGCACAAGCAGGACTGGACCGACATGCGCGGCCAGCGCCACACCCATGTCACCGCCCGCCCCGTCGCCATGCACGCGATGCGCGGCATCTCGGCCCATTCCAACGGCTTCCAGACCGCGCGGGCCATCCATTTCCTGCAACTGCTGCTGGGCAGCATCGACGTCCCCGGTGGCAGCCGCTTCAAGCCGCCCTATCCCAAACCGGCCCACGCCCACCCGCGCCCCCACGCGGGCTGCAAACCCGGCCAGCCGCTGGACGGCCCACATCTAGGCTTTCCACAAGGCCCCGAGGATCTGCTGGTCGAAGCCGACGGCACGCCTAAACGCCTCGACAAGGCGTTCAGTTGGGAGAACCCGCTGTCGATCCACGGCCTGATGCACATGGTGATCTCGAACGCCTATGCGGGCGACCCGTACGAGATCGACACCCTGTTCCTCTACATGGCGAACATGGCCTGGAACTCGACCATGAACACCAGCCAGGTGATGGGGATGCTTTCGGACAAGGACGAGGACGGCAACCACGTCATCCCCTTCATTGTCTGCGCCGACGCCTACAGCTCGGAAATCGTGGCCTATGCCGACATCGTGCTGCCCGACACGACCTACCTTGAACGCCACGACTGCATCTCGCTTCTGGATCGCCCGATTTCCGAACCTGACCACGCCGCCGACGCCATCCGCTGGCCCGTGGTCGCGCCCGATCGGGATGTGCGCCCCTTCCAGACCGTCCTGATCGACCTCGCCAACCGCATGGGCCTGCCCGGCTTCGTCGCGGACGGCCAGCCCCTTTATGCCGATTACGCCGACTACATGGCCAACCACGAACGCCGCCCGGGCGTGGGCCCGCTGGCCGGCTGGCGCATCGCCGAGACCGGCCTGACAGACGGGCGCGGCCAGCCCAATGGCGGCCAGATCGACCAGTATATCAAGCATGGCGGCTTCAAGACCTACGAGGTTCCGCAGGCCGCGCGCTACATGAAGACCTTCAACACCGCGTGGTGGGACTGGTCGCAGCAGATGGGCTTTACCGACGCACCCGCCCCCGCGCCCTTCGCGCTGTGGTCCGAGCCGCTGCGCCGCTTCCAGATGGCGGCCGAGGACGGCGGCCCTTGCCCCGAACCCTATCGCGCCCGCATGCGGCTGACCCACGATCCCCTGCCGATCTGGTACGCTCCGCTGGAAGACGGCCACGCCGATCCCTATGAATATCCGTATTATGCCCTGACCCAGCGCCCGGCGGCGATGTATCACTCGTGGGGCGGTCAGAATGTCTGGTTACGTCAAATCCACGGGCGAAATCCCCTCTATTTGCCCACCAAATTGTGGGAAAAGTGCAAGTTTCAGGACGGCGACTGGGCCCGCGTCGCCTCGGTCCACGGCGAGATCACGGTCCCCGTCGCCCATATGGCCGCCCTGAACGAGAACACGGTCTGGACGTGGAACGCCGTCGGCAAGCGCCGCGGCGCATGGGCGCTGTCGCCGAAGGCCCCCGAAGCCACCAAAGGCTTCCTGCTCAACCACATCATCCACGAGCTGCACCCCGAGAAGGGCGACGGCTTGCGCTGGTCGAACTCGGACCCGATCACCGGGCAGGCGGCGTGGTTCGACTGCCGCGTGAAGGTTGAAAAGGTGAAGGCGCCCAAGGTCTCCCACCCCGCGATCGTGCGGCAGGACAGCCCCGTGGGCCAAGGCCCCGCCATTGTCGCGCGGCATACAGGTGCTGCGGCCGATCCCGCGCCCTCTCTCCTCGACCGGCTGAAGGCGCGCTTCCTGTGACCGACCTGCCCACCCACACCGAAAAGACGCTGGGTCTGGTGATCGACCTCGACACCTGCGTCGGCTGTCACGCCTGCGTCGTCGCCTGCAAGGCCTGGAATACCGAGAATTACGGGGCGCCCCTGTCGGACACCGACGCCCACGGCGCCACCCCCTCGGGCGCATGGCTCAACCGCGTCCACTCCTACGAGGTCACGCCCGAGGCCGGTCCGCCCCGGATCGTCCACTTCCCGAAATCCTGCCTGCATTGCCAGGACGCGCCTTGCGTCACCGTCTGCCCAACCGGCGCCAGCTACAAGCGCACCGAGGACGGGATCGTGGTGGTGAACGAGGCCGAATGCATCGGCTGCGGCCTTTGCGCCTGGGCCTGCCCCTACGGCGCGCGCGAACAGGACCCGTCGCAAAAGGTGATGAAGAAATGCACCCTCTGCGTCGACCGCATCGACAACCACAACCTGCCCGAAATCGACCGCGAACCGGCCTGCGTGCGCACCTGCCCCGCCAAGGCGCGTCATTTCGGCGACCTCTCGGATCCGGAAAGCCATGTCAGCCGCCTCGTGGCCGAGCGCGGCGGCATGGATCTGGCCCCCGAACAGGGCACCCGGCCCGTGAACAAGTACCTGCCACCCCGCCAGAAGGACGAGGAGATCGACATCCTCGCCCCCCTCCTCGCCCCCGTGGACCAAGAGCCGGGCGGCTTCCTCGGCTGGCTCGACCGGACGCTCGACCGGCTGGGCTGACCGCGCGAGGTCCGGGCCAGATTTTCGATCCGGAAATCTGCCCTACCAAATCCTGCCCCGCCGCGGGACTCGATTTCACCCGCAAAACCCGGCAACAAGGCGCAATGCATCCCGCGCCGTCCCTCATTTTCTTCACCACCCTATCGGGGGCAGGCTTTGCCCTTCTGGCGCTGGCGTGCCTCGGCATTGCCCCGTCAACCGGCTGGGGCGGCTTGCTGGAATTCGCGCTGGCCTTCGGACTGGCGCTGTCCGGTCTTGCCGCATCGACCCTGCATCTGGGCCGCCCCGAACGCGCGCTGAAGGCGTTCCGCGAATGGCGCAGCTCATGGCTGTCGCGCGAGGCGTGGCTGGCCTTTGGCACCTTGGGCTTGGGCGGTTTGACGGCGATCCTGTCGCTGACCGGCCTGCCCGCGCTGTTCCTCGGTCTGCCAACCGCCCTTCTGGCCATCGCGACCATCACCGCCACCGCCATGATTTATGCCCAGCTCAAAACCGTGCCGCGCTGGCACCATTGGTCCACACCAGCGCTGTTCCTTGCCCATGCCGCCACAGCCGGAACGCTGCTGGCCGGGCACCGCCTGCCCGCGGCGATCCTGCTGGTGCTGACTGCAGCCGCGCAGTTCGCCGCGTGGAAAGCGGGCGACGCGCGCACCGGCCCTACGACCCGCGAATCCGCGACCGGCCTCGGGCCGAAGGTCCGCCCGTTCGAGGCGCCCCATACCGGCGAAAGCTACCTCACGCGCGAGATGGTGTTCGTCGTAGGCCGCAAGCACCGGCTGCGCCTGCGCTCTATCGGACTGGCCGCGGCCTATCTTGCCCCGCTCGCCTTCCTTGCGATCCCGCCCGCCCCGCTGGCCCTGCCGCTGGCCGCACTGACGCATCTGGGCGGCACGCTGGTGATCCGCTGGCTGTTCTTCGCCGAGGCCGAGCACACCCTCGCCCTCTACTACCGCTGATCGGCCCGTCCCGCGCGGTGCCGGGCGTTTGTCCGACGCGTATCCGGCATTTGCCCGACGCAAACCCGACCCGGGCCTTGCCTTTGTCCGGCGCATGTCCGACGAAAGCCCGACGTTTATTCCGAAATATGGAGAGGGGTCATGCACCCGGACTGGATCGCCCTCGACTGGGGAACCTCGAACGTCAGGGCTTGGGCCATGGACCGCGCAGGCGGCGTTCTGGCAGAAGCATCCTCCCCCCGCGGCATGGCGACCCTCAGCCCCGCAGAGTTCGAGCCCGCGTTCCTCGACCTCGTCTCGGACTGGACCCTGCCCGACGCCTGCCCCGTCTTCGCCTGCGGCATGGTCGGCGCCCGTCAGGGCTGGGCCGAGGCGGGGTATCAGGCGGTCCCCTGCGCGCCACTTTCCGGCACCCCCACCCGCGTGGAAACGCTGTCCGATCAGCTGGTCGTGCGGATCGTCCCCGGCCTCAGCCAGACCCGCCCGCCCGATGTGATGCGCGGCGAGGAGACGCAGATCGCGGGGTTCCTGTCGCCCAACCCGAAGTTCGACGGGACCCTGATCCTGCCCGGAACGCACACGAAATGGGTGCAGATTTCGGCCGGTGAGGTCGTGTCGTTCCAGACCGCGATGACCGGCGAGATCTACGCGGCCCTCGCCCACCATACGGTCCTGCGCCATTCCATCACCGACGGCTGGGACGACGCGGCCTTCCTCGACGCGATCTCGGACGGCCTGTCCCGCCCTGAGGCGCTGGCCACCCGCGCCTTCCAGATCAGGGCGGATAACCTTCTGAACGGATTGGACTCTTCCACGGCCGCCGCGCGCCTGTCGGGCCTTCTGGTAGGCGCGGAACTGGCCAATGCACGCCCCTACTGGCTGGGCCTTCCGACCGCCATCGTCGGCGCCCCCAAGCTCGTTTCCCACTACGCGGCCGCCCTGAAAGCCCAGGGCGTGGCCCCCTTGATCGCAAGGGGCGATGCCTGCACCCTTGCCGGCCTGAAGGCCGCCCGCGCCCTATGGAAGGAGACCTGACCCATGCGAGAGATCATCGCCATCCTGCGCGGCATCGACCCCGATGAGGCGGTCCCCGTCACCGAAGCCCTTGTGAACGCTGGAATAACCCGGATCGAGGTCCCGCTGAACTCCCCCTCTCCCTTTCTGTCGATCCGGGCGATGGTCGACACGTTCGGCGACGTGGCCCAGATCGGCGCGGGCACGGTCCTGACGCCCGAAGATGTACGTAACGTGGCCGAGACGGGCGCCCGCATGGTCGTCTCGCCCAATTGCGACCCCGAGGTCATCGCCGCCACGCGAACGGCGGGCCTCGACAGCTATCCCGGCGTCCTGACCCCGACGGAATGCTTCGCGGCGCTGAAGGCCGGCGCGACGGCCCTGAAGGTCTTTCCCGCCTTCCAGATGGGGATCGAGGGGCTGAAGGCCCTGCGCGCGGTCCTGCCAATCGAGACGCGGCTTTACATGGTCGGCGGTGTCGGCCCCGCGGCCTTCCGTGAGTGGGTCAGCGCGGGCGCGTCGGGCTTCGGCATCGGCTCGGCCCTCTACCGCCCCGGCGACACGCCCGAGGACGTCGCGACCCGCGCCGCCGAGATGGTTGCAGCCCATGATGGAGCTTTCGAATGACAGTCACCGTCCACGACACGACGCGTTGCCTTCTGGGTGAAGGCCCCCTTTGGCATCCCCAGCGCGAACAGCTTTACTGGTGCGATATCCTCTCGCGCCGGGTGATGACGCGCGAAGGCGACCGTCTGCGCAGCTTCGATTTCGACCGCTTCGTCTCGTGCCTTGCGTGGGTCGACCAGGAACATCTGGCGGTTGCCACGCAGACCGATATTGCGCTTTTGAACGTGGAGACCGGGGAACAAACCCATCTTCACCCATTGGAGGCGGACAACCCCGCCACACGGTCCAATGACGGGCGCGTCGACCCCTGGGGCGGGTTCTGGATCGGAACCATGGGCACCGGGAAAGAGGCGCAGGCCGGGTCGATCTATCGCTTTCACAAGGGCGCTTTGACGCAGCTTCTGGACGGTATCACGATCACGAACGCCATCTGCTTCTCACCCCGTCACGACTGGGCGTATTTCACAGATACGCCGACGCAGATCGTCATGCGTTGGAAACTGGGGAGCGACGGAACCCCATTGGGCGACCCCGAACCCTTCATCGACGAGACCCGCGCGGGACACAGCCCGGACGGTGCCGTCTGCGACAGCGATGGCAGGCTGTGGGTCTCGCATTGGGGATCGGGCCGGGTTGCGATCTACAGCCCCGACGGCCAGTTCGAGCGAGAGGTTCGCCTGCCTGCCACCCAGATCACCTGCCCGGCCTTCGGCGGTCCCGGTCTGGCCACGCTTTTCGCCACGTCGGCTGCCGTTGGGCTGTCGGAAGATGCCGTGACTTCAGACGTCGGCCACGGCCGCACGTTTGCCGTGGCCGGTGAAGGTGTCGGTCAGCGCGAGCATCAGCTGATCATGTAGCGCCGGGCCGACGACGATCACGGTCCGCCTACCCTTCGGGCGTGATGCGCAGAAGCTCTCCGTTCGGCTTGTCGGTCACCAGAAGCACAGCTCCGTCCTGGTCGACATCGACGTCGCGAATACGCCCGCGATCTGTCACCAGACGTTCCTCGCCCGTGACCGTGTCGCCGTCCATCGTCAACCGGACCAGTGCGCCGGGCGCAAGGGATGCCGCAAGGACGTTCCCATCCCATTCCGGGAACATGTCCCCCTCGTAGAAGACGAAACCGCCGGGTGCGATCACCGGGTCCCAGTAATACCGCGGCTCGACGAATTCCTCGCGGCGCGGCTCTCCGATCCCGATCAGGGGGCCGGAATATTGGCGGCCATAGCTGACGACGGGCCAGCCATAGTTTTGCCCGGCCTCGATCAGGTTCAGCTCGTCACCGCCGGCGGGGCCATGTTCCAAGCCCCAAAGCTGACCGGTCTCGGGATGAAGCGCAGCACCCTGCACGTTGCGGTGCCCCAGCGACCAGATCTCGCCTTTCGTACCGTCGACGTCGTCGAAGGGATTGTCCTCGGGCAGGCTGCCATCCTGATGCACACGCACGATCTTGCCGTAGGTCTTGTCGAAATCTTGAGCGTAATCCCGATAGGTTGCGGTGAAGTGCTCGCCCGTCGTCACGAAAGCATAATCACCGTCCAGTACGACGCGGCTGCCGATATGCATGGCGTTGTCTGCGGGCGGATCCTGCACGAAGATGTCGGTGACGTCCTGAAGCGCCGTGCCATCTTCGGATAGGGTCGCGCGGGCGGCGGCGGTCGCGGTCTGGCCGCTGCCCATGGGCTTGGCGTAGGTCAGGAACAGGGTGCGGCTTTCGGCGAAGTCTTCGGCCAATGCTACGTCCAGTAGACCGCCCTGATCGCGCGCGGCGACCTCGGGCACGTTCTGGATCGGATCCTGAACGGTGCCGTCACGGGTTACGATTCGAAGCTGACCGGCACGCTCGGTCACGATGTAGTTGCCATTCGGCAGGACCTCGACGGCCCAGGGATGGATCAGGCCGTCGGCCACGGTTTCGACCGACAGGGCCACCACTGTCTCTACGGCGGGGGCCCGGGTCTGGTTCTCGAATGCGGGTTCGAATTCGGGGACGTTCTTCGGCCCCTGCTCGACCTGTGCCGCGGCGCCAGTGGCCAGTGCGGTGGACAAAAGCATGGTGAGGGTGCGCGTCATGTTGTCGATCTCCCTTTCGTTGGTTTGCGGGATCAACGGACATACACCGCCCCCGTTCCGGCCGGCGCAATTCGTCGCAGCGGGATCTGCGGGCCGCCTTCCCGCGTTTTGGCCCGACACGCATGATTGACGGAGGCCCTGATGAGCGAGGCAAAGAAGACCGACCCCGAGCTGTGGGAAAAGGTGAAGGACGAGGTGACGCAGTCCGGCAAGGGTGGCGATCCCGGCCAGTGGTCCGCGCGCAAGGCCCAGATGGCCGTGCAGGAATACAAGAAACGCGGCGGGGGGTATGCCGATGACGGCCCCGATCAGAAGGATACCGATCTGCATGACTGGACCGAGGAGGACTGGGGCACCAAGTCGGGCGGCCAGTCCGGCGAGACCGGCGAGCGGTATCTGCCCAAGAAGGTCCGGATGCTACTGACCCAGGACGAATATGCCCGCTCGACCGAGAAGAAGAGGGACGGGTCGGGCCAATATGTCGACCAGCCGAAGGACGTCGAGGACAAGGTTGCGAAGATCAAGAAGAACGGTCCGACGAAGGACATGCTGGACGAGCGTGCCCGGGATCTGGACATCGAAGGACGGTCGAACATGACCAAGGATGAGCTTCTGTCAGCCATCGACGACGCGACGGACGAGAACGGGCGCGGCAAGGGATCGAAAGCGTCGCTAGAGGCGAAGACGAAGGGCGAACTTTACGGCATGGCGCAGGAGCGCGATGTCGACGGGCGGTCCGACATGGACAAGGACGATCTGGTCGAGGCCCTGAATGATGCCGGTTGAGTTGTCGGACCTGTCGAAAGATGCCCTGCGCGACCTCGCCTCTGTGCGCGAAGTGCCGGGGCATACGGACATGACCAAGGCGGACCTGATCGACGCGATGGACAATCAGGCCGAGGACGATCTGACCCCGTGGCTGGGCCTGACACGCAAGGAAATCTACGGGGCCGCGACAGAGGCTGGCATCGACGGGGCCAAGGACAAGGACAAGCGGTCGCTGATCCTCGAACTGGCTGGCAGGGTGTGACGCCCCCAAGAAGGCCAGGACTACGGCGCGGATCGGTCGGCCGCGAAAAGGAGAGAGAGTGTGACCGTTTTTACTGGCGATTATGCCGTCGAAATCATGGTCGATGGCGGTATTCCCCTGCCACAAGTCTGGTGGCTGGCCACACTCGCCTCCGACCCGATCAGCGATCCGGGACCGCACCTGATGCTTGCGCGCAGTGAACCGCGCAGCGAGACGTTCAAACTTTATACGCTGGAGGATTTCAGCCGCATCACCGACGGCATCCGAAGATTGTGCAAGGCAGACCCCCGGCGGATCGTCCTGGAGCAGATGGCATATACGAACGCCCAGATCGTACCCATTCCGCCGACCGGTATCCTGCCCGCGACGCCCACCATGGATCGCGTGGTAGGACTGCGCGCAGGATGCATTGCAAGGCTACAGGGGCAGCCTCGTGGCTTCACCCTGCGTCCCTATGGCTAACGTAGATCAGGGTCGCGCGTAGATTTGCCCGACCCGGTCCACGGCGGCCTTCAGCGACATCTCCTCGGACTCGCCGGTCTTGCGAGAGGTCAGCTCGACCACACCGTTCTTCAGGCCGCGCGGACCGACGGTGATACGCCACGGCAGACCGATCAGATCCATCGTCGCGAACTTGGCCCCTGCCCGCTCGTCCCGGTCGTCATAAAGGGGGTCGAGGCCCTTGGCCTTCAGCGCCGCATCGATCTTCTCGCAGGTTGCATCGCAATCGCCGTCGCCCTGGCGCAGGTTGACGATGCCGCAATGGAACGGGGTCACGCCCTCGGGCCAGATGATCCCGTTATCATCGTGATGCGCTTCGATCAACGCACCGACCAGGCGAGAGACCCCGATCCCGTGCGACCCCATGTGGACCGGCACCCTCGCGCCATCGGGCCCTACGACGGTGGCGCCCATCGGTTCGGAATACTTGGTCCCGAAATAGAAGATCTGGCCCACCTCTATCCCGCGCGAGGTGCGGCGCTGCTCCTCGGGGATCTGGTCGAACAGGGCAGCATCGTGTGTCTCGTCCGTGCGGGCGTAGGGGGTGGTCCATTCCTCGCAGATGGCGCGCAGGCCCGCGCGGTCGTCAAAATCGATCTGGCGGTCACCCAGGGTCAGGTCGGTGATGGCCGCATCGTAGAACACTTCGGACTCGCCCGTGTCGGCCAGCACGAGAAACTCGTGCGTGTCGTCGCCGCCGATGGGGCCGGAATCCGCGCGCATCGGGATCGCCTTCAGGCCCATCCGCTCGTAGGTACGCAGATAGCTAACCATGTGGCGATCGTAGGCATACATCGAATCCTCGTAGCTGAGGTCGAAATTGTAGCCGTCTTTCATGAAGAACTCGCGCCCGCGCATCACGCCAAAACGGGGGCGGACCTCGTCGCGGAACTTCCACTGGATATGATACAGCGTCAACGGCAGGTCGCGATAGCTGCCGACGTGGCTGCGGAAGATGTCGGTGATCATCTCCTCGTTCGTGGGGCCGTACAGCATGTCCCGTTCGTGCCGGTCGCGGATGCGCAGCATTTCGGGGCCATAGGCGTCATAGCGGCCGCTCTCGCGCCACAGGTCGGCCGGTTGCAGGGTCGGCATCAACATGGGGATGTGTCCCGCGGCCTGCTGTTCTTCGTGAACGATCCGCTCGATGTTACGCAGGACACGATAGCCCAGCGGCAGCCAGGAATAGATGCCCGCCGCGTTCTGCTTGATCATGCCCGCACGCAGCATCAGCCGGTGAGAGGCGATCTGCGCATCCGAGGGTGTCTCCTTCAGGACGGGCAGGAAATAACGGGACAGGCGCATTTGCTCAGGGCTCCTTCGGCGGGTCGGTTCGGGGGTAGGCCAAAGCCCCCGCCCCCGCAAGTCACTCGCGCCAGTGATCGGCAACCCAAGGAGCGGGTCGGATGAAATGGCGGATATGGCCAAGACGGCGGGATTTGACGCGCCCCGTCAGCAGGCGTCTCAGGTGTTCGCGGGCACTGGTCGCGCCGTTCGCGTTGTACCGCCCCAGGATGGCGTCCTCGGGGGTCAGGTGACCGGGGAAGATCACGATCCGCGCGTCTTTGGGCTGCTTTGGCGGCAGTAGATAGTTCAGGGGCGTGATCCGCCGGCAATCGCGCCTGAAATGCGCCACCCAGCCGCGCGGGAACAGCTTCACCCCGCCGGGCGCGTTGCGGGTGACAAAACGCTGTTCGTACCGGTAGGCCTCGGCCACGCCCAGTGGGTCCGCCTTGAATATTTCCTGCAAGGGCAGAAGCTTGCCGACGGGAAAGCGGAAGACCGAGGTCTGGCCCAACCGCTCCAACGGGTTCGAGGGGTTGCGCGACAGGATCACGTCGTCCGGCGCGCCAAACTCGAAGAACGGGTCGAGCGACCCCGTCACCAGAAGATCGAGGTCCAGAAACAGGACCGGCCCGGACAGATCACCCAGCCGCGCGCCCCAAAGCCGCGATTTCGGCCAGATCCCCGATCGGGTCTTCGGTATTTCATAGTCGATTTCGGGCAGCGGCAGTGTCTCGACCTCGGGCCGGATGCCGGTGGGGTCGTCGCAGAAACAGATGAACCGGAAAGGTGGCGTGATGTTGCGCGCGACCATGCCATAAAGGCGGTTGATATAGGGCGGGCCGTATTTGGTCCCCCAGTGGATGCAGATCACCTGTTTCATCGTCGCGTCTCATACGGATGCCAAGTGACCGCTACAAGGTGGCCTTCACTTGGTGTAAGCCGGGTCCAAGATGATCCATACCCGGAACGCGCCGAGACGCCCCGGCCCCTATTGCGAGAGCGCCATGGCCCTGCCCGTGCGAGATCAGATGAAATACTGGGGCGTCGCGCTGGCGCTGTTCCTTCTGGTGCTGTGGTGGCTGGGTGACGTGATCCTGCCCTTCCTCTTGGGCGCAGCAATCGCCTATCTTCTGGATCCGGTGGCAGACAGGTTGCAGCGTCTTGGCCTGCCGCGGGTCGCTGCGGTCGCCATCATCACGGTCGCCACGCTTCTGATCCTTGTGGCGACAATCCTTCTGGTGGTGCCGACACTGGCAACCCAGGCCGTGTCCCTGACCGAGCGGATCGCCCTGCTGATCGAACGCGCGCCCGATACGGTCGAGGGGCTGCAGACCTGGCTGTCCGGGCGGTTTCCCGGTTTCGTGGAACGATTCCCCGACTTCGCGGACATCGACACGACCCTGCGTGACATGCTGGCGAACGCGACGCAGGCGATCCGCGACCGGGCCGGCAGCCTGGTCGAAGGGGTGCTGGCCAGCGCTTCGGGGCTGGTGAACGTCCTTGTGCTGTTCCTGATCGTGCCGGTGGTCGCCGTTTATCTGCTGATAGATTGGGATCGCATGATGGCCGAGATCGACACCCTTCTGCCGCGGGACCACGCACCGACGATCCGCCGCGTGGCGCGCGATATCGACGACACGCTGGCGTCGTTCGTGCGGGGACAGGGCCTCGTTTGTTTGATCTTGGGGGTGTATTATGCCGCCGCGTTGGCCGCCGTGGGGTTGCAATTCGGGCTGATCGTTGGCGCCATCGCCGGCTTTCTGACCTTCATCCCCTATGTCGGCGCGCTGGTGGGCGGCATCCTCGCCATCGGTCTGGCGCTGTTCCAGTTCTGGGGGGATTGGGTGTGGATCCTAGTCGTCTGGGCCATCTTTCAGTCCGGTCAGTTCGTCGAAGGCAACTTCCTGACGCCCAAGCTGGTGGGCGACTCGGTCGGGCTGCATCCGGTCTGGCTATTGTTCGCGCTGTCGGCCTTCGGCGCCGTGTTCGGCTTCGTGGGCTTCCTTATCGCGGTGCCCGCGGCAGCGGCGATGGGCGTGATCGCCCGCTTCCTGACGGCGCGCTACCGCGAAAGCTCGCTTTACCAGGGGTCCGGGAGCAGAGGCTCATGAGGGCCGAACAGCTTCCCCTCGACCTTGCCCGCCGCCCTGCGCTGGGTCGCGCCGATTTCGTCGTCACGCAGGCAAACGCCACGGCGCTGGCCCTGATCGAGGCGCCACGCTGGCCCGGCGGACGGCTCGCACTGACCGGCCCGCCGGCCTGCGGCAAGACCCACCTTGTCCACGTTTGGGCCGCCGCGACCGACGCGGTGGTGGTGCAAGCCGCTGACCTGACCCGATACGACATTGCCACGCTGGCTGGCGCGACCCGGGTGGCGGTCGAGGATGTGCCCGGGATCGCGGGTCAGCGCGGCGCCGAAGCGGCGCTGTTCCATCTGTACAACCGGCTGAGCAGCATGGGGGGGCAGCTTCTGGTGACGGGTGGGGACGCACCCGCAAGATGGGGCATTGCCCTCCCGGACCTCGCCAGTCGCCTTTCCGCCATGACCGTGGCGACGATCCAGGCGCCGGACGACGCCCTTCTGGGGGCACTTCTGGAAAAGCAGTTGAATGACCAGAAACTGTCCGCCGACCTGTCGACGCTGGTCTACCTCGTCAACCGGATGCCGCGCACCGCCGAAGCCGCGCGGGATATCGCGGTCGAGCTGAACCGTCTGTCGTATGCGCGCCGGCGTGCCGTGTCGCGTGACATGGCGCGCGAGGCTCTGGCGCGCGTAGGCGTGTCGCCGTAACGTCATCAAGACAACGCATAAGGCCGCCATGACCGAAACCGACTTCCTCAACGCCCCATTCCCCGCAGCCACGGCACCCGATCCATCCGACGATTTGTCGGGCCCCGGGCGCTATTTCAATCGCGAACTGTCGTGGCTGGCATTCAACTGGCGGGTCCTGGAAGAGGCCGAGAACACGCGCGTTCCCCTGCTGGAGCGCCTGCGTTTCCTGTCGATCTCGGCTACCAACCTGGACGAGTTCTACACCGTGCGCGTCGCGGGCCTGCGAGAGCTTGCGCTGTCGGGGAACACGACCCCGGCCGCCGATGGTCTGACCCCCGCGCAACAGCTGACCCGGATCAACGCGAATGCACGCGACCTGATGGACCGCCAGCAGGACGTCTATGCCGAGCTGAAGGCGCGGATGGCCGAGGAAGGCATCCACATTCTGACCCGGTCGGATCTGGACAAAGCCGACCATACTTTCCTCGAAGGTGTCTTCCTGCAAAGCGTGTTCCCGGTCCTGTCGCCTCTGGCCATCGACCCGGCACATCCGTTCCCCTTTATTCCGTCCACAGGCTATTCCCTTGCGCTTCAGCTGGAACGGGCCAAGGACGGCAAGACCCTGCGCGCGCTGCTGCCCATCCCGCAGCAGATCGACCGGTTCGTGCGCCTCAACGCGCCCGAAGGCCAGGTGCGGGTCATCCCGCTGGAAGAGCTTCTGCTTTTGCACATCGGCACCCTCTATCCGCGCTACAAGGTGAAGGGGCACTGCACCTTCCGCGTGCTGCGCGACAGCGATCTGGAGGTCGAGGACGAAGCCGAGGATCTGGTGCGCGAGTTCGAGGTTGCCCTGAAGCGCCGTCGCCGGGGCGAGGTCGTGCGCCTGAACATCTCGGCCAAAGCGCCCGAGGGGCTGAAGCGCATCATCATGGAAGAGCTTCCCGTGAAGGAAGACGAAACCATCGAGACGGAGGGGCTGATCGGCGTCGGACACTTGTCCGAGCTTGTGCTGAAAGAACGCCCCGACCTGCTTTGGCCCGCCTTCACCCCGCGCGTACCCGAACGGGTGCAGGATCACGAGGGCGACATGTTCGCAGCGATCCGCCAGAAGGACATGCTGCTGCACCACCCCTACGAGACGTTCGACATGGTGGTTCGCTTCCTCAAGCAGGCAGCGGCCGACCCGAACGTGGTGGCGATCAAGCAGACGCTTTATCGGACCAGCCAAGACAGCCCAATCGTCGACGCCCTTTGCGAAGCGGCCGAGGCGGGCAAGCAGGTCACCGCACTGGTCGAGCTGAAGGCGCGCTTCGACGAGGCCGCGAACATCCGCCAGTCCCGCAAGCTGGAACGCGCGGGCGTTCACGTCGTCTATGGCTTCCTGAACCTCAAGACCCACGCCAAGCTGTCGGCCGTCATCCGGCGCGAAGGCGACAAGACGGTGACATATAGCCACTTCGGCACGGGCAACTACCACCACATCACGGCGCGCATCTATACCGATCTGTCGTTCTTCACGACCGATCCGGTGCTGGGCCGCGACATGACGCGGCTGTTCAACTATCTTTCTGGCTATGCCCAGCCCGAGGATCTGGAAAATCTCGGCGTCTCGCCCCTGACGCTGAAACAGAAGCTGCTGGACATGTTCGAGCAGGAGGCCCTGAACGCCGAGGCCGGAAAGCCCGCCGCGATCTGGGGCAAGATGAACTCGATCATCGAGGCGGACGTGATCGACAAGCTTTATGAGGTCAGTCAGCGGGGGGTGAAGGTCTCGCTTGTCGTGCGGGGGATCTGCGGCCTGCGCCCCGGGATCGAAGGCCTGAGCGAGAACATCCGCATCAAGTCCATCGTCGGCCGCTTCCTGGAGCATTCGCGCATCGTCTGCGTCGGCAACGGGCACGAGCTTCCCTCTAAGAAGGCGCGGGTCTTCATCTCATCCGCCGACTGGATGGGACGCAATCTGAACCGCCGGGTCGAGACGTTGGTCGAATGCGAGAACCCAACCGTCAAGGCACAGATCGTCAGCCAGATCATGGCCGCGAACATGGCAGACACGGCCCAAAGCTGGATACTGCGCCCGAACGGCCAGTTCGAACGCCCGGCCCCCGAAACGCAGGAACGGTCGTTCTCCTGCCATCGCTTCTTCCTGGAGAACCCATCGCTGTCGGGGCGCGGTTCGGCCGGGGCGAAGGACGTACCAGAACTGACCCACGCCGCGGAATGATGGGGCTGCACGTGGGACGCATCCGGGCGCCGTCTTGGATGCTTGCCTCTAGGTCAGGGCTTGCGCGTGATCCACGTTGCGTTTGATTTCCCCGAGCTGGATCACAAGTACCTGATCGAACCGCAAGGACCGAGGCCCCGCGCATGACGCCCCCTGCCCCGCCTGCCGATGAATATGGACCGTTCGGTCCTCCCCTGTTCGACGACCCCACCGCGCGGGCCGTCAGCCGCGTCGCCGTCATCGATATCGGATCGAATTCCATCCGGATGGTCGTGTTCGACGGGGCCGCACGGTCGCCCGCGTATTTCTTCAACGAAAAGGTCATGGCCGGCCTCGGCGCCGGCTTCAGCGAGACGGGGCGCCTGAACCCCGAGGGCAAGGCCCGTGCCATGGCCGCGATGCGCCGCTTTGCCAAGCTGGTCGACGGCATGGGCGCCTCGCCCGTGATCGCGGTCGCCACCGCAGCCATGCGCGAGGCCGAGGACGGAGCGGAATTCCGCGACGAGGTCGAGCGCGAGACAGGAATCTCGATCACCATCATCGACGGCGAGGAAGAGGCGCGGCTGTCGGCGCAGGGGGTCCTTTTGGGCTGGCCGGGCGCAGAGGGGCTGGTCTGCGACATCGGCGGTTCGTCGATGGAGCTTGCGGTCATCGGATCGGGGCGGATCGGACACCGTGTGACCTCTCCGCTTGGGCCGCTGCGCCTTGAAGGGCTTGGGGGGAACAAAAAGACGCTGGTGGCCCATATTCGCGAGACGGTCGACACGCTGAAGGACGAGGTGGGCGAGAAAGCGCCGCGCATGTTCCTGGTCGGCGGCTCTTGGCGGGCCATCGCGCGGATCGACATGAGCCGCAGGGACTATCCCCTGCACGTTCTGCACGAATACCGGATGACCCCGAAGGACGTGCGTGAAACTCTGAAATACATCCAGAAACGCTCAGTCGACGAACTCCGCGCCCTGACCGGCATCGGCGAAAGCCGCATGACGCTGGTCCCGCTGGCCAGCCTGGTGCTGAAGGAGGTGGTGAAAGGTTTGAAACCGGCCGAAATCGCGGTCTCGTCCTACGGCATCCGCGAAGGCATTCTATACGAACAGATGCCCCAGCCCTTGCGAGATCGCGACCCGTTGATCGAAGCCTGCCGCTTCATCGAACAGAAGGACGCGCGCCAGCCGGGGTTCGGACGTGCCTTGTACCACTTTATCCTGCCGCTATTCCGTGACCGCCCCGGCGGCCGCTTGCGGATCGTGCGCGCGGCATGCCTGCTGCACGATGTGAACTGGCGGGCGCACCCCGATTACCGCCACGAGGCCTGTTTCGACAGTGCCACGCGCGCCAATCTCGGCGGACTGACCCACGAGGAACGCCTGTTCCTGGGGCTGTCCCTTCTGCACCGTTACAAAGGATCACGCTCTGGCACCCGGTTCGATCAGATGGAAGGCGTGCTGTCCGACAAGGAACTGAGGAACGCTGAAGTCTTGGGCCGTGCGATGCGGTTCGGTGCGATGTTCTCGGCGCGGGAACCGCTGAGCCACGGGGAAATGCGTTGGTTCCCCAAGCGCCGGCACCTGGAACTACGCCTTGCACAAGAAGCCCGGGATTTGTTCGGCGAAGTTGCGCAATCGCGATTCAAGGCCCTGGTCAGTGCCTTGGACGCAACTTCCGAGGTCAAGATGCTGCGCGGAACGCTCAGCGGTGGCTAGATCTCGATCTCGTCATCCATGGGCGTATCGATCGGTCGATCTTCCTTCCGACGCAGGATGATGTCGCCGTTGGGCAACATCTCAGGCGGGTGGTAGGCGCCCAGGTCGTCTACTCCGATGCCATTGAAGTCGAAATTCTCGAGCGATTCGGCCAAGTCTCGCATCCGCGGTTCGACCTCGCCCATCAGGCCACGGAGAAGCTGGCGCGTCCCCTCGGACAGCAAATCCAGGCCTTGTTCGACATCCGACGTATCACCGATTGGCATGTCCGGGTCTTCGGTCGCCTCCTGCGCGATCGCAGGGGTAGAAAGAAGCAACGCGGTCACCAAGGCGGGAATGATGTGTCTCATTCTACAAATGGTGGGGTGCGCACCCTGAAGGTCAAGCGCGCTTGCCGAGGTTCACGCCTGTTCGGCCTCGATCAGCTCCCATGCGCGATTGAGTGCCCGTATACGGCGTTCGGCCATGTGCACCGCCTCGGGTGGCACGCCCCTGGCAATCATCCGGTCTGGATGACTTTCCTTGACCAGCCTCTTCCAGGCCGCTCGCGCCTCTGCCGGCGAGGCCCCCGGCTGCAGACCTAGAACCTCGTAGGGGTCCGGTTCTGCATCCGTGACGTGGCGGGCACGGATCTGGCGAAACTCGCTTTCGGCCAGGCCAAAAATCTCCTGGACGCGGCGCAGGAACACTTCCTCGTCCGGGTGATACGCCCCATCGGCAACGGCGATATGGAACAGCCCGTCCATCAAGTCGATCAGGCTGTCGCTGCCTTCGGGGCCGAACATGGCGCGGATGCGACGGGCATAGTCGTCGAACCCGGCAACGTCCTGTCGGGCAAGATCGAACACCCGTCCCGCCGCAGCCTCGGCCCCGTCGGGGATCTGGAAGACCTCGCGAAAGGCCGTGACCTCGTCGCGTGTGACCTGTCCGTCGGCCTTGGCCATCTTTGCCCCCAGGGCGATGACGGCGATCGTGAAGCCGACGCTGCGTTCCGGCGCGGTGCGCAGCCGATCGAACACGGTCGCCAGGCTTTCCCCCTGACGCAGGGCCGACAGAGCATCGGTAATGCGGGACCAGATTGACATGGCGCGAAGTTAGCCTTCGCGCGCGCTTAGGCAAAGCGGCGAAAACACCTTGGCTGGCTGCTGGAACGCAACCTGCTGGACGGGCGCCGCGACCAGGGACAAAATCTAGTTGCCGATGACGCCAGAGAGCGTCTTCAGACCCTCTGGCGTGGCAATTTCGGCCGCCAGACCGGGTTGCGGTCCGACCTCGATCTGCAAGCGATCCGTCGCTGCCAGTCGCGGCCAAGCCGTCCGGATGTCCCCGGCTCGGGGATGCGTAAGGATCAAGCGCTGCAGTCGGCACCCGGATGGGGACAAAAGATCGGCGGCCGTCCGACCCTGCCAAGACAGAAGCATGGGCAGCACGCCGTCGAACGGCAGTTCTCCGCTTGGGGGAATGGCCATTTGCCACGACAGATCGCCCCGGGTCAGCGAGGTCAGTTCCCCCATCCCCATGGGCGCCTCGGCCAGTGCGCGGGTCATGTCATCCGCCTGCGCCGCCCAGTTGGTAAGGCGGGGCGGACCCGAAAACCGGTCCATCGCGAACCACCGGGGACGTCCGGGATCGGGGGCGTCAGGATCGACGGCTATGACCTCTAGATACATGTCCGGCCCTAGCGAAAGCAGCCGGTTGTGGGTGCCCATCAGAGAATGTTTGCCGCCCTGTACGGGTGCAACGCCGAGCGCTTCGTGTACAGCCTCCGCCCCGGTATCGAGATCGGGAGCCGTGATGACGATGTGGTCGATGTTCAAGTCGTATCCCTCCTGACAGGCTCCAGGGCTTTGCCCCGAACACACCGGCTGGTTGATCGTATCTTCTGCAAAAGTCCAGAAGGAGGCAGGGCACACCGCTGACAAAAGAAGACCGTCGGGGGCCAAGGGGATCCGGCGGCGATCTTTCTTCGGCAGTGGTTTGCCTGCTGATGACCATCATGCCGGTGAGACTTTGCAGAGGTGCGTTGGCTTGGTCACGCCGTCGGGCTCTGCGCGTAACTCGCGGAGCCGATACGACGCGGATAGAGGCGCTTGCGAACGATGCCGGCCTCGTCGCGATCGATGGCGCTGTTCATTCCCGCCTCGGCAATCGTCCGGTAGTAATCGGCAAGACCGTGGATCCGGGAGGCAGCTTAGAGCCGCCGTTCGCGTCGGTCAGAACGCCCAGGACACGGAGCATGATCGACATCGCGGATCTCGGCGAGGGCAAGGTCGGCTGCCGTAATCCGGCACGGCGGGGCAAACAGCGTCTCAAAAGGCGGCCTACCGAAACAAGAACTGACCCACGCACGGCTCGGATTATGCGCTTGTCCTGCCATAGCGTGATAGCCGCTCTTGGCCGAGGCCAAGTGCAAACCGCATTTTGCTGTATGCTTTACTTAAACGGAAAGAGCGAGCATGGCGGGGTTCATCAAGGGGGGTGGTCGTGATCAGGGACGCGCGCGCTTCCACTTGCTGGATCGAAGCCGTCGGTTCGAAATTCACAATGACGGCATTGTCCAGATCCACCAGATAATAGGTGGAATAGCTTGAACCCGATGCCCAGCAGCAGCATGCGGTTCAATGCTGGCAAATACCTAAGCTTGTAGTCCGACGATACTCTGCGATCTTGGTTCGGAGCATGGACAGGATGCAATTTGCCGTTCCCCGGGTCTTGGCCGAGGGTCCGATGCAGGAAACTCGAAACCGCGGGAGGCCAGCATGCAAGGACCGAACACCGGGACCGCCGACCGTTCCTGGGATAGTTCGAGATGGTCGAGGCGACTGTCGCTGATCGTGGCGACCGTGAGCGCGGCCGTGCTGGTCCTCGGCTGGGGAGCTGATATCGATTTCCTCCGCCGCATCCGGCCGGACTTTGCGGCCATGGCTCCAAGCGCCGCCATGTGCTTCATGCTGCTTTCAGCCGGGCTCTTCGTGTAGACGAGAACGGACGGCCGCCTCGTCCAGACGATCTGCGCCTTCCTGGCGGGCGCCATCGCGGCGGTCGACCTGCTTGTACGTGTTGGAAGCGATCGTGGCGGAATCGACGATTTCATCGTTCCATCCCTCCCGTCAGGCGACGGCATGGCCTTTGCCACGGCAGTATCCATCATTCTTGCCTCCTATAGCCTAGCTGCACTGGCTTGGAGTCATCCATCCAGGCCGCGCGCGTTTCAATGGTCGGCCTGACCTGCCACTGATCTTTCATCCAGCGACGACCGGAGCCCGGTTGGTGTTTACGCCGGCTGGCGCAGGTTGAGCAATCGCCCGACGTGCGGAGCTTTCATCTCACGCAGCGGGGCGGTTGATTGCGGTGGTCAGGGTCCGCGCGTAGTCGA
>Ga0114903_1000132_pt1 | contig 52614 bp, 50 predicted proteins | sample MalvirDeepMed_s2_FD_87289 | JGI IMG/M metagenome (GOLD analysis project Ga0114903, IMG submission 87289) | Marine viral communities from the Global Malaspina Expedition - Malaspina viral metaG DeepMed_s2 | ecosystem: Environmental > Aquatic > Marine > Oceanic | place: Mediterranean Sea...
GCCGACCCCCGAACCGGCCTGAGGGCCACAGGGGTCATGACCGACCGCGACCGGCTTCTGGCGCCGCAAGGCACGGACGGCCCCGCCCGGCACATCGCCGGGCGGCGTCGCGACGACGCGCGCGCCTTCGCCTCGGCCGGGGATTTCTGGCCGGGCGATCCCGCGCCCGATATCGGCGGGGGGTCGGTCTATTCGCTGGACGCGGCCTCGGGCACCGCGACCCTGTGCGACGTCGGCTACGACGCGCTGACCGGGGCAGCCTTCGCCTATGCCGAACAGGCCGAGCGCGCCCGAATCATGCAGTCGCGCGCAGTCGACACCTTACCTTTGTCCGACCGTCCGGTGATCGGCCTGTTCTCCATCGGCCGCTGCGGTTCGACCTTGCTGGGCCGCGTTCTGTCCGCGGCCGGTGCGACCGTCCTGTCCGAGCTCGATGCCTTCACCGCGCTGGGCCCGCTGTCGCGCCGCTGGCCCGGGGATGCGCAGGTGCAGGATCGCCTAACCGCCATTGCCGCGCACGTGAAAGGCCATGCCGCGACCCATGCCCCCGAAGGACCGCTGGTTCTGAAGTTCCGCAGCCAGTCCATGCAGGCCGCGCGCGCGATCTGCGGGGCGGGCGTGACACCTGTCCTTCTGACCCGCGCCTTTCCGGATTGGGCGGCCTCGAACGCGCGCCATTTTCCCGACGATCCCCTGGACGGCCGGATCGACGCAATGGCCCATGGCTTGTCCGAGATGGCCGACCTCTCTCCCAGCATCCTCGATTACCGCGCGCTTCTGGCCGACCCCGTCGCCGCAGCCGCGCTTTGCCTCGGCCACCCCGTCCCGCCCGAACGGCAGGGAAAGGTGCGGGCCTGCCTCGACCGCGACAGCCAGGCGGGCACCGCGCTGGCAGCGTCGCGCGCGACGACCGGGCCCGAACATCTGTCGCGGGCGAAACGGGCGTGGTCCCGGCACCGGCGGGCCGACTCGCTCTCTGCGCTCGGACTGGGGGCCGACCTGTTACCGCTGCGCACGCAGGGCAGGGGGGCCGCGTGACCCTGTCCCGACATTTGCCCGACGCATGTCCGGCAGAGGCCCGGCGCGTGTCCGGCCCAGGCCCGGCCCGTGCGGGACCCGTGTCCGACGGATGCGGGACGTCTGCCCGACGCCTTTTCGCCCCTTCAGCCCCCTCAACCGACCGCTAGGATCCCCCATGGAAAAGTTCACCACCCTCCACGGCATCGCCGCGCCCCTGCCCTTGATCAATGTCGACACGGACATGATCATCCCCAAGCAGTTCCTGAAGACGATCAAGCGCGAAGGGTTGGGCAAGAACCTCTTCGACGAGATGCGCTTCGACGATAACGGCGACGAGATCCCGACCTTTGTGCTGAACAAGCCCGCCTATCGCGATGCCGAGATATTGATTTCAGGCGATAATTTCGGCTGCGGCTCGTCGCGCGAACACGCGCCGTGGGCGATCAAGGATTTCGGAATCCGCTGCGTGATCGCCCCCAGCTTCGCCGACATCTTCTTCAACAACTGCTTCAAGAACGGCATCCTGCCGATTCCGCTGCCCCAAGAGCAGGTCGATATCCTGATGAAGGACGCCGAAAAAGGCGCCAACGCCCGGATCACTGTCGATCTCGAGGCGCAAGAAATCACGACCTCCGATGGCCAGACCATTCCCTTCGAGGTCGACGCCTTCCGCAAACATTGCCTCATCAACGGCCTCGACGACATCGCCTTGACGCTTGAAAAGAACGCGGCGATCGAAGGTTTCGAGGCACAGGCCGCTCAGGCGCGACCCTGGGTCTGAACTTCAACCTTGGTTCCGAACTGGTTGAAAACACTACATGTTGGGCCGCCCCTTTGGGCGGCCTTTTTTGACCCAGACATTGATGCAATCCCGCACCAGTCATTCCATGAAAATGCCCCAAGCCTAGCGTTAACCATTCGGTAACCTTGAACCTCGCGACCGAAAGGGGGCAACAATTGGGCAAGATTGAGGCAAACCGCCCCCAGAGGCGGATCGACACGAGGATAAGGGGCCGGCAAAGCATCGTCCCCGTCCGGATCGAGGTATTGAAGCGGTGATCGCTCGTCTGACAGGCGCCGTCCTGCGCGGCCTATTGGTGGTTTTGTTGATCGCGACGCCGTCGCTGATCCTTCCCACCGTGCCGGCCGAGACTGCGCAGATCGTCGCCTTCGTAGCCATTGCGGGCCTGTTCCTGACAATGCTGGAATACGGGTCCAGCGCGCCCTGCCTGTTCGAATTCCGCGACGCGGCCCCGTTCAATCGCATCCGGTTCAGCGCGATCATGCTTCTACTGGTGCTCGTCTCGCTCGTCGTACGGCACAACCTCGCGCCCACGGGCCTAAGCGCGTTCGTCTGGTCGGTTGGTCACGTGGTGGGAAACGCTCTGGATTTTCCGTTCTCTCCCATGCGGTTGGCCTTGCCGGTCCTGCCCGAGACCGCGACGTTCCAGGCCTACGACACGCTGGTCTCCGCGTTCGGCCTGGCGCTGCTGGTGCTGGTCATTGCCCTTTGCCTTTTCGTCGTTGATCTTCATCGCGATAATTGGCCGCGAAGGGGGACGTTCAACGTATGGATCAACCTGCCGACCTTCGATCCGACACGATGCGGCGACGTCGTTTCCCGACTGGACCGGGATGGGCGCATCAACATCTTCGCGGGGATCGCGATGCCGGCCGTTCTTCCCATGGTGTTCGGGCCGAACAGCGCATTGATCTCGGCTGTATCGCTCGAGCAGCCGCAGGCCATGGTATGGGCCGTCGCGGTCTGGCTGGGACTGCCGTTCTCTCTGATCATGCGGGGGCTGGCGATGCAGCGGATCGCGCAACTGATCGAGGTGCGCCGCAAGGACGCCACCAATCCCCGCGTCGGTCTGGTGCCCCTCTGATCGCAGCGCTTCTGGCGTTTCTTGCCCTGATCGGCACCCCGGCGCTGGCAGAGCCGGTGCGGATTGCGACCTTTCACACGGGACTGTCCGAGCGCGGGCCGGGATTGCTTCTGCGCCGGGTGATGGACCCGGAAGACACCGAGGTCGCCGCCGTCGTGGCAATGATCCAGGAGGTCGACCCGGACATCCTGGTCCTGCAGGACGTGGATTACGACGCGGGCCTCGCGACGCTGACCGCGCTGGCGGACCGGCTGGAGCAGAACGGCGTGGCCTACCCGGAACGGTTCGCGCTGCGCCCGAACGCCGGCCTGCCCTCGGGTCTCGACCTCAATGCCGACGGCCGGCGCGGTGGGCCGAGGGATGCGCAAGGCTATGGCAATTTCGCGGGCGACGGCGGCATGGCCATCCTGTCCCGCTTTCTGGTTGCGATCGGGGATGTCATCGACCTGTCGGATCTGCTGTGGAAGGACGTGCCGGGCGCCGATCTGCCGCCCATGTCGGAGGAGGTGGAGCAGGCGCAAAGGCTGTCCTCGGTCGCGCATTGGATCGTTCCGGTTGCGATCGATGGCGTGACGCTGACGCTTATGACGTGGCACGGCACGCCGCCGGTATTCGATGGCCCCGAGGATCGAAACGGGCGCCGGAACCGCGATGAAACCGGCCTGTGGTTGCGGCTTCTGGACGGCGACCTGGCCATTCCGCCGCCCGCTGCGCCGTTCGTCATCCTGGGCGTGGGCAACGTCGATCCAAGGCAGGGAGAGGGCAGGCGCGATACGCTGCGCGCGCTGCTCAGCGACGCCCGTCTTCAGGATCCGACGCCAGAGGGGTACGGGGGACTGGCCACGGCCGATTATGCCGAGCCACTTGGGCCCCTGCGCGTGTCCTACCTTCTTCCCTCGGCGGGGATCGAGGTTCTGCGGTCCGGTATCCTCTGGCCCGCCCCCGGGGGAGAGATTGCCGCGCGCCTTGGACCCCCTGAGCACTGGCCGCGCCACCGGATCGTCTGGGCTGACCTTCAGCTGGACTGACGGGTCAGCTTGACCGTTCCGGACGTGCGGGCTACGCCGCGGGCGCACCCGCCACCAAAGGAGCCCGCCCCATGCCCAACCCGTCCCTTCTTATCCTGCCCGGCGACGGGATCGGCCCCGAGGTCATGACCGAGGTGCGCAAGGTGATCGACTGGTTCGGGGCCAATAAGAACGTCACCTTCGACGTGGCCGAGGATCTTGTCGGCGGGGCGGCCTACGATGAACACGGCGTTCCGCTGCACGACGATACGATGGCCATGGCGCAGAAAGTCGACGCCGTTCTGCTTGGGGCGGTTGGCGGCCCGAAATACGACGATCTCGACTTCTCGGTGAAGCCCGAGCGTGGACTGCTGCGCCTGCGCAAGGAGATGGACCTGTTCGCCAACCTGCGCCCCGCGCAGTGTTTCGACGCGCTGGCCGATTTTTCGTCGCTGAAGAAGGACGTCGTCTCGGGCCTCGACATCATGATCGTGCGCGAACTGACCAGCGGCATCTATTTCGGCGAACCGCGCGGTATCCAGGATGACAACGAAGGCGGTCGCGTGGGGGTGAACACCCAGCGCTACACCACTGAGGAAATCCGTCGCGTGGCCCGTGCGGCGTTCGAGCTGGCGCGAAAGCGGGGCAATCGTGTCTGCTCGATGGAGAAGGCGAACGTCATGGAATCCGGCATCCTGTGGCGCGAAGAAGTGCAATGGGTGCATGATCACGAATATCAGGACGTCGAGCTGAGCCACATGTATGCCGACGCGGGCGCGATGCAGCTTGTCCGCTGGCCCAAGCAGTTCGACGTGATCGTCACCGACAACCTGTTCGGCGATCTCCTGTCGGACGCGGCCGCGATGCTGACCGGATCGCTGGGGATGCTGCCCTCCGCCTCGCTTGGCAAGCCGATGGAAAACGGGCGCCCCAAGGCCCTGTACGAGCCCGTCCACGGATCGGCCCCTGACATCGCCGGCACGGGAAAGGCGAACCCGATCGCCTGTATCCTGAGCTTCGCGATGGCGCTTCGGTATTCGTTCGACATGCAGGACCATGCCGATCTGGTCGAAGGGGCGGTCGAAGCCGTTCTGGCGCAGGGGATCCGCACCGCCGATCTTCTGGGCGAGGACGGAAAATCGCCCGTGTCCACCTCCGAGATGGGCGACGCGATCATCGCAGCGATGGGCGGAAGCTAACGGATCACGCCGTTCAGAAGGGCCTCATCCACGGGCCCTTCACCGTGCAGCACGCTGACGTCACCGGTCGTCTCCAATACGACCGCGTGAACGTCGTTCAGGCGCAAGGCGTTGGCCTCGCGCAGTTTGACCATGATGTCTGCATGCGCGACGTTCCCACGTACCAGGTTGTGATCCAGTATTCGTCCGTTCTCGACCAGCAGCAGCGGCCCGTTGTCCAGCTTCTTGCGCAGCGGCTCCCATTGTTCCCGGGCCCGAATGACAATCGCTTGCATCGCATACAGGGCCACAAGCGCGGCAGACGCAGCCCAGAAGGCCGACTGCGTATCCGACATCGTAATACTCGCCAAGGTCGACCCGATGGCCAGCGTCAGCGCGAAATCGAAACCTGACATCTTCGAGAATGAGCGCAGGCCGTTTGCCCGCGTCAGAGCCACCACGAGCGCCAATCCGAACGCCGCGCGCAGAAGTGCGTAGATCAGGTCCATTCACAAGCTCCTTCACGACGAAACGCCACTTTCAAATCGCAGTTCCCCTTGACCGGTCCGCAAATCCGGATGATGGCGACGCCATGTCACCTCGCCTCGCCGGACCCATGCTCGCCCTTTTGGCCTTCGGCCTCTACGCCACGCACGATGTCGTGGTGAAGACCTTGGGCAGCGACTACAATCCGGTTCAGATCGTCTTCTTCTCGGTCCTGTTCGGATTTCCCCTGGCGACCCTGATCCTAATGCGGGAACGGTCGGCCAGCACGCTGCGCCCGGTGCACCCGTGGTGGGTGGCGGCCCGCACCGTGGCCGTCGTCTGTACGGGCCTGTGCGGATTTTACGCCTTCTCGGTCCTTCCGCTTGCCCAGACCTACGCCCTGATCTTCGCGTCGCCCCTGATAATTACCATCCTGTCGATCCCAATTCTTGGCGAAGCCGTGGGGCGGCACCGGTGGGCGGCTGTCGTCGTGGGGCTTCTTGGCGTCATGGTCGTCCTGAGGCCCGGGACGGCGGACCTGTCCCTTGGGCATCTGGCAGCGCTTGGCGCGGCGTCGGGCAGCGCGGTCGCATCGGTGATCGCCCGCCGGATCGCGCGCGAGGAGAGGGGCGTCGTCCTGATGCTCTATCCGATGATGGTGAACGTCCTCTTGATGGGCGCGCTTTTGCCGTTGGTTTACCGTCCCATGCCCCTGGCGCATCTCGGGCTGGTGGTTCTGATCGCCGTGTTCGGGTTCGCGGCGGGACTTCTGATGCTCGTCGCGTTCCGGCTGGCCGATGCGGCGCTTGTCGCGCCGATGCACTATTCCCAGATCGTTTGGGCGGCGCTCTACGGATGGGCTTTCTTTGGCGAGACGAATGACACGGCAACTTGGGCGGGGGCCGGTCTGGTCATCGCGAGCGGTCTTTATGTCGTCCTTCGGGAATCCATTGGTGGATCGGAAAACGCGCCGGTTCTGACCGGCCGACAACGGGTCGAGACCGGAACATCCCCCCGGATCGCTGCGGCCATCCGCGCCCGGGCAACTCGTATACCTCCGGGCTACGAAGTCCTTGCAAAGCGGCCCAAAGGACAGTAGGTCGCGCGTCACGGTCGGAGTGTAGCTCAGCTTGGTAGAGCACTGCCTTCGGGAGGCAGGGGTCGGAGGTTCGAATCCTCTCACTCCGACCAGTAGTTCCCCATCTTGGAAAGCTTCTAGCGGCTCCCCTGTCATAGGGGAGGTATTCTATTATGCCTGCTTGGGCAGCACGCGGGCGGCACCAAGAAATCCCTGTTTCTCGCTGAAGGGCCGCTCCCTGTTCCGAATCCACTTCCAGCAGTCTGTCTCAGGTAATCAGCGCATCTGATGCCGCTTTTCCAAAAGCCCTAATCTCTGTGATATCTGGTGAACCGCGAATCTCGTCCTTCCTTCGAAGGAATACCCGTCGGTAATTTTCCGCTGCACGCTTCATGTCACTCTCTAGGATGTCCTAAATTAAGCCTCAGTTGCTTATTTCGCCGTGTCAGATTCGGCAGCAATCTATGCCGGCCTCTTTGGCACCCTCGCCTTCGCGCCGGGACAAGTGCCACGCATATACGACGGCCTCAGTCATCGGTGGACCTAGTCGCAGCTGGCGGCTCCGACATGAAAGTCTCGTATTGTTCGAGGCGCTCTAGTCGGCGCGCAATGCAAGGAAGATAGAGAGGGAATGGTGTCTGCGGCGGGATTCGAACCCACGGCCCCAGGATTCTTACCACTTCGGCTTTCACCGCCGCCTTTCGACGTTCGTGGTCTGGACTGTCCCTTCACCTTGGGCCGAAACCTTTAGGTGCTGCCCGTCCAGTCTCTACACCTTCCCCGGTTGGGGCTTGGCTCGGGATTGGCAAGGTGTGAGTACACCGTAGCTTTCCCCGACTTTGAGCAGATCCGTTACGCCGTTTCCGATCGTAACGCCCAATTACAACTAGGAATCCTGTGCTCTATCCAGCTGAGCTACGCAGACGCTTTGTTCCTCCAGCCTGTCTTACAGTTCTTCTCGGCGACCATCAAGGTTGCTGCGCCGGGTTGGTGCCCCAACCAACGCCGTACGCGGCAAGAGAGCGCAGGGTGGTGCATAGAACTGCGCTGTCCAATTGAGTGCTAGAACCGCCCGTCAGGGGCTGCGATCAGATGGACAACCCGCCGCGCTCCAGTTCCTCGGCGACTTCGCTGAAATCCGAGCCATGGGCCACGATCACCCCCAGGCGACGGATCGCTGACATCGCCGCGCGGCTGGCATCGTCGGCACCGGGGCCGGGCTCGCGCAGGATCACGGCTTTCACCCGGCCGCCGTGTCGATGACATGCCTCCAGGTAGATCTGCGCGTCATGCTGCCCGGTGTCGCCGATCAGGACGAAAGGTAAGTCGGGATTGGCCTCCATGATCCGGTCGATCGACCGGCCTTTGTGATCGCCATGGCCGCGGCTGATGAACTGGTCCTGTCCGATCCCCAGGTCGCGCAGGAAGATGGGTCCCGTCACCAACCCTGCGCGGTCGAACACTTTTTCCAGGAACGCGTGCAGATTCCAGGGCGAGGACGAGACGAAAAACACCGGGTTCCGCCCGTGATCCGACAGATGGTCCATTAGTACGGTTGCGTCCGCGAAGACCCGTCGGGTCGCGGCCGAGCCTGTGAACGTCGTCCACAGATTGCGAACCAGGCTGTAGGCGCCCGTATGCATCATCGTGTCGTCGATATCGGAAATAATCCCGATCCGCGCCTCGGGCGACGGGACCAGTGCACGCGCCATCTTGCGGCTTCCCGGAACGCCTTCGATCTCCAGTGCAATCTGATGCCAGCCCGGCGCGAACTCGCCCGGGACCTTCAGCGTCAGATAACCTTCCTCGTCGCTCTGCGCGGTCACGCCGCTTTCAGTTGCCACGACCGTGACGCCGCCGACTTCGTGGGTGAAGAACAGCGACACCATCTCGCGAAGGTTCTGCCATCTGCTCTGCTCAGGCTCGGGGGTGGTGCGTCGCAGCGCGGCCAGAACCCGACCCCGCAGCATGATCCCACCGGGCACGCTGTAACCGCGATAGGTGTCCAGAACCGGGTCGTCAGGTGTCTTCGCCGGAAATAGCCGGTCGAAGGCGCGCTCTCCCCAGATCGCGACCCGATGCGCTATGGCCTTCAGTGGCACCTTCAGCTCCTACCCCCGGTCGAGGCGCAGCCTAGCCCAGCGGGCGGCATCCGCAACGGCGGGGTCCGGGTCGCGGGTCAATGGATCCACGACCTGTGACAAGGACGCATCGCCCGAGTTGCCGATGGCATAGCACACGTTGCGCACCATCCGGTCCCGCCCGATCCGCTTGATGGGCGAGCCCGAGAACATCTCGCGGAACCCTGAATCGTCGAGGGCCGCCAGATCCGCCAGTTTCGGGGCGCGCCGTCCGGGCTGGGGGGACAGCCGCATATCGCGAGCATCCACGGCGAACTTGTTCCACGGGCAGATCGCAAGGCAATCGTCGCAGCCGTAGATCCGATTGCCCAACCCCGGCCGCAACGCCTCGTCTACAGGACCCTTATGTTCGATCGTCAAGTAGCTGACGCAGCGCCGCGCATCCAGTTGGAAGGGCGCGGGAAACGCGTCAGTGGGGCAGATGTCCAGGCATTTGCGGCACGATCCGCAATGCTCGACTTCGGCCACATCGGGAGACAGGTCCAGCGTTGTGAAGATCGCGCCTAGGAACACCCAGTTTCCCAGATCGCGCCCGAGAAGGTTCGTATGCTTGCCCTGCCAGCCGAGGCCCGCGGCCTGCGCCAGCGGTTTCTCCATTACCGGGGCGGTATCGACGAAGACCTTGATCTCCGGCGTCCCCCGTACCTTTTCGCCCAGCGCGACCCACGTCCCGGCCGGGTCGCGATATCCGCCCTTCTCCACTGCCTCCAGAAGCCACCGGCCGACGCGCTTCAGCCGCTTCTTGACGACGTCGTGGTAATCGCGCCCCTGGGCATAGACACTGACGGCCCCCCGATCGTGCAACGCCAGATCGTCCAGCGGATCGTGACCGGGCGTATAGCTCTCGGCCAGCATCACCACGGATCGAGCCTCTGGCCACAGCGCGCGCGGATCGCGCCGCCACGCCCGCTTTTCGGTCATCCAGTGCATCTGGCCCTGCCGTCCCTCGCCCAGGAACGTATCCAGCCGGGCGCCCGCCTCGGCCACGGCATCGGGCCGGCACACGCCCATCTTCACGAACCCCGCCCGGTACGCGAACTCGCCCAACGCGGTCTTCAACGTCGCGCCCTCGGTCACCCTTGGCGAAGCACCCTGGGGGCCCCCGGGAGGCGGGTAAGCGTCCTTTGCCCGTTCGTCGATTGTCATGCGGTCTCACTGTTGCTCACTGGCAGCAAGTCCGGTTCTCATTGCGTACTGTCAAGCCTTCGCCACGGTCTCGCAATGGCTCTCTCGGAAATGTAAACTATTGCTTTGGCCGGTGGCCGCCTTGATCGCCGCGTCGCCGCGGCTCAATCGATGGCGCGCAGTTCCGCGTGGGACGCCACCTTGACCAAATCCGGACCGAGCGGCCGAGGGCGGAAAAGAACTGGTCCCGAAAAAACGCAGCGGGAAGCTTACGAAAGCCGCTCTCGGCGCAAGACGGAATGCCAAGCCTGGCAGCGCCCTTGGCTTTGTCGCGAAAATGGCAAGGGGGATTCACCTTGTGGATCCAGCGTGGCAACTGGTCTGCATGAGCACACCCATCCCGCCGAGCTACAAGACCAAGAACTGCACAGTCGACAGCGGAGGACTGAAACGGCGTGGTTCGCTGACCGTCTGGTTCGACCTTGTCATGGCCTGGGCGCCGCTGCCAACCGGCAAGCGCTGCAGGCGAACGCAGTATAGCCACGCCGCAATCCAGACATGCCTGACGATGAATGTCCCTTCGGCCTGACGATCCGTCAGATGTCTGGGTTCGTGGAGAGCCCCCTGCGGCTTGTTAAAAAAGTCGACGGGTGAAACGGCGCAACCGTATCAGGGTTGCGTTCAGCAGGCTCAAGGTGCGACGGCGCGATACAACCCGGTACGACAGAGCGCTGAGCCAAGATCGCGGTCAAGCTGACTGAACCCCGTTCAGCCCGTCGTATAGCTACAATCTCTTAGTTTTGGCGGGATTCAGCCGGACGGGCGTTCTGCCCATCCCGCGAAGGTTTTTTCCAGTGCGACGACCACGTAATAAAGCAGGATGCCAAGCGCCGCGAGGGCGAGGAGGACCGCGAACATCAGCGGGTAGTCGCTGTTGGTCTTGCCGGAATCGAACAACGCCCCCAACCCCCGCCCGTGGGGAGAGACGATTTCCATCAGGTTCGTGCCGATGAAGGCCAACGTGACCGCCACCTTCAGGGCGCCGAAGAACTCGGGCAGTGTTTTCGGCAGCGCGATCTTCCAGAAGATCGTCGCCTGGCTGGCCCCGAGGGCGCGCAGGATGTCGCGGTATTCGGGTTCCAGCGTCGACAGCCCGATCGAAACGGAAACGGCGATCGGAAAGAACGAGATCATGAACGCGATCAGAACCGTATTGAAGTCATGCGCCCCCACGAACATCAACGCCACGATGGGCACGACCGTCGCCTTGGGGATCGCGTTGAACCCGACCAGAAGCGGGTAAAGACCGTCACGCAGGGTCCGCGAGATACCCATGACAAGGCCGATCCCCGTTCCGACGATCACCGCCAGCAAAAGGCCAACGACGGTGCGCCACAGGGTCTGCCACCCCATTTCGAGAAACAGGGGCCAGTAGCGCTCGTAGGCCGGGATAAGGTCCGAAGGCGACGCCATCCGATAGTTCGGCCACCCGTTCGCCCACACCAGAACCTCCCACGCGATGAGGAACAGGATCATCGCCGCGAAGGGGACACCGACTTTGCGAAAGATCATGGCAGGGTCTCCGGGACGGCGCGTTCGGTCGGTTCGGGGTCGATCCTTGGTTCGGCAGGCTCTGCCGGGGCCCGGCCCTGTGCGACTTCGATCTGGTGACGCAGAATGTTCAGCCGCTCGGCGGCCTCGGGCGTATAAAGATCGTCGAGCGTGCGCGGCCCGCTGCGGGGAATGTCCATCACGTATTGCGTTCGGGCCGGACGCGCCGACATGACAATGACCTGATCGGCCAGGAAGATGGATTCGCGCAGGTCATGGGTGATGAGGACACCGGTGAACGGTTCCTGGGATTTCAGGTCCAGAAGCGTCTGCCACAGGTCCTCGCGGGTGAAGGCGTCCAGCGCGCCGAACGGCTCGTCCAGGATCAGAACCTCGGGTTTGTGGACAAGCGACCGGCACAGGGACGCGCGCTGGCGCATGCCCCCAGACAGTTCGGAGGGGCGCTTGTCCTCGAACCCTTCGAGGCCCACCAGCTTCAGCAGATGGCGCGCACGATCTTCCTGCGCGGCACGCGACATCTTCGAGGACACGATCTCGAGCGGGAGCATGACGTTCTTCAGGATCGTCCGCCATTCCAGCAGGACGGGGTTCTGAAAGGCCATGCCGACGGTCGCACGCGGTCCGGTGACCTTCTCACCATGCAGTTGCACTGTCCCTTCGTCGGGGCGCATCAAGCCGGCGACCAGGCGCGTCAACGTGGACTTGCCGCAGCCGGACGGCCCGACGACGGCGGTGAAGCCGCCCTTGGGAACCTGCATTTCCAGACCGTCCAGAACCGGCAGCGGCCCTTCGGCGGTGGTGTAGGCGTGCCGCACACCTGCGATGTCGATGAGATGGGTCATGGAAGCGGCGCCTTACGACGCCAATCCTCCTCAGTTCAGGGAAAAGCCGCCCTCGGGCAGATACGCGTCGGTGAAGACCTCGGCCGAAGGCTCGTTCTGGAACTCGTAGGTGGTCGCGATCTGCTCCAGCGCGCTGTCCAGTCGGGCGTCGTCGATGATCCCGAACCCGTTCTCCGCGACCCAGTCCGTCATCACGTTCTGGTCGATGGAAAGCTGCAGGCGGCGCTGCTCAAGCTCGGCATCGGCAGCGGGGTTGGCGGACAACAGGTATTCCGTGGCCGCCGCGGGATCGGCAATGGCGTCCTGCCACCCGGCCGCGATCGCCTGAAGGAAGCTGCGCAGCGTTTCTTCGTTCTCGGCGGCCCAGTCCGTGTTGGCGATGATCGCGTTGCCGTAAAGGTCGACGCCGTGATCGGCCATCAGGATGACCGAGATGTCGTCCTCGGGGATGCCAAGACGAACGAGGTTCAGGAAGGAAGAGAACGAAAAGCCCGTAATCGCATCGACATTGCCTTCGGCCAGCATCGGCTCGCGCGTGGGGAAGCCCACCGGCTCAACCGTGATCTCGTTCATGTTCAGGTCGTTCTCGGCGGCGAAGATGGGGAACTGCGCCCAAGCGCCGTCGGGCGGCGGGGCGCCGAGGATCTTGCCTTCCAGATCGGCGGGCGCCTCGACCCCTTGAGAGACACGGCCGACGACCGCGAAGGGCGGCTTGTCATACACCATCATGACCGCCTTGACCGGCGCGTCAGGGTTCTGGTCGAGGAACTTGATCAGGCTGTTGATGTCGGCGAAGCCCACCGGGAACGCGCCCGTCGCGACCTTCGGAATCGCATCGAGCGAGCCCGATCCGGCGGCGATTTCCACCTCCAGGCCTGCCTCTTCGAAATGCCCGTTCTCGATGGCCGCGAAATAGGGCGCGGCTGGTCCTTCGAACTTCCAGTCCAGCGCGAAGGGAATGGACTCCTGCGCCATGGCCGGAAAGGCACTGACTGCGAATGTGACGATGATTTTATAGAACATGACTCTTCCCCCATGCTGATCCGGTCCGGATAGGGGCCGAGGGAGCGCGCAGAGTCACGCCGCCGGGCCGTATCCTGCCCGGGGCGGCACCTTATGATCATTTATCGGGCAGATTGCAGGTGGTCTGCCCAAGCGTCGAGCGATGGGGGTGCGGTTTGCCGCGACGACCGGCTAAAGCTGCGCGGTGTAGAGTTTCACCCTCAGGCTGCCATGCGCGATGGGGGCGCTTTCGGTCAGGGACAGGCCCGTGGCCTTCGCCAGCCCACCGTCCGAGGTCACGATGCCGACCCGCCAGCCGGCGAACCGCGTCTTCAGCGTCTCGCCCAAGGCGCCGTAAAGCGCGAAAAGAGGTTTGCGGTTTCCGATACGCGCGCCATAGGGCGGGTTGCACATCACCAGGCCCGGGGGGCCTTCCGGTGGGGCAAAGTCGGACACGGGGGCCATGTCGAACTGCGTGGCTTGCGTCAGATCGGCGCGCTCGGCGTTGGCGGTGGCACCCCGGATGGCACCGGCGTCCCGGTCGGATCCCCGGAAGTGCAAGGATGTGCCACCGTCGAGGCGCCGCAGATCAGACACCGCCCCGGCATCGAAATTGGCCAGATGCTCGAACGCGAACGCGCGGTCGCGACCCGGCTGCCATCCCCCCGCCATCCCGGCCGCCTCTAGCACGAAGGTGCCGGATCCGCACATCGGGTCGACCACGGGCATCTTCCCGTTGAACCCGGCGGCACGCAGCAGAAGGGCCGCCATCGTCTCGCGCAAAGGCGCCTTGCCCACCCATTCCTTATGGCCGCGCTTGTACAGCGCTTCCCCGCTGGTATCGACGGAGACCTGCACGTTGTTGTCGTCGATCCTGACCTTCAGGGTCAGGGCGGCATCGTCCGAAACAGGGGCGCCAAGCTCTTCCTGGATCGCGCGCGCGATGCGTTCCGAGGCGGCACCGGCGTGGTAGATCTTCGACTTGCGGCACGTCGCCTCGATCTTCACAGGCCGATCGGCGCGCAGGACATCGCCCCAGGCAACCTTCCGCGCCCGCTTGTCGAGCTGGGCCAGATGGAACGCCCGAAACTCCGCAATCCGCGCCAGAACCCGGGTGGCCCCGCGGCATTCCAGGTTCAGACGCCAGACATCTGACCAGGTGCCTGATACGGTGACGCCCCCGGCCGTGGTCTGGGGGGCATATCCCAGTTCGCGTAATTCTTCGGCCAGCCAGGGTTCGAGACCCGGAGGCGCAGCGAGGAAAAGATCAAGGGGGTCTGCCATGTGCGACCATCTAGTCGACAGCGAACGCAAGGGCGAGGTCAAAGCGTCATTGCAACGGTGCCGCTGGCGCTTAGGTAAGCCCGATGACCGATGAAGCCACTCGTACCGGACCCATGCTTTTTCTGCGCGCCGCGGGGCCAGAAGGCTTGCGCGTCGCGGCCACTTGTGTCCGGGCGGAGGGTGAGGATCCCCCCCGTTTCGCGACCGACAGGGCACACGAGGCCGAGGCCATCGCGACCCGCGCTGGCGGAACGCTTTGGCGGGTCGAGATGACGCTTCCCGCCCCCGAAGCGCGCTATACCTGCGACGATGTCGAATATCGCGTAGCCACGGACGTCACCGGCGACGTTACCCTCGCCTTCGCGTCCTGCAACGGGCAGGAGGAAGGCGATCTCGACCGTCCGCCCGCCGACCGGAACGCGCTTTGGTCGCATCTGGCGAACCGGCTGGATCACGAGGCGATCCCGCTGCTTCTGAACGGCGGCGACCAGATCTATGCCGACGAGGTGACCCAGGCCCATCCCCTGTCGCAAGAGTGGCCCGACAACGTGCCGCAATCGCTTAGCGGGGACGAATGGCGCGAGATGAAGGCCGCCCTCGATGCGTCGTTCTTCGCGCGCTACACCCTGCAATGGGCGCAGGAAGGGTATTCGGAGGTAGTCGCGCGCGTTCCGTCGCTGTGCGTCTGGGATGATCACGACATCTGCGACGGCTGGGGATCGCTGCGCCGCGCAGCACAGACCAGCGACGTCGCGAAGGTGCTGTTCGCATCCGCCCGCGAAGCATACTTGATGTTCCAGTTCGGTTGCCGCCCGGACGAGCGTCCGGAGATCTGCGTCGGCGCCGGACGCGGCATGTCGTGGCGGGTCGATCTTCCCGGAATCTCACTGGTGGCCCCGGACCTGCGGTCGACGCGCAGCAAGTCCGCCATCATGAGCGACGAGGCATGGGGCGATTTCGCGCCGGCCCTGGACGGCACCGAGGCGCGGACCTTCGTGATCTCGTCCGTCCCCGCGCTGGGGCCGCGCCTGTCGCTGGTCGAACGGGCCATGAAGCTGACCCGGCGGATGGAGGATTACGAGGACGACCTGCGCGACCAATGGCAGAGCTTTGCCCATCGCGACGAATGGCGCCGTTTCTTGAGCCATCTGATGGCGGTTCATGACCGCGAGGATTCGGCGGTGACCGTCCTGTCGGGTGAGATCCATCTGGCGATGCGCGGCACCATGCAGACCGCCAGCGGCCCCCTGCATCAACTGGTCGCATCCGGCATTTCCCATCCCGCGCCGCCCGAAGCGTTGGCCACGGGATTGTCGCTTCTGGCCCGGCTGGGCGAGGCGCCCCTGCGCGGTCATCCCATCCGCCTGCATCCCCTGCCTGGCAAGAGGCGCGCATACACCGCCGAACGCAACTATCTGCTTCTGAAACGGCGCGGCGCGGCGTGGTCGGCGACATGGCATCTCGAGGACTCGGGGCAGACCGCGGACCTGCCGATCTGATCGGTTCCGCCCCCCGAGGGCGTTCTTTGACAGGAACCGTGTCCCACCAAGACCTCTTGAGCGGATAATGCCAACCTTGGGGTCAGCTATGAAAATTACTTTGAATGTTAACGGAGAAGCGCGGTCCCTCGATGTGGACCCGCGCGTGGCGCTTCTGGATGCGCTTCGCACCCATCTGGACCTGACCGGATCGAAGAAAGGCTGCGATCACGGGCAATGTGGCGCGTGCACGGTTCTGGTGAACGGTCGCCGGATCAATTCCTGCCTGACGCTTGCCGTGATGCACGAGGGCGACGAGATCACCACGATCGAAGGGCTGGGCGAACCCGGATCCCTTTCGCCGCTGCAAAAATCCTTCGTCAAGCACGACGGCTATCAGTGCGGCTACTGCACCCCCGGTCAGATCATGTCGGCCAAGGGCATGATCGCCGAGTTCAACATGGGCTGGCCGTCCAACGTCACCGACGATCTGGGCACCGCACCGGACTTCACCGAGGCCGAGATCAAGGAGCGGATGTCGGGCAATCTGTGCCGATGCTCGGCCTATCCCGGTATCTGCCACGCGATCCGCGAAGCCGCCCCCGACGAAGGCACCATCGAGGAGGCCGCAGAATGAAACCGTTCGATTACGTCCGCGCCGCCAGCCATGGCGACGCCCACGACAATGCCGCAAGGATCATCGCCGGCGGGACCAACCTGCTGGACCTGATGAAGCACCAGATCGAGACTCCGACCAAGCTGGTCGACGTCACCCGCCTGGACATGACCGAGATCGAGGAAGCCGAGAACTCGGTGCGCATCGGCGCGCTGGTGTCAAACTCGGACCTGGCGGCCGATCCCCTGATCCGCGAACGCTACGGTGTTTTGTCCCGCGCCCTTCTGGCCGGGGCGTCCGGCCAGCTGCGCAACAAGGCGACCACGGGCGGCAACCTGTTGCAGCGCACGCGGTGCCCTTATTTCTATGACACCACCCAGCCCTGCAACAAGCGCGAGCCCGGTTCGGGCTGCATGGCCATGGAGGGGCAAAACCGCATCCTGGCCATTCTGGGCACGTCCGACAAATGCATCGCGACCCACCCGTCCGACATGGCGGTCGCCATGCGCGTGCTGGATGCCCGCGTCGAGATCGAGAAGCCCGACGGGCAAATCCAGCTTCTGACGCTGGACGAGCTCTACAGGCTTCCGGGCGATACCCCGCACGAGGAAACGGCCCTTGAACCCGGCGACCTGATCGTCGCGGTCCACCTGCCCGATGCGCCCAAGGGCAAGCATGTCTACCGCAAGGTGCGCGACAGGTCGTCCTATGCCTTCGCGCTGGTCTCTGTCGGAGCAGTTGTCCACACGGATGGCGGCAAGATCACCGATGCGGCGCTGGCGTTCGGTGGCCTCGGGCCCCGTCCCTGGCGCGATACCGAGGTCGAGCAGACCCTGATCGGCGAAGCCCCGTCCGAGGCGTTGTTCGAGAAGGCGGCCGATATCCTCCTGGCCGATGCGAAGGGCTACGGCGGAAATGACTTCAAGATCCCCCTGACCCGCCGCGTGCTGAAAAGCGTGCTGGGCGAACTGACCGGAGCGACCCAATGACCGAGCATCTGAAGATGGACAAGGTCCAGCCGCGGCTGCTGGACGAGACCGGGCAAGGCGTCATCAGCACGCCGATGCCCCGCCCCGAAGGACCGCTCAAGGTATCGGGTCGCGCGACCTATGCCGCCGAATGGAAGGCCGAGAACATGGCGCAGGGCTTCATGGTCCGCGCCGGCATTCCCAAGGGCAGCTACAAGATCGACGCGGACTCGGTGAAGGACATGCCGGGGTTCCTGGGCGTCTATTCCGACCACATGGTGCGCAACTCGGCGCAGGGGACGATGAACACGAACCCCGTCCAGCTGGAGCATGAAATCCAGTATCTGGGCCAGCCGATCGCAGTCGTCGTCGCCGAGACCTTCGAGCAGGCGCGTCATATCGCCGAGTCGTTGAAGGTCGACTACACCCGCGACGACGACGTTGCCGGTGACTTTGACGCGGTGACGGACTGGAAGGAAGGCAGCTCGCAGGATCAGGGCGACCTCGATGATGCGATCGCGAAAGCGGCCTTCGCCGTGGATTCGACCTATACCACGCCGCCCCACAACTCTGCTGCGATGGAGCCGCACGCTGCGCTGGCCAGCTGGGACGGTGACAAGGTAACGGTCCGCGCATCGCTTCAAATGCTGGGCTACAACCGTAACGAAATCGCGGACTCTCTTGGCATCGACGCGGCGAACGTGCGTCTGCTGTCCCCTTATGTCGGCGGCGGTTTCGGCTCGAAACTGGGGATCGACCCGGCAAGCGTGTCTGCGGCCGTCGCATCGCGCCATCTGGGTCGCCCGGTCCGCGTCGTCTTGCACCGCAACAACGTGTTCGAAATGATTAACCTGCGCACCCAGACGCGCCAGCGTGTCCGTCTGGCGGCCGATAGCAATGGCAAGATGACGGCTGTCGGTCATGAGAACTGGCAGACGAACCTTCCCGATGAACCTTTCGCCGAGCCTGTCGATACGGCTACGCACTTCCTCTATGGCGGCGAGAATCGGCGCTATGGCCAGTACACGGCGGTCCTGAACCGCTCGGCCAGCGGTTCTGTGCGCGCGCCGGGCGAGGCCGTGGGCATGCTGGCGCTGGAAAACGCGGTCGATGAACTTGCCGAGGTTGCGGGCATCGATCCGGTCGAATTCCGCCTGCGCAACATTCCCGACACCCACCCCGAGAATGGCAATGCCTATTCTTCGCGGTCGCTAGCCCAGTGCCTTGAAGAAGGGGCCGAGAAGTTCGGCTGGTCCCAGCGCAAGAGCCCGAAGGAGCGGCGCGAAGGGGAATGGTTCATCGGTATGGGCGTCGCATCGGCTGCCCGGACGAATATCCTGATGGAATCGAAGGCCCGGGTGACGCTGAACCCTGACGGTACGGCCCTGGTTGAAACCGACATGACCGATATCGGCACGGGAACCTATGCCATCTTGGGGCAGATCGCGGCCGAGATGCTGGGGCTGCCCACGGACAAGGTGACGGTGGAACTGGGCGATACCGACCTGCCGACGGCGTCCGGTTCGGGCGGCTCGTGGGGCGCGTCCTCGTCCGGGTCCTCGGTTTTCCTTGGCGCAAAGGCGATCCGGGCAAAGATCGCCGACCGTCTGGGGTGCAGCCCCGAGGAATTGCGCCTGCAAGATGGCGTGGCAACGGGTGGCAACAATCGTCGTCCGTTAACAGAATTGCTGGAGGGCCCAATTTCCGAAGAAGGTCATATCGAGCCTGGTGATCAGGATGTCGCACAGGCAGGCTTCGGCGCGCATTTCGCGGAAGTCGCGGTCAATTCCGTAACGGGCGAAGTTCGTGTCCGTCGAATGCTCGCCTCGATGGCGGCCGGGCGGATCCTGAACGCCAAGACCGCGCAAAGCCAAGTCTGGGGCGGCCAGATCTGGGGCATCGGTTCGGCCCTGACCGAAGAGATCCAGCACGACCGGCGAACCGGGCATATCGTGAACAACGATCTGGCCGAATACCACGTGCCGGTGAACTTGGATGTCCCGGACCTTCAGGTTCACTTCGTGGACGAGCGGGATGATTACGCCAATCCGATCCAGTCCAAGGGGATCGGCGAGCTTGGTCTTTCCGGCGCGGGTGCCGCTGTGACGAACGCGATCTACAATGCCTGCGGTGTGCGGGTGTACGATTACCCGGCCACGCCGGACAAGATCTTCCCGCACCTCTGAACCGTTTAACGAACGACAGAAGCGGGGCGCGTCGGGTCAACCGACGCGCCCCTTTCGTTTGCCCCCCGAACCGTCTTAGATCGCCCTCGCCGAAGGGGAGGGTATCATGACGCACGACGTAGCCATTCTGGGGATCTTTGCCGCCGATACCGCCTATCGCGCGGCCCGCATGCCAGCGATGGGGGAGACGATCCTGGGCGACAGCTTTGCTCTGAACCCCGGCGGCAAGGGCTCGAACCAGTCGGTGGCGGCTGCACGCGCCGGGGGATCGGTCGCATTTCTGTCGCGGATCGGAAAGGACACGTTCGGGCAGCTGGCCCTGGACACCTGGCGGGAGGCTGGCGTTACCTTCGCGGGTCTGTCCGATCCGGAACACCCGACCGGGGCGGCGTTCATCTTCGTAGACAGCGCGTCCGGCGACAATTCCATCATCGTCGCACCCGGTGCGGCCGGGCAGATCTCGGTCGCGGATGTTGAAGGTTGGGCCGAGGCGATCAGCAGCGCGACAATCTTCCTCTGCCAGCTCGAGCAACCCTTGGACGCGGCCTTTCGCGCGCTTGAGATCGCCCAAAATGCTGGGGTGCGAACCATCCTGAACCCCGCGCCGGCAACCGATCTGCCTGATGGAATGCTGGGGCTGTGCGATCTCATCACACCCAATGAGTCGGAGGCCGAGCGTCTGACGGGCGGTCGCGTGACCGACATCGCAAGCGCCGAAGCGGCAGGCCGAAACCTTATGGATCAGGGCGCGGGCGCCGCCATCGTCACGATGGGGGAAGCCGGGGCGCTGTATGTCGGCCGCGATGCCGTGTCCCACGTGCCCGGGCTGTCCGCCGGCCCGGTGATCGAGACGACGGGCGCGGGCGACGCGTTCAACGGCGGTCTGGCTGTCGCCCTGGCGGAAGGGATGCCGATGGATCGTGCTCTGCGCTTTGCGAATGCTACGGCCGCGATTTCCGTCACCCGGGCTGGGGCCGCGCCGTCGATGCCAGCGAGGACCGAGATCGAGGCGCTGTTGGGCTAGTCGATGTGATGCGGCTCTCCGACATCGGCGGGGCCGGTGTCGAAAGTCGACCACGTGCGGTCCCCCGGCGGCGGTGGCGTCGGATCCACGTCCTCGCGATGCAGGTTAACCTTCGAAATGAAATTTGCAGAGATGGGCGCGGTCACGAACAGGAAGGCCATGATCAGCAATTCGTGCAGCGATCCGCCTTCGTAGACGAAGGCATGGATCATCGAGGCCAGAAGCAGGGACCCGACCCCCAGCGTGCTGGCCTTGGTCGGGGCATGGACGCGCTTCATCGGCGTATCGAGCTTCAGAAGCCCGATTGAGCCGACAAACGTGAAGATCGCCCCGATCACGAGGCATACGGAGATGACGATATCCCAGATCATTCGATGATATCCCCGCGCAGGACGAAGCGCGCATAGGCCACGGTCGATACGAAACCCAACATGGCGAACAGAAGGGCCCCTTCGAAGTAAAGGCCGGTCCCGCCCGCCAAGCCCAGAAGAACGATCAGCGCGATGGCGTTCACCGTCATCGTGTCGATGGCCAGAATGCGGTCGCCAGTGCAGGGTCCCTTCAGAAGGCGGATCATTGCGATGATTTGCGCTAAACTGGCGCTGACGAAGGCGATGATCAGCGCGATATCAAGAATACCCGTCACGGTCATTCGAAGATCTCCTTCAGGCGGCGTTCATAGCGATGCTTGATCTCTTTTGCTTCTTCCTCGGGATCGGCCGTGTCCAGCGCGTGAACCAACAGGTAACGCCCCTTGTCCGAAAGGTCAGCCGAGACTGTTCCGGGCGTCAGCGTGATTGTCCCAGCCAGAATCGTTATCGCCTCGGGGGACTTCAGCTCCAGCGGAACGACCACCCAGCGGGACCGCATTTTCTGGTTCGACCGGAAGAGAACAATGTAGGCGACGCCGATATTGGCAATCAAGATGTCCCACAGAACCAGTGCGACATAGACGATCAGCTTGCCGACCTTCGGCGCCGCGGGACGGTTCGGCCAGTAGGGCGAGGTCAGGATCGGGACGACGATCCCTAGGAACGCGGCCAGAACGACGGTGCCGAGCGACAGCGAATTGATCAGCAAGCACCAGACCACCGCGGTCAGAAACGACAGCATCGGATGCGGCAGCAGGAAGCGGAACAGGCGCGACATCAGTGATCCCCTTCGCCGCCGTCATAGGAAATCTCCTTGCCGGGCGTTTCGAGTACAGTCGAAATATAGGGCTCTGGCGCGAAAAGCTGTTCGGACGTTGCGCCGAGGTAACTGGTGATCGGCCCGGCGAACACGGTATGCAACGCCAGAAGCCCGACGAAACTGCCAACAGCAGCCAACGCAAGAACCGGGGGCGGGGACTCGTCCGCCGGCTCGGACGCTTCGGGCAGGCCCCGCGCCACCTCGCCGCTTTTCCAGAAGACGGTCGACCCTGCCCGTGCAAAGCCCAGCACCGCGATCAACGACGACCCCAGAACCGCTGCCCAGATCCATGCGATCAAAGGCGATGCAAAGCCGGCGTCGAGGATCAACAGCTTACCCAGAAAGCCCGAAAGCGGGGGTAGACCCGTCATCCCGATGGCCGCCACGAAGAACATGCCCGCAATCAGCGGACCGCCCACCATGGGTGGCGCGGCCTCCAGCCGGGTGCCATGGCTTCGGCGGCCGCGCTGGATGAGGTCCACAAGGAGAAACAGCGCAGCCGTCGCGAAGGTCGAGTGCGCGATGTAGTAAAGGGCGGCGGTCATTCCGTCTTCGGTCATCATTGCAATGGCGGTCATAACCATACCCATGGATCCCACGACCGAGAATGCCACCAGCCGGTCCAATCGTTTCGCCGCCAAAACTCCGATCATCCCAAGCGCGAGCGACACGAGCGCAAGCGGCAGCAGCCAAGTGCCGTGCAGCCCCTCGGTCAGCGACAAAGATGGGGGGAATATCAGGGTATAGACGCGGATGATCGCGTAAGCCCCGACCTTCGTCATGATGGCGAACAGTGCAGCCACCGGCCCTGGCGCTTCGGCATAGGCCGAAGGCAGCCAGAAATGCAGCGGGACGAGGGCCGCCTTCACCGCAAAGACCAGCAGCAGAAGCACCGCCGCCACGCGGATCGCAGCCGATTGCGCAGGGTCGATCATCGCCACGCGCTGGGCCAGATCCGCCATGTTGAGGGTCCCCGTCTCGGCATAGAGGGTGCCGAGCGCGAACAGGAAAAGGGTCGAGCCCAGAAGGTTGTAGAGGACGTATTGCGTTCCCGCGCGAAGCCGGACCGCGCCGCCCGAATGGATGACCAGACCGTAGGACGCGATCAGCAACACCTCGAAGAACACGAACAGGTTAAAGATGTCGCCCGTAAGGAAGGCGCCCGTGATCCCCATGATCTGGAACTGGAACAACGCGTGGAAATGGCGTCCCCGCCGGTCCCAGCCGGACCCGATCGCATAGAGGGATACCAGAAGCGCCAGGATCGCGGTCAGAAGCACCATGTAGGTCGACAGCCTGTCGGCCACCAGGACGATCCCGAACGGCGCCTGCCAGGCGCCCAGCTGGTAGATCGTGACGGTGCCATCGGCCGCGCGCCAGGCAAGGCTTGTGGCAATCCCAAGAAGTGCGACCAGCCCAGATACGGAAAGGGTGCGTTGTACCACCTTGTGATACCGCGCGACCAGCACGATGATCGCGGCCAGCATCGCCGGCAGGATGATCGGGGCGATGACCCAGTGGCTCATGCCTCGGGCTCCTTGGATATGGCGTCTTCGGGGTTGTCGGGGTCGTTCACCAGGTCGTTGTCGTTACCCAGATACGCACCAAGGGCGACCACGACGACGACCGCGGTCATCCCAAACGAGATCACGATCGCCGTCAGCACCAACGCCTGCGGCAGCGGATCGGTGTAGCTCAGCGCCTCGTCGCGAAGGATCGGGGGGTGGTTCACGGCAAGCCGCCCGCTCGCAAACAGGAACACGTTCACCGCATAGGTCAGAAGCGACACCCCGACGATCACGGGGAAGGTCCTGAGCCGCAGGACAAGGTAGATGCCCACCGTCGTCAGGACGCCGACGGCCGAAGCGACGAGCATTTCCATCAGGTCGTCTCCTCGCGCGAGGGGTCGATATCCATCGGGTATTCGCTTTCTCTCTGGTCGGCACGCCGGGCCATGCGCGCAAAGCTTTCCAGCGACAAGAGTACCGCGCCGACGACGGCGAGGAACACGCCCAGATCGAAGGCCATGGCGCTGGCGATCTCGAACTCTTCCAGCGGCGGGATGTGGATGTAGGTGAAGGACGAGGTCAGGAACGGATATCCGGTGAACCACGCGCCGATGCCGGTCAGACCGGCGATCAGTACACCCGCGCCGATGATCCCGTGATAGGGATACCGCTGCCGCTCCTGCGCCCAGTAGAAGCCGCTGGCCATGTACTGCATCACAACCCCGATCGCGACCACGAGGCCCGCGATGAAGCCCCCGCCGGGCATGTTATGGCCCCGCAGGAAGATATAGACGCCGACCAGAAGCACCATCGGCATCAGAACGCGGGTCAGCACCACCATCATCAGCGGGTGCATGTCCCCTGCCAGGTCCTTGTCCGGGCGACGGTTCAACAACTTGGCCCGCACCGGCCCATTCATCAGCGCTTGCGTCAGCGCATAGATGACCAACGCGGCGATGCCGAGGACGATGATCTCGCCGAACGTGTCGAAGCCTCGGAAATCCACGAGGATCACGTTCACGACGTTGGTGCCGCCACCGCCCTTGTAGCTGTTTTCGAGGTGATAGTCCGAAATCGTCGGCGCCACAAAATCGCGCAGCAGCAGATGATAGCTGAGGCCGAAGGCCATCAGTCCACCCAGAATCGCCACGACCCCGTCGCCGACGCGTTTCAGGACCGTGGACTCCGAAGGCGAAGTATTCGGCAGGAAGTTCAATGCCAGCAGCAAAAGGATGATCGTCGCCACCTCGACCGAAAGCTGGGTCATCGCGAGGTCGGGGGCCGAGAACACGGCAAAGCCGATGGACACGATCAAGCCGATGATCCCCATTAGGATCAGGGCGAACAACCTGTTGCGATGGTACCAGATCAGCGCCAGCGCAGAGACGACCAGCATAAGCCATCCCGCCACTGCGACCTCGCCCATCGGCAAGCCCTCGCGGGTCGGTGGTGCGACCGATCCCGTCAGCCAGGCATGCCCGGCCAACGCCAGGACCGCGACGAAGAACAGGCCGGCGAACCGGGTGAAACTGCCGTCGTGCAGGGGATGGATCACTCCGCGCGCCAGCGCGACGACCCCCGCGATGATCCCGTCGAAGATCGACTTGGCAAAGGGAACGGGCAGAACCTTCCACGTCCATTCGGCCGGGCGATACAGCAGCAAGAGGATCAGGCCCCCGCCGACCGCGATGATCGACATGATCAGGGCGGGCGTAACGCCATGCCAGAGCTTCAGGTGCAAGCCCTCGGGGATGGCGCCCGCCTCGCCCATGACGCTTTCGGCCACGAAGAAGACCAGCGGCTCGGCGTACTGGGGCAGGACCCCGATGAACAGGACCAAGGCACACAGAACAGCGGGCGGACCCCACATGCCGATGCCCGGATCGTGCGGTTTGGCAGGATAGTCGTCGCGGACCTTGCCCAGGAAGGTGTGTCCGATCAGCCGGAAGGAATACGCGGCCGAGAACAGCGCCCCGGCCGTCGCAAGCGCGGGGACCAGCCAATCCGGGCCGAAGATGGTGGTGTGGGCGGCTTCTTCCAGCATCATCTCTTTCGACAGGAAGCCGTTGAACAGCGGAATGCCGGCCATCGACAGCCCCGCCACTACGGCGATCGAGAACGTGATCGGCATCAGCTTTCGCAGACCGCCCAACCGTTTGATGTCGCGGGTATGGGCCTCGTGATCGACAATGCCCGCGGTCATGAACAGCGCCGCCTTGAACGTGGCGTGGTTCAGGATGTGGAACACGGCCGCGACGGCCGCATAGGACGAACCGGTGCCCAGAAGGAATACGATCAGCCCCAGATGCGAGATCGTGGAAAACGCCAGAAGCGCCTTCAGGTCGTCCTTGAACAAGGCCACGACCGCGCCGATGACCATGGTCACAAGACCCGCGCCCGCGACCAGGAAGAACCAAGCCTCGGTCCCCGACAGCACCGGCCAGAGGCGCGCCAACAGGAAGATGCCGGCCTTCACCATCGTGGCCGAGTGCAGGTAGGCCGAGACCGGCGTCGGCGCGGCCATCGCATGCGGCAGCCAGAAGTGGAACGGGAACTGTGCCGACTTGGTGAAGCAGCCCAGCAGGATCAGGATCAGCGCCGGCAGATACAGCGGAGAGGCCTGGATCGCCTCGCGATTTTCCAGAATGGCGGTCAGGTCGTAGGACCCCACGATCCGCCCCAGAAGCAGCATGCCCCCGATCATCGCCAGACCGCCCATACCGGTCACGGTTAGCGCCATACGGGCGCCCTGCCGACCGTCCGGCAAGTGCTTCCAGTATCCGATCAACAGGAACGACGACAGGGACGTCAGCTCCCAGAAGACCAGAAGGACGAGGACGTTGTTCGACAGTACGATCCCAACCATCGCCCCTTGGAACAGCAGAAGGTAGGTGAAGAACTCGCCCATGTTGTCGTCGCGCGACAGGTAGAACCGACCGTAGATGATGATCAGCACCCCGATCCCCAGGATCAGCGCCGCGAAGAACATCCCCAACCCGTCCAGCATCAGCGACAGGTTCAGCCCAAGCTCGGGCATCCAGACGATGCTTTGCGTGACGACTTCGCCAGACATGACAGCCGGCGCCTGAGAGATGAGGCCGACCAGGGACGTCAGCGTCACCAGAAGCGTGGTCATGGCACAGGTCTGACGCCCCGCACGTCCCATGAGGCCGGGAAGAAGGGCGCCAAGAAACGGCACGAGCACGATCAGGAGCAGGGACATGAGCCTCTCTTTCTGCCGTAAGGTCCGGGCGTTTTTCGCCGTATTCCCCCCTCGGCTCAAGCGCAAAGCGAATTCGGCTTCCGCGGGGGTGGCAAATGAACCGCGGGCACGGGCCGGGGCGGGCGATGTATCCAGCGCCACCTTGGCGAGGCGTTGTATGGTCACGCCGATCCCGCCTTTCGCTTGCCGAACGGAATTTGATCGGATGGTCAGCGTGAAGGTGCCGCGTTCAAATGCCGCGGTGGTCCGCCCCTGCTAGCCCCCTTTTTGCGGAACGCCGAGCGCTCTGTTGGGCGGGGCATCGTTGCATTTAGGTCGAAAAAGGTGCGCGGACTGGATTTCGGGAAATCGACCTTTGGTGCGCACGGACAAACAAACCTGTTTTCTAGGCGGTCGGGCGTTCGGAAACGTTCGACGCATTCTCTTTGCGAAAAGGAGTCCGGCGTACGGGAAGGACCCGTTGCCCGGCCCGACCGCACGCGGTAAATCCCGATCATGGCAAACTACCTATATCAGGGCGATCTGCCCGACGATCTGGACCTAGGCGCGTCGGTGGCGATCGATTGCGAAACCATGGGCCTCAACCCGCATCGGGACCGACTTTGCGTGGTGCAGATGTCGGCCGGGGACGGCAATGCGCATCTGATCCAGGTGGCGAAGGGACAGACGCGTGCGCCGAACCTGGAACGCATCCTGACCGATCCGAACGTCGGGAAGCTGTTCCATTACGGCCGGTTCGACATTGCCGCGATGTATCATACCTTCGGCGCGCTGGCCGCGCCGGTCTACTGCACCAAGATCGCGTCGAAGCTGGTCCGCACCTATACGGACCGGCACGGGCTGAAGCAGTTGCTGACAGAGCTTCTGGGCGTCGACATCTCGAAATACCAGCAGCAATCCGACTGGGGCGCCCCGGAGCTTTCGGAGGCCCAGATCGCTTATGCGGCTTCCGACGTTCTGCACCTTCATGCCTTGCGCGAGGCCCTGAACGACCGTCTACACCGGGAAGATCGGATGGCGCTGGCGCAGAGTTGTTTCGCGTTCTTGCCCACCCGGGCGCGGCTTGACCTCGATGGCTGGCCCGACATCGACATCTTCGCCCATTGAGCCCCCTGTTTCAGGGACCGCGGGGCGATTAGATTGCGACCATGAGGACACCGCGACGATCCGGACATTTCGACAATAGCCATTCCAGATGGGTGGCACGGCTGAAGGTCATCCTTCCCCTCAGCGCCTTGGCGATCCTGTCCACGCTGTTTCTCGTGGCTGACCGCCGCGGCGCGAACGGTGTCTCGATTACGGATACGGTTACGCTGGACCGCTTGCTGACCGAAGGTCGCGTCGCGAACCCCTCCTTTTCCGGCGTTGGGGACGGCGGCGCGTCGGTTGAATTCCTGGCCGAAGAGGCAAAGCCCGCGACTGATGATGGCGGTGATGTCGAGGCCAGCCGACTTCGCGGCACGTGGCAAAGCGTTTCAGGCGCCGAGGTAACGTTGACGGGATTGCACGGACGATTGTTTGCTGACACCGGCGATGTCGCGGTCGACGGGGATGTGAACGTGATCGATTCACAAGGGTATCGGCTGGCCAGTGAGGCTTTGAAGATCGACGGCGTCACGAAGAACATCGTTTCGCCAGGACCCGTAGTGGGTACCGGACCTGCGACGCGGATCGAAGCGGGCGGAATGCGCATTGAACAGCGAGCCGGGACGCCGCTTGCGATCTTCACGGATGGCGTTCGCGTGATATACGACCCCAACGCTTCGGAGTAACCGCCATGAAATCCCTGCGCCTTGCCATGATATTCGTTGCCTTCGGCTTTTCTGTCGCTGCACAGTCAACCGTAAGTTTCGGGGGCCTCGACCGGGACAGTTCGCAACCGATCGAGATCGTGTCGGACCAGCTGGAAGTCGATCAGAATACCGGAAACGCGCTGTTTACCGGCAACGTCGTCGCCACGCAGGGTGATATTACGCTGACGGGAAACTCGGTCCAGGTTTATTATACCCAAGGGGATGGAAGCCGGATCGACGAGGTGCATGCTACGGGCAACGTCACCCTGGTCACCCCGACCGAGGCCGCCGAGGCCCAGACGGCCGTCTATGACGTCGATGCGGGCAGCATTGTCATGACCGACGACGTTCTGGTCACTCAGGGACAATCGGCCATCGCGGGATCGCGCCTGACCGTCGACCTCGAGACGGGGCAGGGCCGCATGGAGGGACGGGTCCGGTCGGTCATCCAGACCGATACCCAGTAATGCGGGACACCACGTTCCGAAACGACCCCTCGGGCGGGCTGGTGGTCGAGCATCTCCGCAAAAGCTATCGAAAGAGGGCCGTGATCAAGGATGTCTCGCTGTCGTTGCGGCGGGGCGAGGTCGTGGCCCTGCTGGGGCCGAACGGATCGGGCAAGACGACGTGCTTTTACTCGGTCGCGGGTCTTGTGACACCCGACGGGGGACGCGTGTCGATCGACGGCCGCGAGGTGACCACTTTGCCCATGTATCGCCGCGCCCGCATGGGAATCGGGTATCTTCCGCAAGAGATGTCGATTTTCCGGGGCTTGTCGGTACAGGACAACATCCTGGCAATCCTCGAACTGGTCGAGCGGGACAGGAACAGGCGTTACGACAGACTCGAATCCCTGCTGGCGGAATTCTCCATCGCGCATCTGAGGCGCACGCCGTCCCTGGCCCTGTCCGGTGGGGAGCGGCGCCGGGCAGAAATCGCGCGCTGCCTGGCCGCCGATCCAAAATACCTTCTTCTGGACGAGCCCTTCGCGGGCGTCGATCCGATTGCCGTTGGCGATATCCGCTTTCTCGTGGCGAATCTGACCGAGCGCGGAATCGGTGTCCTCATTACGGATCATAACGTGCGCGAGACCCTGTCCATCGTGGATCGCGCCTATATTCTTCATGATGGCTGCGTGCTGATGAGCGGTACCAGTGAAGAGGTCGTCGCCGATGCGAATGTACAGCGGGTCTATCTGGGCGAAGGGTTCACCTTGGGATAACCCAAGTGCGGCTTCTGGCGATAATTGCGCGCTTGTGCTTGACAGGTTGGGTGGTTTTCGCTCCCAATCGAAGGTGATGAGATGCACTTTCGCCTCGCGCTCGGTCCGTTTCCGCAAGTCCATACAAGGACTTGGCGTTCTCACGTGTCGAAAAACGAACGCGCATCCATCAGATCGATCCCAGACTAGACAGTTTGCCACCCGCATCTTCTGCGGAAGGCGGGCGGCGTTCCAGTGATGAAAGGAAATTTCATGCGCTACCAGATCAGCGGAAAGCAGATCGACATCGGCGAAGCCCTCCAATCGCACGTCCAGTCCGAGATCGAGACAGCGGTCAGCAAGTATCCCGGCCGGCCGACCGACGCGCTCGTCGTGTTCTCGAAGGATGGCTCTGCCTTTTGCTGCGAAACAGTGGTCCATCTTTCCACCGGTTTGACGGTGCAGGCCAGCGCGGTGGAGCATGACATCTATGCCGCGTGCGATGCGGCCGTCACTAAGATGGAAAAGCAACTTCGACGCTACAAGCGGCGGTTGAAGGATCACCACAAAGAACGGCCACAGCCTGTTGAACTTTCCGGGGCCTCTTCGTATATCCTCGCCGCAACGGAGGACAGTGGGGACGACGAACCCGAAAGCTTGCAGCCGATCATCATCGCCGAGATGGAAACGACGATTCCATCCCTGTCGGTCGGTGAGGCCGTGATGCAGATGGAGCTTGCGGGGGCGCCGGTTCTGGTCTTCAGGAACGAGAAGCAGAAGAGCGGGGTCAACGTCGTGTACCGTCGCGAAGATGGGAACGTCGGCTGGATAGACCCCAATACGACAGGCTGAGGGTGGCGATCGCCACCTCGTAATTTTTCAGGGTTTTGCATGATTTCGTCCGACCTCCTCGTTCCCGAGGCCATTCGGGTCATTCCCGCCATGTCGAGCAAGAAGCGCCTCTTCAACACCCTGTCGGAGATCGCCCGTCAGGTGTACGGCCTGTGTTCCGAGACGTCCTGCGATGCCCTGATGGACCGTGAAAGCCTCGGGCCGACGGCCGTGGGTCACGGTGTGGCCTTGCCTCATGCGCGTTTGCGCGGGATCGACCGGGTTCGCGGCGTTTTCCTGAAGCTGGAAAAACCTCTGGATTTCGGGGCAGCGGATCGACAGCCCGTCGACCTTGTTTTCGGCTTGTTCGCACCCGACACTGCCGGCGTCGATCATCTGAAGGCACTCGCGTCGGTGTCGCGTACGCTGCGCGATCCGGACCTGTGTTCGACCCTGCGGGCGAACGGCGACATCACGACCATCCACGCGCTGCTGACCCAGCGGAGTGCCAGCGACGCCGCGTAAGTGTATTCGTGCGGGTGGTCAGCCAGTGCCACGACTTTCAGATGGATATAGCTGTTCCGGGCGATGGTCGGGGTGTTGCCCAGCGTTTCCAACGGCGCATCCGTGATGGTCTTGATGGCCAGGGTCGTCTTCCCCTTTGATATCGCGCAGGATTTCGTCGACTTGAGGCGGGGGTAACCTCGTGCGTCCCGCCGGGACCATCGATTCAGGTCACGAAGGTCGGACCCGGGCAGGTCGTCCAGCTGATGCAGGGCGTGCGCCAACCGCCGATCGTGCAGGGTTCGCTTGATCCGCGGGAGATGGTCGCCGAAGGACGGCAGTTAAGCGAACTACTTGCGCGCGCGAAACTTCGTCCAGTCCGGATGATATTGATACTGCTTGCGGTCCCCGGCATTGCGGCCCGTGGCCTGAAGATTGCCGACCGGACAGGGCAGATCCAAGCGTCCGCAAAGGCCCGCCGCACGGCCAGCGCATCAAGACGCACACGCTCAGCCCGGTGGGCGATACAGGTGCCGTCGGGCGAGGTGTACAAGCAGCCCCGACCGGCCCCGATTGCGGGTGACACCTGGATACCTCGGGAAAGTGGACGAGATCGGGAATGTCCTTCATTGCTAGCGTGAAACCGCGGCTGTCCGTAGCGGGTTCCGGGGCAAAACGTTTCGGGACGCTTGTGATCTGGGCGGCGTTGCCGGTAGTTGCCTGTGAAAAGGAGTGGCCGATGACCGAGACTCTGCCGATCGAAACACCGGATCTCCCGGGCCCCGAAGCATTTACCGAGGCTGCCCCCGCCGTCGCCCGCTTGCAAGAATTGTACTCGGCCTCCGTCGCCTTTCTGACGGACCGGTTCATGGCGTCCCTGAAAGGCGATGCACCGCATGTCCGCTACAGGGCGTTTTACCCCGAGATCCGGCTGACCACGACAAGCTATACCTCGGCCGACAGTCGCTTGTCGTTCGGCCATGTTGCACAGCCGGGGCGGTACTCGACGACAATCACTCGTCCCGACCTTTTCGAGAATTATCTGATTCAGCAGATCGATCTTCTTCTCAAGAACCAGGGCGTCGCGATTCATATTGGCGTGTCGGACACGCCCATGCCGCTTCATTTCGCGGTCGCGAACACCGCTGGGCTGACCGTTCCGCAGGACGGGGCGATGAATTTCACCCTGCGGGACATCTTCGACACCCCCGACCTGACGGTGACTCACGATGCGATCGTCAATGGAGAGGGGTTCGTGTTTGACGACGGATCGCGCCCCCTGGCCCCGTTTACCGCGCAGCGCATCGACTATTCGTTGGCCCGACTCAGCCACTATACCGCCACGGACGCCAATCACTTCCAGAACCACGTCTTGTTCACCAACTATCAGTTCTACGTGGATGAGTTCGAGGCCTACGCGCGCGAGGCATTGGCCGATCCGGACAGCGGCTATACCGCGTTTGTTGGGCCTGGAAATCAAGTCATCACGGACCCGGATGCCGTTCTGGAACCGGTTCCGAAGATGCCGCAGATGCCGACCTATCACCTGACGCGGGAAGGCGGGCAGGGGATCACGCTGGTCAATATCGGTGTGGGGCCGTCAAACGCGAAGACGGCGACGGACCATATCGCGGTGCTTCGACCCCATGCCTGGTTGATGGTCGGGCACTGTGCCGGCCTGCGCAATTCGCAGCGTCTGGGGGACTTCGTCCTGGCCCATGCCTATCTGCGCGAAGATCACGTGCTGGACGCCGATCTGCCGGTCTGGGTTCCGATCCCGGCTCTGGCCGAGATCCAGATCGCCCTGGAAGAGGCCGTCGAAGCCGTCGCCGAGCTGGAGGGCTACGAGCTCAAGCGGATCATGCGCACGGGAACGGTCGCGACCATCGACAACCGCAATTGGGAGCTTCGGGACCATTCCGGGCCGGTCCAACGGCTCAGCCAGTCTCGTGCGGTGGCGCTCGATATGGAAAGCGCCACGATCGCGGCGAATGGGTTCCGGTTCCGGGTGCCGTATGGAACGCTTCTGTGCGTTTCGGACAAGCCGTTGCACGGCGAGCTGAAGTTGCCTGGCATGGCGACCGACTTCTATCGCACCCAGGTCGCCCGGCATTTGCTGATCGGCGTCCGCGCCATGGAAGCGATCCGAGAGATGCCACTGGAACGGATCCATTCCCGAAAGTTGCGCTCATTCGAGGAAACTGCCTTCCTTTGACGGGTGGTAAACCGCTCATTCCCCTTGTTTCACGGGCCTTCTGCTCATCAATCGGTTGTGTTGAGCAGCCCTATCGCGTTTAGTCCGACCACTGTTTCGTATGTGACGACACAAGGGAGAATGATGACATGGCGCAAAAGCCGATGACCAAGACGCAGCTCGTCGCCGCACTGGCCGACAAGATGGGCACCCAGAAGAAAGAGGCCGGCGAGGCGCTGGATGCGATTACCGACATCATCACCGAGGAAGTTTCCGGCGGCGGCGCGGTCACCCTTCCCGGGGTCGGCAAGATCTACTGCCGCGAACGGCCCGAGCGTATGGTCCGCAATCCGGCGACCGGCGAACAGATGAAGAAAGACGCGGACAAGGTCGTCAAGATGACGATCGCCAAGGCGCTGAAAGACAGCGTCAACAGCTGACGCCTGCTGCAGGACTGAGGGAAGGGTGGCCTCTGGGCGCACCCTTTTTTCATGTCTGCACGTCAATGTTCGGCCGGACAAAAAAGGACCCTGCGCATCCCGAGGGATGGCAGGGTCAAGTCGTGCCGACCGGCACCCCCGCTGATGCGGGGGCGCGCACGATCGGCACTGGCGGTAACCGGTGGGATCAGCTCATTTCGGAGCGGATCTGTTGTCTGAGTGAATCGATGACGACGCGCTGGCCGTCGCGGACGAAGCTCCAATACGTCCATCCGTTGCAGGACGGCGCCCCGTCCAAGGCCGCGCCAACCTGGTGGATCGACCCTTTGAGCGTCTTGGTTGCGAGCGTCCCATCAGCGCGGATCTTCGCGACTTCGCCCTTGGGATTGACCAGCGTTTCGCCCGGACGCAGCAGGCCGCGTTCGACCAGTTGCCCGAACGGCACACGCGGTTCGGCGCGCTTGCTGGTGGTGACTTCCAGGGCCGCTTTCTCGTAGCTGCGGATCATCGAAAGGCGCTTTTTCGCGACCTTGATATAGCCTTCGTCCCGTTCGATTCCGATGAAATCCCGCCCCAGCATCTTTGCTACGGCGCCGGTCGTGCCGGTTCCGAAGAACGGGTCGAGAACCACGTCGCCCGGGTTGGTCGATCCCACCAGAACGCGATGCAGCAGCGATTGCGGCTTTTGCGTGGGGTGGGCCTTGCCCCCTTCCTCGGTCTTCAGTCGCTCGTGCCCCGAACAGATCGGCAGCGTCCAGTCCGAGCGCATCTGGGTGCCCTCGTTCAGGGCCTTAAGTGCGTCATAGTTGAAGGTGGGCTTCGCGCTCCGGTCACGGCCCGCCCAGATCATCGTCTCGTGCGCGTTGGTCATCCGCTTGCCCTTGAAATTGGGCATTGGGTTGGTCTTGCGCCACACCACGTCGTTCAGGATCCAGAACCCTTCGTCCTGCAGCGCTGCGCCGACGCGGAAGATGTTGTGGTACGATCCGATGACCCAGATCGCCCCGTTGGGCTTAAGGATCCGCCGCGCGGCCGCAAGCCAGGCTTTGGTGAACGAGTCGTAGGCCTCGAAACTGGCGAACTGGTCCCAGTCGTCGTCGACCGCGTCGACGCGCGAATTGTCCGGGCGATGCAGGGTGCCGCCAAGCTGCAGGTTATAGGGAGGATCCGCGAAGATCAGATCGACAGACGCCTCGGGAAGGGCGTTCATCACGTCGATACAATCGCCGCGCACGATTTCGTTGAGAGGCAGCTTTGCCACCTCTGCACCACTCTTTGTCATTCAACTGCCTCAGGTTGCGACCCGGTTTTTTTTGGGTGGGCCGCTTATTGTGTGGGCAGGATGGAGGGGGGTATTCCGCCTTTCAAAAACTATTTGACCTGGCCGACGTCAAAATTTCCTTGAAACAAGATGTCGTGGACGGGTCGGAAAGAGCGTCTATGGATTGGGGTGGCGCCGTGTCTTTTCAGTCCCAGCAGGTGCTCGCGCGTGCCGTAGCCCATGTTCGTTTCCCAGCCGTATCCGGGGTATTGTTGCGCAAGGGTCAACATGCCTAAATCTCGCCTGTTTTTCGCCACAATTGAAGCCGCCGAGATCGACACGGAACGAGCGTCTCCTTTGACGACAGCCTCGGCCCGGCATGGCAGATTCGCCGGCAGGCGATTGCCGTCGATCAGAAGCGCGTCGGGTCTGACCGACAACGCATCGACGGCCCGGCACATCGCAAGGAACGTCGCCTGAAGGATGTTGATGGCGTCGATCTCTTCGACGCTGGCTTCGCCGATCCCGATATGCGCGCAAAGCTGGACTTCGTCGGCTAGGCGTTGCCGGGTCGGTGCGTCCAGCTTCTTGCTGTCGTCCAGGCCCACGGGAACCGTGCAGGGGAACAGGACGACCGCGGCGGCGACCACCGGGCCGGCCAGAGGGCCGCGGCCAACCTCGTCGACGCCCGCAACGACACGGGCGCCTTGAGCGTGCAGGCGGGATTCTAGAGACAGATCGGGCATAGGGGCGGGCATCGCCGATCCAGGGCGGAACCTGCAATACAAAAATGGGCGAGGGCCCGTAGACCCTCGCCCGACTTGTGCGACCCGTCGCCCGAGATGTGCGGTTTCAGAACAGGACAGGCCGCCAAGAGGTGGCCGCACTCAGCGGTGCTGCGCCATCCTCCATCCGTTGTGCCGCAAGCACCGTGCCTCGTAGGCAGGGCGGTAGCGCCCGCCTACCCGGATTTCGGTGGCGCAGGCGCGCGGCAGATGTCGAAGGTTCACGCCTGATTTCTGCAGGCAGCGTTGGCCGAAAACGTGCAGCGCCCGTTGGCGGCGTTCGAAGGATCGAAGGCAACGGGCCGGCAACGTGTGTCGGACTGGGGGCCGTTGTACCCGGTAATCGGGGGTCGACCGTCGCACGACTTGACTTGTGACACGTCCGCCTTGCCCGTCGGACAAGGCCGACCCGGCAAGACCCAGTATCGCGATCCCCGCAATCAAGCCGGCCACTTGATCGCGGTCCAGGGCTTGAGCAGGCAGCGACGCCATGGGCGCGACGGCTAGGGTCAGCCCAAGGCTTGCGGCCATCAAAGTGCGTTTCATTTCGGTCCCCCCGTCATTCGGGTCCATCACTAGGGCCCTGATGCGGCCCTCGTTGGCTTGGACCGAAGATGGGGTCGTACGGCCCAGACAGGCAATGACAGGGGCCTGTCATGGGATGACACCGGGCACCGCGCGCCTATGTCATTGAATGACAAGCATCTGAACCCCCACATGCGAGACGCCTCTTTCGCCTGGAACCTCATGTCATGATACGCGATGCAACCCTGATGTCCGTTTTGGTCGTGCTGATCGCAGGTCCGGCCCAAGCGGATTGCCTGGTGGACTATAAGGCCAAAAAGGACGATCCCTTGCAGTTGCACTACGGCGTGATCCGTCTGGACGATGCGGACTGCGCCGACCCGGCGCCGGCGATCTCGGACCGGATTGCCGGGGATGGATGGACTTTGCTGACAGTCATGGACGACTTGTCCGAGGCCGAAGCGGAAGAGAGGCGATCGGATGCTGGCGCGTATTTCCTCCGTTACTGAAAGTTCGAAGGGCATTGCGCGGTTGATCGGTTGGGGCGTCGTCGCGATCGTGGGTATCCTCGGCGTGACGGCGACCTTACTGTTGGTGACATTGCCCGATGCGAACGCGTTCAACGAGCGGGTCGAGCGTATCTTCATCGAGAACAGCGGCCTGACCGATCCTGAATCCGTTGGCCTTCTTGAAATCCTCGCGCAATCGGGGACCGCGTTTTCGGAAGTGTTGGCCAGTTACCGGGTCGTTCTGTTCGTCCTTCTCGTGTTCGCGGTGGCCCTTCTGGTGGCGGCTTTGGTTTTTCTGATCATCATGGTGACACTCTATCGGCGCATGGGCGAAATCGAGAGATCCGGGATCCAGGTCTCGTCGCTGTTGATCAGCCGGGACGAGCGATCTGTCTACCTCAACAACATGGAGTTCAGGCTGACCGAGGCGGCCATCGAGACGCTGAGCGTTCTGGCCGAAGCGCGCATGGACGAGGATATCCTGTCCGGCGCCCAGATCGAGGCGATGGTGTCCGGGCGAAGCCTGTCGGACTGCGACGAAGCGGCAGGCGCGACGCGGATCAAACGTCTGCGCGACGCGCTGGGCAACCAGTTGGTCAGCGAGCTTCTGGTCCGAACGATCGCGCGCCGCGGTTACGTGCTTGCGATAGACAAGGACGTGATCCGGATGCTCTGACGTTCAGTCGCAGCCGACGATCTCGGCAGCGCCGCGGGATCCGACGACGGTCATGCGAAGTGCGCTCCGGTCGACCATCAAGGGCTGCCCACGCGGAGGCGCGATCGACACGGAGGCGAGCAGCTTTGCCCCCTCCCGACGTGCGTAGGTATCGGACAACCTAAGGTTCGGATCGCCAGATTCGAAAACGACATCCTCCCCCTCACCGAGGGACGGCATGGACAAGGTCGCTGTCAGTTCGGCGCCTTTCGGGGTCAGGCGGATGTCGCAGGCCACACCAGAAAGCTCTGCCTCCGACCCCGTAAGGGGCCGGTTCGCAAGGGCAAAACGAATCCTCGCATCCGGGCGGACGTGATTGGCCGATAACGCGATTTCGGATCGGGCGCTGACCGGAACGCAGATATCGTCGCATACCCCCATGTCTATGGCCAGTTTCAGGTCGACCGGCCTGCCCGTGTGGCGGGGCGTGATCTCGATCGGAAGAACGACCCCGTCCCGGTAGCCGACCGACCGCATACCGCTTTGCCAGAAGACCTCGGGCGCGGGCCAATGAATCCGAACGGCTTCTACGTTCTCCGACCCGGACCAATCGAATGTCGGCGGAATGCCCGCATCGCCGGGGTGGCGCCAATAGGTTTTCCAGCCGGGATCCAGCCGGATTTCCAGCGCGGCCATGTGGCGGCCGTTCTCCATCCTCCAGCCGGGCAGCAAACGAAGATCGTCGACACCCTGCTGGGACAGGGCTGCGGTTGCGCTGCAAAGCAGCGCGATCAGGGCAAGGGTCTGGCGCATACGCCTTCCTTAACGGCCCGACGTAAGCCTACGGAAGTCACAAGACCGGGATATGCGGGGGTAGGCGGGGTTGCGCGGCGCGCAGGCAACGCCATGTTCTGGGGCATGACAGATGAGACCACCCTCAAAGACCTGACCGGAAAACTGCTGATCGCCATGCCCGGTATGGGCGATACCCGCTTCGAGAAAAGCGTGGTGGTCCTCGTGGCACATGGTTCAGACGGGGGAATGGGGCTGATCATTAACAAGCCAGCGCCGTCGATCGACTTGGGCCACTTGCTGGAGCAGTTGTCCATCGAAGGGGAAATCGCGGCGAACGGGCCGATCTTCTTCGGCGGGCCGGTCGAAAATTCGCGGGGTTTCGTGCTGCACTCGTCGGATTATCGCCAGGACGACACGACGCTGAGTATCGACGACCAAATGGGGATGACGGCCACCTTGGATATCTTGCAGGCCATGGCCAACGGGGCCGGGCCCGACAAGTCAATCGTCGCGCTTGGCTATGCCGGGTGGGGGCCGGGACAGCTGGAAGAAGAGATCGCCCAGAACGGGTGGCTGATTGCCGATGCCGAGCCCGATCTGGTGTTTTCTGGCGACCACTCGGGAAAGTGGATCGCCGCCATCGAGGCGCTGGGGATCAACCCCATTCTTCTTTCAGCGGAAGGCGGCCGGGCCTAGGCGTCAGTATCCGGCGGCCTGACGCGCTATGTCGTCGATCTGGCCACGGCTGATGCCGATATCCAGAAGGTCGCGGTTGCTCAGCCCGTCGAGCTCGGCGTGAACGCGGTTGTATTCCTGGCGCTGGGCGCGACGGGTTGCCAGCTCGGCGCGAAGACGGCCCAGAAATCCAGTGTCGAAGCGGATGTTGCTCAAAGTGGCCATGGTGATGTCCTTCAATGCGTGTGTCTGTGTTTCAGCACTGCAGATGGCCCCTTTCGAGGTCGGTGAGAACACACAGCTTCGAATGCCCGGTTTGCGTTTGCTGCAATGCAGCGTTAGCGCCGTCGGCGGCCCGGGAAACCGGGCGGCGTCCGGACATGTGGACCATCTTTGACGTCCAAAGACGAAAAGACCCGGCGCGCGAGGCACGCCGGGTCCCAGTATTGATCTCCCCGCTAGGCTGAACGTGTCACGCGCGGCGGGGCCTTTCGTTCCCTGCAGGCGATCAATGCACCACGGTGTTTGCCGGCGGTTGCCGGTTTGACGCCGCGACCCTGTCGCCGACAAGCAAGCCGTCCGCGCCCGCATCGACCGTCACCGTCTGCCCGTCCGCTATATCGCCGGCCAGTATCATCTCGGCCAACTGGTCCTGCAGGGCGCGCTGGATGACCCGCTTCAGAGGGCGCGCGCCGAAGACAGGGTCGTATCCTTCATCGGCCAGCCACTTCCGCGCCGCGTCCGAAAGATCCAACGTGATCTTGCGCTGTGCCAGGCGCCGTTCCAGCCGGTGAAGCTGGATGTCGACGATGCCCGTCATGTCCTCGCGGCCAAGGCGGTCGAAGATGACCGTTTCATCCAGGCGGTTCAGGAACTCGGGCCGGAAATGCGCCCGAACCGCATCCATGACGTCGCGCTTGGCAGCGGCACTGTCGGCCCCCTCGGGCATCTGGCTAAGGGCCTGCGATCCAAGGTTCGAGGTTAGGACGATCAGCGTCTGCTTGAAGTCGACCGTCCGGCCCTGGCCATCCGTCAGCATCCCGTCATCGAGAACCTGCAACAGGACGTTGAATACGTCGGGGTGGGCCTTCTCGACCTCGTCGAACAGGATCACCTGATACGGACGCCGGCGCACGGCTTCGGTCAGGACGCCACCTTCATCATATCCGACGTATCCCGGGGGGGCGCCGATAAGGCGGGCGACCGAGTGCTTTTCCATGAACTCGGACATGTCGATCCGGACCATGGCCTGATCGTCGTCGAACAAGTATTCCGCGACGGCCTTGGTCAGCTCTGTCTTGCCGACGCCGGTGGGGCCCAGGAACAGGAACGAGCCCAGGGGGCGGTTCTCGTCGTTCAGACCCGCGCGGGCGCGCCGGACGGCGTTGGCCACAGCCGTGACCGCGGTTTTCTGCCCCACCACGCGGCGGCCCAGCTCTTCCTCCATCCGCAACAGCTTGTCGCGCTCGCCCTCCAGCATCTTGGACATCGGGATTCCGGTCCAGCGTTCGACGACGCTGGCGATCTGCTCTGGGCGGACGGCTTCCTCGACCATGAGGTCGTCCTCGTGCTCTTCGGCCTCGCCCAGCTCACGCTCCAGCTGCGGGATGATCCCGTAGGACAGCTCGCCCGCCCGGGCCAGGTTGCCCTCGCGCTTGGCAATGTCGAGTTCCGCGCGCGCGCGGTCGAGCTGCTCTTTCAGCCCGCGAGAGGTGTTGAGCTTGTCACGCTCGGACTGCCATTTGGCGGTCATCTCGTCCGCACGTTCCTGCAGGTTGGCCAGCTCACGCTCGAGCTTCTCAAGCCGGTCCTTCGAGGCCTGGTCGTCTTCCTTGCGCAATGCTTCCTGTTCGATCTGCATCTGCAACAGCTGCCGGTCGATGGCGTCCAGCTCCTCGGGCTTGGAATCGACTTCCATGCGCAGGCGGCTGGCGGCCTCGTCCACCAGGTCGATGGCCTTGTCGGGCAGGAACCGGTCCGTGATGTAGCGGTGCGAAAGCTGCGCCGCCGAGACAAGGGCCGAGTCGCTGATCCGCACGCCGTGGTGCAGTTCGTACTTCTCCTTGATGCCGCGCAGGATCGACACCGTGTCCTCGACGGTCGGCTCCTCGACCAGCAGGGGCTGGAAGCGGCGGGCCAGCGCCGCGTCCTTCTCCACATGCTTGCGATACTCGTCGAGGGTGGTCGCGCCAACGCAGTGCAGCTCACCCCGTGCCAAGGCAGGCTTCAGCAGGTTCGAGGCATCCATTGCCCCGTCCGCCTTCCCGGCTCCGACCAGCGTGTGCATCTCGTCGATGAACAGCAGAACCTCGCCTGCGGCGGCCTCGACCTCCTTCAGAATGGACTTCAGGCGCTCCTCGAACTCGCCGCGATATTTCGCGCCGGCGATCAGGGCCCCCATGTCCAGCGCCAGCAGCCGCTTGTTGCGCAGTGATTCGGGCACGTCGCCGTCGATGATGCGCAGGGCCAAGCCTTCGGCGATGGCGGTCTTGCCGACGCCGGGTTCGCCGATCAGCACGGGGTTGTTTTTGGTGCGACGCGACAGGACCTGCATGGTCCGTCGGATCTCGTCATCGCGCCCGATGATCGGGTCGATCTTGCCCTCGCGGGCGCGCTGGGTCAGGTCGATAGAATACTTCTTCAGCGCCTCGTACCCTTCCTCGGCGCTGGCCGAGTCCGCAGTGCGACCCTTCCGGATATCGTTGATCGCGGCGTTCAGGGCCTGCGCGTTCACCGCACCGGCGTCCAGCGCGTCCTTCGCCTTGGACTTCACCATCGACAGCGCGGTCAGGATGCGTTCGACCGGCACGAAGCTGTCGCCGGCCTTCTTCGCAAGCTTCTCAGCCTCGTCCAGAACGCGGGCCGTCGTCTGGTCGAGGTAGACTTGACCTGCATCGCCCGACACCTTGGGCAGCTTGCCCAAGGACAGGTCGATCTGCTCGGCCACGCGTTGGGGCGCGCCACCGGCCTTGGAAATCAGGTTCGACGCCAACCCCTGGTCGTCGTCGAGCAGGGCTTTCAGCAGGTGTTCGGGTACGAGACGTTGATGATTCTCTCGCAGGGCGATGGTCTGAGCCGCTTCGATGAAGCCGCGCGACCGTTCAGTGAACTTTTCAAGGTTCATTTCTGTCTTCTCCTATCACAAGCACCCCACGCAACCGCCCGCGTCGGCACGGTTCTTCGGGGCCTCCGGGGCATAGATGGGGAGGCAGCCACACCCGATCAAGATTGCGACTCACGCGGGCGTGAGATGGTTGACAAGGAACTTATCCACAGCATCGCGCGCTGTTGTGAAAATGGGGCGCACCCCAGAGCAGCAAAGGAACAGACCCATGGCAGGTAATTCCACTAACGTCGTGTCCGCCCGCGCCGGCATGATCGTACTCGATGCCAAGATCGATTCCGTTCACCGCGACCGCGATTTCGGACGGATCGAGGCAACCGTGGTATTAGACGTCAAGCGCAAGGGTGAAGCGAAACGCGCCGTCCGTCTGCGCACGAACGTGCCTTCACGTGGCACCGCGTCCCTGCGGGAACGCCTCGTCGCCGATGCAGCCGCCATGGCGGCTTATTTCCTGGAGCAGGATGCCAAGGCGCCGGTCGACCGCGTCGCCTGATACTTGGCATCTGGAATACGAAAAACGCCCCGGAATTTCCGGGGCGTTTTGTTGTCAATATTATTGGGCGATCGTCTCGTCGTCGCGTCCTTCGGGTCCCGACGGGGTCGGGATGAACGCCGCGCCGCCATCATCGGTATCGCGGACAACATCCTGATCTGGTTCGGGGTCGAGGTTCACCTGAGCGTCGCGACCCTCGGGCAGGTCTTCTGCGCCCTCGGTCGAGGCTTGGGTGTCGACGTTGTCGGTATTGTCGGCACCGATCGTCTCTTCGTCCAGCAGGAATTCTTCGGTTGCCGATTGGTCTTCGGTAGTCGGGTTATCGGCTGCACCCTCGTCGCCGAGCTCCCCATCCGCACCGCCAGAGCCGACTTCGCCGGTCGACGTCGCGCCCACGGTTCCGCTGTCGCCTTCACTCTCGACTCCCGCAGCGTCGTCGTTCGCCGTATCGGCCAGACGTTCGTCGACGTTGGTTTCACCCTCGATATCCGATCCGCTGGTATCGACGCGGTCTGCCGCGGGAACAGTGTCCACGCCTTCGGCAGCGGGCGTTACGTCATCCACCTGTTCGGTGATGCCTTCCTCGACCTCATCGGCCTCACCTTCGGGCATCGTTCCGGCACCGGCAGGCTCGCCCTCGATGTCGTCCTCGGCGATGATGGTCGGCTCATCCGGCGGGGTCTCATCCCCAAGACTGAAGACTCCGACAATGATCGCCACAACGACGACGGCTATAATACCGATCGGAAGAAGAGGATTTCCCGCCCCCTTCGAAGAATTGGCCATGAGATCTCTCCTTGATTTCCTTTGGGGCGGAAACGGGGTCGCGGGCCGCGTTGTTCCCCATCTTGCCGCTTTGCCGCAGATCGGGCAAAGGGCGTCCAGAGTTCAAGGAGTGTCCGAATATGGCAGACGACAGATTGATCGTGGCCCTGGATACAGGCGACGCGCTGAGTGGACTGAACCTGGCGCAGCGGATCGGTGATGCCGTCGGGTTCTACAAGATCGGGCTTGGGATGCTGACGGGCGGCGGGCTTGCGCTGGCGCGTGAGCTTAAGGACGATCACGACAAGCGCATCTTCCTGGACATGAAACTCTTCGATATCGGCGCCACCGTTGAAGCTGCGGTTCGCGGTCTGACGCGGTTCGGCATCGATTTTCTGACCGTCCACGGGGATCCGCACGTGGTTCGCGCCGCAATGGAAGGGGCCGCGGGCAGCGAGACGCGTATTCTCGCGGTGACGATCCTGACCTCGCTGGACCGTGACGATCTGGACGCGTCCCTCATGCGTCAGGGGGACGTGACCGACCTTGTGCAGGAAAGGGCCGGACGTGCATTCGAAGCTGGCGCCGATGGCGTGATCGCGTCCCCGCACGAGGCAGCCGCGATCCGGGCCTTAGGAAGTTCTTCGGACCGTTTGATCGTGACCCCCGGCGTCCGGCCGAAAGGCGCGCTGCAGGACGATCAGAAGCGCGTGTCGACCCCACGGGCCGCGCTGGATGCCGGGGCGGATCACATCGTCGTCGGACGGCCAATTTGGCAAGCGGTGGATCCCCACGCTGCTGCTCAAGCTATCATGGACGAGATCGCAGGCTGAGTTAGGTCGCGACGCATGACCATATATTCAATCGGCGACATTCACGGGCAGTCGGGTCAACTCGACCGTGCCATTGGGCTTATCGAGCAAGACGGCGGGCCCGAGGCCCGGATCGTGTTCCTTGGCGATTACACGGATCGCGGGTCGGACAGCAAGGGCGTGCTGGACCGGTTGATCGCGGGGCGCGATGCCGGCAAGCCGTGGCGCTTCGTTCGCGGCAATCACGACCGGATGTTCATGAATTTCCTGCTGAGCGGGGAACAGCATGATAGGAACATCAAGTCAGGCCTGAGCTGGATGAACCGGCGCCTGGGTGGGCCGAAAACCTTGGAGAGCTACGGGTTGGGCGGTGCGCCCATGTTCCTTCATTCCCGGAACGGCGGTCGCGAGACGCTGGCCTCCTACGACGTGGATGGCCGCAGCCTTTCCGATCTCGAACTTGCGCAGGAAGCCCGGGTCCTTGTGCCAGAAGCCCACAAGCAGTTCCTGGCGGACCTGCCTTTGTATATCGAGGATGGACAGTATTTGTTCGTTCACGCTGGACTACGGCCCGGAATCGACCTGAAGGATCAGGTCGAAGACGATCTGATCTGGATCCGGGACGGGTGGCTGGACAGTACTAAGACGCACCCGTGGCTTGTAGTCCACGGACACACCGCTCTCGATTTCCCTCAGCACCACGGCAATCGCGTCAATCTGGACGGTGGGGCGGGTTTCGGGAATCCGCTGGTGCCCGCCGTTTTCGACGAGGACGGGGTCTTCACTTTGCACGAAGACGGACGTCGCCCCTTGCGGCCCCCAGCTTAGCCGAGGGCCGCGTCAGGAGTCAGCGCGTCTGGAGATAGTTCCAGCAGGCGAGGGCAAGCAAGGCGATCAGGATAATGAGAACGATGATGTACATGTGGTCGCTCCTTCAGGCGGTGTTCGGAACGGCTACATAGATCGCCGCCGTCCTCTTTCACGTCCCTGATTGTTAAGGTAAGAGGCCGAGTCTTCAAGAAGGAGGATCTTCATGGGCTACAAGATCGCCATCGCGGGTGCCACGGGGAATGTGGGTCGCGAAATGCTGAACATCCTGGCCGAGCGCGGTTTCCCCGCGGACGAGGTCGTTGCGCTGGCCAGCCGAAAGTCGCTGGGCACCGAAGTCAGCTATGGTGACCGGACCCTGAAAACGAAGGACCTTGATACGTTCGATTTCACCGGTTTCGACATGGCGCTGTTCGCCATCGGGTCGGATGCGACAAAGATCTATGCCCCGAAGGCGGCCAAGGCCGGGTGCGTGGTAATCGACAATTCGTCGCTGTATCGTTATGATCCGGATGTTCCACTGATCGTGCCGGAGTGTAATCCCCAGGCGATCCACGGGTATTCCAAGAAAAACATCATCGCCAATCCCAACTGTTCGACCGCTCAGATGGTCGTTGCGCTGAAGCCCCTGCACGACCGCGCGAAGATCAAGCGCGTCGTGGTGTCGACCTATCAATCCGTGTCCGGCGCAGGGAAGGAGGGCATGGACGAGCTGTGGGACCAGACCAAGTCGATCTACAACCCGACACACGACGTTCCGGCCAAGAAGTTCCAGAAGCAGATCGCGTTCAACGTCATTCCCCATATCGACGTCTTCATGGATGACGGTTCGACCAAGGAAGAATGGAAGATGGTCGCCGAAACCAAGAAGATCATCGACACCGCGATCAAGGTGCAGGCCACCTGTGTCCGGGTGCCGGTTTTTGTGGGTCATTCGGAATCGGTGAATGTCGAATTCGAGGAGTTCCTCGACGAAGACGAGGCGCGGGACATCCTGCGCGAGGCGCCGGGGATCATGGTCGTCGACAAGCGCGAGGATGGTGGCTACGTGACGCCGATTGAATGCGTCGGCGACTTCGCCACCTTCATCTCGCGTCTGCGCCAGGACTCGACGGTCGAGAACGGGCTGTCCTTCTGGTGCGTCAGCGACAATCTGCGGAAGGGCGCCGCCCTGAACGCCGTCCAGATCGCCGAGCTTTTGGGTCGTGAAGTCCTTAAGAAGGGATGAGGCGCGCAACAATCGCGTCAAATACCAAGGATTTCACGAACCGGACCGAAACTGGTCACAATTAACCAAGACTAATCGGGGGAGCCTCATAACGAAAAGGTCCTCCGATGTCTGAACTCATGATCAAAGCCCGCGAAGGTCGCCGTATCGCTCTGAGCGCAGTGCGCCGGATCGAGGACAATGTCTTCGCGGATATTCACCCGCGGTCCGACGCACAGCTTCAGCAGGTCCTGAAGCATGCCTGTTGACGCAATGGCAAATCGTCTCCCGGCAGGAGGGGACCTGAGGGGTCACTGCACGTCCCCGGGTCGGTGGACGTTCCCTCCCCAAAAGTTGGGCGGAGTATTTGCCTTGGCACCCAGAGTATATTTATCCGAGCCGCAAACCTCCCGAAACGGACGTCTCTGACGCGCTTAGAGCTAAAGGTGTGCCTGTTCGATCGGCGGTAAGGTTTGGGTTTTGCGCAAAGCTGAGAAAAATTGCCCGCGTTTAAAGCGTGCGTGCGCGGGCGACGCTGCCGTACAGTTCGGGATAAGGAAAAGTCCTTAACCTGTGAGGTGAATTGATGTCCGATATGCTGACCAAGGCTCGAAAAGGCCGTCGGGTTGCCCTGGAAGTCTCGCGGCGTCGGGAAAGAAACGTCTTTGCGGATCTGATCGTGCCCGGACCTCGAATCTAGGTCAGACTGCCACGAACTCGTCGGTCTTGGGGTCCAGCATTCGCAGGCTTCCTTCCGCAATATCATTGTGCAATCCGTGCAGGGAAAGCCGGTCTTTTTCGACGGCGTCTTTGACGAAAGGAAAAGACATGAGATTGTCGAGGGAAGTTCGAACCGCCTCGAGCTCAAGCTGGGAGACGCGTGATGCGTCGTCGGCAGCCGGATCCAGCCGCTCGAATCCCGGCAAAAGCAAGTCCATCCAGCGGCCGACGAAACTGGTCTTCTCGTTCAGTTCCGGCGCGTTTCCGGTACACATGTCGAAGCAGCCCTGAACGCCACCGCATTTGGAATGGCCCATGACGATGATGTGGGCGACGCGCAGTGCGGTCACGGCATATTCTACCGCGGCCGAGGTGCCGTGCTGGTTTCCGTCAGGTTCGTAGGGAGGCACCAGATTTGCGATGTTCCGATGAATGAAGAACTCGCCCTGTTCCGCCCCGAAGATCGACGTCACGTGAACGCGGCTGTCGCAGCACGAGATAACCATTGCACGCGGGCGCTGACCTTCTTCGGCAAGGCGGCGATACCAGCTATGGTTTTCCGAGAATGTCGTCGCCCTCCATCCATGATAGCGCTGGACGAGATATTGCGGCAGCGGTTTCGCCGGAGACATACGCTCCTCCTTGGTTTCGGTCATGTGAATGATCTAGCTGGGATCCTAGGCATTTTCCATCGCTGTGGGGTGTCCTCCTAAACTTCCCCTTAGAACTGGTATGTCACCTTACCCCGGGGATTGAGGGAGACTTGGATGAGCGTAGTGGACATACGGCTTTATGAGAATGCGCGACAGGATACCTGGCGCTTGTTCGGGATAGAAACCGATTGTGACCCGCAGGAGGGGCTGGGACGTGCCCTCGATGAGATTGCGATACAGCTGCAGCTTGTTCAGACCGCAGCAAAGGATGATGACGCTGCCCAGCTGGCGTTGTCCTGCCGCAGGATCGGCGAAGACGCGAGCGTTCTTGGCCTGAATCGGATTGCCCGCGTGGCGCGTGCGGTCGAAAAGCTGTTGCACCAGAATGATCCGAACGCATTGGCTGCGAATGTCGCTCGCCTCATGCGGCTTGGCGACGGCCTGTTCGAGGATGTATGGGGGATGCAAAACCAGCCAGGTTAGGGATTGCAGCCAAGGATCCCAGGGCTAGGGTGCCGGCACCCCGACTTGGCCCGAGGAGCACTTTGGATGGACCGACCCTCTATGAAATTCGCCTCGGAGACCGAAGGGGCACGGCCGATCCATGTCCTCAGGCCAGAAGACTTCGAGGCTTGGTCGGTAAACCAGACAGAGGCGACGCGCATTTGGGTCTCGGCCCATGCGTTCGAGGCGCGGGCGGGTCAGACGCTGGTCTTGCCCGGCACGGACGGTGCGCCAAGCGCGGCTCTCGTCGGGCTGGGGGCGAAAGCCCGGAACGGAAGGCAGCGTTTTTCCGTAGCAGCGGCCGGAGCCGAGCTGCCCGCCGGTATCTGGCGCATCGCCACCCAACTTCCCGGCGAAGAGATGGCCGAAGCTGCTCTCGGATGGCTCTTGTCGGGTTACAGGTTCGACCGTTTTGCCGAAGCCAAGACACCGAAGGCCATGCTTGTGGCCCCTGACGGGGTCGATGCCGCCCGGATCGAGGCCATCGCGGCCGGAGAGGCGTTGACCCGCGACCTGATCAATACGCCGGCCCGGGACATGGGGCCCGCGGATCTTGCCGCATCTGCGCAGGCATTGGGAAAGGCTTTCGATGCTGAGGTCGTCGTGCGGAGCGGCGCCGAGATCGCCGAAGGCTTCCCCTTGATCCAGGCCGTCGGGCAAGCGGCCGGTCCTGATCGCGGCCCTCGGCTGATCGAAATGCGGTGGGGTCAATCCGGCCGCCGGGTCACGCTTGTGGGGAAAGGCGTCTGCTTCGATACGGGCGGCCTGAACCTCAAGCCCGGCGTATCCATGGGACTGATGAAGAAGGACATGGGCGGCGCGGCGACGGTCCTGGGTCTGGCACACATGATCATGGCGCTAGGCCTTGATATCCAGCTTCGCGTTCTCATTCCGGCTGTCGAGAATGCCGTCTCGGGCGAGGCGTTCCGCCCCGGCGACATCTTGCCTTCGCGCCTCGGTCCGACGGTCGAGGTCAACAATACCGACGCGGAAGGACGCTTGGTCCTGGCCGATGCGTTGGCGCTTGCCTGTGAGGAAGATCACGACCTGCTGGTTTCGATGGCGACGCTGACCGGCGCCGCGAGAGTGGCAGTGGGGCCGGACTTGGCCCCGTTCTATGTCGATGACGACGATGTCGCGTCCGAGTTGATGGCATCCGGACGTCGTGTGCGCGACCCGCTTTGGCGGATGCCGTTTTGGGACCCTTACGAGACCATGATCGAGCCCGGTATCGCAGATCTGGACAATGCGCCGTCGGGTGGATTCGCAGGCTCGATCACGGCAGCCTTGTTCTTGCGGCGGTTCGCAAGGCCTTCGCCGCGATACGTCCATTTCGACATCTACGGCTGGAATCCGACCGCGGCCCCGGCGCGTCCGAAGGGCGGCGTCGGCCAAGGTGCGCGGGCGCTGCTTGAACTGATTGCGGGAATGGCATGACCGACCGCCGATTGACCCCTGCCAATGGCCGTGTCGCGGCAAGGGAACTTGCAGGCCGGGTCGAGGCCGAGCGGTTCGTCACCCCCGAAGCGGCCTCTGTCTTGGCCCCCGTGGCCGATCTCTGGGCCACGCCCGAAGCCCGGGCGCGGGACCGCCAGATCTTGCGCGGTGAAGCGGTGGACATCTACGAGCGTCACCAAGGTATGGCGTTCCTGCGGGCCCGCAAGGATGGATATGTCGGCTATGTCCCCGAGGGCGGTCTGGGCGCCCCGCTGGACGCAACCCATATCGTGGGGGTGCCTGCGTCACATCTGTATCCCGCGCCGGACATGAAACAGCCGGCCGTGATGCGCCTGTCCTTCGGGGCCCGGCTTAGGGTCGTTGCCGGATCGGACCGTTTCTTCGAAACCGCGGATGGCCTGCATGTGCCCCGCCCGCATCTGTCGCCCGCGAACAGGGCGTTCACCGATCCGGCCAGCGTCGCGCAGCTGTTCTTCGGGGTGCCATATCTTTGGGGCGGGAACTCGATCGACGGGATCGACTGTTCCGGCCTGATCCAGGCGGCGTGCGTCGCCTGCCACATCCCGTGCCCGGGGGACAGCGATCTGCAGGAAGGCGTTCTGGGGCGTCCCCTGAAGGACGAGGCGGCGCAAAGGGGGGATCTGTATTTCTGGAAAGGCCACGTCGCCATGGCGGTGGATGGCGAGGTTCTGATCCACGCCAACGCCCACCACATGGCCGTGAATTACGAGCCCATCGCCGCCGCGATCGCGCGGATCGATGCGCAGGGCGACGGAGCTGTCACCTCGCGCCGCCGATTGGACTGATCACTCTATGGCGCGGATCAGCTTGCGGTCCAGGACGCCGAGGACCGCGCGCAAGTCGCCGCCGCGTTTGAGGATCTGACCGTCCATCCCGATGACCGAATACTGGCCTTGCCGGCTGCGCAGCTTCGGGCGTTTCTCGATCCGGTAGATCGGATGCTCGGCCGTGCGGCGGAAGATGGAAAAGACGGCCACATCCTTCAGGAACGACATGCCGTAGTCGCGCCATTCCCCGGCTGCGACGGCGCGGCCGTACAGACCCAGGATCAGGTTCAGTTCCATCCGATCGAAGGCGACTTGGGCGTGGGGATCGGGCCGTCCGGGAAACGGGGTGGGGGTCATCACGGTCATCTTTGAAAGGTGGGGTAGTGTAACTCACTTGGCAAGGTGCCATGTCGGCACCGTTGTGCTGTCGCGGAATTGCCCCTGGCGCTTCCGATTTCTGCCATGACGATGTGGCATACGGGGCGGATAGCAAAAGGTGCTACTCCGATGCCGTGGTTTCGTGCCCCCACATGGCTGCGGCATCGGGGATTTTCCTGTCCTTCCTGTCCTTCCGATCCTTCGGTCCGACCGCTGTCGGAGGGACTCGACTCAACCCCCGATTCGGCGCTAGCAGGTTAGAACTTAACGTGAACATCCTGCTGCCACGGGACGCTCATGATGCATCGCCGGATACTTTCCCTCTGGTTTCCACGCCTTGGCGCGGAACGCCTTTTACGTCGCCTGGATACCCCTTCGGGCGGGCCCTTCGCGCTGGTTGCCGACCGGGGCGGAGCGCAAGTGCTTGTCAGCCTCGATTCCGAAGCCGAGGCGGCCGGGCTTTCCGTGGGGCAGGGGCTTCGGGATGCGCGTGCAATGTGCCCCGACCTGACCACCCGGTGGGAGGTGCCCGAGGCCGAGGCCGCCTTTCTTTCGGCGCTCAGGCGGTGGGCCGGGAAGTTCAGTCCTTGGGTGGCCGAAGCGCCACCCGACGCCTTGATGGTGGATTTGACGGGGTGCGCGCATCTGTTCGGGGGTGAGGCCGAGCTTCTGAGGCAGATCGAGTTTGATTGCGCCGACCTGCGACTGACCGTGCAAAGCGGGATCGCCGATACTGTCGGCGCGGCTTGGGCGCTTGCCCGTCATGCGGGGCGGGGGATCGTGGCCAGCCGCTCGGGCGATGCCATTGATCAAGAGGCGCCGGCGACCCGGTCGCGTGCCGTGAAACGGCGCCATTGGGAACGTGGGGGGGCCGCACCGGCAGGGGCGCGCGGCCAGTTCCCATTGGGTGCGGGGCGGATCGCTCCACCGGGGGGCACGCGGACCGCGCTTGCAGCACTGCCCGTTGCCGCCCTGCGGTTGGAGCCTGCCACGGTGGCCGAGCTGGGGCGGCTGGGGTTACGCCGGATCGAGGATCTGGCCAATCAGCCGCGGGCCGCGCTGGCCCGTCGGTTCGGACAGCATCTGGTGCAGCGTCTGGACCAGGCCTTGGGCACCGCGCCCGAGCCCGTGTCGCCCGCCCGGCCCGATCCACATTTCGCGGTCCGGATGACCCTGCCCGATCCGATCGGTCTGGAAGAAGACGTGATGGCCGCCGTCGACCGGATTCTGCCGGTGCTCTGTGCGCGCTTGAAAGAAAAGGGGCGCGGGGCGCGGCAGATGCGGCTGGAATGCCACCGCGCCGATCATACGATGGGCAAGGCCGAGATCGGGCTGGCGCGCCCCTCTTACGAGCCTGAGCGGCTGCGGTCGCTGATCGCCATGAAAGTCTCCGAGATCGAGGCGGGCTTCGGCATCGACACGGTGCGGATCGTGGCCCACGGTACCGAACCTGTGTTCGAGCGTCAGCATCGCGGCCATGCCGACGCGGCCGAGGATGCAAAGGCGCGGCTGACGGGAACGCCGATGGACGATCTGATCGGCCGGCTGGGCGCGCGCATCGGGCTTGAACGCATCACCCGCACCCATCCCGCCGACAGCCATATCCCAGAAAAGGAGGCGCAAATCCTTGCCGCGGCCTGGTCCGAACCTGCGCAGCACTGGCCCGCTCTGCCCGTGCAGCGACCCTATCTTCTGTGGCCGTCCGAAGCCGTTGGGGCGCCGGACACGCCGCGCCCCCCGGAGGCGTTTCGCTGGCGCAACCGCGACATGTCCGCCGTGGCGGCAGAGGGGCCTGAGCGGATCGCGCCCGAGTGGTGGCTGGACGATCCGGCATGGCGAACCGGGGTACGCGACTACTGGCGCGTCACCTGCATCAGCGGAGAGCGGCTGTGGCTGTACTA
>Ga0114903_1000137_pt1 | contig 51945 bp, 44 predicted proteins | sample MalvirDeepMed_s2_FD_87289 | JGI IMG/M metagenome (GOLD analysis project Ga0114903, IMG submission 87289) | Marine viral communities from the Global Malaspina Expedition - Malaspina viral metaG DeepMed_s2 | ecosystem: Environmental > Aquatic > Marine > Oceanic | place: Mediterranean Sea...
GGGCTACTGGGTGCCGGGCAGCCCCAAGATGGGCTACAAGGCCGGATTTTCCGGGCTGGAGATCTACCGGCACGGCAGCTGGCAGACGTTGCGCGACCCGGATGATTACAGCGCCGACACGCATCCGCTGTCCACCGACCCGATCGCCGAACAGGTGGCGAATATCTCGCTGCCGGATTCGCGCGGCTGACAGCCCTTCGCCATCGGCGCGCATCGGGCCGGCATCTGCCCAAAGTCCTGAGCGCTGTATTTCCGAAAAAGTCGGCGCTGCGGACCAAGCTGCCATTCGCTGCGGACTGTGCCAACTTCGGCTTTCCTGAATGGAAAGGGGCCAATACATTTGGCTCTAGCGATGCAGTTGGCGCAGTGGCAGTGCGCACACTCCACCATGAAGCATTTCTCGGTCAGAGAGTTGCGGCGTGCCGTTTTTCCCGGCACTCTCCGCTAGAGCATTAAGCATGAGAGAAACCGTTCCATGGAAGACAAGGTCAAAGGCCCGGCCTCCTATTTCCCTTCTATCGAGAAGACTTACGGCAAGCCGGTTCAGCATTGGCTCGGCATCATCGCAGACAGACCCGAAGAGAAGCACATGGAGACAGTTGCTTGGCTCAAGTCTGACCATGGACTCGGGCACGGCCATGCAAATGCGCTCGTGGCTCATTCGCGGGCCTCGAAGATTAGATGAAAATCAACATTCCCCGCCAGCAGATCTAAAAAAACCAGTCATGTCTTGATGGCGCCGCATCCTTCATTCCGGGCTCGATCCTGCCGTTCGCTTCGCTTGAAACGGCGATGAAAAACGCCGCTCCAACCGGAGCGGCGGTGTTTCTTGCGTGCCCGGCGGGATCAGTTCGGAATGAGGTCCGGCACGATGGTCACGATCCCCGGGAAGAACCACAGGATCGCCAGACCCAGCACCTGGATCAGCACGAAGGGCGCCACACCGCGGTAGATGTGGCCGGTCGTGACCTCCCTCGGCGCCACGCCGCGCAGGTAGAAGAGCGCAAAGCCGAACGGCGGCGTCAGGAAGGACGTCTGCAGGTTCACCGCGATCATGATCGTCACCCACTTGGGATCGAACGACCCGCCGTAGATTACCGGCCCGACGATGGGCACGACGATGTAGATGATCTCGAGGAAATCCAGAACGAAGCCCAGCACGAAGAGCACCAGCATCACGATCAGGAAGACCTTGATCTCGGAATCGAAGCTTTGCAGGAACTGCTGGATATAGTGCTCGCCCCCGAAGGAGATCACCACGAGGTTCAGCAGTTGGCTTGCGATCAGGATCGTGAAGACCATGCTGGTGACCTTGGCGGTCTCGCGCACCGCCGGTGTCAGCACGCCCGAGGTGTAGAGTACCCAGCAGCTAAAGAGCAGCCCGAAGAGCGCGTAGAGATAGGCCGCGTAGCTGACGATGAAGGCGATCCACGACTCCACGCTGACGCCGTCGAGGTTGATGCGCAGGTCGAAGTTTACCCCGATCAGGATCATCACGATCACCGCGAGGGTCGACCAGATGATGATCTTGGGGCTACGGTCCTGTTCCTTGAGCTTGCGGTAGGCGGCGAGCATGATCGCCCCCGCCGCCCCCAATGCCGCGGCGGGCGTGGGGTTGGTGATGCCGCCCAGAATCGAGCCCAGCACCGCCACGATCAGCACCAGCGGCGGAAAGACCACGCGGATGAGCTCGTTGCGGGCCATGCGCGTCGCGGCGACCTTCATGGCCCAGAGCGCCAGCGCCGCCGGGATGGCGAGGATCAGCACCGTCGCGCCCGCCGAGGTCAGCGGCCCAACGAACAGCACGTCGAGCAGCAGCACACCCAGCAGGCCGATGGCGCCGAGGATCAGCGGCTTCGGGTCCGAGGACGGCGACACGCCGCGCGCGGTGGTCAGCAGCAGCGCCAGCATCACCACCAGCACCGCGACACCGGTGCCGATGGGCGCCGCGTTCGCCACCTTGTCGGCGCGAGCCTGTTCAATCTCCTCCGGCGTCAGGCGCACGCTCTCGGCGGCGCCGCCGGCCGCGTCGATTGCGGCCTGTTCGGCCACCGCCCTGTCCCAGGCCGCCTGCCCGTGCAGGTCGATCATCGCCGCCTGGCAGTCCGGGCTCACGTTGGTGCGCAGGCTCGCCGCCTCGCCGATGTCGGAGAAGCTGTCGACATTGGTGGCCTGCGACCCGATCAGGTTGACGTTGGCCAAAAGCATCGCCCCCGCGATGAGCGCTACGGGCGCGCCGAGAAACCAGGTGAAGCCTTCGCCGCGGGTGATGACCTCGCCGGTTGCATGGCCCATCTCGACCGCCGGGGCCTTTTCCGGGTTCAACAATGCGAATGCAAAGGCATAGCCCGCGTAAAGCAGCGCCAGCAGGATGCCCGGCAGCAACGCTGCCTGGAACAGCGTGCCGACCGACACCACTGCCGGTTCGCCGAGGTAGGTCAGCGCATCGGTGCAGCCGGCCAGCTGCGCGCGGTTGTCCTGCGCCGCCGAATAAAGATCGCCTGCCAGCGTGCCCAGAAGCACGATGACGATGGACGGCGGGATGATCTGGCCCAACGTACCGGAGGCCGCGATGACCCCGGTGGCCAGCTCCGGCGAATAATTGTTGCGCAGCATCGTGGGCAGCGCCAGCAGGCCCATGGTCACCACCGTCGCACCGACGATGCCCGTGGACGCGGCAAGGAACGCGCCCACCACGACGATGGACACCGCGAGGCCGCCCGGCAGCGGGCCGAAGACCCGCGCCATGGTTGTCAGCAGGTCGTTGGCGATCTTGGAGCGTTCGAGCACGATTCCCATCAGCACGAACATCAGTACCGCCAGCAGCGTCTCGATGCTCTGACCCGCCAGCACCCGCTCGTTGATGCGGTTGACGATGAAGGACACGTTGCGATCCAGCGCGGTTTCCCAGCCATTGGGAAAGACCGGCATGCCGATGCGCGGCAGGTCCGGGTTCCGGAAGATCGAGATCGCCGCCTCGTTGGCGCCCGAGGCCACCAGCGCATTGTACGCCTCCGAGCTTTCGTCGATTGCCTGGTGGATCAGGAGCCCGGCGCTGTCGAGCGCCGCGATGATGCCGAAAGAGATCACCGCGGCCCCGCCGATGGCAAAGGCCACCGGAAAGCCCGACAGGATCGCGGCGAAAAGGGTGACGAAAACGATGATCAGGCCGATCTCGACGCCATCTAGTCCGAATAGCATGGTCAGTTCCGTCCCTGGTAATCTGCGTGCGCGACGGGCTCTGCGTCCATGTCCAGCACGTCCTTGTCGAGATACTTGCCCTCGGACTCCTCGCCCTCCTTCCATTCGAGGTAGGAGCGGAAGAAGAAGGCGATGGCCTGCAGGAAGATCAGCCCGCAGAAGGCCACGAGCAGGATCTTGAAGAGGAAGTAGGCGGTGAAGCCGTTGGGGCTGAAGCCGATGGTCTCGACGTTCCAGCGCAGCGCGCGGGATTTCGCCAGCAGCCGGTCCAGCGTGTCGGAGGCCGAGGGGTTGGGCACGATCAGGTGCCGCCAGAGAAAGAACCAGCCGTAGAGCCAGATCAGCACCGCCATGGGCATCATGAAGAACAGGCTGCCGAACATGTCGATGATGCGCTTGGTGCGGTAGCTCACGGCGGAATAGATCAGGTCGACGCGCACGTGCCCGCCCTGCACGAAGGTGTAGGTCAGGCACAAGGCGACGACCAAAGCGTTGTAAAGCTTGAGTTCTTCGGCCCACCAGCTGATGTCGAACTGCAGCGGAATGCCGAAGCCGATGGAGATGTCGGGCCGGGTGAAGATGCGTTGCAGGAAGACGATGATGACCTGTTGCAGCACCATCAGCAGGCCCGCCCAAGCGAAAAAGCGCCCGAGCCCGTTGGCAAAGCCCTCGAGCACCCGCACGCAGCCCCACATGAAGCCGTTGCGCCACAGGCCCACCGCCGTCAGCACCAGGAAGGCAGTGAAAACCACGAAGAAGAATTCGACCGATCCGCCGTAATAGACGAAGCGCATCACCGCTTCCTTGTCGCTCCAGTCGAGCCAGAGCTGCGGATGCGTGACCGCGTAGCCGAAGTTCCAGAACGCCAGGGCGATGTTCTGCAGCACCCAGAGGATCCCGTCCCCCAGCGCGCCGAACACCCCGTCAGATTGCGCCGCGTCTTCCATGCCTCCCCCCGTCTCCGGTGTCCCCGGATGGTCTTGTCACTGCAAAGGGGTTCCCGCGCGCGGCGGAAACCCCGTTTTCGTACGGTCAGACCTCGATCACTGGCCGAGCACGCGCACGCGCTGAGCGACGTAATAGCCGTCGGACTTGTTGATCCAGCTTGCCGAGGAGGCCAGCGACTCTTCGAAAGAGGTGCGGATCTTGGCGAAAAGCTCGTCTCCCATGTTCTCGTCCATGACCTCGGCCGAAGCGCGGCCGAAGGCGTCCCAGACGTCGTCGGAGAATTGCAGCGTCTTCACGCCCTGGCTTTGCAGACGCGCCAGCGCGGCACCGTTGTTGGCCAGAGTTTCGGCCAGCTGGTAGTGGGTGACGGCCTGGCTCGCGATGTCGAGGATGTTCTTGTGGTGGTCGCTGAGGTCGTTCCACACATCGAGGTTGACCGAGGCCGCCAGCGCCGAGCCGGGCTCGTGGAAACCGGCGGTGTAGTAGATCTTGGCGACTTCCTGGAAACCCGCGCGTTCGTCGGCCATCGGGCCCACCCACTCGAGACCGTCCAGAGCGCCCGAGCTGAGCGCCTGGTAGAGCTCGCCACCGGGGATGTTCTGCACCGAGGCGCCCAGCTTGCCCAGCACCTGACCGCCGAGGCCCGGCATCCGGAACTTGAGGCCGTTGAAATCGTCGGCGCTGGTGATCTCGTTGCGGAACCAGCCGCCGGACTGCGACCCGGAGTTGCCCGCAATGAGGCCCTTGAGGTTGAAGATCGAGCCCAGCTCGTCATGCAGCTCCTGCCCGCCGCCGTGGTGATACCAGTTGGCCACTTCCTGCGCGGTGCCGCCGAAGGGCACGGCGGTGAAGAAGGCATATCCCGGATGCTGGCCGACGAAGTAGTAGTCGGCGGAGTGATACATGTCGGCCTGCCCCGAGGAAACGGCGTCGAAGACCTCGAGCGCGCCCACAAGCTCGCCCGGCGCCTTCTTGTCGATGGTCAGGCTGCCGTCGGAGATCTTGTTGACGTAGTCCACCAGGTAGCTGGCCGCGTCGTCCAGCACCGCGAACCCGCGCGGCCAGGACGTGACCATGGTCAACGTGCGGTTGCCCTGCGCATAGGCCGGTGCCGCCAGGGTCGATGCCGCCGCAGCCGAGCCGCCAAGCGCCGATGTTCTCAGAAAAGAGCGACGATCCATAAGGTTCCTCCCGTTTTATGGATGCGCAGCGGGCTCTTCCCGGCATGCGCGGATCGTGTGAGTGCCGGGACACTACGCAGACCAAAGTCGCAAAGGAATACCCACTCCTACGGAGCCGATGCCGTTTTCTTGCGCATCTTGAAAAATAGTGCGGCACGGCGCGGGAATTGTCTTGGCGGCAAGCCGCGCGAATCCCCTTGGTGCGAGCGCAGGAGGTGCGCTAAGCACGCGCATGGCCCGGCTTCTCGACCGTTTCCGTTTCAGCTACGCGCAGAAGGTCTTTCTTCTGGCGGCGGTGCCGCTGGTGCTGGCGGTATCGGCCATTGCGGTCCTGGTGGCGGTGCAGTCCCGGGCGCTGGCGGAACGCGAGATCCGCAGCCTCGAGGCGCAGCTGCTCGAAGCCAAGAAGGCCGAGCTGCGCAACTACGTGACGCAAGCGCGCAACGGCTTTTATTTCATCTACGGCTCCGCCCCGCCCGACGACGAGGACGCGAAACGGCGTGTCATGCAGATCCTGGCAGCGATGATCTATGGCGAGGAAGGGTTCTTTTTCGTCTATGACTACGACGGCACGAACCTTGTCAGCCCGCGCCAGACCGAGCTCATCAACGGCAACTGGCTGGACCTCACCGACAGCGAAGGCACGCCGGTGGTGCGGCGCTTCATCGACACGGCGCGGTCCGGCGCGGGCTATGTCGAACACCTCTGGCGCAAGCCGTCGACCGGCGAAGAGGCGCGGATGATCTCTTACGTGACCTCGTTCCCGTCCTGGCAATGGGCGGTCGGAACCGGGGTGTTCATCGACGACGTGGTGGCCTCGGTCGCGGCCTCCCGCGCCGAGGTCCAGACGCGCGTGCAGCGCACCTTTCTCTATATCGGCCTCATTACGCTGGCGGCGCTTCTCTTGGTGTTCCTGTCGGGCCTCCTGCTGAACTTCCGCGAACGGCGTCAGGCCGATGCCAAGCTGCGCGAACTCACGCAGCGGGTGTTCGACGCCCAGGAGGAGGAACGCGGCCGCGTGGCGCGCGAGCTGCACGACGGCATCAGCCAGATCCTCGTCGGGGTGAAATACGCGCTCGACGCGGCGCGGCGGCGGATGCACACGGGCGACGCGCGCGCCGACGAAACGCTCGGCAAAGGCATCGACAACCTCGGCCTCGCCATCCAGGAGGTGCGCCGCATCAGCCGAGACCTGCGCCCCGGCGTGCTGGACGATCTGGGCCTCGGCCCCGCGCTCAAGGCGCTGACCGAGGATTTCCGCACCCGCACCGGGATCGAGACCCGGTTCGAAACGGTGGTGTTCCGCAACCGGCTGGACCAGGATGCCAAGATCGCGCTCTACCGCATCGCGCAGGAGGCGCTGACCAATGTCGAACGGCATTCCGGCGCCCGCGAAGTGTCGATCGACATCCGCGGCCACACCACCGGCGCGACCCTTCGCATTGCCGACGATGGCCATGGCCTGCCACCCCGCGGCTCAGAAGACGGGCGCGAGGGCATCGGCCTGCGCAACATGCAGGAACGCATGGACCAGCTGGGCGGGACGCTGCGCATCTTGTCGTCGCGTTCCGGCACGGTTATCGAGGCGCAGGTGCCGCTGACGCACATGCTGCCGCCCGAGCCCGCCGCCACCGATACGCCCGATACTCGTCCCCAGACCCGGAAGGCCCGCGCATGACCGACCCCATCCGTGTCGCCATCGTCGATGACCACCCGATGGTCGCCGAAGGCATCGAGGCGATCCTCGAAGGCTATGACGACATCGTCGTGGTCGCCACCCTGTCCGACGGCCAGCAGATGATCGACCGGCTGGAGGCGCTGTCGCCCGATGTGATCCTGATGGATCTCAACATGCCCGGCCTCGGCGGGTTGTCGGCCACAGAGATCATCCTCGAACGCCGACCCGACACGCGGGTTCTGATCCTGTCGATGCACGACAGCCCCGAATACATCTCGACCGCGCTCAGCCACGGCGCCATGGGCTATGTGCTGAAGGACGTGCCCACCGAAGAGATCAAGCGCGCCGTGGACATGGTGATGGCCGGGCAGCGCTACCTCTGCACCGGAGCCGAAGGCGCGCTGGCCCCCGCCCGCGCAGGCGCGCGCGAACAGCTGACCAACCGTGAACAGACGATCCTGCTGCAACTGGCGCAGGGCAAGTCCAACCGCGAAGTCGGTCTGGCGCTCGATATTTCCGTCCGCACGGTCGAAACCCACCGCAAGAACATCAAGCGCAAGCTCGGGATCAGCTCGACCGCCGGTCTGACGCGCTATGCACTGGAACATGGCGTGTTGCAGGGCACCGGGGTAAAGGGCTGACGGCACGCAATCTGCGAGCGGTACCGCTTACGCGGCATCACACCCCATCCGCCCGGCGCGTTGACAGCATTCCGCGATTCGAAACGTCGCGATCGGCGCGGGCCAAGAGCCTGCGAAAGCCCGCTTTGCGCAAGGGTCGTCGCGACGGCTCAGATCATCGGCGCAAAGACCGGCGGATCCTGGCAGTCCCAGTCGATGAACTGCACCTGACCGCCGTGAAATCCGACGTCGTCCGCATCGGTGCCGGCATGCAGCCCCTCGCCGCGGGCGGCGGCGAAGCCGATCCCGATCAATGCCGCCAGCAGGAAAGCCTGGCACAGGGTGAAATCTCTGAACGTCAGATGGCGGGGCATCGCAGCCTCCCGGTGTCGCTGAACTCATCGGTTCATTTAGCGCCGGTTTCGACGTCACGTGCAAATCACGACTTCGCGCAGAATGTGTCAGGGCGGATCTCTGCCCGCCATCGGCGCGGCTGCGGCCAAAAGTATCGCCGGAAGCGGCTCAAACGAAATTAATGAAAAAATTAATCGCCTATCCGGTAACTTTTCCGGGCAAAGTGCGGTTGACGCCCCCGGCCCCCCGCCATAATGTCCCGCCCACGCACGCAAGGGAGTCCCGACCAGTGAATCCGCTAGTCGACATCGTAGGAACAATGCGCATGGGCCGGTGACGGACGCCATAACGGTACCCCATGCGCCCCCGAACCCCACGGGGGCTTTTTTGTGCGCCAAAGACGCAACATCGTAAACGGAGAACACGATGACACGCCAGATGACCGGAGCGAAAATGGTGGTTCAGGCCCTGAAGGATCAGGGTGTGGACACGGTATTCGGATATCCCGGCGGCGCCGTGCTACCGATTTACGACGAGATCTTTCAGCAGAACGGCATCCGGCATTTCCTGGTCCGTCATGAACAGGGCGCGGTCCATGCCGCCGAAGGCTACGCCCGCGCCACCGGCAAGCCCGGCGTGGTGCTCGTGACCTCGGGCCCCGGCGCCACCAACGCAGTCACCGGCCTGACCGACGCGCTGATGGATTCCATCCCGCTCGTGGTCCTGACCGGCCAGGTGCCCACCTTCATGATCGGATCGGACGCCTTCCAGGAAGCCGACACCGTCGGCATCACCCGCCCCTGCACCAAGCACAACTGGCTGGTGAAGGACACAGAGAAGCTGTCGGGCATAATCCACCAGGCGTTTCACGTCGCCACCTCGGGCCGCCCCGGCCCGGTGCTCGTCGACATCCCCAAGGACGTGCAGTTCGCCAGCGCCGACTACACACCCAAGGCCAAGGCGCCGGTGAGCCATTACCAGCCGCAGGTCAAGGGCGACATGGAGACGATCACCGAACTGGTCGAGGCGATCGAGACCGCCGAACGCCCGGTGTTCTACACCGGTGGCGGCGTCATCAATTCCGGCCCCGCCGCCAGCCAGCTGCTGCGCGAACTGGTGGACGCGACGGGCATCCCGATCACCTCGACCCTGATGGGGCTGGGCTGCTACCCGGCTTCCGGCAAGCACTGGCTGGGCATGCTGGGCATGCACGGGCTTTACGAGGCCAACCTCGCCATGCACGGCTGCGACCTGATGATCAACATCGGCGCGCGGTTCGACGACCGGATCACCGGGCGGCTCGATGCGTTCAGCCCGAAATCGCGTAAGGCGCATATCGACATCGACCCCTCTTCGGTGAACAAGGTGATCCGCGTCGACATGCCGATCATCGGCGACGTGGGCCATGTGCTCGAGGATGTGCTCAAGGTCTGGAAAGCCCGCGGCCGGAAGGTCAACCGCGAGGCGCTGGCCAAGTGGTGGAAGCGCATCGAGGAATGGAAGAAGGTTGACTGCCTCAAGTTCAAGCCGTCGCAGGGCAGCATCAAGCCGCAGCATGCACTGGCCCGGCTCGAGGCGCTGACCAAGGGTCGCGACCGCTACATCTGCACCGAGGTCGGCCAGCACCAGATGTGGGCGGCGCAATATCTGGGGTTCGAGGATCCGAACCGCTGGATGACCTCCGGCGGGCTGGGGACCATGGGCTACGGCTTTCCCGCCTCGATCGGCGTGCAGGTGGCCCATCCCGATGCGCTGGTGATCAACGTAGCCGGAGAGGCGTCCTGGCTGATGAACATGCAGGAGATGGGCACCGCGATCCAGTACCGACTGCCGGTGAAGCAGTTCATCCTCAACAACGAACGGCTTGGCATGGTGCGCCAGTGGCAGGAGTTGCTGCACGGCGAGCGCTATTCGCATTCGTGGTCCGAGGCCCTGCCCGATTTCGTCAAGCTGGCCGAGGCCTTCGGCGCCAAGGGCATCCTCTGCAAGGACCCGGCGGATCTGGACGACGCGATCATGGAGATGCTGGAGTATGACGGTCCGGTGATCTTCGACTGCCTGGTGGAAAAGCACGAGAACTGCTTCCCGATGATCCCGTCGGGCGAGCCACACAACAAGATGCTGCTGGGCGAGGCCTCGACCAAGGACGCCATCGGAACCAAGGGCGCGGTCATGGTCTGACCAGGAGCCAAAAGTTTTCAGAAAACTTTTGCCGAGACTTTACTGAAAAGTCTCGGCGCCCCAGACAAAGGAACCACGAAGATGTCCGCCCTACAGATCAAAAAAGGCTCGTCCAAGCATTCGGCCTACAACCTGCGCCCCACCTTTTCGGACGTGCAGGAAACCCACACCCTCGCCGTGCTGGTCGAGAACGAACCGGGCGTGCTGGCCCGCGTCATCGGTCTGTTTTCCGGGCGCGGCTACAACATCGACAGCCTCACCGTGGCCGAAGTCGACCACAAGGGCCACCTGAGCCGCATCACCATCGTCACCACCGGCACTCCACAGGTGATCGAGCAGATCAAGGCGCAGCTGGGCCGTATCGTTTCGGTGCACGAGGTCCATGACCTGACGGTCGAAGGCGGATCGGTCGAACGCGAACTGGCGCTGCTCAAGGTCGCGGGCAAGGGCGACAATCGGGTCGAGGCGCTGCGCCTCGCGGACGTGTTCCGCGCGCAGGTGGTCGACAGCACGTTGGAAAGTTTCATCTTTCAGCTGACGGGCACACCCGAGAAGGTCGATGCCTTCGCCGACCTCATGCGCCCGCTGGGTCTGATCGAAGTGGCCCGCACCGGCGTCGCGGCGCTCAGCCGCGGCACCTGAGGCTCAGGCCCTCGTCGGCGCGGCGAAATCGGTCGAGCGACACGACATTGGCACCCCCCGCAGCCTGAGGCGCGGTCCTGCCGCGCGACAATTTCTGGATCAGGCCCTGCGAATGTGATTGCGCCACCAGCTGCGGGTTGCGCGCCAGGCGCAGATTGTTTTCCTGCGTGACGTCGAATTGCACCAGGTCGCCCGCATCGAGCGACAGACCGTCATGCGCGCTGAGACCGTTCGACGTGTAGAAGGCGAGATCGCCGTGATCCTCGCACCAGATGATCGCCCTGCTGTCAGCGGTATCCGTCCACAGAACGACCCCGTACATGCTGTTGCTGGACATCAAATTTGCCTTTCCAGTGCAGTATTTATCCACATTCTCGTAAAACCTGCGACAGGCCCACGGATTTTGCCGCGACTCCATCTTGCATTTTGTGTCGATTGCCGTCAGCTTTGAAGCGTATCGGCATCAACTGTGACGCTGATTAGTGTCAGGCGCGACCGCTTCTTTCCAGGCATTCGCGCTTCAGGTGAGTTGTAATAGATAATATCAACCATAAAGAAATCACATCCGATGCCAAATACCCGAAAGTCCGGCGCGCCCTCGCCCAGCCCGGCAGAATTACGAAGCATGCTTGGCGCGAATTTGCGTCGGCTGACGCGCGGCGCCGTGTCGATCTCTGCCCTGTGTCGCGATCTCGGGATCAACCGGACCCAGTTCAACCTCTACCTGGCCGGGGAAAGCTTTCCGCGGCCCGACGTTCTGCACCGGATTTGCAGCTTTTTCGACGTGGACGCGCGCATCCTGCTGGAACCGGTCGAAGAGATCGAAAGCCAGCGCCGCGACCTGTTGCACCATCCCGCGATCGAACGCTTTGTCGGCGCCGGCAGCATCGCCCTGCCCGAGGAACAGTTTCCCTCCGGTTTCTACCGCTTCTCGCGCCGGAGCTTCATGGACGACAGTCAGTTCGTGCAGGGGCTTGTCTATATCTACCGCGAAGACGCCTACACCTTCATCCGCGGATTCGAGGCCAAGGAGGCGATGCGCGCGCAGGGCATGCCGGCCGACCCGAAGACCCGCGAATTCCGCGGCTTCCTGATGCCGCAGGAAGGCGGCATCGCCGCGCTCGTCAGCCGCCGCAATTCCCTGACCACCTCGTTCAACTACCTCGCCCAGATCCCGTCGTTCCAGAACAACTACTGGGTGGGATATGCGGCGCGCACGGTGCGCGAAACCGAAACCGGCCGCCGGGTGGCACGGCTGGTCTACGAATATCTGGGGCGCGACCCGGCTTCGATCCTGCCCGCCGCACGCCAGGCCGGGTTCTGCAAGCTCGAGGACCTGCCGCCCTTCCACCGCACGCAGCTGCGGCCCGACACCCCCTTCACATGATCCGCTCCTCGGAGAGGAGATCGTAGAGGTGCCAGCTGGCGTGCCCCAGCATCGGCAACACCAGGATCAGCCCGAGAAAGCCCGCGGCAAGCCCGGCAAAGGTCGCCATGGCGATCAGCGCCGCCCAGCCCAGCATCGGGCCGGGATGCGCCGCAACATACTGAAAACTGGCGATCATCGCGGTGACGAAATCCACCTCCCGGTCCAGCAACATCGGCAGCGCCAGCACCGTGAGCGCATAGACCAGCGCCGCGAACATCGCCCCCACCAGCGTGCCCGTGGCGAGCATCCCCAGCCCCTCGGACGTGAGGTACACATCCAGCGCCGAATGCACGTTGGTCATCGGACTGAGGCCCAGGAACAGCGCGAAGATCATGTGCCCGAGAAAGAACCAGAACAGGAACACCAGCGCCATGACCGCGCAGATCGACGGCAATTGCCGCCCTGACTGCCGCAGCACGACACCCAGCACCGGCCCCGGCGGCACCGCCAGTCCGCGGGCGCGGCGGCGGCTGACCTCGTAAAAGCCCACGGCGGCGAAGGGCCCCAGCAGCGGAAATCCGATCGCCGCCAGCACCAGCCAGAAGGTCGTGCCGGTGGCCCAGGTGACCCAGACCATCGCCCAGCCCACAAGGGCGCAGGCGCCGCCGAAGAGCAGCGCATAGCCGGGCTTGGCGCGCATGTCGCCCAGCCCGCGCATCAGCGCGGTCTTCAGATCTGAAACGGAGACGTTCCGCAGCGGCGGAACACCGGGTTGAGGCGCGTCCGACATCGTCCCTCGCATGCGTTTTGACCCAGCTTAACCGCTTGGAAAACCTGCGAAAACCTGTGACTGAGATATGACTTTCACGCTTCAGTCGGCGCGCGCGTCCGCCCGACTCTTGCCCGAGACGTTCAGCGCCAGCGTCGCCGCCATGAACGGATCGAGATCGCCGTCCAGCACGCCCTTGGTGTCCGAGGTTTCGTGATGGGTGCGCAGGTCCTTGACCATCTGGTAGGGTTGCAGGACGTAGGACCGGATCTGGTTGCCCCAGCCGGCATCGCCCTTGGCCTCGTGGGCGGCGTTGATGTCGGCGTTGCGGCGGTCCAGCTCCATTTGGTAAAGCCGCGATTTCAGCGCCTTCATGGCGATGTCGCGGTTCTGGTGCTGCGATTTCTCGGAACTGGTCACGACGATGCCCGTGGGCGCATGGGTGATCCGCACCGCGGAGTCGGTGGTGTTCACGTGCTGCCCGCCCGCGCCCGAGGACCGATAGGTGTCGATGCGGATATCGGCCGGGTTGACCTCGATCTCGATATTGTCGTCGACCACCGGGTAGACCCAGACCGAACAGAACGAGGTGTGCCGCTTGGCCGCCGAATCGTAGGGCGAAATGCGCACCAGACGGTGGACACCGCTCTCGGACTTGAGCCATCCGTAGGCGTTGGGCCCGCTGATCTTGTAGGCGGCGGATTTGATGCCCGCCTCGTCGCCGGCACTCTCGGACTGCAACTCGACCGTATAGCCTTTCTTCTCGGCCCAGCGGACGTACATCCGCGCCAGCATGCTCGCCCAGTCGCAGCTTTCGGTGCCGCCGGCGCCTGCGTTGATCTCGAGGAAGGTGTCGTTGCCATCGGCCTCGCCATCGAGCAGCGCCTCGAGCTCCTTGACCGCGGCCTTTTTCTCCAGCGCCTTCAGCGCCGCCTCGGCATCGGCCACGACCTCGGTGTCGTCCTCCATCTCGCCAAGCTCGATCAGCTCGAGATTGTCCGCCAGTTCCTGCTTGATCGAGGTGTAGGTGCCCATGGCGTCGACCAGCATCTGCCGGTCGCGCATCAGTTTCTGCGCCGCCTCGGGATCGTTCCAGAGGTCCGGGTCCTCGACCCGCGCGTTGAACTCTTCCAGCCGGTGCTGGGCGGTGTCCCAGTCCAGCCGCTGACGCAGCAGATCGAGCGATTTCTCGATCTTTTCAACGCTGTTCTGAAGCTCTGCGCGCATTGCCAAATCCTGCCTGCCTGTTGAGACCCGCGTGATAGCAAGCCCCGGAGGAAGGGACAAGATCATCGCTGAACGGCAACCCGGCGGGCGCCCCTTCTTCGGTTTACAATAACCCTCAGAGAGCACGAGAGACTGGTCTCTCGTATCGCCCGAAGGGCGATTCTAATGCGCCAATCCGCAAGAGCGCCTCGGACGGCGGTCCTCGCATTGCCCGGGCGATGATCCCGCCGGTCAGTAGAGTCCGCCCGAACTCAGCGTGCCGAAGTTGGCCTTCGGCCCCACCACCGCCTTGCGCCCGGTCGAGGTGGTCACCTCGCGCGCCTGGCCGCCCGGCTGGATCACGTCGAAATTGCCGCCCATGGCAAAGCCGCCGTCGAACTGGATGCCAAAGATCGGCTCTTCGCCTTCGCGGAAACACTCGGCCACGACATTCGCGCCCGAGGCGCCGTCGCTGAGCCGCGCGCCGGTGAAGCGGTCGATGTTGATGAACTGGCAGGCCGTGGGCACCTTGAACTTGCCGCCGCCGTATTTCTTGACCGCCTCGGACATGAAGCGCTGGAACACCGGACCGCACAGCCCGCCGCCCGACGCGCCGCTGCCCAGGCTGCGCGGCTGGTCGTAACCGATGTAGCAGCCGGCGACGATGTTGCTGGTGAATCCGACGAACCAGACGTCCTTGGCATCGTTGGTGGTCCCGGTCTTGCCCGCGGTGGGCACCGGCAGGTTCACCGAACCGCTCGCTGTGCCGCGCTGTACCACGCCTTCCATCATCGAGGTCAGCTGGTATGCGGTGACCGGGTCCATCACCCGTTCGCGGTTGCTGACGATGCGCGGGCTGCTGTCGGGCGCGATGCCCGGATCGCCGCAGTTGACGCAGTCGCGCTTGTCGTGCCGGTAGACGGTGTTGCCATAGCGGTCCTGCACCCGGTCGACCAGGGTCGGTTCCACCCGTTCGCCGCCATTGGCGAACATCGCATAGGCCGCGACCATCTGGAAGATCGTCGTCTCCTGGCTGCCGAGCGCATTGGCCAGCACCGGGCTCATGCGGTCGTAGACACCGAATTTCTCGGCGTAGCGCCCGACCACGTCGATGCCCACCTCCTGCGCCAGGCGCACGGTCATCAGGTTGCGCGACCGTTCGATGCCCGTCCGCAGCGGCGTCGGCCCGTAGAACTGGTTGCTGGCGTTCTTGGGGCGCCAGACGCCCTGCGGCGTGTCGATCTCGATCGGCGCGTCCACGACGATCGTGGCCGGGCTGTAGCCCGAATCCAGCGCCGCGGCATAGACAAAGGGCTTGAAGCTCGACCCCGGCTGTCGCTTGGCCTGCGTGGCGCGGTTGAAAACAGAATGCTGATAGCTGAACCCGCCCTGCATCGCCAGCACCCGGCCGGTGTTGACGTCCATCGCCATGAAGCCGCCTTCGACCTCGGGCACCTGCCGCAGGGTCCAGCGGATGAAGGACCCGTCCGCATCGGCGGTCATGCGGCGCACATGCACCACCTCGCCCACGTCCAGCAGATCGTCCGCCACCTGCGCCCGGGGGCCGAGGCGGCCGTCGGAATTGCGCTTGCGCGCCCATTGCACGTCGTTGGCGGGGATCCAGTGACCGTCTTCGTCGTTTTCGACACCTTCGATCCCGATCCGCGCCTCGTTGGCGCCGACCTCGAGCACCACCGCCGGATACCAGGGGTTTTCGAGGTCGATGTCGCGCGCCACATCGACGGAGGCCAGCGCCGCACGCCATGCCTCTTCCGATCCGAGCTGGTCCTCGGGGATGCTCTTGCCGGTGCCGCGCCAGACGCCCAGGCTCCGGTCGTATTGCTCGAGCGCGCGGCGCAGCGCCTCGGCGGCGACCACCTGCATCTCTGGGTCCAGCGTCGCCCGGACCGAGTAGCCGCCCGAGAAGAAATCCTCTTCGCCTCGCTCCTGGCTCAGCTGGCGGCGAATCTCGTCGGTAAAATAGTCCCGCGGCGGCAGGGATTTCTGGAACGGCTCGAAATCGCCATTCTGCACCGACCGTAGCGGCGCCTCTCGCTCGGCTTCATAGGTCGCGTCGTCGATATAGCCGTTCTCGTTCATCTCGCGCAGCACGAAATTCCGGCGCGCCATCAGCCGCTCCTTCTCGCGGACGGGATGGTAATCCGACGGGGCCTTGGGCAGAGAGGCGAGGAACGCCGCCTCGTGCGGCGCGAGTTGGCTCAGCGTCTTGTTGAAATAGGTCTGCGCCGCGGCGGTCACGCCGTAGGAATTCTGTCCGAGGAAGATCTCGTTGAGATACAACTCGAGGATCTTTTCCTTGCTTAGCGCGGATTCGACGCGGCTGGCCAGGATGATCTCCTTGATCTTGCGCTCGGCCCGGCGGTCGCCGCCCAGAAGGAAGTTCTTCATCACCTGCTGGGTGATGGTCGAGGCGCCGCGTACGTCCTGCCCGCGCGAGCGCACCGCGTCGAAGGCGGCCGCGGCAATGCCGCGCAGGTCATAGCCGTCGTGGATGTAGAAATTCTTGTCCTCGGCGCTGATGAAGGCCTGCTTGACCAGATCGGGAATTTCCTTGGCCGGGGTGAACAGCCGCCGCTCCTGCGCGAATTCGTCGATGATCTTGCCCTCGACCGAATAGATGCGGCTGATCGTCGGGGGCGTGTACTGCGCCAGCCGCTCGTGGCTGGGCAGATCGCGGCCGTACATCCAGAACACCGCACCGATGGTGATCGCGGTCATCATCAGCCCCAGCGTGACGAGGCTGAAGATCGCACCGAAGAAAGACAGGATGAATCTGGTCAAAAGCGTATGCCCCCATGGGTTTGCGCGCGTTCACTATACCGCATGGGCGGCGCGGTCAAAACACAACGTTGCGTGTGTTGGCTGCATCCCGCGCATCCCCATGACGGGCGCGGCGGGGTCTACTGGCGACGCAGGCGAGACAGCGCCGCATCCTCCAGCGCCCAGGCGTTCAAACCGTCGCGGATGCCCGCCGCCATGCCGGCGCGCCAGATCGGATCCTGCAGGTTATCGAGGTCCGCCTCGGTCGACAGGAAGCCCAGTTCGATCAGCACCGACGGGATGTCGGCGGCCTTGAGCACCGAGAAGCCCGCCTGCCGGCGCGGACGCTTGTGCACGCGTCCGACGGCGTTGCGGATGCCGCCCAGCAGGTTGTCGGCGAGCGCGGCGCTGCGCGGATTGTTGTCGAGCCGCGCCAGCGACAGCAGAACCCCCGCAACCCGGTCGTCCGTGCCCGAGAGGTCCAGCCCCGCCAGCAGGTCGTCGCGGTCGTGGCGTTCCGCCAGCGCGGCCGAGGCCGCGTCCGACGCCTCGTCGGCCAGCGTGTAGATCGCCGCGCCGCGCGCGATGCCCTCGTCGAGCGCGTCCGCATGCAGCGACAGGAACACATCCGCATCGGTCTCGTGCGCCAGCGCCACCCGCGCCTCGAGCGACACGAAGACGTCGGCGTCCCGGCTCAGCACCACTTCGTAGCCGCCGGCGCGCAGCAGCACGTCGCGCAATTCGCGGGCGAAGGTCAGCATCAGGTCCGCTTCGTTGATACCGCCGGCCTCGGCGCCGGGATCGATGCCGCCGTGGCCGGGGTCGATCATCACCCGGATCGCCCCGTCGCCGCGTGGCTCGGGTGCGCGGGCGGTGGCGGCGGGCAGATCCCAGCGCGGATCGCGCGGCGCGCCGGCGTTGGCGTCAAAGGCCGCCTGGTTCACCGGCGCCAATGCGATGCGCAGGGCGGCGCTGCCGTCCTGCGCATCGACCCGCAGCTCCGCCTCGTCCAGCGCCAGCGGCTTCGCCAGTGCGGCCACCAGCCGCGACCAGCCGGGACGGAACGCGCCGACGCGCAGGTCGGCCACGGCCTCGGAACGGTCGATTTCGGCCGCGTCCGCGCCCTGCCAGTCGACCTCGCGGAAATCCACCACCAGCCGGTTCGGATCGGTCAGGGTAAAGACGCGCCACGGCACGCCCTGGCTCAGCGACAGGCTCAGCTCGGCACCGCCGCCGCGGTCCACGAAACGGCCCTCCTCGAACCGCGCAAGGCCGCTGCCCGCGGCCTCCTGCGCCACTGCGCCGGTTCCGATCCACAGCGCCAGAAGCGCCGCGCCGACTGTCCTGATCCTGCTCATCCGCCATTGTCCCGGCTTGTTTCGCCCAGACTAGCCGCACGCGCGCAGATTCGCACCCCCTCGGGCGTTCACCTTGCCGCCATGAAGGCCGCGAGCCGCGCCAGCCCCTCGCGGATATCCTCGGTGCTGCGGGCGTAGGAAAACCGCAGGGTGCCCGCGCCGCGCTCCGGATCGAAATCCAGCCCGGGCGTCACTGCGACGCCCGCCTTGTCGAGGATCTCGGCGGCGAAGGCGCGGCTGTCGTCGGTCAGGTGCGACACATCGGCGTAGACGTAGAAGGCGCCGTCCGGCGGGGCGATCCGGTCGAAACCGGCCTTTGGCAATCCCTCGAGCATCAGCGCACGGTTGGCCCGGTAGACATCCATGTTGGCCCGCAATTCCTCGGGCGCATCCATCGCCGCCAGGGCCGCCACCTGCGCCGCGTGGGGCGCGCAGATGAACATGTTCTGCGCCAGCCGCTCGACCTGCCGCACCTGCGCGGGCGGCACCACCAGCCAGCCGACGCGCCAGCCGGTCATGCTGAAATACTTGGAGAACGAGTTGATCACGCAGACATCGTCGCTGATCTGCAGCGCGGTCACCGCCTTCTTGTCGTATTCGATGCCGTGATAGATCTCGTCCGACAGAAAGGTCGCGCCGCGCGCGTGGCACGTCTCGATCAGCGCCGCCATCGCGTCGCGGTCCAGCATCGTGCCCGTGGGATTGGCCGGAGAGGCGACCATCAGCCCGTCGTAGTCGAGACCCTCGAGGTCCGACGGCACCGGTTGCAGGCGGTTCTCGGGCGCGGTCTGCACCTCCACCGGCACCAGGTCCATCGCCTTGAGGATCTGCCGGTAGGACGGATAGCCCGGCGCCCCCAGCACCACCCGGTCGCGCGCGTCGAACAGGGCCGAGAAGGCGAGGATGAAACCGCCGGACGACCCCGGCGTCACCACCACGCGCGCGGGATCGAGGTCGACATCGTACCAGTCGCCGTAAAGCCGCGCGATCCGCGCGCGCAACGCCGGCAGACCCAGCGCCACGGTATAGCCCAACGCATCGCTCTGCATCGCCTGCGCCAATGCGTCGCGCGCGGCGGCGGGCGCGGGCGTGCCGGGTTGGCCGACCTCCATGTGGATGATGTGGCGGCCCGCGTCCTCGGCCTGCCGGGCGGCCTCCATCACGTCCATCACAATGAAGGGATCGACGGCCCCGCGTCTTGAGTTCTTCATGCGGTCCTCCGTAAAGTGCGCCTGCCGGGTGATGTCCCGGGGTTAAAGGACGAACGGGACGACGCGTCAATGGCCCAGCTTAAATGGATTGTCTGCGCTTTGGCGCTGGTTCTGGCCGGTGCCCTGCCCGCCCGTGCCGTCGACCTGCTGCGCGACGCGGACGTGGAATACGGCCTGGCGCAGCTGGCCGCCCCGGTGCTGCGCGGGGCTGGTCTCAGCCCCAACCAGGTACGGGTGATGGTGGTGGACGACACCGGGCTCAACGCCTTTGTCGCAGACACGCAGCATATCTTCATCAATTCCGGCATGATCCTGAAGCTCGAGTCCGCGGGCGCGCTGCAATCGGTGATCGCCCACGAGGCCGCGCATATCACCAACGGCCACATCACCCGCCGGCTTGGCAACATGCGCAACGCCCGCACCGCGACGGGCCTTGGCATGGCGCTGGCGCTGGCCGCCGGGGCCGCGACCGGCAGCGCCGAAGCGGCGGTGGGCGTGGCCGCGGGCACCAGTTCCTCCGCCATGCGCCGCTTCCTGTCGCACACCCGCGCCGAGGAGGCCGCCGCCGACCAGAGCGCCGTTCGCGCGATGGTACGCGCCGGGATCGACCCGCGCGGCGCGGTCGAGGTGTTCGAGATCTTCCGCGGACAGGAGGCGCTGTCGGTCGGGCGGCAGGATCCCTACATGCAGACCCATCCGCTGACCCGCGACCGCATGCGCGCGCTCGAAGGCTTCGTCGCCGCCTATGGCAAATCCCTGCCAGACGACCCCACCGCGGCCTACTGGTTCGCGCGGGTGCAGGGCAAGATTTCGGCCTTCACCCGCGCGCCGTCCTGGACGCTGCGCCGTGCGGGCAGCAGCCCCAGCCGCGACATCGCGCTGATGCGCGAAGCGGCGGCGCACCACCGGCAAAGCGACCTGGGCCGGGCGCTGGCCGCCATCGACGGCGCGCTGGCCCTGCGTCCGCGCGATCCCTACCTGATGGAGCTGAAGGGCCAGATCCTGCTGGAGAACCGCCGCGCCGGCCCGGCAGTGCAGGTCTACCAGAACGCCGTGAGCCTCGCGCCCGGCCATGCGCTGATCCTCGGCGGGCTGGGCCGGGCGCTGCTGGCCGCAGGCAACCCGCAGGCGGCGCTGCAGGCGTTGGAACAGTCCCGATCGCGGGATTTCCGCGACGCCCGGGTGCTGCGCGACCTCGCCGCCGCCTATGCCCAGACCGGCCAGCCCGGAATGGCCTCGGCGGTGACCGCGGAACGCTATGCGCTGCAGGGGCGGCTCAAGGATGCGGGCATCCACGCCACCCGCGCCATGGGCCTCTTGCCGCGCGGATCGGCGGCATGGCAACGCTCGCAGGATGTGCTAAGTGCGGCGGAACGCGCCGCGAGATAATTCTGACCAAGGAGACACCGATGACCCGATCCCTGACCGCCGCCGTCCTGGCTGCAAGCCTCGCCGCGGGCCCTGCGCTGTCCTTCGACATCTCGGCCATGACCGAGGCCGAGCGCGAGGCCTTCGGACAGGAGGTGCGGGACTATCTGATGGAGAACCCGCAGGTGATCCTCGACGCGGTGACCGCGCTCGAGGAACAGCAGGCCGATCAGCAGGCCGCCGCGGACGAGGCGCTGGTGGCCGACAATGCCGACGCGATCTTCGACGACGGCTATTCCTGGGTCGGCGGCAATCCCGACGGCGACATCACCGTCGTGGAATTCCTCGACTACCGTTGTGGCTACTGCCGCCGCGCCGCCGAAGAGGTCGAGCAGCTGATCGCCAGCGACGGCAACATCCGCTTCGTGGTCAAGGAATTCCCGATCCTGGGCGAAGCCTCGGTGCTGAGCTCGCGCTTTGCTCTCGCCGTGCGAGAAGTGGCGGGGGACGACGCCTACAAGGCCGCCCATGACGCGCTGATCGCGCTCAATTCCGACATGAGCGAGCCGGTGATGCGGCGGCTGGCGGAGTCGCTCGGCGTCGATGCGGACGCGGTGCTGGCCGAGATGGACAGCGAGGAGATCACGCAGGTGATCACCGACACCCGCGCGCTGGCGCAGAAGCTGAGCATCAACGGCACGCCCACGTTCGTCATGGGAGACGAGCTGGTGCGCGGCTACGTGCCGCTCGACGCGATGCAGCAGATCGTGGCGCAGGAACGCTCCTGATCCGATCGCCGCGCCCGGCCGATGGTTCGGGAGTGAGGGGCCAGCCCCTCACACTCCCCGGAGATTTAGGGGCAAGATGAAGCCTGAAGCGCCGCGCGATCCGGCTTCATCTTGCCAATAAACTCCCGCCGGAGGCGGCATGACAGCTGATGCGGGCGGCGCGTTTCGAAAGCCGGGCACAGCGGCACGGCCGGGCCCCGACCCTTACTCGGCCGCTTGCGTTGCGGCCTCTTCCGCCTCGAGTTCAGCGGCTTTCTTTTCCACCTGCTCGACGATGTGGTCGATCATCTGGTCGTTGCTGAGCTTGTGGCTCTGCTTGCCGGCGAGGTAGACCATACCCGCGCCGCTGCCGCCGCCGGTGAAACCCACGTCGGTCATCAGCGCCTCGCCGGGGCCGTTCACCACGCAGCCGATGATCGACAGGCTCATCGGCGTCTTGATGTGCTCCAGCCGCTTTTCCAACGCCTCGACGGTCTTGATCACGTCGAACCCCTGTCGTGCGCAGCTGGGGCAGGAGATGATGTTGACGCCGCGGTGGCGCAGGCCCAGGGATTTCAGGATCTCGTAGCCGACCTTGACCTCTTCGACCGGGTCCGCCGACAGCGAAACGCGGATGGTGTCGCCGATGCCCATCCACAGCAGGTTGCCCAGGCCGATGGCGCTCTTGATCGTGCCGGAGGTCAGCCCGCCCGCCTCGGTGATGCCGAGGTGGATGGGGGCGTCGGTCTGTTCCGCCAACTGCTGGTAGGCGGCGGCGGCCATGAAGACGTCGGAGGCCTTGCAGCTGATCTTGAACTCGTGGAAATCGTTGTCCTGCAGGATGCGGATGTGTTCAAGCCCGCTTTCGACCATGGCATCCGGGCACGGCTCGCCGTATTTTTCCAGCAGGTGCTTTTCCAGGCTGCCCGCATTGACGCCGATGCGCATGGAACAGCCGTGGTCGCGCGCGGCCTGGATCACTTCGCGCACGCGTTCCCTGCTGCCGATGTTGCCGGGGTTGATGCGCAGACAGGCCGCGCCCGCCTCGGCCGCTTCGATGCCGCGCTTGTAGTGAAAATGGATGTCGGCGACGATCGGCACCGGACTTTCGCGGACGATTTCCTTCAACGCCTTCGACGAGGCCTCGTCCGGGACCGAGACGCGCACGATGTCGGCGCCTGCATCGGCGGCGGCCTGGACCTGGGCCACGGTCGCCTTGACGTCGGGCGTCGGCGTGTTGGTCATGGTCTGCACGGTGATCGGCGCATCGCCACCGACTGGGACCGATCCGACCATGATCTGGCGCGATGTCCGGCGGTAGATGTTGCGCCACGGGCGGACGTGGTTGAGGCTCATGGCCGGGCTCCCTCAGAACGCGGATCGGGCAGGCGTCGCGCCTGCCCTGTCACAATAGCTAACGCTGGAATGGGCCCGGTTCAACCGCGGCGCGCGGTCACTGCTCCGCGACCGGGTCCGGCGCGTTGAGTTCGGCGACGACGCGCGCGAGGTCCTGGTCCTGCTCGATGGCGGCTACGGAATAGGCATCGGTCAGGTTCGCCACCGACAGAGAGAGGTTCGACGTCACCTGGCCGCGGGCGCCGGCGGGGCCGTAGGTCTGGCCGCCCATGGCGAAATAGATCGCGCCCGATTCGCCCACGCGCAGGGTCGCCGGGTCCTGGGTCTGCGGGATCTGGTAGGTGTCGCCGGCGTTCATGATCGCCTCGTAGATCACCGTGCCGTCGGCAGCGCGCACGCGCACCCAGGCGGGCCGCACGGCCAGCATGGTCACACCCGGCGCGCTGTCCTCGAGCACCTGCGGGCTTGGGACCTCGCCGCCCACCGCCTCTGCCAGGGCGCGGTCGATGGCGCGGGTGTCGGACCCGTCGGGCGTGGACATCTCCGGCAGATCGCGCTGCGCGGCCTCGGCAAAGGCTCCGACGCTGCGGGGATCGAGGGTCGAGATCGGCGCATCGCGCGCCACAAGCACCGGCACGTCCAGCGCCTGCGGGCGGTAGAGCCGGTCCAGCGCCTCGTTCGACGGCGGGGTGAAGACGCCCGCGACCTCGGTCTCGCCTTCGGTGCTTTCGCCGGCGTCACTGCCGCGCACCGCGCCGTCCAGCGGGTCGAGGTCCGACAGCACCACCGGTGTCTGTTCCACCGGCGCAAGCTGCACGCGCTGCACTTCCTGCAGGACCGACCAGCCGCCGAAGCCGATGCCGCCGATCAGCAGCAGCAGCACCAGCGACGACCCGATGGCCCCCGGTTCGATGCGCGACAGCAGGCTGTCGTTCTGCGGGACGAAGGACATGCTGGGCTGGGCGAAGGGGTCGCGCGCCTTGGGCTTGGGCGCGCCGGACAGCTCGTCGCGTTTCTTGATCACCGACGCCTTTTCCGACATGCCATGTGCGGTGGCGAACCCGCTTTCGGCGCAGAAAGCGGCGAACGTGTCGTCGGGATCCATGTTGAGATAGCGCGCGTAGGACCGCACGTAGCCGGCGATGAAACCCGGCGTGTCGAAAGCGGATGGGTCGCAATTTTCGATCGCGGCGATATAGCTCGCCTTGATGCGGAGTTCGCGCTGCACGTCGAGAAGGGATTTGCCGAGCGTCGCCCGCTCGCCGCGCATGACGTCACCGAGGCGAAGTTCGAAGTCGTCAAAGCCCATCGGCTTTGCGTCCTCAAACGTCTCCTTGCGCTGTGACTTGCGCCCAATCATGACACTTGCCCCATGTGATCCATGCCCTGCCCCGCTTCTGCCCTGTCGCGACACATGACGATTCGAGTCGCGCACTTATTACGGCGAGCTTAACACATCGCAAGGTTCAATACACGATTTAGAGGGCTATCCGGCCAGTTCGGCACGATTCAGCGCACAATGTGACCACAGTTCGTCCATCGCATGAATCAGCGTGTTCATCTCGTCCGGACCGTGCACCGGCGACGGGGTGAAGCGCAAACGCTCGGTCCCACGCGGCACCGTCGGATAGTTGATCGGCTGCACGTAGATGCCGTAGCCGTCCAGCAGCATGTCCGACAATTGCTTGGTGTGCACCGGGTCGCCGACGATCACCGGTACGATGTGGCTGCCGTGGTCGATGAGCGGCAGGCCCATGGCCTTGAGCCGGGTTTTCAGGATCTTCGCCTGGGTCTGGTGCTGGTCGCGGCGCTCCTGGTCGCGCTTGAGATGCGCGACAGATGCCGCGGCCCCGGCGGCCACGGCGGGCGGCAGCGATGTGGTAAAGATGAAACCGGGCGCATAGGACCGGATCGCATCGCACATCTTGGCCGATGCGGCGATATAGCCGCCCATCACGCCATAGGCCTTTGCCAGCGTACCGTTGATGATGTCGAGCCGATGCATCAGCCGGTCGCGTTCGGCCACCCCGGCGCCGCGCGGTCCGTACATGCCGACGGCGTGAACCTCGTCGATATAGGTCAGCGCGCCGAATTCGTCGGCGAGGTCGCAGATCGCCTCGATCGGACCGAAATCTCCATCCATGGAATAGATCGATTCGAAGGCGATCAGCTTCGGCGCCGCGGGATCGTCGGCCTCGAGCAGTTCGCGCAGGTGCGCGACATCGTTGTGACGGAAGATGCGCTTGGCCCCGCCGTTGCGGCGCACGCCCTCGATCATGCTCGCATGGTTGAGCGCGTCGGAATAGATGATCAGCCCCGGAAACAGCTTCGGCAGGGTCGACAGCGTCGCGTCGTTGGCGATGTAGGCCGAGGTGAAGAGCAGAGCCGCTTCCTTGCCGTGCAGGTCGGCCAGCTCGGCCTCGAGCCGCTTGTGATAGACTGTGGTGCCCGAGATGTTGCGCGTGCCGCCGGAGCCCGCGCCGGTGGCGTCAAGCGCCTCGTGCATGGCCTTCAGGACCGCCGAATGCTGCCCCATGCCAAGATAGTCGTTGCCGCACCATACGGTGATCGGGCACTCGGAGCCGTCGGACTTGCGCCAGGTGGCATGCGGAAACTGACCTTGCTTGCGCTCGATGTCGATGAAGGTCCGGTAACGGCCTTCTTCGTGCAGGCGGTTCAGGGCTTGGTCGAGTTTCGCGGTGTAGTCCACCGGCGCCTCCTGTCTTTAGCGGGCCGTTCGAGGCGGCCGTCGGTGCGGGGGGCATCCCGCATTCAAGTTCGTGAATGGATATAGGTCACTCACCGGGTTCGCAACCGTTTAGGTTACGACCAACCGTCGCAGCCTTGATCCATATCAACCACACCGACAAAGGTACGTTGCCGCGGCCCGGAGGCAAGGAATTCCGGCCTGTACAGCAGGACCGCTTTGCCGCAAACTGCGCGGATTGATCAAAGACTTTCTTCTGCCTGCACATTTCAACGCGCTGTGACGCGCCCGTGTCCGAGTGTTTCCGATGACCCAGAGTCTGTTGCTGTTCAGCCTGCCCGGCCTCGTGCTGGTCTCTGCACTGGGCTATGCCCTGTCCGCCGTCGGCATGAAGGCCATGTCCGTCGGGGCCATCCCTGCCGGTCTTGCCCTTCTCTTGACCGGCCTTGCCATCGCGGTCTGGTCCGAGGTGCACCTGCTGCGCCAGACCAGCCTGTCGGTCGTCTATGTCGCCATCGTTGCCGCAGAAACGCTGCTGGTGCTGGGCTATGCCGCCAGCATCGGCGATGCCTTCACCTGGCGCCAGGGCATGGGCGCCGGACTGGTGATCGCGGGGCTGGTGACAATCTCGATCTGAGCCGCTGGACACCGGACGCGAGCCTGATACCGTCGCGCGCAAGTCCTCTCCCAATCGCAAGGCCGCGCCCATGTCACTCGATCCCGTTCTGTCCCGCATCGACACCGATCTGACCGAGGCCACCGACCGGCTCAAGGCGCTGCTCCGCATCCCGTCGATCTCGACCGATCCGGCCTACAAGGCGGACTGCGACGCCGCCGCCGACTGGCTGGTGGCCGATCTCGCGTCGATCGGGGTCGAGGCGTCGAAGCGGCCGACACCGGGGCATCCGATGGTCGTGGGCCACGTCGACGGGCCCGGGCCGCACGTTCTGTTCTACGGCCATTACGACGTGCAGCCGGTGGACCCGCTGGAGCTTTGGGACCGCGACCCGTTCGACCCGCAGGTCGAGGACACCGCCAAAGGCAAGGTGATCCGAGGCCGCGGCAGTTCCGACGACAAGGGCCAGCTGATGACCTTTGTCGAGGCCTGCCGCGCCTGGAAGGCGGTGAACGGCGCCCTGCCCTGCAAGATCACCTTCCTGTTCGAAGGAGAGGAGGAATCGGGCTCGCCCTCCTTGGTGCCGTTCCTCAAGGACAATGCCGATGAGTTGAAGGCGGACGTCGCGCTGATCTGCGACACCGGGCTTTTCGACAGCCGCGTGCCGGCGATCACCACCACCCTGCGCGGCCTGCTGGGCGAAGAGGTCACGATCACCGGGCCCTCCAAGGACCTGCATTCGGGCATGTACGGCGGCCCCGCGATGAACCCGATAAGGGTGCTGAGCCGGATCATCGCCGGCCTGCACGACGACACCGGCCGCGTCACCGTGCCGGGCTTCTACGACGGCGTGCCCGAGCTTTCGCCCGAGATCGCCGCGCAGTGGGAAGCCCTGGGCTTCGACCACGCGGCGTTTCTCGGCGATGTCGGACTCGGCACCCCGGCGGGCGAACAGGGGCGCTCGGCGCTCGAGATGATCTGGTCGCGCCCCACCTGCGAGGCGAACGGGATCAAGGGCGGCTATACCGGCGACGGCTTCAAGACCGTCCTGCCGTCCAAGGCCAGCGCCAAGATCAGCTTCCGCCTTGTCGGCCAGCAGGACCCGCACGCCATCCGCGAAAGTTTCCGCGCCTGGGTGACGGACCTGTTGCCGCCCGACTGCACAGCGGACTTCCAAGGCCACGGTGCATCGCCTGCCTCGACCATGTCGATCACCCATCCGGCCTTCGAAGCGGCGCGCGAAGCCCTGTCGGACGAATGGCCAGATCCCGCCGCCTATATCGGATCGGGCGGGTCGATCCCGATTGCGGGGTATTTCCAGGATATTCTGCAGATGGATGCGATGTTGATCGGCTTCGGCAAGGACGATGACGCGATCCATTCGCCGAACGAGAAATACGACTTGGAAAGCTTTCACAAGGGCACGCGCAGCTGGGCGCGAATCCTGAATGCAATCGCAGAGGTCTGAGGCCGCGACGGTCAGATAGAGTGACAAAAAGCCGGATAGAGTTTAAGGAAAGTTCCGAAATCCTTAGTTTTTCGTTTATTTTTCGCTATTCTGGACGTGCCGCACCGTCATTTATCCACAACTCCGCCACATTTGCCTCTTAGGCCTTAACGCATGAGAAAATATGCTTTCAGAAAACAGACCCGCAGCGACTTCGACAGTCGGCTGAAGCGTTTGGACCCGGCTTTTTCCAAGCACGGGCACAAGGCATATCAAAAGGACACCACACCCGAGCGTCCGATCCTCTGCGCCCTTGCGGGCTTTGGCTGGTTCTACCTGGTCATCGGCATCGCCCGCAACAAGGCGTATATTCAGGACAGCCTGCTGCAGGGCAGCCTGGCGCCCCAGCATCAGGACCTTGTGGTCTCGGGCCTCGGCGCGCTGCTTGCCGTGTCGGGGGTGATGATCCTGCTGCACCTCGTGCGGTTCTTCCTGAAATCCGGTCCCAGGCGCACCAACAGCCGCAACCTGCTGATGGGCGCCACCGCGGCGCTGGCGCTGGTCTACACACCGCCCAGCGTGTTCCAGGCCGGTCTCGGCATGATGGACGAGAATTCGCGCTCTCTGATCCTTGCGGCGCATTCCACGGTCAAGAGCTCGGTCCCCGGCGTTGACTGGGACAAAGTGGCGTTGGTAACCTCACTCGGGCAATGATCCCCGCGCCAGCCGCCCCCCTCACTACCCGCGACGTCAACGGACAGAGCATCGCCTATGACGCACAAGGCGACGGCCCTCCGGTGCTGCTCCTGCACGGGTTTCCTCAGACCCGCGCGATGTGGCGCCGGATCGCGCCGGTGCTGGCCGCGGATTTTCGGGTGATCTGCGCTGATCTGCGCGGCTATGGCGACAGTTCCAAACCCGAGACCCTGCCCGAGATGAGCTTTCGCGCCATGGCGGCGGACATGGTGGCGCTGATGCAGGCGCTGGGGCACGACCGGTTCCACCTCGTCGGCCACGACCGCGGCGCGCGCACGGCGCACCGGCTGGCGCTCGACCATCCGGAGGCGGTGCAAAGCCTCACCGTCATGGACATCGTGCCCACCCATCACCTGCTCGACCAGCTTACCACACCTGTGGCACGGGCCTATTACCACTGGTTTTTCCTGGCCCAGCCCGCCCCCTTTCCCGAAACGCTGATCGGGCACGACCCGGACGCCTATTTCGAACGTTGCCTGCTGGGCTTCGGCAAGGCGCAGCTTTCGGATTTCGACGCCGAGATGCTCGTGGCCTACCGCACCGCCTGGCGCGATCCGGCGGCGATCCGGGCCATGTGCAACGACTACCGCGCCGCCATCGACATCGACTTCGGCCACGACGCCGCGGACCTCGCGCGGCAGGTCACCGCGCCCGCGCTGGTGCTCTACGGCGCCGAGGGCGCCATGGCGCAGGCGATGGACGTGCCCGACACCTGGGCGCCGCGGCTGGCCGACATGCGCCACGAAGCCATCCCGGGCGGGCATTTCTTCCCCGACCAGTCGCCGCAGGAGACGGCGCAGACGCTGCGCAAATTCATTCTGAACCTGCCGTGACGGCTCAGATCAGGCCGGTAAACCGCTCCGGCAGGCGATATTGCAGCGCATGATCGGGGCGGTCGAATTGCCAATAGCCGGTTTCCCCGCGCGCCTTCCAGGTCCGATGCATCCGCTTGCGCACCCAGCCAAGGTCGAACCCCTCCTGCATTTCCAGCTCTGCGAAACCTTCGAACACCGCACGATCCTCGCCCCGCGCTTCCGCGAACCAGTGACGGCCGATGGAGGCGTCCCTGACGCCGACGCCCACCGCTTCGGTCACCGCGTTGCGCTGGTTCATCACCGTGACGTAATTGCCGAAATCGCAGAACTTGAGGTGCAGCAGGTAGAGCGGATCGGGAGTGAAGAGCTTTGCCGCTTGGGTGAAATGCCCGCCCCGCGCGATCTTGGTACCTTGGCTCAGGATGCAGGGTTTCGAATAATGCGGCGCGAGGCGCACGTGCCGCCGCGGCCCGAGGATATGGTCGGTAATGGGCGTGTCCTCGACATCGATGCGATGGATGACCTCGAGCCCCACCGGTGTCAGGACGCGGCGGATGGGCTGGGCTGCGAGGAATTCGAGCAGGTCCTGCCCGGCCTCGGGGTCCACCACGACCAGTTCGTCCACGTCGCCGACGATGACGTGGCTGTAATAGCTCCGCAGCCCCGCCACCAGCCCGTTGAGCAGCCGCCAGCGCTTCATGTCGAAGTTGGCGTGGGGATCGCCGGGAATGCCGATCACGTTGGCGCCCGCGGCCAGTTCCTCCACCGCCTCGCCTCGGCCATGGTTGACGATGTAGCAATTCTCGCGCCCCAGCAGCCCGCCGTAATGGCGCAGCCAGGCGCTGAGGAAAAACGCGTCGTCCCGGACCATCGTCACGGCGGCTGCCACCGTCTGCATCTGCTCTGCCTCGCTGTTTTTTCGCGATCCTAGCGCGGGCCGGTGCATTAGAGAATCGCAATCTGGCGGGCGCCGTCCTATCGTTGCGCGCAAAGCATAATAAGGGGGCAGGCCCGGTGATCGCGCAGGAGTTTTCCGAGAAGGGCTGGCAGATGGTGCCGGGAACCGCGCCGCTGCGGCGGTACCAGGTCTTCGGCGAACGCTCATCGGGAACGAATTTCGTCAAGCGCCTGATCGGCAAGAACACCGCGCTTCGGCCCATGGAGGACCTGGGCTGGAAACACGGTTTCGCCCAGATGATTGCGGTTCCCCAGGATGTGGCCGTGATCTGCGTGGTGCGCGACGCGCGCCCCTGGGCGCTGTCGATGTTCGCCAAGCCCTGGCACTGCCCGCCCGACATGCAGGCGCTGGACTTTTCCGACTTCATCCGCGCTGAATGGGCCACCGTCGCAGACCGCGCGCGCTATTTCCCGCAGGTGGAGGCGCTGGGCGGGCTCGGACAGCCGCTGCAACAGGACCGCGACCCGCTGACCGGGGCCTGTTTCGCCAACCTTTTTGCGCTGCGAACCGCGAAGCTGCGAGGCCTGCTATCCTACGTCAACCGCGGCTGCCCGCTGGTCCTGGCACGGCTGGAGGCCGTGCAGGCGGCACCGGAGGCGTTCCTGTCCGACCTCTGCGCCGCCTTCTCGACCACGATGACGGGCCCCTACAGCCCTGTCACCAAACGACTGGGGTCGAAGTTCAAACCCGCCATCGACACCCGCCCCGCCGCGCCGCAGGCGATCTGTGCGGAAGACCTCGATTTCCTGCGCAGTCAGACCGACCCGGCGCTCGAGGAGCGGCTGGGGTACAGGTACTGAGGGAAATGTCGCCGCAGGGAGGAGAAAGTCGGACCACCTTGTTCGATTTGCGCCTCCGACGATATCAGGGTTCAAAGGCCCTCTTCGCTGCCGCAGATGACTTCGAAATAGGTGTCTGCGGAGAGGCGGGAAGACGAGTGATGACCTGCTTCCGGAAAACGGGGCCACTCGATTGGCACTCCATATGCTGCCATAGGCTCGCACAGATGGCCGCCGACCCAACCTGAACCAGGCGCAGCTGAGCGAAACTCATATCCCGCCGTCGGCCCCCGGCATGACCCTAAGGATTCAACGCGACTCCGTGTTTTCGCTTTCCGCTTCGGCGCACTCCCTATCAGGGACGCCCCGACAAGCGCGCACCCTGGCACACCCGTCGGTGTGGTGACGAAGACCGAAGCTGCTGACGCAACAAAGCCGACGCCATCACTCGGGTCGGCCGATCGCGGCCAGTTGCCGGGTCAGCGCGGCGGGGTCGACCGGTTTGGCGACGACCGGCGCGTCGGACAGGTGGGCGGGAATCGTGTCCTTGGCATAGCCGGTCAGGAACAGCACCGAACAGCCGCGGTCGCGCAAGGTCTTGGCAAGGTCGAAAGACTTCGTGCCGGACAGGTTCACATCGAGAACTGCCGCATCCGGCAGTTCAATTTCGATCAGCCGGATCGCTTCGGGAATTGAACCGGCAGGCCCCAGCACCTGCCATCCGGCGTCACTGAGTTCCGCGGCCAGATCCATCGCGACGATGGCCTCGTCTTCCAGGACCAGAACCGATTTCCTCATCCGTCGTCTCCAGAGCGCAACTTGCAGTCGATTTCGGCAACCAGACCGTCGCGGGCATAGTCGATCCGCGACGCGCCGCCAAGGCTGTGCGTCAACGAGTCGGCGATCAGAACGGTTCCGAACCCGGTCCGCTCGGGCGGCTCGACCGGCGGGCCGCCGACCTCGCGCCACACCAGGTGCAGGGCGGGCACATCGTCAATCGTGGTCCGGCTCCAGTCGATTTCGACCCGTCCGCCTTCACTGGACAGCGCGCCGTATTTCGACGCGTTGGAGGCCAGTTCGTGCAGGACGAGGCCCAGCCCGTGGGCGACGCTCGGACCCAGCTGGATGCGCGGCCCCCGGGCCTGCAACTGGCGGTCGGTTTCAGAGGCATAGGGTCCGACCTGCGAGACGACCAGATCGGCCACCGTGCCTTCGCGGTCGTCGAGATTGATCAAGAGGTCGTGCGCGCGAGAGATGGCGCGAATCCGTCCCATGAAACTTTGCTTGAAGCTTTCCATGTCGGGCGCGTGGCGGATCGTCTGCGACGCGATGGACTGGATCGTCGCAAGCGAATTCTTGACCCGGTGGTTGAGTTCGCTGGTCAGCAGGTCGCGGCGCGCCTCCTTTTCCACGTCATCGGTCACGTCGAAGTTGATGCCGATCATGGATTCCGGTTCGCGGCTGCGGTTGTAGATGATGCGGCCCTTGCCGACGAGCACGCGCTCTTCGCCGTCGCCGCGCCGGATGCGGAACTGGCTGTCGAAAAGCGCGCCGGTTTCCATCGCGGTTTCGAGTTCCCGGACCACGCGGTCGCGATCCTCGTCCAGGATGTAGCTTGCGAAAGTGGCCAGCGACGGCTTTGCCTCGCGCGGGGCGCCCAGAAGATCGAACATGTTCGGCGTCCAGACCGAGACGTCGTCCCGCACCTCCCATTGCCAGGCGCCGATGCCCGTGACTTCGTAGGTCAGTTCGAGCCGGGCGGCATAGGCCTGCATCCGCTGTTCGGCCTCGTGCCGTTTCGTGATGTCCTTCACCGTACCGACCAGGCGCACGGGCTTGCCGTTCTCCAGCGTCACGGAGCCGTCGGCGCGCACCCAGATCGGCGCGCCGTCCCGCTGCAGCACGCGGTACTCGGCGATATACGTGCCATCGCCGCGGGGGTCGAAGGCGGCATCGACAGCGGCCTGGGTCGCTTCGCGGTCGTCCGGGTGAAGGCGATCCATGAACAGGTCGTAGTCGATCTCGCGATCGGCACCGATATTCCAGATCTCGCGCATCCGGTCGTCCCAGACCAGCTTGCCGGTCTGCGGATAATAGACATGCACACCGAGGTTGCCCGCAGCGAGCGCAGCAGCGAGCCGCTCGCGGCTTTCGCGCAGGTCGAGTTCCGCCCGCTTGCGCCGGGTGACGTCGAAGAAGGTGATGATGCAGCCGTCAAGCCGGTCGTCGATGCGGCGATAGGGCCGCACTCGCACCTGGTAGAATACTCCGGTCGCGGGGTTGGCGATCTCGCGGTCGACGACCTGCAACGTCTGCTCGACGCGGGTCACGTCATCGGCAAGCTCCGGATAGTCGATCTGCCATTTCAGATCGGTGACCTTGCGGCCGATATCGCGGTCGTCGATATGCAGGATGTTCTGCGCCGTGCGCGTGAACCGCCGCACGATCAGGCCCTGGGCCAGGATCAGCTTGGCAATATCGGTGCTGTCGAGCACGTTCTTGAGGTCGGAATTCACCTCGTTGAGCTGGGAGTTGTTCTCGGAGAGCTCGGCGTTGATCGTCTCGAGCTCCTCGTTGATGGATTGCAGCTCCTCGCGCGAGGTTTCGAGTTCCTCGTTCGAGCTTTGCAACTCCTCGTTCATCGACAGCAGCTCTTCGTTGGCGCTGCGTAATTCCTGCTCGGCGACCGCGTGCCCGGCTTCGGAGGCGTTGAGACGCCGGCGCACCCGGGCAAGCTCTTCCTCGGCACTGTGCAGGGAAAGCGCGGTTTCCTGAGAGGGCTGGCCCGGATCGCTTTCGGGCCGGGCGACGGGCTGGATCACCACCATCGTATCGCCGTGGGCAAACGGCAGAGATTCGACGGTGACCCGCACCGTGGGTGCGGCGCCCTCGATCGTCAGGGACACGGTTTCGTAGGCCGTTCCGCCATCGTCGCGCACTCGGGCGAGAAGCGGCCGCAGCACCGACCTGATTTCGCGCGACAGCAGGTCTTCGAGACGGGCCGACAGCGCACCCTTGGCCGGGCGCACATAAGGCCCGAGTGTGCCCGAAAGATAGCTGACCTCGTCGGACGCGTTGACGACGAAATAGGGCGGCGCGTGCCGGTTCAGGAAATACTGGTCGATCTGCGTTTCGTAATCCGGCGTGACCGACGGGGCTTCGAACAGGGCGGTGTCGGTGGTGTCGATATGCCGCTGGGGCATCGTGCTTTGCGGCGGGCGGCGTCCGGTCAGGGCCGAGAAACCGACCGAAACCGTGTCGTTGCGCCGGTAGATCCGGTGATCGCGGGATACGACGTTGAAATAGCTGCCCCGTCCTTCGACCGATTCCGACGGTCCCAGAAAAAGGAAGCCCGAATTGCACAGCGCGTAGTGGAACCGCGGCATCACCGCACCCTGCCCTTCGGTGTTGAGATAGATCAGCAGATTGCGGCAAGAGATGATGTCGATGCGCGAGAACGGCGGGTCGCGCAGCAGGTTGTGCGGCGCGAAGGCGACCCGTTCGCGCAGCCGCGAGGCGACCTGGTAATGGCCCTTGTGCGCGATGAAATAGCGCTTGATCAGGTCTTCCGGCACGCTTTCAAGGGCGGCGTCGCTATACATGGCCGACCGGGCGTGGCGCAGGCTGTTGAGATCGATATCCGTGCCGAAAATCTGCAACTCGCGCCCGTCGTCGGCCTGGCGCAGCGCCTCCGAGAACAGGATGCCGATGGAATAGGCCTCTTCCCCGGTCGAACAGCCGGGCACCCAGATGCGGAACCTGTTCTGGTCGCGGGCCAGCAGCGGTTCGATCACGTGTTCGGTCAGCGACGCAAAGGCCTTGGGGTCGCGGAAGAACCGCGTGACACCGATCAGGAAGTCCTGCAGCAACCGCGTGCGTTCGTCCGCGTCGCGCCTGAGCATCGACAGGTAGCTTTCGATGTCGGTCTGAAGCTGCAGCATCATCCGCCGCTCGATCCGCCGCACCAGAGTGCCGGGCTTGTAATTCGAAAAGTCCTGGCCGTCCTGGGTGTTCAACAGGTCGATCACGTCCGGGAGCCGGGACTCGATCGTGGAAAAGACATGGTCCTTGCGGTGGCCGTTGCGGATCTCGTCGCGGTGATTCAGCATCGAGATGAGGTTCGCCGGCACATCCCGCGGGGCCAGCCGCGCATCGACCACGCCGGTGGCGGCGGCGCTGTCCGGCATGCCGGGAAAACGGGCCGAGGCGGCTTCCTGCACCAGAGCGATGCCCCCCGCAGCCTTGATCGCCTTCAGGCCCATCGTGCCGTCCGTCCCTGTGCCCGACAAGATCACGCAGCTTGACATTTCGCCGTAGGCCCGCGCCAGCGAGGTCAGGAAGTCGTCGATGGGGGTGCGCAAGACCGCGGTTTCGTCGCGCGGCCTCAGGCGGAACCGGCCTCCCATGATTTCGAGCGCCTGGCCCGAGGGAATGACGAATATGGTGTCCGGTGCGACCGCCATCCCCTGTTCGATCTTGCGGACCCGCAGCGCCGTGTGCGACCCGAGCAGTTCGTGCATGATCGACGGGTGATCGGGCGACAGATGCTGCACGATGACGAAGGCAAGCCCGCTGCGCTCGGGAATTTCCGCGACCAGCTCGGCCAGTGCCTCGAGCCCGCCGGCGGATGCACCGATCCCGACGATCCCTCTGATTTCAGTACGGTCTGTCACGCAAACTCCCGTGGGATGAACCGCAAACCACAGTGCCACATTTTGTCGGTCGCTTGAAGGAATACTGCACAACCCGGCAACGGGGACGCAAGCCGATACACCGGAGTTTGACGCCCGGTCAGGGCGACTCCCGGCTCCGCTAGAAGACCCCAAAGCGGCCTCGGGCGCCATGAGTTGCCGGACCGGTCATGCCGGGCAGACCCGCACGCCCCGCCGCAGTGGCGCCGGACCGGTTCCCTCCGGGCGTCGCATCCGGTCCGGCGCGCTCTGCTCAAAACGGTGTCCCGGACACCTCGCGTCGGTGCCGCCGATCCGCAGGCCCGGCAAAGCGCGCCGAAGAGGCCGCGGCGGTCACGCCCCAAAGCGCTGCGTTCAGGCCGCGAGGCCGAGCTTGTAGAGGTGAATTTCGAAGACCGGGTGCATGTCGGCGCCGACGACCTCTTCCTTGTGGTGGCGGAAGATCGAGCGCCAGTAGGGCTGCGTGATCACGCCCTCTTCGCGCAGGATCGTTTCGATCCGCGCCATCACCTCGCGGCGCGCGTCGGGATCGGCGATGGACAGCGCCTTGATCAGAAGACTGTCGAATTCCTCGTTGGAAAAGCCGCTCTCGTTCCATGGCTCGCCGCTGCGATAGGCCAGCGCCAGCGTCTGCACGCCCAGCGGACGATGCCCCCAGTCGGTGGCGGAAAAGGCGTACTTGGTCCAGTCGTTCCAGAAGGTGCTGCCGGGCAGCACCGTGCGGCGCACCTTGAAGCCGGCATCGCGCAACTGCGCGGCCATGGCGTCGCAGGTCGGCGCGCGCCAGTTGTCGTCGATGGAGATCAGTTCGTGCTCGAAATCCATCATCCCCGCCTCTTCCATCAGCGCCCGCGCCTGCTCGGGGTCGAACTCCGACGGGCCGATATCGGCATATTCCGGGTGAATTTCGGCGACGTGATGGTTTGCCGCCAGCGCACCGCGGCCGGCATAACCCAGATCCAGCAGGACTTGGTTGTCGACGGCCAGTTGCAGCGCCCGGCGCACGCGCACGTCCGCATAGGGCTGCATCCCGTCGATCTCGGCTCGCTGGTTCGGGCGGATGACGACCGTACCGGTGGTGACGGTTTCGGACCGGGTCCAGCCGATGGTATCGAACAGCTCCACGAACTCACCGACGCTTTCGTAGACCATGTCGACCTCGTCGCTGTCGGCCGCGGCAAAGATCGCCGCCTGATCGGTGCCGAAATCGGTAAAGACGATCCGGTCCAGCGTCGCGGGACCAAAGACCTCGTCGCCCCACCAGGCATGATCCTCGGCCTTGACCAGCACTGCCTCGATTCCGACATCGTAGCTTTCGGGCCGGTAGGGTCCGGTGCCCTTGGCCGCCAGCGGATCGCCCCCGAAATCCTGCGCAACGATGGCCGCCGGGTAGTCGGAAAAGCCCGCGATCAGGCTGATGTCCGCACTGTCGAGGATCAGGCGCAGGGTCCGGTCGTCCACCACCTCGATCGCGCCCGCGCGCATCCGGCCGGTGCTGTCGTCGATCATCGCGCCAAAGCGGCTGGCCATGGCGTTGCCTTCGGCGGTGCTGTCGCACCAGCGTTCAATGTTGAAGGCGACGTCGGCGGCGGTGAAGGGCGTGCCGTCCTGCCAGGTGACGCCCGGCCGCACGTTCAGCAGGTACTCGGTGGCGTCCTCGTTGATCTCCCAGCTGTCCAGCAGCATCGGGCGGATCGTGCCGTCGCTCTGGTATTCCACCAGGTATTCCAGCCAGCCGCGGGTGACATTGGACATCTGCGGCCAGTCGTAGCTGCGCGGATCCTTGAGCGAGCGCACCTCTTGCTGGATGCGCAGCGTGCCGCCGTCCTGGCGTTCGCGGCTGTCCTGCGCACGGGCGGGCGCGGTCAGGCCCAGAAGCCCGTAGGCCGCGGCAGCGCTGAGCCCGAGCCCGGTGGCATGGGTCAGGAACTCGCGGCGGGACAAGGTGCCGTCCTGCACCTCCTGGGCATAGGCGATGGCGGCGGGATGGCGGTTCGGTCCGTGAAAACGCATGAGAGGATCGTCCTGTTGGGAAAGGGAAGAAAGACCGCGCCTGGTCGGTCCGGGTTTTGACGATTAGCTAGACCTTGTCCCGACAGGGTCAACCGAAGGCCCTCCTACCCTGAACAGGGGATAGATCGTCTCCCCCGGAACGCTAAGCATATCCGCGGCTGGGAAAAGTCCGGCCTGGGCCGGGTTTCCCGGGCCAAAGATTTGTCCGGGGACAGAAAAATGACATTTAAAACACTTCTCGTTTTGACAACGATCGTGGCGCTCGGCGCTTGCTCCAGCAGCAGCAACGGTGGCGGTGGAGGCGGCGGCGGCGCGGGCGCCGGTGGTGGCGGAACCGGCGGAAGTGGCGGGTCTGGCGGCAGCGGTGGCTCTGGTGGCAGCGGAGGTTCTGGCGGCGGCGGTGGCACCGGCGGCAGCGGAAGCACGGCCGGCAGCGGGTTCACCGGCACCGCCCAGATGAAGGGCGTCGTCATCCGGTCCGACAAGAACGTGCAGGTTTCTCTGCCCGTGCCTGGCGCGCCGACGATTTATGAATCTTCTCCCTACCCGTTCATCGACACCGGCCCCAACCAAACCACGGCACAGACGACCGCGGTGCTGGATCTGCAGAACGTAACGCTGGATTCCGTGACCGGAAATCAGTTCCAGGCGAACGGGACCGGATCGCTCAACGTGTCCGGCGCTCCGGGCGTCTCCAACGCCGACGGCAGCAGCTTCCTCGGTCAGGCGATTTTTGCGGATAACAATCCCAATCCCGCAACCGCGGGCGATCAGTTCTCCCTTCTGGCGGAGGACCTCGACAACGACGGCACCGATGACTTCTTCATGGTGCAGCTTGGCGCCGGAACGCTAAGTTCTTTCTCTGACAGATCAACCTCCGGCGTCTTCTACGGCGGCACCTACACCCCCACCAGCGCATTGCAGTCCGGCGGCACGGCCACCTACACCCGAGTGGACGGTGCGCTTGTCAACACCGTGCGCGGCACCAGCATCGCCGCAGGTCAGGATGTCGATGCGACCGTGCGCGCCGACGTGTCCCTGACCGCTGATTTTGACGCAGGCACCGTCAGCGGACGTCTGAGCGGCGTCGGCCGAACCGGCGGCGCCGACGGGGTCGGCCTCAACACCGACATCGTGCTGTCGGGCGCCACGATCAACGGCAGCGACTTCACCGGCGGTACCGCCCGGATGGTCGAGGGCGGGAACTCCGTCTATTCCGGCGGCGCGTCCAGCTTCAACGGATCGTTCATGGGCTCGGGCGGCGAAGCGGCCGCCGGGACCGCGCTGATCACCGGCAACATCCAGGGCCAGCAGTCCGCCACCACGGCCGTCTTCGTGGGCGACAAGCAGCCATGATCCTGAACACACCGCGTCGGACCCTTCGGGTTCGGCGCGGCGCCTTGACGCTCCTGCGCCGGGGCCGCAATGCATTGTGCGTCGCGGCCTCGTGCCTCTTGCTGGTCCCCGGCACTGCCGACGCCCTTAACGCCCGTCTCGCGAATGGCCAAATCGTAACCGTCAACACCTCGGCGGAGTTGCAGACCACCGTGCGGCTGCTTCTGGCCAACGGCATGCGCGACGACGCCCGACGACTGGTGCGCGCCTTCGAGCCGGACCACCCGGACCACGCCGTGCGCGTGGCCTATGTCGACGGCCTTGCCGCCGCCGCGGAGGGCAACGATGTCGAAGCGGTGCGTATCTTCCGAAGCATCCTTGCCCAGCGGCCCGAGCTCGACCTCGTGCGGGTGCAACTGGTGGGCGCGATGGCCCGGCTCGACCTCGACGACGGTGCCCGCGCGCAGGCCGAACGGCTGGTGGCGGCCGGCGTCGACGACAAGCTCGACGGCCAGCTCTCAGGCCTTTTGCGCCAACTCGATGCGAACCGCCCGCTGAGCTTCCGCGGCTACCTGTCCTTCCTGCCCAGCACCAACGTCAACAACGGCACGGACAAATCGACCGTGGCGATCGGCCCGGTCACCGGGGTCATTCCCGACGACGAACGCCGACAGAGCGGCCTGGGCATCGCGCTTGGCGGCCAGGTCGCCTGGCGCCACCAGATGACGCCCAGCAACGCCTTCATCGCCGCGCTCGACGGCCGCGTCGAACGCTTTCCCAGCATCGACCGCACCAACACCACGGGCCAGTTGTCGCTGGGGGTCGAACACCGCCTGCCCCGCGGCAAGGCGCTGTTCCGCCTGCTGACGGGCCTGGCGCACCAGGACGGCGACCGGACCTACCGCTACGACGGGCTCTCGATCGAGACGAACACACGCATTGGCGACCGCTGGCGGCTGTATTTCGGCCCGGAATACCGTCAGGAGACCTATGACAGAACCCGCGGCGAGGATGGCAGCACCTTCGATCTGCCGGTGCAGCTGGACCGGTTCGCCGGACCCGACAGCTTTGTCCGCTTCATCGCGGGGGCCACCTTCGGGCGCAAACGGCTCGACCGCTTTTCCTTCGACGAGGCACGGCTGGGCCTCGGGTATTACCGCGAGATGCCCATGGGGTTCTCGGGCTATGCCGAGGTGATCGCGGCGCGGCGGACCTATCACGACGATTTCCCCGGCATCAGCGACCCGCGCCGCGACGAGCGGCTGAGCTTTGGCGTGACCGTGACGAAGCGAGACCTCGTGGTCGCGGGATTTGCCCCGCAGGTGTCGCTGCGCGCGACGCGCACCAAGTCGAACGCGGCCTTCCACGATACCACCAAGACCGATCTCGACATCCGCCTGGTCAAGGAGTTCTGAGGTGCGCCGCGCGGCCCCGTGATAACGGTTGCCGGTCTCGGGCCATGGCGTCCGGGAGGGCCGGTACGCTCAAGAAAACGAGGCCGGTTCGCGGTAAGATTATCGGCGACCCAAAACCGATTTTCGATTTATTTTAGCATGTTACACGTCGCAATTAATGCCCTGCCCTCACCGAGCCAGACACCGATGGCGGGCCGCAGGGCCGCTCAGGCGCCCGTGTGCTCCGTGGCAAGCCGTTCCAGGCGGGCGGCGACCTCCGGCAAGGGCGGACAACTGCGCCGGGTCTTCAGGCTGACATGCAGCAGGAACTGGTCGCAAGTGGCCAGCAGATCGCCTTCAGGATCGCGGCGCATCTCGTGGAAAAGGCGCAGCTTTTTACCTTCCCCCAGTGTCACGCGCGTGGTGACCTGGACCGCATCGCCGGCGTGGCATTCGGCGAGATACTTGATCGTGGTCTCCGCCGTGAAATAGCTGTGCCCGGCGGCGATATAGTCCTCGTCCGCCCCGATCCGCCGCATCAACTCTTCGGATGCGTCCGAGAAGACCTGGCCGAAACGGCCTTCGTTCATATGTCCGTTCACATCCGTCCAGTCGACCGGTACGCGGCGCGTCTGTGTGACCATCGGCACCGAGGAAGACGGCGCAGTCCGCAGCGTCCTTTCATGCGCGATCAACAGCTTGCCGGCCGCCGTTCCCTGCTGCCGAAGCGCCCGCAGCAGCGCGACCAGGTTATCGTCGCGCTGTCGTTCGAGCGCGCGGATATCCAGGTGACCGGACTGCGCGTCGGACTGACCGGCGATCAACTGCACCAGCTCGGGCGTGAAGTCGGGCACCTCTGTCAGACGGCTCCAGGGCCAGGCGAGGCAGGGACCGAACTGGTCGAGGAAATGCGCCATGCCCGCTTCACCGCCAGCGATGCGGTAAGTTTCGAACAGACCCATCTGCGCCCACCTGAGGCCAAAGCCGTAACGGATTGAATTGTCGATCTCTTCCGTGGTCGCGATCCCGTCCTTCACGAGCCAGAGCGCCTCGCGCCAGACCGATTCCAGCAACCGGTCGGCAATATGCGCGTCGATCTCGGCCCGCACATGCAGCGGATACATGCCGATCCCGGTCAGAATAGTTTTCGCCTTTTCAACGATATCCGGCGCAACGTTCGACCCGGGCACAAGCTCGACCAGTGGCAGCAGGTAGACCGGGTTGAACGGATGCGCGACCATCAGGCGCGGCGCGATCGCGCCTGCATTATCCTGCAATTCCGAGGGTTTGAAACCGGATGTTGAGGATCCAATCAGCGCGTCCGGTCGGGCATGGACACCAATCTCGGCAAAGACGCGGGTCTTGAGGTCGATGCGCTCCGGCACCGATTCCTGAACCCAGTCGGCCTGCTCGACCGCCTCGGCCAGGGTCTCGCAGAAGCGGATCTCGCCCCGCGGCGGCAGGGCGACGTCGTAGAGCATCGGCAAGGCCCGTGCGGCCCCCTCCATCACCGCGCCGATCTTGCGCGCGGCCTCGGGGTCGGGATCGTAGACCCGCACCCGCCATCCCATCAGCGCAAATCGCGCCGCCCAGCCGCCGCCGATGACGCCGCCGCCGATGATCGCTGCCGTCGTCATGATCCCATCCCCCGACCAAGGCCCGCCAGACGCCGCAGGTCGTAGCCGTACCAGTCGAGGATCTCGCGTGCCGCGCGCAGCCGGTCCGGGCTGCTGCCAGCCTCGCGGTCCATGATCCAGACGCGGCCACCGTCCGGATCGCCCACTGCCGCCGTTCGGTCGCCGATGTCCAGCCAATGCACCCAGAGCCGCCCGTCCGCGTTGCTCAGCCGCCCCGGCGCGGTGAGAATGTACTCCACCCCCTGCACCGTCAGCCCGGCTGCCGTCCCGCGCACAACCGTCCCGGGCGCGATGCCCGCGCCCTGCACCACGATCCAGTCGCCCTGCAGCCGCGCCGCGGTCACGTCGGCCTGCGAGGCCACCGGCGCGGTCGGATTGCGCAGCGGCACCGGTGCCGCAACCGGATCCGCAGGACGCGCGCAGCCGGCGATGGCCAGCGCCGCGACCAGGCAGCCGGCGCGGATCACAGCGCCACCGGCGCTTGCTTGACAAGGCCCAGCTTGGCCCGCACCTCGGCAGGGGTCATCACCCGCGCACCCATGCGTTCGACGATCCCGACCGCGTGCTCCACCAACTCTGCATTGGTGGCCAGCTGACCCTTGCCCAGCCACAGGTTGTCCTCGAGCCCGACGCGCACATGCCCGCCCGCCAGCACCGCGGCGGCAGCATAGGCCATCTGGTGCCGCCCCAGCGAAAACGCCGAAAAGGTCCAGTCCGGCGGCACGTTGTTCACCATCGCCATGAAGGTGTCGAGGTCGTCCGGCGCGCCCCAGGGCACGCCCATGCACAGCTGCACCAGCGCCGGCGCCTCCAGCACGCCCTCCTTCACCAGTTCCCTGGCGAACCAAAGGTGCCCGGTGTCGAAGGCCTCGATCTCGGGCTTGACGCCGAGATCGGTCATCATCCGGCCCATGGCGCGCAGCATGCCGGGCGTGTTGGTCATCACGTAGTCGGCCTCGGCAAAGTTCATCGTGCCACAGTCGAGCGTGCAGATCTCCGGCAGACACTCCGCGATATGCGCCACCCGTTCGGTGGCGCCGGCCATATCGGTGCCCGCCTGGGACACCGGCAAAGGCGACTCGACCGGGCCGAAGGTGATGTCGCCACCCATGCCCGCCGTGAGGTTCAGCACCACGTCGGTGCCGCTGTCGCGGATGCGGTCGGTGACCTCGCGAAACAGGTCGCGGCGGCGCGACGGCGCGCCGGTTTCGGGGTCGCGCACGTGGCAATGCACGATCGCCGCCCCCGCCTTGGCCGCGGCGATGGCACTCTCGGCAATCTGCCGCGGCGAGCGTGGCACGTGCGGGCTGCGGTCCTGCGTGGCACCTGACCCGGTCACGGCGCAGGTGATGAAGACCTCTTGGCTCATGGTCAGCGGCATGGCGGCGTTCTCCGGGGTCGACGCGGCTTCGACGCCGGTCATGCGCGCGACCCTGCCGCATGGCCAGCGTCCTGGCAAGACGCGACCGCCCGCGCGACCTCCGCTGTCGAAAATGGCCGCGAACCCGGGCCATTGCCGCCGCAATCTCCGGGCATCTTCGGGGGCAGACATCAAGGAGTCGCCGATGTGGCCCTTTCCCCAGCCCGGACCCGGGCAAAGCCGCAGCGCACGGCGCAAGCGCCTCTTCGAACTGCACCGCCAGGCGCAGGTGCAGGCGATGTGCGCCGAAACCGCTCCGCCGCTTCTGGCCGAAGTCGAAAACCAGGTCCAGCAGCGCGCCATCGCGTCGCTGCGCCCGGTATTGTCACGACGCGCCGCGAAACCCCGTCGCCACGACGAATTTCTCGGAACTGTCGGAGCGTGACGCCGGCGGCTTGACGTTGGCGACCTTCTCGAACCGCTGTTTCAGCAGCTTCTGCAGATCGCCCTCGGCCCCTCCGGCAAGCACCTTTGCAACAAAGGTGCCGCCCCCTTCGAGCACGTCGAAGGCGAAGTAGGCGGCGGTTTCGCAAAGCGTGATGATGCGCAGATGATCGGTCTGCTTGTGGCCCGAAGACGACGCCGCCATGTCCGACATCACCACATCCGCCGGACCGCCCAGCCAGTCCTTGACCTGGTCGTCGGCGCCGTCGTCGAGGAAATCCAGAACGTGGATCTCGGCGCCGGCGATCGGCTCGACCTCCTGCAGGTCGATGCCGAGGATGCGGCCCTGCGCCTTGCCCGGTTTCTCTCCCAAAGCGTTGGTGCGCTTGACCGCCACCTGGCACCAGCCGCCGGGCGCGCAACCCAGGTCGACAACCCGCGCGCCGGGCACGAGGAAGCGGAACTTGTCGTCGAGTTCGAGCATCTTGTAGGCGGCGCGGCCGCGATAGCCCTCGGCCTGGGCGCGCTTCACATACGGGTCGTTGAGTTGCCGCTGCAGCCAGCGCGTCGAGCTGAGCTTGCGTCCGCGCGCTGATTTCACCTTGACCTTGAGGTCGCGCTGCCCGCGCCCCGAGGTGTTCTTGCCGCTGGGTGTCTTGGCCATGAGTCCGTTCCGGCTTGGGTTCAGGGGGATATACGCGCCAAACCGCCCGGATGCCAGAGGCGCGCGGCGCCCGGCAAGAAGTGGTGCTGCAATCCGAGAATATCGTGTTACGCTGCGCCCGTCATACCCGATTTCAGGAGACCGGCCAGATGGCCTATTTCGATATCTTCCTGGCCCCCGTGGCCGACGACAGGCGCGCCGACTATGCGGCCTTTCTGGACGTCTCGCACAAGATGATGCGCGACCTGGGCGCGCTCGAGGTGGTCGATCTCTGGGGCGACGACGTGCCCGATGGCACGGTCACCTCCCTGCCGCTCGCGGTCAAGCTGAAGCCCGGCGAGAGCGTCGCCGCCGGCTACGTCATCTGGCCGTCGAAAGAGGTGCGCGATGCCGGCTGGGCGAAGATGATGGAGGCCGACGACATGGGAGACATGCCCTTCGACGGCAAACGCATGATGTTCGGCGGCTTTGCCGAGATGCTTGTCACCCGCGCCTGACCAGCCGTTTCATCTGCCCGGAAATACTTCGGGGAGCGCGAGGGGCAGCGCCCCTCGCATCCGACCCAACAGCCCTCAGAACGGTCCGTCTTCCAGCACCCCGTCCGCCGACATCTGCGCATAGAGCAATCCCTCACGCAGGCCCCGATCCGCCACGCTCAGCCGGTCTGTGGGCCAGCAGCGCAGCAGCGCCTGCAGGATCGCCGCACCGGACATGATCAGCGCTTGCCTGTCCTGCCCGATGCGCGGGTCGCGGCGGCGCCCGGCGGGGCCAAGCTCCAGGTAGCGCGCGATCACCGTCTCGATCTGGTCCGAGGTCATGCGCAGCCCGTCGACCTTGGTGCGGTCGTAGCGGCGCAGGCCCAGGTGTGAGGCCGCCACGGTGGTCACGGTCCCGCTGGTTCCGACGATCTGGAACCCCTCGCGGGTCTGCTCGTCCTTGTAGGGGGCGAATTCGGCGAGGTTTTCCTCGAAAAACCACGACATCAGCGCGTAGCGCGCCGCGTCGTCCTCCACGTCAGAGAACTGGTCGCGCAGCGTCGCCACCCCCAGCGGAACCGAGATCCAGTCGACCACCTTGGCGGCCGGAAACGGGCTTTCGGGCGGATGAAATCCCGCATGCAGCCGCATGATCGCCTTGGGCCGGTCGCGGTTCGGGACCGAAGAGATGTCGATCCACACCAGCTCCGTCGATCCGCCGCCGATGTCCACAACCAGAAGTTGATCCGTCTTCGTGCTGACCAGCGGCGCACAGGAGATCACTGCCAGCCGCGCCTCTTCCTCGGGTTGGATGATTTCGAGTTGCAGTCCGGTGTCGCGCCGCACCTGGCGGATGAAGTCGCGCGCGTTCCTGGCGCGGCGGCAGGCTTCGGTCGCCACCAGCCGCATGCGCGTGACCTGGTGCCGCTTGAGCTTCTGCTGGCAGACCTTCAGGGCCGCGATGGTGCGGTTCATGGACGACCTGCTCAGCCGTCCGGTCTTTTCCAGACCCGCGCCAAGCTGCACGGATTTGGAAAAGCTGTCGACCACGTGGAACTGGTTGCCCTTGGGCTGGGCAATCAGCATGCGGCAACTGTTCGTGCCCAGATCCAGCGCTGCGTACAGCTGGCCCGGATCGGGGGTGTCGGGCGCGGGGCTCTCAACCGGTTTCGGGAAGGCGCCCGCACCTATGGGACGCTCTGGCGCCATCTCTTTGCGCCTTTTCCGATGTCTAAGTTGTCGGCAGGATACGCAGGCGCAGCCCCCCCTGCAAGTTCCGAGTGCATCGAACCTGTTCGCACCGGTCCGATCCCTCCGATCGCATCGGTCCGTTCAGAGAGGGTTGTCGTAGAAACCCGAGAGATACCGGTACTCGGTCTCGAGCAGATCGCGGATGGCGCGCACGGTGCCGTATTTCAGATCGTCGAGCCTGAGCCGCTGATCGCTGCGGTTCTCGTGCGGCAGGTCGACCGGCTGCCCGGTGATCCGCGACAGGTCCTCGGCGAAGGTGCCCAGTTCCTCGGTCTTGTAGACGCGGTCGAATTTCATCGGTTTCGGCCCGAGGAACAGCTCGGCCCCCAGCACGTGGTGCCGGATGATCGACGAGGCCTTCATGTAGGCCTTGAGGTGCGAGAAGAAGAAATCCGGGTCCGGGTCCTTGGGCAGATCGACCTGGCCGCGCAGGATCGACCGGCAGTTGTGCAGGTCCTGCATCTCCACCACGCGGTTGGTGTAGACCGACATCAGCCGCCGGACCGGGTCGCGCACCACGGCAAAGCGCCAGTAATCGGGATACTGCGCCCAGCGGTGCGGGCGGAACCGGCGGGTGGGATAGAGCGCGTGCCAGGTGTGCACGTCGATCTTGTCGGCGGGCGGCAGCTTGGCCTTGGGATCGACCTGGGCCAGCGCCGCCTTGACGGTCGAACACCCGGCCTTGGGCAGCGCCATGTAGGCGATCTTGTGGGCGTGGACGGCGATAACCATGGACTGCTCTGGTCATTCTTGATTGTGGGGCGCAGCATAGCCGCGCCGGCCGCACGGCACAACGCCGGGTTCCGCATGAATGCCGCTCATATTCTGCGTTAGAACTTTGGACCTTCGCGGCGGTGGCGCCGGGGCGCGGCGCCGCCTATGGTGCCCCGAGGTCGCAAGACGCCTCGCACAAGTCGAAAATCAACCCCGGCCCTGCCTCGCAAACCCCTAGAGATGCGGGAACCGGAATTTAGGGAATCATCCATGCCCGACGTCACCATCGTCTTTTGGCGCGACATCCCGGCCCAGGTCATCGTGGGCAAGGGTCGCCGTGGATCGAAAGTGCAACTGCCCGAGCGTTTCGAGCAGGCCATCGACCGCGCCGCCATGAAGACCGGCGCCGCGGGCACGGACGACTACCTGGCGGAGTGGCGCAAGGCCGCTCCTTACCCGGTCGAAGGAGATCCCGACGACGTGGCCGCAGCCGAGGCCGCCCGTCTGGATGCGGAATACGACCAGGACCGGATCAAGGCCCTGATCGCGAACGATGGCTGGGCCTGAGCGCCCGATGCGACTGTGGGAGAATGTGATGGGACTTCTGAACTTCAAGAAACGTGAGGCGCCGCAGCAGACCGGCTCGGGTCACATCCCCGCCTTCCTGCAGGATTATTCCATCGAGGTGATGCCGCGCACCGCCGAGAAGGTCGAGGACTTCCGCGCCCTGCTGCCCGAAGGCACCCGCGTCTACATCGCCCATATCGACGGCACCCCGATCGAGGACATGGTGGCCACCGCAAAGCGCCTGAACGCCGACGGCTTCAAGGTCATGCCGCATTTCCCCGCCCGCATCATCAAGGACCGCGCCACCCTGGCGGACTGGATCGCCCGCTACCAGGGCGAGGCCGACGTGCGCCAGGCGCTGCTGCTCGCCGGCGGCGTGTCGCAGCCGCACGGCAACTTCCATTCCTCCATGCAGCTCATGGAAACCGGGCTTTTCGACGCAGCCGGGTTCGAGCGGCTGCACGTCGCGGGTCACCCCGAGGGCAACCGCGACATCGACCTCGACGGCACCGACACCAACGTGATGGATGCGCTGCGCTGGAAGCAGGCCTTCTCCGAGCGCACGGATGCGCAGATGGCGCTCGCCACGCAATTCGCCTTCGACGCCGGCCCGATCATCGCCTGGGCCGACCGGCTGCGCGCCGAAAGCATCGCCCTGCCCGTGCATATCGGCATCGCCGGCCCGGCGAAGCTGCAGACGCTGATCAAGTTCGCCATCGCCTGCGGCGTCGGCCCCTCGCTCAAGGTGCTGCAGAAACGTGCCATGGATGTGACCAAGCTGATGCTGCCTTACGAGCCGACCGAGGTGTTGTCGCAACTGGCCGCGCACAAGGCCGCGCATCCCGATTTCAACATCGAATCGGTGCACTTCTTCCCGCTGGGCGGCATCAAGACCTGCGCAGACTGGGCCATCGCCAACGGCGGCGCCGCGGCGCGCCCGGCAGCGGCGCAAGGATAAGCCGCCGCATGTCGCCTGCCCTGCTCTTCGATCTCGACGGCACGCTGCTGAAGTCGGACCCGCTGCACGTGGCGGTGTTCATCGACCTCTTTGCAGAGCGCGGCCGCGAGATCGACGAGGCGTTCTACATGCGCGAAATCCACGGCCGGCATAACCTCGACATCTTCGCCGAACTTTTCCCGGACGCGGATCCGCAAGAGATGTCGGACGCCAAGGAAGCCGCCTTTCGCGAGCGCCTTGGCACCGAGGCGGAGCCGATGCCGGGTCTCGTTGATCTGCTCGACCGCGCCGATGCGATGGGCTGGCCGCGCGCCGTCGTCACCAACGCTCCGCGCGACAATGCCGAGGCGATGCTGTCGGCCATCGGCCTGCGCGACCGGTTCGAGGTGCTGATCATCGGCGACGAATGCGAACGCGGCAAACCCGACCCGGCGCCCTACCGAGCGGCGATGGCGGCGCTTGGCGTCGATGCCGCCCAAAGCATCGCTTTCGAAGACAGCCCATCCGGGGTAAAAGCCGCGCAAGCCGCGGGCGCGCTCACCATCGGGCTGCGTTCGTCGCTGGACGACGCCGCCCTGCGCCGCGCGGGCGCCGACGCCAGCATCGCCGATTTCGCCGACCCCACGCTGCCCGGCCTCATAGCCCGGCGCGACACCACCCAAGGAGCACGCACCGCATGACCCGCACCACCGTTGAATCGAAAACGAAAACCGCCATCATCGGGTTCGATCAACCCTTCTGCGTGATCGGCGAACGCATCAACCCGACGGGCCGCAAGGTACTGGCGGCCGAGCTGGAGCAGGACGACTTTTCCCGCGTCGAAGCCGATGCCATCGCGCAGGTCGCTGCAGGTGCGACGGTGCTCGACGTGAACTCGGGCGCCGTGTTCTCCAACAAGATGGCCGAAGACCCGCGCTACGCCGACAACAACTTCGTCGAGCCGATGCTGATGCCGCAACTGATCAAGGTCGTGCAGTCCGTCGTCGACGTGCCGCTCTGCATCGACAGCTCGGTCCCCGGCGCGCTGGAAGCCGGGCTCGAGGCCTGCGAGGGCCGCCCGCTGCTGAACTCCGTCACCGGCGAGGAAGAGCGGCTGGAACTGGTGCTGCCGCTGGTCAAGAAATACAACGTGCCGGTGGTGGCGATCTCGAACGACGACACCGGGATTTCCGAAGATCCCGAGGTGCGCTTTGCCGTCGCCAAGAAGATCGTCGAACGCGCCGCGGATTTCGGCATTCCCGCCCATGACATCGTCGTGGACCCGCTGGTCATGCCGATCGGTGCGATGTCGACCGCGGGCCTGCAGGTCTTTACCCTGGTGCGCCGCCTGCGCGACGAACTGGGCGTAAACACCACCTGCGGCGCGTCCAACATCAGCTTCGGCCTGCCCAACCGGCACGGCATCAACAACGCCTTCCTGCCGATGGCCATGGCCTGCGGCATGACTTCGGCCATCATGAACCCCATCGCCCTGCCCGTCGGCCCCACCAAGATCGCCGAGAAGCGCGCCCAGGTCGAAGCGGCGGGCATCGTGCTGCCGCCCGACATGGACGACGAGGCATTCTGCCAGATGTTCGGCCTCGGTTCGACCAAACCCACCGCGGGCAAGGAGATGGAGGCGATCCGCGCCGCCAACTTCCTCACTGACAACGATCCTTCGGGCGCCGACTGGATCAAGTTCAACCGCCTGCCGGGGGCGGCCGAGGGCGGCGCCGGGGGCCGTCGCGCCGGTGGACGCCGCCGCCGCGCCTGACCGGTCGGAGCCGGAATTCTCGAGAATTCCGGCCCGTTTTTCTCGAGAAAAACGGGCCCCCGCGGATCGCGCAGGGCCGAGAGTTTTCAGAAAACTCTCGGCAAAGCTTTTCTGAAAAGCTTTGCGCCCCTCACGCGTCCTTGCGGATCTTGATCGCGCCTGCCTTCTCGGCCAGGTCGCGGGCAATGGCAAAGGCGCCCTGGATCTTGTCGCGATCCTTTTTCCAGTCGCGGCGCACCACGATCTTGTTGTCCTTGACCTTGGCCAGCCCGTTCTGATCCTTGATGAACGCGACCAGTCCCTCGGGCGAGGCGAACTTGTCGTTGTGGAACTGGATCACCGCGCCCTTGGGTCCGCCGTCAAGCTTGGCGATGCCCGCGCGCTTGCACATCGCCTTGATCCGCACCACCAGCAGCAACGTGTTGACCTCGCGCGGCAGCGTGCCGAAGCGGTCGATCAATTCCGCCGCGAAGCCTTCGAGCTCCACCTTGGTGGTCAGCGAGGACAGCCGCCGGTAGAGTCCCAGCCGCACATCAAGATCGGGCACGTAATCCTCGGGGATCAGCACCGGCACGCCAAGGTTGATCTGCGGCGCCCATTGCTCGTCGGCCTCTGCCAGCCCCTCCATCTGGCCCGACCGAATCTTGGCGATCGCCTCTTCCAGCATCGACTGGTAGAGTTCGTAGCCCACGTCGCGCATCTGCCCGGACTGTTCCTCGCCCAAGAGGTTGCCGGCGCCGCGAATGTCCAGGTCCTGCGATGCCAGGGTGAACCCCGCCCCCAGCGTGTCGAGCGACCCCAGCACGCGCAGGCGTTTCTCGGCCGTGGCCGTCAGTTTCTTGCGCGGCTCGGTGGTCAGGTAGGCATAGGCGCGGGTCTTGGACCGGCCCACCCGTCCGCGGATCTGGTAGAGCTGCGCCAGGCCGAACATGTCGGCGCGGTGGATGATCATCGTGTTGGCGGTGGGAATATCCAGACCCGATTCCACGATGGTCGTGGCCAGCAGCACGTCGTACTTCCCGTCGTAAAAGGCGTTCATCCGGTCGTCGAGCTCGCCCGCCGCCATCTGCCCATGCGCCACGAGGTAGCTGACCTCGGGCACCTGCTCGCGCAGGAAGTCCTCGATCTCGGGAAGGTCGCTGATCCGCGGCACGACGAAGAACGCCTGCCCGCCGCGGTATTTCTCGCGCAGCAGAGCCTCGCGCACGGTGACGGCGTCGAATTCGCTGACATAGGTGCGGATCGCCAGACGGTCCACGGGCGGCGTGCCGATGATCGACAGGTCCCGCACGCCGGTCAGCGACAGCTGCAGCGTGCGCGGGATCGGCGTCGCGGTCAGGGTCAGCACGTGGATGTCGGTGCGCAGCTGCTTGAGCCGCTCCTTGTGCGTCACGCCGAAATGCTGTTCCTCGTCGATGATCAGCAGCCCGAGATTCTGGAACCGCGTGCCCTTGGACAAAAGCGCGTGCGTGCCCACCACGATGTCCACCGTGCCGCGCGCCATGCCGTCACGCGTGGCCTGCGCGTCCTTGGCCGAGACGAAGCGCGACAGGGGCCGCACCTGCAACGGAAATCCGCGGAACCGTTCGGCAAAGCCCTTGTAGTGCTGGCGCGCCAGCA